>WNFK01243040.1_pt1 | contig 10129 bp, 12 predicted proteins | sample 5400281 | NCBI WGS metagenome assembly WNFK01 (sample SAMN13153350, study PRJNA577476) | soil metagenome | isolation source: 20 cm soil on Douglas fir-dominated hillslope | place: USA:California | collected 2013-09-17
AAATGAAACGCCTGATCTTATCCATTTGTTTGTAAAGAATGTAAAAGAATTTGAAGCAGAAATGAAAAAGTTGAAAGTGTATTGTAAACAAAATCCAAACATTACCATCTGGGTTTCCTGGTATAAAAAAGCAGCAAAGATCCCAACTGATATTACAGAAGATACAATTAGAAATTATGCATTGAAAAATGATTTGGTAGATGTGAAGGTTTGCGCAGTGAGTGATATATGGAGTGGATTGAAATTAGTTGTGCCTGTTGCTAAACGTAAATAAATTTGCATTTCATCAAATACAACAGTTGGTTGTGTTATGACAGATCCCAGAACTCTTTCCATAAAAAATTTCACCTATTTACTTCCTGAAGAAAGGATCGTTAAGTATCCTTTAGCAGAACGTGATGCTTCAAAACTTCTCATTTATAAAGAAGGAACTATTGCTGAAGATATTTATAGGAATATTGACGTTCATATTCCAAAAGACTCTCTACTTATTTTCAATGATACTAAAGTTGTAGAAGCAAGATTGCTATTTCAAAAAAATACAGGAGGTGTAATAGAAATTTTTTGTTTAGCGCCACATCAGCAATATCCCGACATCACGACAGCAATGCTGCAACATGAAAAAGTATGGCGGCATTGCCTGATCGGCGGTGCATCAAAATGGAAGCATGGACAAATTCTGGAAAAGAAGATCATTTATAATTCTAAGGAATTTGTTTTAAGCGCCCGGTATATTGAAAAAGGTGCTGATAGTTTTGTTGTTGAGTTATCCTGGAATGATCTACTATTAAGCTTTGCCGAAGTACTTCATCTTTTCGGGGCTATTCCTCTTCCTCCTTATATTAAAAGAGAAGCAGAAAGTAGTGATGCAGAAAGATATCAAACTGTTTATGCTCATTACGAAGGATCTGTTGCTGCACCAACTGCTGTCTGATACGGATTTTGTAACACTTCATGTTGGTGCGGGAACTTTTAAACCAGTGAAAACTGAAATGATGAAGGATCATGAAATGCATGCAGAATATTTCACGGTTTCCAAATCAACAATTCAAAGTTTAATCGATCATCTTGATAAAAATATTATTGCTGTTGGTACAACTTCTTTAAGAACTTTGGAAAGCTTGTATTGGCTGGGAGTGAAGCAGTCGACAGTCAACAGTCAACAGTCCATAGAAATTACTCAATGGGAAGTTTATGATAATAAAGAGCCGCTTCCTTCAGCATATGATTCATTAAACTCGCTTATTAAATGGATGGATGAAAAAGGTTTAAATAGTTTAACTGCTAAAACACAGATCATTATTGCTCCGGGTTATCAATTTAAAATTGTAAATGGCTTAGTTACTAATTTTCATCAACCTCAATCAACATTGTTGTTACTTGTTGCTGCTTTTATTGGAAATGACCGGGTAGCTACCGGGTGGAAAAAAGTTTATGATTATGCGTTGGAAAATAATTTTCGTTTCCTGAGCTATGGAGATGGAAGCTTATTATGGAGAGATCACTAATTTTTTTTTAATGGCAGCTCTAATGTAAAAGTGCTTCCCTTACCTGGCGTACTATCAACTTTTATGTTTCCGCCATGTGCATCCACCATTGTTTTTACATAGCTAAGACCCAGACCAAATCCTTTTACATTGTGAACATTGCCTGTATGTGCCCTGTAAAATTTTTCAAAAATTCTTTTCACAGTTTCCTTAGCCATGCCGATCCCGTTGTCTTCAAGACGAATAAACATGTTTTTCCCGTTTGCCTCAGTGCTGATCTTAATTTCCGGCGGCACATTGTCCTTTGCATATTTCACTGAGTTATCGATCAAATTATTTATCAAATTTGGAAAATGAACTTCATCGGCATCTATCAGGTCATTTGTTGCCTCCAGGTCCATTTCCACTTTGCCATTCTTATCATTGAGTTGCAACGTAAAATTGTCCGCAATGTCTTTTATTACATCATGCACATGTGTTGGTTTCAGCATCAGGTTCACTTCCTGCTTATCAAGTAATGCCGCCTTCAGTATTGTTTCCCCCTGCCGGTTCATCCGTTGGTTCTCTTCTTTAATGATACTGCTGAAATAATTCAGCTTCTCTTTATCACCAATCACTTTATCATTCTTCATAGCATCCACCGCAAGGGAAATGGTTGCCAATGGCGTTTTGAATTCATGCGTCATGTTATTGATGAAATCATTTTTTATCTCACTAAGTTTTTTCTGACGCAACATTGTATTTACAGTAAGATAAAATGCAGCAAAAATGATAAGAGTGAATAAACCTGCAATTACGATCCTCCACCGTAATTCTTTTAATACTACCCCGCTGCTATTTGGCACTATCACCCATAAAATTTCTCTTGGTGAAAGGTTTTCTGCAATGCTTCCACTCATTGGTTCAATGGGGTAAATGCATGAAAAATTCACAGCACTATCCTCAAAAAAATTTGCAAAATTGGAAGATTGTTTTTCAAAATAAGTCACTGCACCAAATGGGTTGGTGGAAGCCAATGAAAATTCAAACTTGATCTTTGCCAGGCCATTTACAACAAATGCTTTTCTTATTTTATCATTGATCTGTGCAGCAGTAAATCGGCTGGCCACCGTTGTTGGCCTTAGCATATCCAGCGTAAATTGATCCTGTTTCCACGGAAATGTCGTACCGCCCTGTGATAACATGTTTCCTTTATATTCGGATAATTCAGCACCAACAGTACTAGTTGCGTTGATCACTTTTTCACTAAACTGTTTTTCCTCTACCACGATCATATTTTTGATCCATGATATTTGGATAAGGATGATGCCGATAAGTGACACAAGTATCAAGGCAATAATTATTGGAAAAGTCTTTTTCACGTTTACAAGATGGCAGTTTTAGGCAGTCGGGCAAAGATAGTACCTCAATCATTCTTTTGCCATCATACTTTTTTCACCGGCTGTTATTTTAACAGAGGTTTATACCACACGTAAGATAACTTTTATAAAAATAAAAAATCATCTTAAATTAGGTATATGATTGAACCGGCAGCAGGCATATTACTTATATCCGACCCCTTTCTTAAAGACCCGAATTTTATGAGAACAGTGGTCTTTCTTTGCGAACACCAGGAACAGGGAAGTTTTGGTTTTGTACTCAATCGCAAATATGAAAACACAATTGATGAGATCGTTCCCGAATTAGAAGGTTACAAGTTGCCAGTTTACTATGGTGGCCCTGTACAAACAGACACACTTCACTTTTTGCACCAATACCCCGAAGAGATCCCGGGATCAGTGGAAGTGATAAAAGGTGTGCATTGGGGTGGCGATTTTGATATGGTAATGCAAATGATCAAAAAAAATGAGATTGATGAGAATAAGATCAGGTTTTTTATTGGCTATTCGGGTTGGGGTGGCGGTCAGCTCGGTGAGGAATTGACAGTCAAATCATGGTTAACGGTAAAAGCGATCAGGAAACTTGTTTTTCATAAAAAACATGATGAGATCTGGAAAGATGCACTTAAACAACTTGGCGGTGATTATGAAATGATGATCAATTTCCCGATAGATCCCCAATTAAATTGATTCGTTTTGCTTCATTCCATTTTTTGCATTTATATTTAGTTCCCCTTTTATACTTAATGTTTGTAAAATGAAAAAACAATTTATCTTTTTCAGCCTTATCATCTGCATTTTTATTTCTTCTTGTAAAAATGAATCAACCGGCTCCAAAAGTGGTAACCGGGTTTTAGTATTTTCAAAAACAGCCGGGTTCCGGCACAGTTCCATTCCCAATGGCAAAGCTGCTATTCAAAAGCTTGGAAAAGAAAACGACTTTGATGTTGACACAACTGAAGATGCTTCTGTTTTTACAGAAGATAATTTAAAAAAATATGCAGCCGTTGTTTTTTTAAGTACCACGGGGAATGTACTTAACTACAAACAGGAAGCAGCATTCGAAAGATTTATCCAGGCAGGTGGTGGATTCGCCGGCATTCATTCTGCTACGGATACTGAATATGACTGGACATGGTATGTAAAACTTGTTGGTGGAAGTTTTGAAAGTCATCCTAAACAACAGAATGCAAAAATCAATGTGATAGATAAAAATCATCCATCAACAAAACACTTACCGGATGTATGGGAAAGATTTGATGAATGGTATAATTTCAAAAACCTGAACAAAGATGTTCATGTGTTAGCAAAAATTGATGAAAAAAGTTATGAAGGTGGAAAGATGGGTGATGATCATCCAATGGCATGGTATCATGATTATGATGGTGGCCGTGCATTTTATACTGAGTTTGGTCATACTGAAGAATCGTATGTTGATTCAAATTACCTGAAGCATATTCTCGGCGGTATTCAATATGCTATTGGTGAAAACAAAAAAGATTATTCAAAAGTAAAAACACAGTTTCCGCCGGATCCAAAATCATTTACAAAGACGGCGCTTTCTGTTGGAGAATTCTTTGAGCCTACAGAAATGACAATACTTCCAAATCTTGATGTATTGATCGTACAGCGTCGTGGTGATATTGCCATTTATAAAAATGATACAAAACAGCTGAAGTCTGCCGGCAAACTCGACGTTTACTGGAAAACAAAAATTGATTCAACTGTAAATGCAGAAGAAGGTTTGCTGGGTGTATGCAAGGACCCAAACTTTGCAAAGAACAATTGGATTTATATTTTTTATTCCCCGATCGATACTTCAGTAAATCGTTTATCAAGATTTACGTTGAAGGATGATAAAATCGATATGTCATCAGAAAAAATTGTATTGCAATTTTATTCGCAAAGGGAAATTTGTTGTCATACCGGTGGTTCTATTGCTTTTGGCGGAGATGGATTATTGTATCTGTCAACCGGTGATAACTCTACTCCCTTTGATGCACCGAAAGAGCCAATTGCCAATCATGGCTTCGCTCCCTTAGATAACAGGAAAGGCTTTGAAAAATATGATGCAAGAAGAAGTGCATCGAATAGTAATGATCTGCGGGGAAAAGTTATTCGTATTAAAGTGAATGAAGATGGAACGTATAGTATTCCCGACGGAAATTTATTTGCAAAAGGTCAATCCCAAACAAGACCGGAAATCTATGCAATGGGGACAAGAAATGCTTATCGCTTATCAGTTGATCAAAAAAATAACTATGTGTATTGGGGTGATGTAGGTCCTGATTCAGATAAAGACAGTTTGGATACAAGAGGCCCGAAAGGCTATGATGAAGTGAACCAGGCCAGAAAAGCTGGCTACTTTGGCTGGCCATTATTTATTGGTAAAAATTATCCTTATCATTCTTATGATTATTATACAGGACAGAGTGGTCCCGCATTTGATCCTGCAAAACCGATCAATGATTCAAAAAATAATACTGGCATAAAAGAATTGCCTGCTGTATCCGCGCCATTTATCTGGTATCCTTATGGTAACTCACCTGATTTCCCGGGAATGGGACTGTATCCGGGTAAAAATGGTTTACCGGATTATTACAATGGAAAACTTTTCATTTATGAATGGATGAGAAATATTATCAGGGCAGTTTCTTTACAACCGAATGGGGACTTTTATAAAATGGAACCATTTATGGAAGGAGCAAAGTTTGCGGCCCCTGTTGATATTGAGATGGGACCTGATGGACATCTTTATATACTTGAATATGGTCTTGGCTGGTTTACTAAGAATAAGGATTCAGGATTGTACCGAGTTGATTATAAAGAATAATTTTTTTTCTCACAGATTTCACTGATGCACACAGAAAATTTTCTGCGAAAATCCCTGCCTACCGGCAGGCAGGCGTGTCATCTGTGAGCTTTTCTTCTTGCATAGAAATAATTTATTGCTAGTACAACTATAAGAATCACCAATCCGAAGAATTCTCTTGTTTCTTCTATCCATGGTTTTTCTGCTTTCATGGTTGATGCTATATCTTCTCCATGATGTTGAGTAGCCCACTCCCAAACTCCGTTTTTCCAAAAAAATAAACCAATAGCATAAATAAAGTAAATAATAATACCAATCAGGTATGCTTTTGGATAAAACTTATTCCTAAAAGCCAGCCAGCAAAGAATAGCCGTGTACATATATATAGGCATCCAGACGTAAGGATCAGGATCGTTGTACTGTAAAGCGGCAAAAAAGATAAAGATGAAGCAGAAGATGATGTTGAAGACTTTCATAATTTGATTTAACTTCAATAAAGATAGCTTTTATATGAAAAAAATATTATTTGTAGCATATAGCTTTTTGATCTTACTCGTATCCTGCGACACATTGAAAAAAATGGCTTCAATACTGGTACCATCTGAATTTGAAATGGCAGCCGGGTTGAAAGATGCATTGACACAAGGGTTGTTCAGAAGCTTTGATGCATTTGCTGATCCAAATGGAAATCCGTTGGTAAGATTTGCTTTTCCCGGCGATGCCGCAAAAATTGAAAAAACGCTTCGTGATCTTGGACTCGATAAAACAGTGGACCAGGTGACGGGAAAATTTACAAGAGCAACCTCTTCAGCAGTAAGAGCAGCAAAACCAATATTTCTCCAATCAGTTAAAGAAATGAGCATACGAGATGCTGCAAAAATTCTGGTTACTGACTATGTCTCCAGAATTGATGGTGGCGTTTCGCCCAATAGTTGATAGTACTATTAAAACCGAGGGAGCCAATAAAGACTGGAGTCAACTAGTAAATGTTTACAATAAAATTCCTTTTATAAACAAACCACTTGAAAATAGTTTAACTGATTTTATAGCTGCAAGAGCTATCGATGCTATGTTTGGTATTGTGGCTAACGAAGAAGAACAGATAAGAACCAAATATGAATTCAGAAAAACAGATATGATGAAGAAAGTGTTTGGCTATGCGGAGGAAGAGTTAAAAAGAAGAAGCCAACAACAATCCAGATAAAATGAGGTATCTATTTTTCTTACTGCTAATTTTATTCAGCACTTGTCAGCAACTAAAAAATCCTGCTTCAAATTTTGAATTTTATCCAAACATTCCGGATTCTGTAAATTCTACAGATATTAAAAAGAGGTTAGACATGTGGACAAGCTGGTCTACAGACGAATTTAACTTATCGACGCTTTTCACTGGCACTAACGACTCCCTGGTTATAAGATTCTGGCCCTGGTATGCATTTGAGGATTGGAGTAGTATGTTTGAATTCCGATTAGACAATAATGGCTGGAGAGGTCATCATTATTGCTTAAAATCAGACTCAGAGTCTGAGATACAAATAGATGGACATAAAAATCCGGCAGACAGTGTTTTTATTATCAAGCGGATTGTTCCAAAATGCGGCTGGGATAAATTCTATGATAGTCTTAATTTTTTTGAACTAAGAAGCTTACCAACCGAATCGCTTATTAAAGATTTTGAAGATAAGCCCATGCTAGATGGATATGAGTACACATTTGAGATAGCAACAAAAAACTCTTACCGAAATATTCATTATGCAAATCCAAGTGTTTATCCATATAAAGAATGTAAACAGATCAGAAAAATAGTGGCCGTGATTGCAAGACAGGTTGGTGATGATTATTTCAGGCCAGGGAAATAACAAATAACAAATAACAAAAACCCTCTCCATTTCTGAAGAGGGTTCAACTTGTTTTCAGTGCCGAACCTCACAACTTGCCGTTCGTTCATAAGCCCCTAAATCCCCTAAAGGGGACTTGCCAACTCACTAACCTTAGAAAAAATAAGTGAACTTTTCCACGTTGTGCATTGAGTAAAGTCGTAAGCAAAAAAGAAATATCCGATCTAAGTTCTCCTTTAGGGGACAGGAGTTATCACTACAACAAAAAAACCCTCTCCATTTCTGAAGAGGGTTCAACTTGTTTTCACAATCCCGGAACACAATCCCATAGGGGAAAGGGTTTTCCACAAATAATTTTATTTAGCCCCCCTAAATCTCCGCCTGGGGCGGAGACTTGCCAACTCACAAACCTGACAGTTGTAAGAGAGCTATTATTTTTAAACATTTTGAATAAAGAACTAAATAAGTAAACACCAATCTAAGTTCTCCGCCTCAGGCGGAGACAGGGGTTTTTATTGAACAGCTACGGCACCTTCTACCAATACTGTTACCTTATTATTTAATACTTCAACAAAGCCGCCCTGTATATCAAAATGAGCCAAGTGATTTTGTTTGTCTTTTAAAATTTTCAATCTCCCAGGTTTTAATGCACTGACTAATGGCGCATGTTTTTCCAGCACTTCAAAACTTCCGCTGATGCCCGGCATTTGCACGCCGTACACTTCGCCGCTGTATAGTTTTTTTTCTGGTGTTAAAATTTCAAGATTCATAGTATTTAGTATTCAGTACTTAGTATTCAGACTAAAGTCTTCAAATTTCAACACCTGTTTCCCAGTCTCAATACTAAATACTCAGTACTTAGTACTCCAGACTTTAATCTTCATCTCTCAAACTGTTATAAAAAGCAAGTATCATTTTATATATCTGCAATGCTTCGTCAATTAATGGGTCATAAATTTCTTTTGAAAGATAATTGACTCTATATGCTAACTCAATCTGTGTTTGCGCTTCATTTATTGATCCCATTGAAAACTCCAGGAATCTTTTAAACTGTCTGTTTGTTCCTCTTCCTGCACCCTCGGAAATATTACTCGGCACAGAAACTATACAACCTCTTAGTTGAGCTGTCAAACCATATCTTTCTTCCTTGGGAAAATTTGCACTTATTTCATAAATCCTGACTACAAATTCCATTGAACGCTGCCAGATCCTCAACTCCCTGTAATTGTGCATTCCCATAAAAAAGTATTCAGTATTTAGTACTCAGTACTTAGACTTTATATCTTTTCTTAAATTATCATACTGGATACCCTGCCCTGGTCTAAATACTAAATACTTAGTACTCAGTACTAGCCCTGCGCTGCCGCCAACATTTTCTTTCCTTTCTCCATCGCATCATCAATTGTACCCACAAGGTTAAATGCTGCTTCGGGATATTCATCCACTTCTCCATCCATGATCATATTGAATCCACGAATAGTTTCTTCAATTGGAACAAGTACACCTTTCAAACCAGTAAACGCTTCCGCAACATGGAATGGTTGTGAAAGGAAACGCTGTACTCTCCTGGCACGTTGTACCGTCATCTTATCATCATCACTTAATTCATCCATACCAAGAATGGCAATGATATCCTGCAATTCTTTATAACGCTGTAAAATTAATTTCACGCGGTTCGCACAAGTATAGTGAACATCACCAACGATCTTCGGCGTAAGAATTCTTGATGTAGAATCAAGCGGGTCAACCGCAGGATAGATTCCCAAGTCAGCGATCTTACGGCTCAATACCGTTGTTGCATCAAGGTGAGCGAATGTTGTAGCCGGCGCGGGATCGGTCAAGTCATCCGCAGGCACATACACCGCTTGTACTGATGTGATAGAACCATTTTTAGTAGAAGTAATTCTTTCCTGCATCAATCCCATTTCTGTTGCAAGCGTTGGTTGATAACCTACCGCTGATGGCATACGACCAAGTAATGCTGATACTTCGGAACCAGCTTGTGTAAAACGGAAGATATTATCAACGAAGAAAAGAATGTCTTTCCCTTTTCCTTGTCCTCATTCATTTGTCCGAATACGAAAGTTGCTTTTGAATCCTTCAGATGTTCCATATTCACTTTACTCAGATCCCATCCCCCTTTTTCCATGCTATGTTTAAAATCATCACCATATTTCATGATCCCTGCTTCGATCATCTCACGCATCAGGTCATTTCCTTCACGGGTTCTTTCACCTACACCTGCAAATACCGAAAGACCGGCGTATGATTTTGCAATATTATTGATCAGCTCCTGGATAATTACCGTTTTACCTACACCGGCGCCACCAAATAAACCGATCTTACCACCTTTTGCATATGGCTCGATCAAATCAATAACTTTAATACCCGTAAATAATATTTCAGCAGAAGTACTTAAGTTTTCAAAAGCCGGCGGCTTACTGTGAATTGGTCTTCCACCTTTTTTAGAAACAGCAGGCAAACCATCGATCGGGTCGCCGGTTACATTAAAAAGGCGGCCATTAATATCATCACCAACCGGCATAGCGATCGCAATGCCAGTATCAATAACTTCAAGTCCACGAACAAGACCTTCCGTACCGTCCATTGCTA
>WNFK01012495.1_pt1 | contig 10128 bp, 13 predicted proteins | sample 5400281 | NCBI WGS metagenome assembly WNFK01 (sample SAMN13153350, study PRJNA577476) | soil metagenome | isolation source: 20 cm soil on Douglas fir-dominated hillslope | place: USA:California | collected 2013-09-17
TCCCCACTCGTCCAACAATCAAGAGGTCGACGTCGCTTTGGGCCTGTTCCTCACCACGTGCAATGGAACCGTATATGGCGGCCCATTTGATCTTTTCTCCGAATCGTCCGATTTCGGATTCCAGTGTAGGCACAATTCCCGCCGTCTTCGAGAATAATAGGCGAAGCTCGCTAAACACTGGGGAAGCTGTCTGCGCCTTGTAATAGGTGCGTCGGCCATCCTGCTTGCGATCCAAAACACCACTCTTGGTGAGCGAGTCGAGTTCCCGTTGGAGACTCGATGGAGAAGTCCCGAGATACGAAGCCAGTTCGGATAGGTACCACGACTTCTTAGGAGAAAGCAGCGTCGCCGCCAGGATCTCCTGTCGGATGGCCGGGAAGAGGGCGTTGAGAACGGGTGACTTACGCATTATGCGCACATATGTACGCAAACAACGTAATATGTCAACCGGTCTTTGCTAAGGGGCGTTCGACATCAAGTCGGCGCGTTTGCTGTCTTACCAGCCGGCTCTTGAACTTCTCCGTGCTTCTTCTGTAGTCCGTACCACCGTTGCTGCATTCATTTCCTTCTCCTTTTGCTTGACGTATCTAGTTCTTTCTTTTCGTTCGACGATCAGGGAATGGTTTCAACAACAAATGGGTAACGGCCAGCCTATTGGCTACCCGCTGCGGGGCTTCCCGCTTTCAAAATGGAGGTTGCAGCGGCGAAGATGCGGCCCGCGCTTTGGTTTGCGATTTCCTTTTCGACTTTCAGCCAATGTTGGATGTAGCCACGGCAGAATTCCGCACCGTCGAGGCCAAGTGTTTCGCAACAGATGAGCGCCACGGATTCCGCTTCGACCTCGCGGATATGCACAGCGGTCCGTTCGCTATCCACCAGCTTTTCGGTGGTGGTATGCCCGAGAACGATGTGGGCTATTTCGTGGAAGGTGGTTTTATGCGGGAGGGCGGCGAGGGGGCTTACGGCGATTTCGCGTGCTCTCGCAAAGCCCTGAATGTTGCCATTTATCTCGTCAAATGGCGTGCGCGTGATATTCAGCGCGCGGAGCGCCGTGTCGATGTCAAAGCCGGGAGTTGGCGCAAGGTAAGTATCTTTCCCCTCGGTTTGTGCCAGCACAAACCAATACGCCCGAAATCGGAGGGCGTAGTGTGTTTGTGGTTCGGTTGTCTCGTCCTGAATGCCGTCGGTTTGCCTGGTTCGCTTGAACGGCATGGGCATGCAGAGGGTGATTCCTTTTTCCCCCTTGCGGACCTGCCGTTTCCGTTCGAACCACCCGCGATAGGTATTGAGTGGTCCGGGTTGCAAGTTGCGTCGGATGCACTGTTCGAGCGCGAGCAGTGCGTTCCCGATGCTGAATGTGAATTGCCGGACTATGTTAATTGGAGAAAGAAAACGAAGGTGCCGTGCATCCTTTTGTGCTCCAGGGTCAACATAGTGAGAGCGATCTCAAGAACGCTGGCAATCTGTGAGGTGAACCCGGGGCTTGTAGAGGCATAATTGCCAGCGATCTTTTCCAGCACATCGACTTTCCAGGAAGTAGCAGCGCACGGTCAATCAACACTGGGGCGTTTCTCGGTACTAATTTGGTGTGGTCCAACTTGGATGAGTGGCGTCACAGATGAACTTCGTCGGCTAACAAGACCGTCTCTCCATCTTTACTGTGATAGCGCTTTGGGATTGAGTGGGGACAAGTCGACACCGTCCATCGCATAACGGGCATACAGGAAGTCGTGGATCGAGGCCACGCGATCGCCATCGAAATCCAGGGCAACAAAATAGGCAGGCGTCCCGAGTGAAATCTCGCGATCGTACACCAGCATCGCGGCCCGGCCATCGACAACGCCCGCTGCGTAAGCCCACTGTTTGGCGGCTGCATAGGCAGCGTAGTATTCCCCGACCTCGCTCTTTCCTTGCTTGCGCAGCTTCGCGACGAGGTCGAGTTTGACGTCGTCAGCCAGCATGGCGCGGACGGTGTCGAAGTCTCCGATCTTGAACCCCTCTACATACGTGGTCAGTCGGGCGCGCATTCCATCGGACAGCATTGGCGGTGAGACGTCGGCGGGTTCCTTGGCAAACTCGCGCAAACGGACACGCCCCCGCTGGAGCGCGGATTTCGCGGCGGCCTCGCTCGCACCGGTAATCGACGCAACCTCCTCCAGTGAATGGCCAAGCACATCCTTCAGGATGACCGCGCTCCGCTGGAGCGCCGGAAGCCGCATGAAAGTGCGCAGACTCATCGTGGCGGCCTCGTGGTCCTGATCGGGGGAATCTGGCGCGGCAATCGTGTCGAGGGCCTCGTCATGCTGCATCATCGGACCGCGCGCGCGGCGACGGAGAAAATCAAGCGCGGTGTTGTGGGCGATACGGAACAGCCAGCCTTCAGGGTTGTCGATGACACCGACACTGGGCAGGGCGGCAAGGGCTTTAATCAGTGCGTCCTGGACAATATCCTCGCCATCGACAGCAGAGCCGGTCATGCGGGCGCAGTATCGATGGAGCTTTGGACGAAGCTCACCCACCAACCGCTCGAACTGATCACGCACATCATCAGTCATTGACTATCGCGTCCTCGGAATAGCAGTGCTCTTTGGATCATACGTCGAGCGGCAGGATGTCCGCATCGCTGCGAAAGCCGTAGGCGACGCCGTGCATATAGCGCGGATCGCCGAGTAGCTCGGCGACCCGGTCTCCAACCTGCGCTGGGCGCAGGATCGAGCCATAACGTTGCATGACATGCTCGCCGATGCTGACGCCCTCGATTTCCGCGTAGGCGGCTGCAACCTGATGACCGAGCGTGGTGTCGGGAATCAGTTGACATGGCACGAGCACCTGGAAGTGGATCCCGAGGTCGCGCTCGCGCGATACCGCGTTTGCACTGTGGGCCATGAACCACAGCATCCGTTTCGCGCCTATATAGCCTCCAGAGAGCCTCAGGCTTTCCGGGGCGATGAATGGCACCGCAAGCACCATCGATGCACCACTCGACATGACCAGAACGCGGCCACCTCGCTTCATCGGAGTGTTGAGTGCGGCCTGAACGCCGACTAGCCCTGCCTTCACATCGGTGTTCCAGACGGTCGAGAACTCGTCCCAGCTCTGCTGGTCGATCGGCTTCATCGGCAGCAGCGCGCCGGCGTTGAGGATTAGCACGTCGGGCACCTCCTCGCGGACAACCTTGTTCATAAGCGTGGCGTCGGTCGCGTCGCCGGCAATCACTGCAGCACCGGCCTGCTCGGCTGCAACGAGCTTCGCTCGATCGCGACTAATTGCGGTCACCTTCGCGCCGCAGGCGGCGAGCGCCTCGACCATCGCGAGCCCCAGCCCCTGGCTGCCGCCGGTGATGACCACGCGTTTTCCGTTCAGGTTCTGCATGCTCATTCTCCTTTACCGTGTTTGCACCGTGGGCCATCAACCATAGCATCCGTTTGGCGCCTACATAGCCTCCAGAGAGGCTCAGGTCTGCGGGGGCGATGAACGGCCGGAAGGCCGAATACCCCCTTGAGCTTGCTGCGGAACACGCAAACCGGCGTCTGCAGCAAGTTGATGACGAGGGCAGCCTCTACAATATTCGGTCTCAATCGCAGCTCGGCCAACAGACCGCCGATCCCGTCATGCGCGCAGTAGCGATGAAAGCGTGGCCGCAGCGATTCCAGACGATCCTCGAATTCGTGCGTGTTCATGGTTCTAGACCTACTGCGCCTCCGCGGTCTGTTCCGCCAAAGATTGGACACAAATGTCGATGAGAATCCTCGACAGGGCGGCCGGTTGTGACAGGAATGGCGAGTGGCTGCTTTCCAATGTGTGGGTAATTGTCTTGCCGCCGATGGCACCGTCAACCGTCGCAATCATGTGATCCTGACCGGTCAACGGAATCGCGCGATCCTGTGTGCAGCGGATGTAATGGCGCGGCACCGTGCCAAATCTTCCAGGCGTAATTTCCGATAGGGCTAAGGCGCCGGCGTTCGATTCGTCGTAATGAAGTTGCGACGCCGCATGCGCGAATTCGGACTCCGACACGTCGGCATAAAACGAAGCTTTGAGTAGCGATCTGTAGGCTTCGTCGGTTGATCTGACATTGATCCTTGTCGCGCCGATGGCGGCGGGGTCGCCCACAAACAGCCTGGGCGCCAGAGCCGAAGACAGGGTTTCATGCTGGAGCATCGCGAGCAACGGCATACCGTTCGGCACCAGGAACCCGGAAAGATATACGACCGCGAGAAGCAGGTTCGGGACCTGCTCGGCGACCGCCGAAATTGTCATCCCGCCGGCCGAGTGCCCGACCATGATCACCTTGCCGTCGCTGAGTGACGCAGCTTCTTTTACCAACGCGACTACCGCTTGCGTCCGCTCCTCCTGCGTAACGCCGGCGATGGGTGACCGCTCGGCGGCGAACGCAGCGGGGTCGAACGGACGAAGACCGAGCGATGTTGGTGCTATCGCATTTACCCCCGCGCCGGGAAGGTCGAGCGTCAAAGCCGCGAAGCCGTTGGCTTTAAGTATTGGCGTAACTCTGTCCCACGCCGAATGGTTGTGCCAACCGCCGTGGATCAGGACAAAAACTGCTTTGGTTTCTGACATCGCTGAGCCCTCTTCGTCTGATTTTACGATCTTTACGACCTGTATAAGCGGCCGCCCGCCATTTCGCCGCCATTTTGCCCCTCGCCCGCCGAGACGAACAAAGGGGATGGGTTCAAACTTCCCTGTTGTCGAAAAGGAACATTTGAACGCCCGAGTCATCAGGCGCAAAAAGTCGGCGATCCGCCCCAGCCGCTTGTCCCTCCGCGCTTGCAAACGCCTTTTCGATCGCCGCAAGGTCGTCGAAATACAGCGTTCCGATCCGATGAACATCGGAGGTTCCTACCGGCGTTGCGATGTTGCCGTCGCTGACCTCGTACTTCCTGAGACCCGGAATCTTCTTGGCGAGAGGCACGTGGATTTCGAAGTAATGTCGGTCAAATGCCTCGACGTTCTTAGGTGTCCGGTAAATCACTACCATCCGAGCCATTGCGGTTCTCCTTTGTTACTTGTGTGACGCAAACCTACTTGTGTGTTCACCCTCACCGGGTTTCGCTGAATTCGATCGTGGCCAATTGCGGTGTCGAGTAGTAGCTGAAGAAGACCGCAAGCCTGCAGGCTGTCCGCGCCATTCGGCGATGAGGACGCGGAATTGAGGATTCGCACCAAACCCGTCGCGTGCAATGTCAGCCTCGGTTGTACAGACCTGATCCGGCTCCTTCTCGTAGTGCGCAAGTTCCAGGATCAGTCTGCGAATCAGAGAGGTGTCGGCCAGAGTTGCTGTCCGAATTGTCAGCAATTGGGTATCACTGGCATGGGCTTGCGCTTTGACGAGTGCGCTTTCCGTCGGCTTCACTGCGCTATCCGTGTCAGATCCGCAACGAAGTTTGGCTCCCAGGTCTTGCCTCCGTCATCGGAGAACGCCTGTTCAACATGGTATGAGTTCGGAGTGATGCCCGACCAGACAAATCGGACCAGGATGGTTCGGCCGTTGAGCGTGTGCTGAGCGAAGAACTCGCCACGTCCGTCTTTGAACTCACCGATCAAAGGGGGGAGACTTAGAGTGCCGTTGTTGATGTTGGCAAAGGTCTGGCTCCACTGATGGGCTTCGGGGTTGTAGAGAAACAGGGTCAACCCCTTGAAATGAGCTGTCGCGTTGCCGGCTTCGAGCTCTTCCAGGTTGGCGCGGCCGTCCCAAACTTTATGGACCGTGACTGTGCCGTCGCGCTCGGTCCAGGTGGTAGAGCCCGATAGCGGATGCTCGAGATTCCTTAAGTGCGTGTGCCAAGTTCCAAAGTGGAAGTCGAAGTCGTGCTGCCCGTCGCGCGGTTGCTGCGGTGCCGTTGCGGCTGTAGTTGACGCAGCTTGTGGAAATGCTGGGGCTTGCTGGGAAAGATATCCAAGCGTGCTTATTAGCAGATAAATACCAAAACGTCGAAGCGGGTTCATTGTATTCTCCAAATTTGTGATCGCCTGGCTACTTGAGCCATGACGGTTTTACTCATTCGTGTTCCACCGGTTGGTTATGCTGATCGGTTGTTGCAGTTCAAGAATGCCGCCGTTTGTCCTTGACCCGGGCATCAGGCGTGGTGGTTGTAGACGACGTCGCCGGCGAAGCTGTCTAACGCGGCGAGCGCTGCGATCCTCGGAAAGTAAGCAACCATATCGGGATTGGCCCGCATCGCCTCCACCGATGCGAAGTCGCGCCACTGCGAGTAGATGACTACGTGGCACTGATCCTTTGCGGCGATAAAGCTGGTCGAAATCCAGCCGTCGAGCCTGGTGACGACGCTTTCAGTATTGCCACGCAGAAGCTCGATGAGCTTTTGCTGATTCTCAGGCTCAACGGTCAAGATGTTGATAAGGGTGGCGACCTTTTTCGTCACCTCTATGGTCGTGTTCATGATGTTCTCCTCTAAAAGCGTTGTTCTCTGTCCTTACACCATGAAGACGATTTTGTTAGTCACAACGGATCGGTCGGGCAAAAAAAGACGTCGATTCTTTAGAGTCGGCAAGCACAACGATGTCTGAACCTTACGTCCCAACACGGTCTAATATGCCTTGAGCAGAGGGCCTTTGCCTCTCGCGAGGGAAAAAATCCATTCCGAGTTAGTCGGAATGCTTCAGAATTCGACGCCAAATCGCCGATTCGTTCGCCGAGAGCCGGTAGGACCAATATGTCGTCATATCGATCCAAATCCCCGGTCCAGATCGGTGATCAATGGTCACCGTTGTGAACGGCGTTTGCCGGTACCTATCCGCCGCTGGCCTTTACCTCCGAATTGCCCGTGACACTCCAAAAATCGCGCTGCTGGCCCCGTTATGAGTGAAATCGCCTGATTACGTCAGTTAAGACACTTTGTTAACACATCGTTGCTGCAACCGTCTTTGGAGAGTGAGAGATGTGGCGCGCTCCGTTCGACGATGGCCCGCTTTGAAAAAAAGATCCAGAAGGGAGGATCGAACGCAATGACTGCTTTCCGATTCGTCCTAGTAATTGCGTTGGTGGCCTTGGCGGCAAGGAGCGAGCAGAATTCTCCTCAGGAGCCCTCGGCTCAACCTCAGCCTGTGCCGCCCGCTTCTTGCCTGATTACGCATCGGCCGGCCAAGGAATTCATACCGCCCGTCCCTTATGAGCGCGATGAAAACTCCTTTTGGCTGGGTACGGAGAAGCTGTGGACCTTCCTTCCCGAACGCGCGATCTGGGAATGGGCGCCCCACCAACCAGGGCACGAGCAGGAAGTCCAGCCTTTAACAGCAAAAATCTTTTGGATGCGTTTGGGCTACGATTCGCGTGCGGAACAGCGCCCTGCAATAAAGGTCACGGGGAGACGGCTCGACGGGCCCGCTCCGGCCCTCCTGGTGTTGCCGCCGACCAACGCCTTTCAAGGACCTGGCTCTGCCATGCTGACAGGTGTGTATGTACCCACTCCCGGCTGCTGGGAGATCACGGGAGACTACCATCGCAATAAGTTGAGCTTTGTCGTTTGGGTCGAACAAGCCAAGTCAACCAGGCAGTGATCCCGGTCATTGTTGGCGAAAAATCGCCATTTCACTCACAACCCCGGAATCGAGCCATCACTCGACGGTTTGTCGGCCACGGGAGTGATCTGATGCCAGCTTACTGCGATTAGTAATGAGAAGTCGGCAAGTGTTTATTAATTTGCTGCGGGAGATGAAAGTCAGGGGCACATGCTTTCGCGCCCCTCAGTCAACGTCGTTAGATTGATTCCAAGAACGCCAACAAGCGGTCGTCTGCATGGAATCGTCGGAATGGTGTATCCATCGGCAGGACCTTTCCAAGCGCCCTTTCCTTCATCGCAAGATCTGCATGCACGTAGGCATTGGTTGTTTCTATGCTTTCGTGGCCCAGCCAGAGCGCGATGACGGCAATATCCACACCCGACTGGAGTAAAGCCATCGCGGTCCCGTGCCGGACCATATGAGGCGAGACTCGTTTTCGTTTGAGGCTTATCGAATGAAAGGCAGCTTGATGGGCGGCTTTGCGGAGCAAGAGGTGAATAGCAAACCGTGAAAGCGGTTCGCCGCGAACATTGGGGAACGCGACGGAACTATCGCGCGGGCCAATCTCCCGGAACCACTCTTTCAAGATTCGGGCAGTTTTCGGCCAGAGGGGGATCAAGCGCTCCTTTCGCCCCTTGCCATTTAGCTGAACATAGCTCTTCGTTCCGAAGCGCACTTGATTTTGGTGAAGAAAGGATATTTCTGAGACACGAGCGCCTGTGTTGTACATGGTGAGAAGCAAGGCATAGTCTCGTCGCCCACACCATTGGTTTCGGTCCAACACTGCAAGGATCGCGTCCATTTCTTCGCGCGTTAGATACGAGCGCACTTTGGTGTCTGCTCGTTTGAGCGGAATCGCGAGTACGCTCGTTGCGACTCCGACACTCTCCGGGTCGCGGAGGGCAACCATACGGTAAAACGAGCGTATCGCTGTGAGCCGCAAGTTGCGCGAGGCAATCGTATTTTTGCGTTCCTTTTCTAAGCTGTTGAGGAAATCGAAGGGTAGCTAAGCGGCTTGCCCGATATATTTGTGAAGAAGGTCTTGGTGAGTCGATTCCCTAAAATCTCTCCTCTTTTGACGAGATATCTTCTCAGGCGGTGCGCGGTCGTAGGATGCAGAACAACATTTCGCGACTTGCCAAACTTCGTTTCGTAGATCAACAGATAGGGCGGATTGGCCGTTAACTTGGCGTCCTCAATTTTCAGTCTGAGGACCTCCCCAATGCGCAGACCGGTGCTCGCCAACAGTCCAATCATGATGCGGAGAGTCAGCGGACGAAGAGTTTCGAACAGGCGGAGACGTCGCGTTGCCCGCATCAACTGCACAATTTCGCGCTCAGAGAATAAGTGGGGTGTCCGTCGAGGCCGTCGGAACTTGAATATTTGCGCCGGCACTTCCGTCCCAGGTTCGAAAGCGCGTACCTGTTGTAAGAATGCCCGCAGGGTATAGAAACAATGTTGGCCTCGGTATGGATGCTGCGGATGACTCTCGGCAGCTAGCCAATCGAGAACATGTGCCGCACGAATCGGCCAGGGACGGCCATGGTGATTCCAGAAAACAAGGAAGTTCCTGAGAAGTTTCTCTTTGTGGCGTAGGGATCTGCGGTCGAACGCATCGTAATTCGGGTCGGCCTCGGCCATCGTGCGTTTTAACGCCAAGAACTCTTCCAAGTATGCCGAAAACTTTGTGATGTTCATCGTGCATCCCCGGGCCAAGGCAGTGCGACGCGCATCAGTGATTTCATATCGAGCTTGGCGTAGATGAATGTTGTCGTGACGGACTTATGCCCGAGCACGTCAGCCACATCCTTGAAAGATGCGCCGGAGTTCACCATCTCTGTGGCAGCGGTGTGGCGAAGAGAATGGGCACCGCGGTCATTGATACCAGCAAGCCCAAAAACGTAACGAATTGAGTTGAGAACGTGCGTGTAGCTGCGTTCCGCCGTGAACGGCGGCCTCAGCGGCTCAAATATTCGTTCAGGGTGGCTGCGACACTTGCGTAGATGAGCGACGAGCGCTCGGCCCACATCTTGCGGAAGAGGGAGGATGCGATCATTGTAAGTTTTCGTGCAGCGAACTTTCAGGTAGCCGTTTTTCCAATCGATGTCGCTCGGCGTAAGACCAGCCACCTCCTGTACGCGTAGTCCGAGACGCAGGAACAAAAGCAATAGAGCTCGGTTGCGAAAGTGTCTCGGTTTTTCCCCGCGGCATGCGGCACGAAGAGCGTTAGCCTGCTCCTGCGAGAGATTCTTTGGTAGACGTGCATAACTGTGATTGGCGACCTTGGGTAAAGCTTCCTCCCAGCCTTTGGGGATCTGTCCGGCTTCTGAGAGATACCGGAGAACGCTTCTCAGAATCGTCAACCAGACTCTCTGACTCTCCCGACTTGATAGGCGCGCGAACTCCTCTTTCAGGAAATCTACAAGGTCACTGAACCGAAGCTCGCTCACGATGATTTGTTTGTCTGGAAATCTAAACGTGAGGAATCTGCAAACGACATGTCGATGCAGCTTCCGAGTGGAAGCGGCCAATCCGCGGACTCGAAAAAGATAGTCTCCATACTGCGAGCAGAAATCTGGGATGGAACAA
>WNFK01095847.1_pt1 | contig 10126 bp, 8 predicted proteins | sample 5400281 | NCBI WGS metagenome assembly WNFK01 (sample SAMN13153350, study PRJNA577476) | soil metagenome | isolation source: 20 cm soil on Douglas fir-dominated hillslope | place: USA:California | collected 2013-09-17
GGGCCCGCCGGTTATCGCCTGCAATCCATCGACACCGGCTTCGAGGGCGGCATCACCGCGCTGGGCGCGTTCCGTACCGAGGACAGCAATCAGCCCACGTTGGTGGCGGCGGTGGTTCGCTTCAACAGCTTCTTCAGCAGCGCGGGCGAGACGCAGATCATCATGACCATCCCGCAGGAGTAGGGCCTGCTCCACCCGTACCGAGGTGTCCTGCCCAAGCTGCATCCGACCGCCTTCGTCGAGACTTCCGCCCAGGTGATCGGCGACGTGGAGCTCGCCGAGGAGACCAGCGTCTGGTTCACCTCGGTGCTGCGGGGCGACGTGAACTTCATCCGGGTGGGCCGCGGGACCAATATCCAGGACGGCACCATCGTCCACGTCAATCGGGGGGGCACCCCCACCATCCTCGAGGAGTTCGTCACCGTGGGCCATGCCGCGCGCCTGCACGGCTGCCACATCAAGTCCCACTGCCTCATCGGTATCGGCGCCATCGTCCTCGACGGCGCGGTGCTGGAAGAGGAGTGCCTGGTGGCGGCGGGGGCGGTGGTCTCGCCCGGCACCCTGGTGCCGCGGGGCAGCGTGCTGATGGGCGCTCCCGCGCGTGTGAAGCGCCAGGCGACCCCCGCCGACGTCGACCTCATCCACCGTTCGGCCGAGGGCTATATCGCGCTCCGGGGGGAGTACCTGGCGGCCCAGGGGCCAAGCAGGATCTGATGGCGACCCGGGTCAGCACGGCGCCCCCGCGCGGCATGCGGGACATCCTGCCGTCGGAGGTCGAGCTCCGCGACGCCGCCACTCAGCAGATCCTGTCCGTGTATCGCGGGTTCGGATTTCGCCGGATCGAGACGCCCGCGCTGGAGAGCCTCAAGCTCCTCACCGGCAGCGAGGGCGGCGAGAACGAGAAGCTGATCTTCAAAGTGCTCAAGCGCGGAGAGGACCTGGAGGCGGCCCGGCGTGGGGGAAGCGAGCTCGCCGAGCACGGCCTGCGCTTTGACCTCACCGTGCCTCTGGCCCGCTACTACGCGGAGAACCACGCCCGCCTGCCCGATCCGCTCAAGGCGGTGCAGATCGGGCCGGTATGGCGCGCGGAGCGGCCCCAGAAGGGGCGATTCCGCCAGTTCACCCAGTGCGACATCGACGTCCTCGGTGTGGCCTCCGGCCTGGCGGAGGTGGAGCTGATCCTGGCCACCAGCGAGGCGCTCGACCGGCTGGGACTGACCGATCTCACCGTGCGCATCAACGACCGGCGTATCCTCGGCCTCATCGCCCAGCACTGCGGCTTCGCCGAAGAACAGCAGGGGGGCTTCTTCATCACCTTCGACAAGCTGGACAAGCTCGGCCCCGAAGGGGTGCTCGCCGAGCTGCGCGAGGCCGGATATCGCAAGGCGGCCATCGAGCGGTTCGAGCGCCTTCTGCCCACGCTGCAGAAGCGCGAGCTCTCGCTGGAGGCGCTGCCCGCCGCGCTGGGCATGGGCGCGGCCCGGCTGCCGGAGGCGTTCGAATCGCTGGCGTGGATCATCCGCACCGCCGGCGGCGAGATGCCCCCGGGGGCTCGTGTGCAGTTCGATCCCACGCTGGTGCGCGGCATGGGGTATTACACCGGCACGATCTTCGAGATGGCGTCCCCCGCCTTTCCGTCGTCGATCGCCGCGGGCGGCCGCTACGACCGCATGGTCGGCCGCCTCCTCGGCCTGGACGTCCCGGAGGCGGTGGCGTCGGCCCGGCGGATCGCCCTGCTGGTGGACGCTGGCGGCGACCTCGCCGCCGCCCTGGCGGCCGCGCGCGGACTGCGGGCCAAGGGCGATCTGATCTCGCTCGAGATCCGGCGCAAGAACGTCGGCAGGCAGCTGGACGATTTCGTGACGCACGGTTTCTGGGGCTATGCCACCGGCGAGGCGGCGGGCCAGGTGACGGTGAAGGCGTTGACCGGAAAGGGCGGCCGCGGCTGATGCACGCCTATCGAACCCATACCTGCGGCCAGCTCCGCGCCGCCGATGTCGGGAAGGCCGCGCGGCTGTCCGGCTGGGTGCATCGCAAGCGCGACCACGGCCAGCTGCTCTTCATCGACCTCCGCGACCATTACGGCATCACCCAGTGCGTGATCAATGCCGGCAGCGCCAGCTTCGAGGCCGCCGCCGCCCTGCGCCCGGAGAGCGTGGTGACGGTGACCGGCACCGTGGTGGCGCGCGGCGCGGACGCGGTCAACCCCAAGCTTCCCACCGGGGAGGTGGAGCTGGCCGTGGACGAGCTCCGCGTGGAGTCCCCCGCGGAGACCCTGCCCATCCAGGTAGCCAGCGACGCCGAGTTCCCCGAGGACACGCGCCTGCGCCACCGCTTCCTCGACCTACGGCGCGAGAAGCTGCATCGCAATATCCTGCTCCGCGCCCAGGTGGTCGCGAGCATTCGGCGGCGCATGATCGCGGCCGGCTTCACGGAGTTCCAGACGCCCATCCTCACCTCGAGCTCGCCCGAGGGGGCGCGCGACTATCTGGTCCCCAGCCGCATCCATCCCGGGAAGTTCTACGCGCTGCCCCAGGCCCCTCAGCAGTTCAAGCAGCTCCTGATGGTGGCCGGCTTCGACCGCTACTTCCAGATCGCGCCCTGCTTCCGCGACGAGGACGGGCGGGCGGACCGCTCCCCGGGGGAGTTCTACCAGCTCGACTTCGAGATGTCCTTCGTGACCCAGGAAGACGTGTGGGCGACGATCGAGCCCGTGCTCCACGGCGTCTTCGAGGAGTTCGGGGCGGGGCGGACGGTGACCGCGCCGCCCTTCCCGCGCATCCCCTACGCGGAGGCGATGGCGAAGTACGGCACCGACAAGCCGGATCTGCGAATTCCCATCGTGAACGCCGACGTCACCGCGATCTTCGCGGGGTCGGACTTCAAGGTGTTCGCGGAGGCGGCCGGCCGGGGGGCGGTGGTGCGCGCGATCCCGGGCCCCGGCGCGGCGGCCCGGCCGCGGAGCTTCTTCGACAAGCTGGACGCCTGGGCCCGCGAGCAGGGCGCGCCCGGGCTCGGCTACGTCTCGCTCGCGGAGGCGGGAGCCCGGGGCCCCATTGCGAAGTTCCTCGACGCGCCGCGTCTGGCCGCGCTGCAGAAGGCGACGGAAACCGGGCCCGGCGACGTGGTCTTCTTCGTCTGCGACAAGCCAGCGGTGGCGGACCCCCTCGCGGGCAAGGTCCGCACGCGTCTCGGGGAGGAGCTCGGCCTCATCGAGAAGAACGCCTTCCGCTTCTGCTGGATCACCGACTTCCCCATGTACGAGTGGGACGAGGAGGCGAAGAAGATCGACTTCAGCCACAACCCGTTCTCGATGCCGCAGGGGGGGCTGGAGGCGCTGGAGACCCAGGACCCCCTCACCATCAACGCCTACCAGTACGACATCGTCTGCAACGGCATCGAGCTGTCCAGCGGGGCCATCCGCAACCACCGTCCGGACATCATGTTCAAGGCCTTCGAAATCGCGGGATACCGCCCCGAAGAGGTGGAGGCGCGCTTTGGCGGCATGCTCAATGCCTTCCGCTACGGGGCGCCACCCCACGGCGGGTCGGCCCCCGGTATCGACCGGATCGTGATGCTGCTGGCCGACGAGCGGAACATCCGCGAGGTCATCGCCTTCCCCATGAACCAGCAGGCCCAGGATCTCCTCATGCAAGCGCCCAGCGAGGTGGATCCCAAGCGGCTTCGCGAGCTGCACATCAAGCTCGACCTGCCGCCCGAGCGGGCCTGACCTGGCCGCCATGCTATCCTGAGGCGCGGAGGAACGAGCACCTGACCCAGGCCACCACCGTCACCCGCCGTGTCCAGCTGCCCGCGTCGTCCGACCTCCTCACTCTGCTCGGCAAGAACGACGAGCATCTTCGCGCCCTCGAGTCGCAGTTCGACCTCCGGGTCTCCGCCCGCGGGCACGAGGTGACCCTTCGCGGCGAGGAGCGGCAGGTGGCGCAGGCGGAGCGGCTTCTCCACGAGCTGGTGGCGCTGCAGGGAGCGCGGCCGGGGCTGAGCGCGGGCGAGGTACGGGCGGCGCTGCGCCTGGCCGGGAGCGAGCCGGGCACGGACGTCCGCGCGGTGCTCGGCGACGCCATCAGCGTCCCGTCGCGCCGGCGACTCATCTCGCCGAAGACGGCCAACCAGAAGCGCTACCTCGACGCCATCCGCGCCTACGACCTCGTCATCTCCATCGGTCCCGCCGGCACGGGCAAGTCCTATCTCGCGGTGGCCATGGCGGTGTCGGCGCTCATGAAGCGCGAGGTGGCGCGCATCATCCTGACCCGGCCGGCGGTGGAGGCGGGCGAGCGCCTGGGGTTTCTTCCCGGCGACCTGATCGAGAAAATCCATCCCTATCTGCGCCCGCTCTACGACGCCCTCTACGACATGCTCGACTCGGACAAGGTAGCCACCCTCACCGAGAAGGGGCAAATCGAGATCGCGCCGCTCGCCTACATGCGCGGCCGGACCCTCAACGACGCCTTCATCATCCTCGACGAGGCCCAGAACACGACCTCCGAGCAGATGAAGATGTTCCTCACGCGGCTCGGCTTCAACTCCAAGATGGTGATCACCGGCGACATCACCCAGGTGGACCTGCCGTCCAGCCGCGTGTCCGGCCTGGTGGAGGCGCAGTCGGTGCTGCGCGGGGTGGAAGGCATCCAGTTCGTGTACTTCAGCGACCGCGACGTGGTCCGCCACGACCTGGTCTCGGCCATCGTGCGGGCCTACGACCGCGCGCACCCGCGGCCGCGCGGTATCCCGGATGCGGAGCCCCCCAACGGTTGATCACGGGGTGAGGGAGCGCGGAGGCCGTCGCGTTCCGCGCGGCATGCGGAAGTGCGGGGGCCCTCGGGAAGTCCGCGGCGGGGAGGAGGGCGGGGGCCCTGGCCTGATCCGGGAGTCCGCCGTAGAGCCGTCAGTCCAGGGTCCGCGTCTCGCTGCCGCGGTTGCGCGCCGTGGCTCGCGTGGCACTGGGCGCGGTGGGGCGCGCCCGGGCGGAAGTGCACGTGACGGTGGTGGACGATCGCACCATTCGCCGCCTCAATGCCCGCTACCTGGGCTCCCGAAAGCGCACCGACGTGCTGGCTTTCGACCTCGGCGGCCCTGGCCCCGCGCCATTCCTGGGCGAGGTGATCGTCTCCGCGGACACGGCGGCGCGGCAGGCGGCCGCGGTGGGGGTGTCGGTTGCGCTCGAGCTCGACCTGCTCGTGATACATGGCATTCTCCACCTGGCCGGCTGGGATGACGCTCGCCCCGCGCAGGCGCGCCGCATGCATGAGCGGGCCCGGGCCATCCTGAGCCGCGCCCGTCGCCGGCCGGTGCCGGCCCGGCTCTGGGCCGGGTTGCTGCCCTCCCCATGACGGCCCCGGCGCATCGGGCGGGGTTCGTGGCGCTGGTCGGGCGCCCCAATGTCGGCAAGTCCACCTTGCTCAACCGGCTGGTGGGCGAGAAGATGGCCATCGTTTCCCGGCGCCCTCAAACCACGCGTACTCGCATCACGGGGATCCGCCACCTGCCGCACGCCCAGGTGATCTTCGTGGACACGCCCGGCTTGCATGCGGGGCAGGGGCGGCTCGGCGAGCTGATGCAGCGGGCGGCGGAGCGCGCGCTGGAGGACGTGGACCTGGTCTGCTTCGTCGCCGAGGCCACCGAGCGGCCGGAACGCATCGACGGAACCGCTCTGGCCCGGCTCGCGGCGGTGCGGGCCCCCGTGATCTGCTGCCTCAACAAGGTGGACCTGGTCGCCCCCAAGTCTCGTCTCTTGCCCCTCATCGCCGCGTATCGTGAGCGGCACCCGTTCCAGGACATCGTGCCGCTCTCGGCGCAGACCGGCGCCGGGTGTGACGCGCTCATGAACCTGGCGCTGGCGGCCCTCCCCGAACGGCCGCCCTATTTCCCCCGCGAGTCGCTCACCGACCAGCCGGAAACGTTCTTCGTGGCGGAGACGATTCGCGAGAAGATCTTCCGGCTCACCAACCAGGAGATCCCCTACGCCTGCGCGGTCCGCGTGGAGGAGCTCACCGAGCGCCCGCGGCCGGAGTGCCTGTACATCAAGGCCACCATCTTCGTGGAGCAAGACTCGCAAAAGGGCATCCTCATCGGGAAGCAGGGGGCGATGCTCAAGCGCATCGGCAGCACGACGCGGGAGGATCTCGAGCGATTCTTCGGGATCAAGACCTATCTCGATCTCCGCGTCGCCGTACGCAAGAACTGGCGGAAAGACGAGGGGGCGCTGCGGGAATTCGGCTTCCTCCTCACGTCCTGAGCATGGCGCTTTCCCGAACGCGGGCGGTGGTGGTGAGCCGCCGCCCGATGGGCGAGCAGGACCGGCTGGTGGAGTTCTACACGCGGGACCACGGCAAGGTGCGGGGCGTGGCGAAGTCGGCGCGGCGACCCCGCTCCCGCTTCGTCGCCGCGCTGGAGCCCTTCACCCTGGGCGAGCTCGTCTTCTTCGATACCGGGCGCAGCGGGTTGGTCCGGGTGGATCACTTCGACATCGTCCACTCCTTCGTGCGGGTGCGGGAGGACCTCGACCGGCTCGGGCGGGGCGCCTGGATGTGCGAGTCGCTCACCCGGCTCTCCGCCGACCGCGACCCGCATCCCGCGCTGTTCGGGCTCCTCGTCCGCAGCCTGCGCGCCCTGGAGACCGTCGTCTCGCCGGAGCGCGTGGCCATCTGCTTCGCCCTGCGGGCGGTGGATCTCCTCGGGCACCGGCCGCGTCTGGACCGGTGCGTGGAATGCGGCCGGGCTTTCCCGTTCGCGGGCGTGTCGCTGGATCCCGAGGCGGGTGGCCTCGTCTGCGGGGCCTGCGCGGCGGGCCGCCCGGCGGTGCCGCTGTCCCCTCCCGCGGTGGGGATGCTGGCGCGGATGCGCGGGATGCGATGGGAGGAGGCCCTCGCGCTCGGGGTGGGCGCCGCGCTCGAGGACGAGCTGGGCACGGTGCTGGACAGCGTCGTCACGCGGCTCATCGGCGGGCTCCCGCGCTCGCTCCGCTTCATCGGGCAGACGCGGCGCGGGCTTGCCGGCGTGGCCGAGCCGCCGCCGGCCCGGCGGCGCACGTGATATCCTGAGCGCCATGCCCGTCACCATGGACACGCTGGTGTCCCTCTCGAAGCGCCGCGGTTTCGTCTTCCAATCCAGCGAGATCTACGGGGGCACCGGCTCCGTCTGGGACTACGGCCCGCTCGGCGTCGAGCTCAAACAGAACATCAAACGGCTCTGGTGGCGCGACTTCGTGCAGTCGCGCGCGGACATGGTGGGCCTCGACGCCTCCATCCTCATGCACCCGACGGTGTGGAAGGCGAGCGGCCACGTCGACCACTTCACCGATCCGATGGTGGATTGCCGCGAGTGCCGGCATCGCTTCCGCGCCGACCAGATCGACGAGATCCCCTGGATCCACTACTGCCCGGCCACCAAGGGGAACAAGTTCACGATCCCGGCCGGAGAGGCGTGCTCGCACTGCCAGGTGCGCCGGAGCCTGTGCCCCGACTGCGGCAAGGGCGAGCTGACCCCCCCGCGCCAGTTCAACCTCATGTTCAAGACTTTCATGGGGCCGGTGGAGGAGGACGCCTCCGTCACCTACCTGCGCCCGGAGACCGCCCAGGGCATCTTCGTCAACTTCGACAACGTGCTCCAGTCGATGCGGCGGAAGCTCCCCTTCGGCATCGGTCAGATCGGCAAGGCGTTCCGCAACGAGATCACACCGGGGAACTTCATCTTCCGGACCCGCGAGTTCGAGCAGATGGAGATGCAGTTCTTCGTGAAGCCGGGGCTGCAGGCGGACAACCTGCGCCTGCACGAGCACGAGCGGGACGAGCTGGCCCACTACTCCAAGCGCACCGCGGACGTGCAGTACCGGTTCCCGATCGGGTGGAGCGAGCTGATGGGCATCGCCAACCGCACCGATTTCGATTTGAAGCAGCACGCCAAGTGGAGCGGCAAGAGCCTGTCCTACTTCGACGAGGAGCGGAAGGAGCACGTGGTGCCCTTCGTCATCGAGCCCTCCGCGGGGGTGGACCGCGCGCTGCTCGCCTTCCTCGCCGACGCCTACCGCGAGGAAGAGGTCCGGGGCGAGAAGCGCGTGGTGCTGCGGCTGCATCCCGAGCTCGCCCCGGTGTCGGTGGCGGTCCTGCCGCTCCTCAAGAAGCGCGACGACATCGTGCGCAAGGCGCACGCGATCCGCGAGGAGCTGTCGCGCCGGCTCACCGCGGTCTACGACGACACCGCGGCGATCGGGCGCCTCTACCGCCGGCAGGACGAGGTGGGCACGCCCTACTGCGTGACGGTGGACGTGCAGACGGTGGGCGACAGCGACAAGGGCGAGCGGGCCGACGACAAGGTGACGATCCGCGACCGCGATTCGATGGAGCAGATCCGCGTCGCCGCGTCGCAGCTCACCACCGTGTTCGGGGAGCTGCTCGCCGGCAAGCGCTGGGCCGACGTCGCCGCCGGGGTCGCCGCCGGCTAGGACTGCGGCGCCGGCGCCCCGCCCGGGGCGGGAACGGCGGGCGCGGTAGGGGCCGGAGGCGTGGCGCCGGGGGCCGCGGGCGGCGCCGGCTCGAGGCGCGGCGGCTCGACCCGGGGCGGGGAGACGCCGGGCGCGTAGCGCGCGGGCCCGCAAGTCTCCTTCGGCTCCGTCCCCGCGACGAAGGCCATCGTCACCGGCCGCACGCAGCCCCCCGCGGTGTTGAGGTCGATCGGAACCAGCACCACCCGCTCCGGAATCGGGAAGTCCTCGGCGGCCGTTCCCGCGAGCGCCACCTGCATGAACGAGGTCCAGATCGGTACCGCGACCCGTGAGCCGGTCTCGTCTTTGCCCAGGCTGCGCGGTCGGTCGTAGCCGACCCACACCCCGGTGACGAGCTGCGGGGTGTAGCCGATGAACCACGCGTTCGAGTAGTCGTTGGTGGTGCCGGTCTTGGCCGCGGCGGGTCGTCCCAGCGCGCGCGCGGCCGCTCCGGTGCCGCGCTCGATCGTGCCGCGCAGCATGTAGGTCATGACGTAGGCCAGCTCGGGCGAGACCACCTGCTTGCTGACCGGAGTGTTCTCCTCGAGCAGCTTCCGCTGGGAGTCGAGCACGTAGCGGATCGCGGTGGGCCGGATCCAGTTGCCCTGGTTGGCGAGCGCGCCGTACGCGGACGTGATCTCGAGCAGCGTGAGGTCGGAGGTGCCGAGCGCGACCGAGAGATTCTCTCCCATCGGGCTTTCGACCCCGAGCCGCCGGGCGATGTCAACCGTGCGCCGGATGCCGTTCTTCTCGAGCACCCGGACCGCGGCCACGTTGACCGACTCCTCGAGGGCCTGCTGGTAGGTGATGGGCCCGCGGAACTTGCGGTCGTAGTTCTCGGGCTTCCACGCCTTGCCGTTGCGGCCGGCCGGGAACTCGATGGGCGAGTCGTCCACCACGGTCGCCGGGGTCTGGCCGGACTCCAGCGCGGCCAGGTAGACGAAGGGCTTGAAGGCCGACCCGGGCTGCCGGCGCGCCTGTACCGCCCGGTTGAACTCGCTCTTGAAGAAGTCGTAGCCGCCCACCATCGCCTTGATGTAGCCGGTCTGGGGATCGATGGTGAGCAGCGCTCCCTCCGGCCGCTCGGGGGGCGCGACCGGCTTGTCCTTGACCGCGGCGACCCGGCGCGACTCGAGCGCCTTGAGCCCCTCGCGCAGCGAGCGCTCGGCCTTGACCTGCATCACCGGCGACAGCGTGGTGTAGACCTGCATGCCGCCCTTGAAGACGAGGTCGGCGCCGTACTGGGCCTCGAGCTGCTGCTGGACGTACTCGAGATAGTGCTGCCCGGTGGTGCGGCGGCGCTCGGGCGGGATGAGGCCCAGCGAGCTGTCGGAGGCCTTCTTGGCCTGCGGGGCGGGCAGCGAGCCGACGTCCACCATGCGCGCGAGCACGGTGGCGCGCCGGCGCTTCGCGGCCTCGGGATGCTCGAAGGGTGAATAGGTGGACGGCGCCTTGGGCAGGCCGGCGAGCAGGGTGGACTCGGACAGGCTGAGCTCGGTCACCGACTTGCCGAAGAAGGTGCGGGCCGCCGCCTCGACCCCGAAGGCCCCGTGGCCGAAGTAGATCTGGTTGAGGTACATCTCGATGATCCGGTCCTTCGAGTAGCGCCGCTCCAGCTCCAGCGCG
>WNFK01245294.1_pt1 | contig 10126 bp, 10 predicted proteins | sample 5400281 | NCBI WGS metagenome assembly WNFK01 (sample SAMN13153350, study PRJNA577476) | soil metagenome | isolation source: 20 cm soil on Douglas fir-dominated hillslope | place: USA:California | collected 2013-09-17
CGAGGACATCTCTACCCGTCAGGAAGATCAGGACGCGGCCGCCGAAGCACTCGCCGCCGCCGGCGAATTCTTCGACCCGGAAGCCCGCCGCGACGACGCGGAGCCGCAGGAAGACGCCGCTTCCGACAAGTAACGCCGCTTTTGACGTCGAATTGAACTGCGCAAGCCCGGCCACCAGGCCGGGCTTGTCTGCATCGGCATCCCCCGCCCGGACGATAGCACTGGTTTCTTTAGTGCATTATGATCGGGAGAACGGTCATGCCGGGGCAACTGCAATGGGACTCGACTGGCTTCCCGGTAATAAGCCAAAGCCGGGATATGAAGCGGAATTCCGACAGATCGTACAGACGCTGGCTTGGGACAAGATACCTGGACAAAACCGTGTCAGCGTCTCGACAGGACGATGGTCTCGCCTGCGAGAGATCGTCTTCGGACGATACCCGCGTAGGGCTGAAAGCGAAGCCGCGCGGCAGCGCCATGACGAGATCAGCATATCGGCATTCGAGACTTTAAACGCACCTCGAGTCGGATTCGATCGTATCGCCGATGATTGGGCGAAGGCAACACACGCAGACCGCCGTATCGCCAAGCCTCTCGACGTTTGGCTGGGCGAGATGCGCGGCTACTACGTCGTCAGTCTGGTTTCGCCTTGTGACGGGATACCTTTCTACAGCAACGGCATCATAGCCAGCTATGTCGAGCGTTTCTCGTTCCGCGCCCAGTTTCTCAAGTCGTGCACCGCGGTCATCGGCGAAAACCTTCTTAGATCTTCGTACGAAGTCAAGTTTGCGTCCGATCTGTTGACATTTGGAGCCGATCTGATCGCCAGCGCCGACGCCTTCGCAAAAGCAAACAACCTGAAAATTCCGTCGACCCCACCGGATGATCCCGATTCACTGGAGGGCCAACTGCACATCGTCGCGGCTGCGGGACGATGGTGCCTGTATTGGGGCGAACGCGGCCATTTCCTCGAGCCGTATTTCTAAACGACGGCCCTATGAAGCAGCGCGCTGCTCGGTGGGCATCGCAATCGACGCCAATGCGGTTGCGGTGTGTTTCTCAACCCCGTCCATCAGACAAAAAACATCTGCGGCGACCACCGCGACCTGCCGTCCCGGCTTGATCACGCGCGCACGGCAGATCAGGCGATCGCCGGCCGCAGGCGACAACAAATTCAATTTGTACTCTGCCGTCAGCGCCGGCTGGCCGCGCGACGTCGCCGCGGCAATGGTCGTTGCATTGTCCACCAGGAAGGCGGTGACGCCGCCGTGGAACAAGCCATGCTGCTGCAAAAGCTCCGGCCGCCGATCGACTGCCAGCGTGCATGACCCGCGCGCCAGTTCCGACAGCTCCGCACCGACATGGATCATGAATCCCTGCCGGCCGACGCTCTCGCGGATTCGCTTTGCGATCGGGGCGAAGTCCAAATCGAGATCCAGGTCGAGATTCGCGCCGAGATTCACGTCGAGATCAGCAGTCATGACATGGCTCCGGTTTTCTGAGCGGCGTCCGGTGCGACCAGCGCGCGGATCGCGCAGGCGATTAGAATGTCGACCTGATGCCTGGGATCGGACGGGTCGCGGCCCGACAGCCACGCGCGACAAAATATCTGCGCCGGACCAATGATCTGGCTGAAGAACAGCGTCGGCGTCATCGGTAACAGTTCGCCGCGCGCGATCAGCGGCGCGCACCACGCCTTGATGCCTTCGGCGAGACGCAAATTCTGCGCCCGCTGCGCGTCCCGCAGATCTTCGGTCCATTCGCTGCGAGAAATCTCGAACAGGTAGCGCGCTTCGCGCCGGTTGTTCACCACCCAGTCGAGATGTGCGCGGATCAAACAACCGATGCCCTCCCGCGCGCTCAAGGAAGTGTCGATCGCCGCGAGCATTGCGGCGTGATAGCGCTGCAGCACTTCCAGAAACAGGGTGCCTGCGAGTTCCTTCTTCGATCCGAAGAAATGGAAGAAGCTGCCGTTCGAAGCCCGCGCCTGGGTGCGAATCGCCGCGACGGTGGCGCCTTCAAAGCCGTCACGATCAAACACCGCCAACCCGGCGGCCAGCAAATCCCAGCGGGCGCGCGCGACCATGTTCATCTCCCGGATCGGGTTATAGATCGCTACTCTAGAGCAGTGCTCTAGGAAGGGTCAAGCCAAGCCATGGGTTGAGACGCGTCTTTGCCAAAACCTATTGCGAGATCGGCGGAACCGGCGGTCCCGCCGGGGCCACCGGTGGCGGGGGCGGAACCAGGGCCGTCCCCGCCGGGGGCGGCGCAGGCTGCGGCGAGGGTCCCGACATACCTGCCGTCGGCTCCGGCGTCCCGCTGGAAATCGCTGTGGGCGCCGCTGGGGAAGCCTGCGGCGCTGGTGTGACCGGCGCGACCGGATCGGGCCGCAGCGCCGGGGTGTCGCCGTTGCCGGTCTGCTTTGGCGCCTCGATCTTGGCAGCCTCGGACTTGCCCTCGCCCGGGGCGTTCGCACCCTCGGGTCTGCCCTCGTATTTGGTGTCGTTCTGGGGCCTGTCTTCCTGCACAGGCTCGCGCTTTGGGGGTTCGTCCCTGGCAGCGTCGGCCTTGCCTGCATCGGTTTTAGGCAGCTCTTCGCCGCCCGGCCTGCCCCTCTTGCTCAGCCGCTGCTTGGCGGCCGATTTGCGGCCTTCGGGGCCGCGCTCGCTCGTTGCGTGAGCAGGAGCCCGACCTTCCACAGCAGGTTTGGCGGCGTCAGGCGCCTCTGACGGGCGCGCCAGCCGCTTGGCGTTGCGGCCCTGACGCCGGGGCTCGGCTTGCGGCGGAAGCTCCTCGCCGTCATCCGGCCTCTCGGCCTGTTGCGGCTGCGTTTCAGGCTTCGGTATGTCTTGCGGCGGCACGGGGGGACGTAGCCTGCGGCCGTGCCGGTCGAGCTGCTCTGCCGGACCGGCCGGCTTGGCCTCCGGCTTCGCATCCTTGTCCTGCTTGGGCTGAGTGCCGACATAGCGCGTATCGGCCGCCCCATTGGATGTCAGAAAGGCGCTGAGCAGCGAGGCCATGTCGCTGCTGGTGGTGTAGTGCTGGCGCAGGAAGCCCGGCAGGGATCCGGCCGGAACGGTCTTTAAAAGGCCCCGGGGACTCTTGTGGCAGGCCGAGCAAGTGCCTGCGAAAATCTGGGACGGGCTCTTGCCGGCTTCTAGATTTTGCGCCTGCACCGGGATCGCTGCGAAACAGCCGATCAGAAGCGCCACCGTCGCTAAACTGAGCGCTCGGCTCAACATTCATAATTCTCCAGATGCCGAAATCACTTCCAGCGCCTTAAGATTCGACACTGGCGGCGGCGACGGTCCACCTTTTAGCCGATTGTGCCGCGAATGGAAGCGAACATATGATGCAAAGGCGTGAAGGCGATGTTTTAGAATATCCGCTTTGTGAACAGTGCACTAGCGCACAGACACCTGCACTCATATGTTCTTTGTGAGGCGCTCGGGGACTAACTATTGTGTCCCGCGTCCTCGAGGGGTGACGCCGTTGCGTCAGCCTTCACGGGATCGCTCAATTGGTGGTTTCGATGGACCGTTTGTTGCGTTATTTCCTGCAGCAATTCATCCGCCGCGGCGCGATGACGTTCACGACCGCGAGCGGGGCGAAATTCAGCTGCGGCGACGGGACCGGCGAGCCGGTCTGCGTGCGATTCCTGACCACTGAGGCCGAACGCCGGGTTCTTCTCAACCCCGAACTTGCGCTGGGCGAAGTGTATATGGAGGGCACTTTCGTCGTCGAAAATGGCTCAATCGCCGACGCGCTGGCGATCCTGATGGATCAGCCAGAAATATTGCCGCGTTGGGCCAAGCTGCAGTGGTGGCTGCGTTATCTGGCCAGGCACGCCAAGCAGTTCAATCCGCGCGGCCGCTCGAAAAACAATGTTGCGCATCACTACGATCTCGACGGGCGGCTCTATTCCCTCTTCCTCGATGCCGATAAGCAATATAGCTGCGCCTATTTCGAGACACCGGACCAGACCCTTGACGATGCCCAACTCGCCAAGAAGCGCCATCTCGCCGCCAAGCTGTTGGTCGGGCGCGACCACCGAGTGCTCGACATCGGGTCCGGCTGGGGCGGACTTGGCCTGTACCTCGCCGAAATGACCGGCGCCAATATTACCGGCGTCACGCTATCGACCGAGCAATTGCAGGTGTCAAACGACCGCGCGGCCGAGAAAAATCTGGCGGCGTCGGCGAAGTTTTTCCTTGAGGACTATCGCGACATTTCCGGCCCGTTCGACCGCATCGTGTCGGTGGGCATGTTCGAACATGTCGGCGTCGACTTCTACGAGACCTATTTCAAGCGATGTGCCGAGCTTCTTACCGACGACGGCGTCATGCTGCTGCATTCGATCGGCCGATTCGGCGGACCCGACGTCACCAGCCCCTGGATTACGAAGTACATCTTCCCCGGCGGCTACATCCCCGCGCTTTCCGAGGTGGTCCCCGCGATCGAGCGCGCCGGACTGCTGGTGTGCGACATCGAAATCCTGCGGCTGCATTACGCGGAAACGCTGAAAGCGTGGCGCGAGCGCTTCATGGCGCGGCGGGAAGAAGCGGTGCGGCTCTATGACGAGCGATTCGCGCGGATGTGGGAATTTTACCTGGCGTCGTCGGAAATGTCGTTCCGCAAGCAGGACTTGATGAATTTCCAGATCCAGCTCGCCAAGCGCCAGGACGTGGTGCCAATGACGCGCGATTACATCACCCATGAGGAGGCGAAGCTGCGCGGGCTCGAGCTGGGCAAGCGACCTCGGCTGCAAATCGCAGGCGAATAACCCCTGATCCGAAATCTAATGTCGCAGGCCGAATCGGGGGGCGCAGTGAGCGTATGGCGACGCCGGACGCGCCAGCTGCGCGCGTACGGCAGCCAGCACCGATCGATCGCAAGGAACCGCGCGGTATTCCGGGCGGGAGACCTTTTCCATGGCGTCGATCAGCCTCGACAGCCATAGATTTTGGCCGTTTCCCGATCGCCATGACTGAAGTTGCTGGCCCATCGCCCGTCCTTGCCAATTCATGCCGCTGACAACTCCGGCGTCACTAACCCGTTCCCGGTCAACGTGCCGTAAAGAAAATCCGTTGGATGTGATCTACTTCACAAAGGGCGCTGCCGGGCTGTCCTAAACTAGTGAAATGGCCCAGAAGACGTACCCATCATCGTTCGATCCGCATCGCGACATCGGCACCGACTACGCCTTGATCGCCACCGGCGTCGGGGCAGCCTTGATCGCCTTGATCTATCTCATCCTGATTTGATTCAGCGCTGAGATCGCGGCTCGCAGGATTCGTCGGCCCATGGGATGGGTATTCCATGCGGCGAAAAGGTTCAGCCTGCGCCAGAATTTTCTTAAGTTCCATTCGGCAACGGAATCGCCTCGCCCCGAGTCTTTCTCGCCCCAAGTCTTTGCGGAATCCCGTCAAGCGGCAATGAGGGGCCTGGTCTGGATTCACACATCCAATGTGTGAATCGGGCATAAGGCGCGCTGCCGCTTTCGCGGTGCGCCGGAGTGGTGCTTTATCGCCGCCCCGCCCCGTATCCGACAAAGTCCCGAGAACAGTGGAGAACCATGGCCCCCTTTGATTCGAACGTGCTCAAGCTCGCTCCCGAAGCGGGAACTCCGGCCTATCGGAGCGCACCGCACAATATCGAAGCGGAACAGAGTCTGCTGGGCGCGATTCTGGTCAACAATGACGCGTTCTACCGGGTCTCGGATTTTCTGGAGCCGAAGCACTTCTTCGAGCCGATCCATCAGACGATCTACGAGACCGCCAGCAGCCTGATCCGGATGGGTAAGGTCGCGACCCCGGTCACGCTGAAGACCTTCGTTCCGGCCGATACCGACATCGGCGGCATGACGGTCGGCCAATACCTCGCCCGCCTCGCCGCGGAAGCGACCACCATCATCAATGCGCAGGATTATGGACGCACCGTCTATGAACTGGCGCTGCGCCGCGATCTGATTCGGATCGGCGAGGACATGGTCAATGTCGCCTTCGACGCGCCGGTGGATTTCGCGCCGCGCGCGCAGATCGAGGATGCCGAGCGCAGGCTGTAGCCCTCACCGTCGCCGTCGATATGGCGGCAAAGGCGTTTCAGCGCGACGGCAAATTGTCCGGCATCGCCACCGGCTTGCGCGATCTCGACACCAAGATGGGCGGCCTGCAATCGTCCGATCTGATCATCGTTGCCGGCCGTCCCGGCATGGGCAAGACCGCGCTCGCCACCAACATCGCCTACAACGTGGCCAAGGCCCATCGCGCTGAAGTCCAGGCTGACGGCACCATGAAGTCCATCAACGGCGGCATCGTCGGCTTCTTCTCCTGCGAAATGTCGGCCGAACAGCTCGCCACCCGTATTCTGGCCGAGCAGACCAGTATCTCGTCGAGCTCGATCCGGCGCGGCGGCATTACCGAAGCCGACTTCGAGAAAATCCGCGACTACTCGATCGAACTGCAGTCGCTGCCGCTTTATGTCGACGAAACCGGCGGCCTGTCGATTTCGCAATTGACCGCACGCGCCCGCCGGTTGAAGCGCCAGAAAGGCCTCGATCTGATCGTGGTCGACTATATCCAGCTGTTGCAGGGATCGGGCAAGCGTTCCGACAACCGCGTGCAGGAGGTGACGGAGATCACCACCAGCCTGAAGGCGCTGGCCAAGGAATTGAACGTTCCGGTGATCGCGCTGTCGCAGCTGTCGCGTCAGGTCGAAAGCCGCGACGACAAGCGCCCGCAACTGTCCGACCTGCGTGAATCCGGCTCGATCGAACAGGACGCCGATGTCGTGATGTTCGTGTTTCGCGAGGAATATTACCTCGCCAACAAGGAGCCGCGGGTCGGCACGCCCGAATACGAAAAATGGCAGCTCGACATGTCGCTGGTGCACGGCAAGGCCGAAGTCATCATCGGCAAGCAACGCCACGGGCCCACCGGAACGGTCGAGTTGCAGTTTGAGGGCCAGTTTACGCGGTTTGGCGACCTGGCGCAGGACAGCCATTTGCCGGAGCGGATTTGATTGGTACCGCTGCGCGGTTGAACCGCCGGCGTCCCGCGCGTAAAGTGCGGTATGAACATCGTTTCCGATCCGAAATCGATCCCGACAAGTACCGCGTTGTCGCCTGAAGCCAGCGAGGCGGCCACGCCTGCGAGCGTTATCGGCGTGCTCACGGTCGATCTCGACGCCATCGTCGCCAACTGGCGCAAGCTGGAGAAAACCGCCGTTCCGGCAGAATGCGCCGGCGTGATCAAGGCGGATGCCTATGGCTGCGGCGTGGGTCCCGTCGCCCGCGCGCTCGCCGGCGCCGGCTGCAAGACGTTTTTCGTCGCCACGCTGGATGAAGCGCGCGCCGCCCGCGCCGCCATCCCGTCCGCCGCGATCTACGTGCTCAGCGGCTTCTTCCAGAACAGCGGCGATGCGTTCGCCAAAATCGACGCCAGGCCCGTGATCGGCGACCTCCATGAGCTCGCCGAATGGGATGTGTTTTGCCGGCGCTCCGGCTGGGCCGGCGGTGCCGCCCTTCATATCGACACCGGCATGAACCGGCTCGGCTTTACCGTTGCGGACGCGCTGGGCATCATTCCCAGGATCAATTCCGGCGATCACGGCATCACGCTGGTCATGAGCCATCTTGCCTGCGCCGAGAGCCTCCATCATTCGCTCAACGCCAAACAGCTCGCGACCTTCCGCGAGATCGCCAGTCTTTTTTCCGGGGTGCCGGCGTCGCTGTCGAATTCCTCCGGCGTTTATCTTGGTGCTCCATTCCAGTTCGACTTGGTGCGGCCGGGTGCGGCGCTCTACGGCGTCAATCCGACGCCGGAGGCCGACAATCCGATGCAGCCGGTGGTCGAATTGAAGGCCCGCATCGCGCAGATCCGCAATATCGAGCGCGGCGAAAGCGTCGGCTATGGCGGGACCTGGACCGCGCGGCGGCCGACCCGGCTCGCGATCGTCTCGGCCGGCTATGCCGACGGATATTTCCGCGCCGGCGGCAGTAACGACGGCACCCGCGGCGCCGATGTGATGGTCGCGGGCAAACGCTGCCCGGTGGCAGGCCGCATCTCGATGGACCTGATGGCGGTCGATATCACCGATCTCCCCCATAACACCGCGCGGCGTGGTCACATGGTGACGCTGATTGGCGAGGGCATCACGGTCGACGAGCTTGCGCACCATTTCGGCACCATCGGCTACGAGGTTCTTACCAGCCTCGGTCCACGCTATGCGCGGATCTATAAGGGCGGAGCTGCGACGGCCGAGCCTGCATCTGCGACGACCGAGCCGGCACCCGCAACGCCCGTCTGACACCTGTTGTCAGACGTGAAGGTCGCAACGTTCAACATCAACAACATCAACCGGCGCCTGCCGAACCTGCTGCGATGGTTGCGCGCCGCGAAGCCGGACGTCGTCGCTCTGCAGGAGTTGAAATCGACCGACGCTGATTTTCCGATTGATGCCATCAACAAGGCCGGCTACGGCGCGGTCTGGCGCGGACAAAGGACCTGGAACGGCGTCGCCATCCTGGCGCGAAAGGCCGAACCCGTGCTGATCAGGACCGAGTTGCCCGGCGACCCCGACGACAGGGAGGCGCGCTATATCGAGGCCGCCGTCCGCGGCATCATCGTCACCAGCATTTACCTTCCGAACGGCAATCCGCAGCCCGGGCCGAAATTCGACTACAAGCTCGAATGGTTCAGGCGGCTGAAGTCGCACGCCGCGAAATTCATCAAACAGGACATCCCGGTCGTGCTGGCGGGCGATTACAACGTCGCGCCCACGGAGTTCGATATTTATCCGACCAGATCATGGGACAAGGATGCGCTGATCCAGCCGAAGAGCCGCGCCGCCTTCAAATCCCTGGTGGCGCAAGGCTGGACTGACGCGATCCGCGAACGCCATCCGTCGAAGCCGATGTTCACGTTCTGGGACTACAAGCGAAACCGCTGGCCGCGTGACGCAGGGTTAAGGCTCGATCATCTGCTGCTGAGCCCGGTGCTCGCACCACGCCTGATCAAAGCAGGCGTCGACGTCAAGGAACGAGCCGAGGAAGGCGCCAGCGACCATGCACCGGCATGGATTGTCCTCGGTTAAACCGCCGAGAGGCGCTTTGCGTTGGCCGCGACATGCTCGCGATAGCGGCCGATGACGGTCGCAGCGGACGCGCCGGCTATCACGCTCGCACCGGCTTCAAACATGGCGTTGATTTTCTCGTCCACCATCAGACAGGCTTCGCGATCCGAGCCATCGCCGCCGATGGCAAGCTTTGCCAGCCGCAGACGGATCACTTCGCAGGATTCGAATGCCAGCATGGCGCCAGCGAGCCAGGGAAAGCTATCACCCGCCCCGCCGAAGCAATCGGATGTGGGCATGGTGCGGGCCCGTTGTCCGGCAACCGGGATCAGACTGAGATTTTTCATCGCGTGTTCCAGAGCCCGTGGGTTCGAGATGATCTTAATACGCTTCAAATTTTAAGGACTCGGCCGCGAGACTGCTGAGATTCACGGCTCAACCGCTACTGCTGGTTAACCACGCCGTCGCGCGCGCATCTATCCTCTGGGCTGCATGGGCTGGGTGGCAGGTGCCGGATCCCCTCATGATCTTGTCGCCGGCACCCAACACGGCCGGTGGAAATTCCCGATTTAATTTTCAAACAGCCAAAGACGATTCAGGTGGAGAGCCGTCATTGCGAGCGCAGCGAAGCAATCCATCTTGCCGCGCAAAGAAAAGATGGATTGCTTCGTCGCTCCGCTCCTCGCAGAAACCGTCATACTCCGCGAAAGCGGAGTATCCAGTACGCCGCGGCTTCTCGACTCCATCACTGGCGCCTTGGAATACTGGATCGCCCGCCGGAGCCTGTCATCGGGCGGCCATTCGGCCGACCCGTTGGCGGGCGATGACGGCTGTGAGCGTGGCGCGTTGGTGCTTTCAATTTTCAAAGAGCCGAAGACCGCCTCCAAACGCGCGTTCGCGACCCCGCCGCGCCATGCGCCCGAGGCGTTGATGAATCTTCCGCCCAAAGAGGGCATGGGGAACGCCGGATGCCCGTTGCACCCGCGGCCTCGTGTGCACTTGGTAGTGGTAGAACGCACACGAGTATACGAGTACACCGGAATCACCCGACGTT
>WNFK01006464.1_pt1 | contig 10120 bp, 10 predicted proteins | sample 5400281 | NCBI WGS metagenome assembly WNFK01 (sample SAMN13153350, study PRJNA577476) | soil metagenome | isolation source: 20 cm soil on Douglas fir-dominated hillslope | place: USA:California | collected 2013-09-17
CGCGCCACGACATCAATCTGATTTCGACCTTCCGCTACCGGCACCGCCGAGGAAAAAAATCCGTCGGCGGCAAGCCGCAGCTGCGTCGCCTTTTGCCCGATCGTCTGATTGACAACTTGCACATAATCAACACCAACGACGGAGATATTTTCGAGCACCGCCAGCGCGTCCGCCGGACGCATCACCGGCGTATAAGTGCCGCCGCTTTCTTTGGCGATCCCCATCGCCGCTTGCGGATAGGAAAGAGCTTCGTCGCCGAGAGCGAAGACATGAACCTTGATACCCGCTTTGCCGGACAGTCGCGCCGCGTTGATCGTTAAATTTATGTCTTCGGGGGCCATTCTTTTACCGCCGCCGATCGGCAACGATGGAAATCCGTCGGTCAGCAGAAACTGCACTTTGATCGCATCGGTTCGCTTTTCGCTGGTTCCCAATCCCAATAATTCGGTGATCCCCATGCGAATGCCTTCGACCATATTGGTGCCGCCGTAAGGACCCGCACGCAGCACCTCGGCTAAAATGCGGCGCACCTGTTCAAAATCTTGGGTCAGTGGTTGGAGCAATTTTGCGTTTTCGCTGAAGGTCAATACGCCGACCCGTGTCGTGTCGCGATTGAGTTGAAGGAGCAACCGGCGCGCCGCGGCGACTTCGGCGGCGAGAATCGAGTTGCGTGGGTTTCGTAGCGGGGGTTTGCCGAGACTCATGCCGCCGATCGAGATCTGTGGCATGGGAAACCCGGAAGTTGCGGGTGGCTGATCGGCTTCGCCCAAGTCCGCGCCGGCATACAGTGCGGTGCTGCCGGAAATATCGATGACGAGGAAAATGTCGACCCTTTCGGATCGACCGGCCTCGCGCGCGACTTTTCCGCTGACAAAAATTGATTTCTGATCCTGGGTGATGCGGCTGCCATCCTTGGGTGAGAGAATTAAAAACAACGAGCGACAATCGAAACAGGTTCATGATGACCTCTCCGACACGCAAACGCTAGCATGATTGAACTAAGCGTAAAAGAGCCGCACATCGCCAAGAATTCCGAGATACCAACGACCACCTCCGCGTGTTATAATTGGCTCCATGTTTAAACTGCACTTAATCGCCATGCTTATGGGAGTAATAAGCTGGGCAGGTGTGGCGCAAGCACAATACCTGCTGGTCTTGAAAAATGGCCGCCAGATCCATGTTCAGAGTTATCGCGACGACGGTTCCATGATCAAATTTTCCGGCCTCGGCGGCGAGATCGCCATAAGTAAAGACCAGGTTCAAACCATCCGCCGCGTTGGAGAAGGCGATTCGCTCGGGCAACCAAGCCTCGCCATTGACCGGCTTCCTGCAACGGTCGCACCGGAGCCGCCGCCAAGACCGACAAAAGCCCAAGACGTAAAACCGCCTTCGGTATCTGCGGGAGACGGACAGCTAGCTAAGAAAAGAGCTGATGAAGAAAAGGCCTACCAGGAAAAGGTCAAGGAGTTGACCGAGCAGCTCAAAGGTCTGCGCGAACGCTACTCCATGATGACCCGAGGAACCAAGGGTTCCGAGCCGAGTTTCTTTACCACCGAAGAGGCGTTTAAAGGCCAGCAGGCGGATTTGATTTCACGTCTCCGCGATGCCCAGTACAAGGCACAAGGACTGCCCACTGGCAGCGCGTCTCAATCGCCGCCGTTTTCGCTTGATGCGCCACCCCCGTATACCGAAAGGGAGAAGGAGTTGAGCGACCTGAGAACTCGGATCGCTCAAGTTGAGAATGACCGGCAGAAAATGATCGACGAAATGAAAGCAAAGAACTTTGAGACTGGCTCTTTATTCTTGGATTAAATCGGCCGCGGCGCGAAGCCCCAACAGATAACTGTCCACCCCAAATCCCGCGATCTGCCCAACCGCCACTTCGGCGATAAACGAGTGGTGGCGGAACGGCTCACGCTTATGAATATTTGAGATGTGAATCTCCACGGTGGCAATGCCGACCGCTGAAATCGCGTCGCGCAGCGCCAAGCTCGTGTGCGTGTAAGCCGCCGGATTGATCACGATCGCGGCGAATTTAGTCGCAGCTTCTTGAATCCAGGTGATCAGCTCGCCCTCGCTATTCGATTGGCGAAAATCGATTTCGACCTTGAGCTCTTTGGCGAGCTCCCGTGTTCGCTCCTCGATCTGCGCCAGCGTCAACGTTCCGTAAATCTCCGGCTGTCGTTTGCCCAAAAGATTGAGATTGGGACCGTTCAGCACGAGGATTTTTTTCTTCGCCATGAAAAATACCTTTGCAGGCAGAAAAATTAGCCACCCAGTGCGTTTAAAATCTCGCCGGGCGCGAGCCAATGAAAACGCGTCTTGCCAAGACCTTCCGAGATGACAAACTTGATCTGCCCGCCAGCCGCCTTTTTGTCGACTTCCATGCCTTGAACCAAACTTGACACCGACATACCGGGAGGAAACTCGGTCGGCAGGCCCGCCTTTTTGATCAGCTTGGTGATCCGCTCAAAGCTCTTCGGATCACAAAAGCCCTGCTGCACAGAAAGCGCAGCTGCCTTTACCATGCCGATGCCCACCGCTTCTCCGTGCAGAAATTGGCGGTAGCCGGTCGCGGCCTCTAAAGCGTGGCCGATTGTGTGGCCAAAGTTGAGCACGGCCCGGTAGTCGTCCTCGCGCTCGTCGGCCTCGACTACGCGAACTTTATTTTCACAAGATCGGACGATGACCTGGGTGAGCAGCTCGCGGTCCAGGGCGAGGATTTTTTCCAAATTTTGCTCGAGCAGCTCAAACAAGTAGCGGTCGGCGATAACGCCGTATTTAATCACCTCGGCGAGACCGGCGACGAACTCTCGGCGCGGCAACGAACGCAATACCGCAACATCGATCAAAACCAATTTAGGCTGGTAAAACGCGCCGATCAGATTCTTACCCGCGTCGTGATTGACGCCGGTCTTACCACCGACGCTGGAATCAACCTGGGCAAGCAGAGTCGTCGGCACTTGCACATAAGGGATACCGCGCAGATAAGTCGCCGCGGCGAAGCCGGTGAGATCGCCGATCACGCCGCCACCAAGCGCCAGCACGCAAGACTTTCGTTCGAACCGTTCAGCAACTAGGCGATCGTAAATGGTTGAGAGCGATTTGAGAGTTTTGTGCTCCTCGCCGTCCGGCAAGAGGACCGGCGTCGCTTCGAATCCGGCTTGACTCAGAGCTTCATGGACCGGGTCGAGATAGAGTTGCGCCACCGTCGGATTGGTAACGATGGCCGCTTTGCCGCGCAATCCCGCCTGCTGCATCAGCTGGCCGGCGCGTTCGATCATTTCGGCGCCGACGTGAATCGGATACGAACGATCGCTAAGACTAACGGTTAGAGTCTGCATGTGGCTCTTTTTCTAAGCCGAGAGCTTCCACGATTTTTCCCACCACTTGATCGATGACCAAATCACTCGTATCGATGATCACGTGAGCTTGTGCGTACCTCGGCTCGCGCTCCCTTAACAAGGTCTCGATGCGCTCCCTGCGATTGGCTCCCTTGAGCAACGGACGCTTAACTCCATTGCCCGCCCTGGTTAATAAAATATCGATCGGCGCGGTGAGGCCAACCAGCAATGCTTTCTCGCGCAGCAAATTGAGATTTTCATCGTCCATCACAACGCCGCCACCAGTGGCGATAACCTGCCCTTCCCCGCGCAATACGTCGTCGAGCACGCGCTTTTCCAGTTGGCGAAAATAGTTCTCGCCTTTTTGTGCGAAGATTTCCCGCACCTTCATCCCTTCGGTTTTCTCAATCAGCGCGTCGAGATCGACAAATCGCCGATGCAGCCTCTTCGCTAAGTTCCGCCCGATGGCACTCTTTCCGACGGCCATGAAGCCGATAAGTGCGATGTTTTGAACCGGTGTTTTCGACAACGGCTTAATAATTTTTGATTTGTTCTAAATAATGCTCGTAGTTGCGCTTGATTTCGCTTAACGAGTCGCCGCCGAATTTTTCCAGAAACGCCCTGGCGATCTCGAAGGCGACGACCGATTCGCCGACAACCGCGGCCGCGGGAGCGGCGCAAACATCCGAGCGCTCCACCGAAGCATCGGTCGGCTGTTTCGAGCGCAAATCGACCGACTGCAATGGGCTCATCAGGGTCGAAATCGGCTTCATCGCGACCCGGGCAATGAGCGGCGCACCGTTCGTCATACCGCCCTCGGTGCCGCCGGAATTATTGCTACCCCGGTAAAATCCTGTAGGCACGATTCTCGGCGTGCCTTCGGTCACATCCTTGGTCGGGTCGAAAAAAATTTCGTCATGCACTTGCGAACCGCGGCGCCGCGCCATCTCGAAGCCGAGACCGATCTCGACGCCTTTCATCGCTTGAATGCTCATCAGCGCTTGGGCCAAGCGACCGTCGAGCTTGCGGTCCCACTGGGTGTGCGAGCCCAAGCCGGGCGGCAAGCCGAGCACGACGACTTCGAAGATACCGCCGAGTGTGTTGCCTTCTTTCTTGCACTCTTCGATCAAGGCGATCATCTTTTCTTCGGCGGCGCGATCGGCGCTTCGAACCGCCGACTCTTCCGAACGCGCGTAGATTTCATCGAAAGTAAGATCTTGCAAATTCGCCGCGACGTTGCCGATGGAGCGAATGTAGCCCAGGACGCGAATGCCGAACGGCGCCAGCAGCTGCTTGGCAAACGAACCTACGGCAGTGCGCGCCACCGTCTCGCGCGCGCTGGCGCGCTCTAGAATATCGCGCACGTCGCGGCGATCGTATTTGAGCGCGCCGTTTAAGTCGGCATGTCCCGGACGGGGTTTGGTCACGGCGATCTTATCATCGCGATCTTCCGGCAAGGCGGACATTTTCTTTGTCCAGTTTTTCCAATCGCGATTCTCGATGCCCAAAGCTACTGGCGCGCCGATGGTTTCGCCCCAGCGGATTCCCGAACGAACCTGCGCCTCGTCCTTCTCGATAAGCATGCGCCCGCCGCGGCCGTAGCCTTGCTGGCGGCGCCAAAGATCGTGGTTGATTTTGTCGATAGTGATGGCAAACCCCGCCGGCACCCCATCGATGATCATGGTCAAACAGGGGCCGTGGGATTCTCCCGCTGTAAGGTAGCGCAACATGCGGGTTATCCTAGCGTAATAAATTACACCCGGCTAGGGGTTGGTCGGTAAGGAAGCGGCTTGGTCACCTTTAGTTTTTTTCATCTGGTCGCGCCATAGTTCATCGGCCGTCGGCAGGTTTTCGGATCCCGCAGAAGCGACCCGCGGGGTAATAAAAACTACTAACTCTTCAAAGTCTTTCTGAATTCGCCAATTTTTGAACAACCACCCAAATACCGGAATATCTTTCAAGTACGGGACACCAGCCATCGAAGTAGTGTCCGAGTCCTTGAGGATGCCGCCGATGACTATTGTCTCGCCGTCTTTGACAAGCACATTGGCTTCAGCTTCTCGGTTGAGCTCATCGAATGGAACGACGTTACCGGTTCCCGCCGGTACGGTGGGTGAGTTGGCAATCGAACTCGACTTGACTTTGATATTCATCAAAACGAATCCGTCGCTCGAAACTTGCGGAACGACGGTCAGAATAATCCCTACCGGAACTTTTTCCGTCGCCACCGCCGTACCTGCGGCAGCTCCGCTCCCGCTCGCGATATTCGTAGAACTCGGTAAAGTGATGCGCAGTATTCGCTCGCTCCTAATCGTTGACGGAACATTATTCAAAGTCACCACCGACGGCCGTGAAATGATTTTCACCAGACCTTCATTCTCCGCCGCCGACAGAAGCGCGCGAACGTTATTCCCGAAATAGCCGAAGCGAAACCCGGCATTAGGAATGGGTAAAACAGGTACCGCTCCCGCTGCGCCACCGGCAAAGGGTGCGCCTGCCAAGAATCGCGAACTACCGAGCACTCGATTCTCATTGAACAGCCCGTCCAATTCCATTCCGAGGGCTCTAGAAAACGTCGGTGTGGTTTCCACTAGGTTGGACTCGATCAAAATTTGAGCCGTACGCAAATCCAATTTTCCAACCATAGCGCTGACATCGTCTACCGAGTTTTGGATGTCGCGCACCATAACAGTATTACTTCGCTCATCAATGACCAGTGCAGCATCTGACCGCTTACTCATAAGCGGTTTAATTTTGCCTTCTAAATCTTTCGCTTTGGCGTAATTTAACGTGTAATAAACCGTCTGCAGCGGGTCCAAATCCTCTTTAGCTTTCTTTGCCGCAACCAGGGCGTCCTTTTCTGCTTTCATCGTACCAGCCGTGGAGATGCGCACCACATTACCGATTTGTTCCTTATCGAGACCGTTCGTAGTGATAATCAGATCCATCGCTTGGTCCCAGGGCACTTCGACAAGACGGACGGTTACCCGGCGGTTGACATCGCTGGTGACCACGATATTTAAACCGCTCACTTCCGCAAGCAAGCGAAAGACGTTTTTTATATCGGCGTCTTTGAAGTCCAGCGATATTTTTTGACCCGTGTAGGTTTTCTCGCTTGACGATCGATCCTCTAAGCCACGTGACAACGCTCGCGCTCCCGCGCCAGTAGCCGGCGCGACTTGGCGCGCACCCACCCGCTGGCCGCCTTCAACGAGTAAACTATTCCTCTTTGCGTTCGCGTTTGGATCCCGTGCGCCGATAACGATCTTCAATCCGCCATCCTCTGCTACGATCGTATAGGCGGGAACCGACGCGGCGGATATTTCGGCAACCAGACGAAGATTCTCGTCGTTGGCGTTTAATCGTAACGTCGATACCCAGTTGGTATCGATGCGGTAGGTTTCGTCTGCCGCCGTTACTTTGTTGGCGTCAAGGATATCCAGTACAATCCGCGCCGGTTGTGGCAGGGTAAAATGGCGATACTGGGTTACCGGCTGAGCAAATTTGACCAACAACGTAGTCTGGCCCTGCTCCTCGCGTACGCTCAACTCTTGTAAACTTTGGCTCGGCGCACCGGAACTTTGCGGCTTCGCCGGCGCGGGCTTAGCCGCGCTCGCCTTTTGACTGTCAGGTTGCGAGACCGCCTCCTTGCCGCTTGCACAACCGGTTAGGCCGTGGGCTCCAACAATCGAGCCAAGCAGAGCGAACATTGAAAGCACCTTGGCGCAATTCTCGCGGAGCTTGTCGGGAGGCAATACAAGAAAGTTTCTGGTTTTTATCATCGTCTCTACTCCGTCGAGAGTCTCATTCTGACGTCACGTTTTTTTTGTCCACCGTAGGCATCGGTGTAGTTTTCCTCGATAACAATCTGGTCGCGGTGGATCGTCTTCACTTTGCCATCGTTGCTCCCAATCGGAGTCCCTATTTTTACTACGTAACCGAGCCCTGCCGAGCGCTCGAGCGGCGAGAGATTTTCGCGCTGCCGTGAAATAACCTTGCTGCGCAGCGTCATCGGCCGAAAGGGGTCACGACCGTTTTCTTTCAAAGCCGAGGCGCCCGCCGGAATTTCGGCAGCTTTTTGCGGCAGGTCGAGATCGACCGGAGCCGCTTTGGCGTCCGGCTTGGCGCCGGCGCCGAGAGTTTGTTTTAGCTTCGCCGCTGCCGCATCGCGTAATCCCTGCAACGACTGGCCGATCGTCGCCGGCGCTTTGTTGAGCTTGCCGACCGCCTCCTTCATTTTTTCCGACGGCGTCGGGATCGGCTCTTGAGCATGCGTATTTCCGGCCGTAAGGCCGACGAAGCATGTCAACAAGGCTAATCTTTGGATATCGCGTAAATTCATCGTGCCGCTTATTTCTTGGTCTTCGCCGCTTTGGCCTTTTCCTCGGCGACTTTCTTGCGCTCCGCTTCATCCAAAAAGCGAAAGGCGGTGGCTACACTGGTCGTTTCCAACAGTACCTGGTCGCCGTTTACCGTGGGATTTTTAAATCCGATGTTGTCGATGTTGACCAACCGGCTCAGATGTCCGACTTCGTCAAAGAAGCTGACGGTGTTCTGAAAATTGCCCTTGACCGTGATATCGACTGGGATTTCCGCGTAGAAATCCTGAAAGGTTTCCACACGCGGACGAAACAAAATAACGTCTAACCCGGACTGCTGCGCTTTCGCCGAGATGCTGCTGAGCAAATCGGGGATTTCCTTTTTCTCGGGAAGTTGGGAGATCGCCAGCTTAAGCTCGGCGTCGAGTTGCTGTAGGTCTTTTCGCAGCCGCACCAAGTTTGCCGCTTTCTGGGTTTTCACAGCTTTTTCATTCCGCGCGATTTCGACGCTGTCCGCCAACTTGGCCATTTCGTCGGCGTGCGGGCTATATAAAAAACTGTAGTAAAGCGCCGCGAGCAAGATAATCGTAGCGCCGAGGATCGCAACCTTTTGCGCCGTCGATCGTTCGAGAATGTTTCAGGCGACCTGTACAGGACCCCGGTCCTGATGGAAAATTTCTTTAGCGACGCCGTCGGTCCCGCCCCCTGGGTAGTTTCGACGAGCTCGACGTTGTTAAAATGTTTCGAAAGCGCGATCGCCTTCATAAAATCCGCGATCGTTTGATTATCGACCGCGAGACCGTTCATCGTCACATTGCCGCCGCTTTCTCTGAGATCGGTGAGCCAAAGACTGTTCGGTGTCGCGCTTGAAAGATTTTCCATAACCAGCACCGGGCCGCTTTTTTTCTTATTCAGATTCTCAATGATTTTGTTCTTGCTTCGCAGGTCCTTGATCTTATTTTGGAGATCGCCCACTTCCTTGATTTTTACGTTGAGCGCTTGAAGGTCGGCGCGCAATGACGCGAGTTCGGTCTGCAAGCCCGACAGCTCTAAAGCTTGATAAATATGAGTACCGATCAGCAAGGCCAGCACGGCGCCCAACACCACTGCACCGATGACGATTTCACGGCGCCGGGTCACTTCCGCCCGAAGCGCTTTGACCGGTAGCAGATTGATGCGGATCATTTATCCCCCGGTCGACGGATCGATAATCCGGCTCCCACAGCAAAGTACGGCGCCGCGTCGAGGAGGTAATCGCGATCGATGTTCTTACTGACGTTAAAACCACGAAACGGCTCGCTTAGCCGCACCGGCACGCCCATGCGCTCTTCGAGTAAGATTCGCAGACCGGCAAGCTTCGCGCCGCCGCCGCTGAGAAAAATCATTTTAAGACCGTCACCATCTTCCGATGGAACCGCTCCGTAGAGACTCACGGTTCTCCTGATCTCCTCGGCCAATTCTTCAGTTGTCGAACGCAGGGTCGCCTCGAGGTCCAAGCCGTTCTTGCCGTCGAGCATCCCGGTTGCTTTGAATGTTTCGGCGGCTTCAACGGACACGCCCAGTTGCTTGGCAAGGCTGTCGGTGAAATAAGCTCCACCGAGTGAAAGATCGCCGGTGAACGTGGAAATACCGTTTTGCAATAGCGTAATGCTGGTGTATTGCGCGCCGATATGAATGATTCCGACCACGCCCTTCTCGCTTTCACCGGCGTAGTTGGCTTCGTACATATTTTCCAATGCGAAGTAGTCGACGTCCATCACGGTCGGCATTAGCCCCGCTTCTTGGATCGCGTCGGCATAGCTGTTGACGATTTCCTTCTTGACGGCGACCAAAAGCACGTCCATCTTGTTGCCGTCTTCCGCCTCTTGCAAAACCTGATGATCGAGATTGACGTTTTCTAAATTCTCGGGAATAACGTTCTGCGCCTCAAACTCGATGTTCGCTTCGAGTTCCGCCGGCTCCTGTTTGGGCATTTGCACTTTCTTCATAATCACCGCCCGGCCGGGAACTGCGGAGATGACCTGTTTGGATTTGACGCCGTTTTCGTGAATCAACTTGCGAATAGTTTCCACCACCGGCTTCGAGTCCACGACCATGTTGTTTTGGATAGCGTACTCCGGCAGCGGCAAGATGCCGAGACTCAGAACGCGATAGCCGTTCTTATCGACGACCGTTTCCACCAGCTTGATGGAACTGGAGCCGATATCGAGAGCGACGTAATCGTCGCCTGCGCCTAGAGGATTCAAAAATCCCAAGTTAACGTTTTTCAAAAATGAAAACATGAATTCATTGCTCAAAAAGCGTCTGCTTTTGTTCGATGGTTAAACCGAGAGCGAAAAGGATTTTCCGTTTGGTCGCCATGCGGCAAGCTTTGCCTTTCTCAATGCGATCGAGGGTCAAAGGAGATATGCCGGCCAAGCGCGCGAGCTCGGTCTTGCTCAACATTTTCGCTTCGCG
>WNFK01175303.1_pt1 | contig 10120 bp, 4 predicted proteins | sample 5400281 | NCBI WGS metagenome assembly WNFK01 (sample SAMN13153350, study PRJNA577476) | soil metagenome | isolation source: 20 cm soil on Douglas fir-dominated hillslope | place: USA:California | collected 2013-09-17
CAGGCGGTGCAGGACGTGCGGGTGGGGGGGCGGCAGAGCAACGCGCAGTATCAATACACGCTACAGAGCACGGACCTCGCGGAGCTGAACGCCTTCGCTCCGCGGATGCTCGCCAAGCTGCGCACGGTGGAGGGGCTGCGCGACGTGGCCACCGACCAGCAGAACCGCGGGCTCCAGGCCTCCCTCGTCATCGACCGCGACACCGCCTCGCGGCTCGGCATCCTGCCCCAGCTCATCGACGACACGCTCTACGATGCCTTCGGGCAGCGCCAGGTCTCGAACATCTATACGCCGCTGAACCAGTACCACGTCATCCTCGAGGTGCCGCCGGCCTATCAGCAGAACCCGGACGCCCTGAAGTCGATCTACGTCAAGTCCAGCACGGGAAGCCAGGTGCCGCTGTCCGCCTTCGCTCATTTCTCCCAAAGCACCACGCCTCTCGCCGTGAACCACCAGAGCTTCTTTCCCGCCGTCACCTTGTCTTTCAACCTCGCCCCCGGCTTCGCCCTGGGCGACGCCGTGGTCAACATCCAGGCGGCGGAGCGGCAGATGAACATGCCCGCCTCGATCCGCGCCAGCTTCCAGGGCACGGCTCAGGCCTTCCAGGCGTCCCTGGCCAGCCAGCCCATCCTGATCCTCGCCGCCATCATCACGGTGTACATCGTGCTCGGCGTGCTTTACGAGAGCTTCATCCACCCCATCACCATCCTCTCCACCCTGCCCTCCGCGGGGGTGGGCGCCATCCTCGCCCTCCTCCTCTTCGGGGGGGATCTCAACATCATCGCGATGATCGGCATCATCCTGCTCATCGGCATCGTGAAGAAGAACGCCATCCTCATGATCGACTTCGCCCTCGACGCCCAGCGCGATCAGAGCAAGTCGCCCGAGGATGCCATCTATCAGGCCTGCGTCCTGCGCTTCCGACCCATCATGATGACGACAGCGGCCGCGCTCCTGGGCGCGCTGCCCCTGGCCTTCGGCTCCGGCGTAGGCGCGGAGCCTGTTGGTGTCTCAGCTCCTCACCCTGTACACTACTCCTGTCGTTTACCTCTACATGGAGCGCTTCCGGTTGAGGCTGAGCCGCCGGCGGCGCGGGTCCACCCTGCGGATTCCCGGACCGGTCGTGGCATCGCACGGAGACGGAGGCTCATGAGGTCGCGTTGTATCGTCGCCTATCGTGCCGCGGGACTGGGGCTACTCCTGGCCGCCGTCTTGGCCGCGGGCGCCTGCTCGAAGAATGCGGAGTCGAAGCCCGAGTCGAAGGGCGGCCCCGCGCGCCCGCAGCCCGCCGTGCCCGTGGCCGTGGCCGCCGTCGAGCAGAAGGCCATGCCCCTCCAGATCCAGGCCATCGGCAGCGTCGAGGCTTTCAACATGGTGTCGGTCAAGGCCCAGGTGGGCGGCGAGCTCGTGAAAGTGCATTTCAAGGAAGGCCAGGACGTGAAAAAGGGCGACATGCTCTTCACCATCGACCGGCGTCCCTTCCAGGCCGCTCTCGCCCAGGCCCAGGCCACCATGGCCCAGCACCAGGCGCAGGTGCGGCAGGCCGAGGCGAATCTGTCTCGCGATCACGCGCAGCTCGAGAACGCCCGCGTGGAGGAGGAGCGCTACAAGAAGCTGGTCGTCGGGGGCTTCGTGGCGCGCGAGCAGTACGATCAGTTCATGACCGCGCTCAAGACGGCCCAGGCCACCATCGAGGCGGACGAGGCCGCGGTGGCCACCGCGGGCGCCCTCGTGCGCGCCGACGAGCAGCTCGTGGAGACGGCGAAGCTCAACCTCGCCTACACTGAGATCAAAACGCCCATCGACGGACGGACGGGCAGCCTGATGCTGCACGAAGGCAACGTGGTGCGGTCGGGCGGAACGTCGGATTCCACCCTGCTCGTCATCAACCAGATCCAGCCCATCTACGTTTCGTTCACCGTGCCTCAGCAGCAGCTCGGCGAGGTCAAGAAGTACATGCAGGCCGGATCGTTGAGCGTGGAGGCTTTACCCTCCGGCGAGAAGAAGCCGGAGCGTGGCGTGGTCACCTTCGTGGACAACGCCATCGACCCCACCACGGGCACCGTGCGGCTCAAGGCGAGCTTCCCCAACGCGGAGAAGCTACTCTGGCCCGGCCAGTTCGCCAACGTCACCCTGACCCTCACCGTCGATCCCAAGGCCATCGTCGTGCCGTCCCAGGCCGTACAGGCGGGCGCGCAGGGACCGTACGTCTTCGTGGTGAAGCCCGATTCGACGGTCGAGAACCGCCGGGTGGTGGTGGCCCGCACGCAGGGCAGCGACTCCGTGATCGCCTCCGGCCTCCAGGCAGGCGAGCAGGTGGTCACCGACGGCCAGCCCCGACTCTCCCCGGGCGTCAAGGTGGAGATCAGAGGCGGAGGCGGCACCAAAGGAAGCGGTTCTCCGCGCCCGTCCTCCTAGCCCCGCCACTCCGGGCAAGCCCCGCCACTCCGGGCTAGCCCCCGCCACTCCGAGCTTGACGCCCCGCTTGTCCACGCTGTATCACGAGAGGATCTCCATGTCCCTCTCCTTCCCTCGGCAGAGCAGGCCACGGCCCTCGGCGGCCGGAGCTCGGACGCGAGCATGGATGCCTCCCTCGTCGAGCTGACGCGGCGACTGGCCGCGGGCGATCCCAGCGCGCGCGCGGAGCTCGCGAGGCAGTCCGGCGACATGGCGCGCGCACTCGACGAGATCGTCACCGTCATGGAGCGCCGCACCGCTCTTCTCGCCGAGACGGAGCAATACTTCGACGCGCTCGCCCAGCAGTCCCTCATGGGCGTGTACGTAGGCGCGCGCGATCGCTTCCTCTATGCGAACCAGGCCCTCTCCGCCATCATCGGCTACACGGTGGAGGAGATCGTGGGGGGAGTTGAGCTCATACAGGTCGTGCATCCGGAAGACTGGCCCACGGTGTCCCGCAACCTCGAGCGTCGTTTTCGGGGCGAGACGTTTCGCGCGAGCTTCCGGCTCGTGCGCAAGGACGGCGGCATCGTGCTCTGCGAAGCGGACGGCCGGCGCGTGCTCCGCAAGGGGGAGCCGGTCATCATCGGCGCCGTCCTGGCCGTGGACACCCTCAAGCGCGGACGGACGGAAGCGCGGCGGCAGCGCCAGGCCCTGTTCCGGAGCGAGCGGATGGCCGCTCTCGGAGAGCTCCTCGGCGGGCTCGCCCACCAGCTGGACGGCTCGCTCACGGGAACGCTCGCCCAGGCGAGGACCATCGGGGAGATCGCGGGCCCCGGCCCGGTGGCGGATCAGGCGCAGCGGATGGCCGAAGAGGCCGAGCGTGCCGGACAAATCGTCCGGCGCTTCACCGCGCTCGCCCGTGATTACCCAAGCGAGCGGAAAGAGGTAGCGATCAACGATGTCATACGAGAAGCGGTGGATCTCTTCGACTACGCGCTCAAGCGCGCCAAGATCACCGTGGTCCTCGAGCTATCCTCCGGCCTCCCCACCATCTGGGGTGACGCGCATCGCCTCAACGAGCTCACCGCCCACCTGATCGCCAACGCCATCCAGGCCATGCGGGGTCGGCCCGCGCCGCGCCGGCTCACCATCCAGACGCTGGCCATACCGGAGACGAAGCACGTGGCCTTCGAGATCTCGGACACCGGGCCCGGCGTCTCCGAGGAAGCGCGCGCGCATCTCTTCGAGCCCTTCTTCAGCACCAAGCCCGCGGGCATCGGCACCGGGCTCGGCCTCTACGTCTGCCTGGAGATCGCCCAGGACCATCGCGGCTCGGTGGCCCTGGTGACGAGGCCCACCCCGGGCGCCATCTTTCGCGTGGAGCTGCCGGAGCGCGCCCCCGATCTCGCCTGATCGCTCCTAGGTGCCGCCACCCGGCGGCATCAGGACACCCGCCACCAGTGCCTGCACGTCGACGGGGGCGAACGGCTTGGAGAGAACGAAGCGGACGCCGGAGCGGGCCGCTTCCTCCTGGTTCAGCCGGTCGCCCCAGCCCGTGACGAAGCCGAGGGGGACGCGAGGGAAGCGGCGCTGGCACGCGGCGGCCACATCCCAGCCCGACATCCCCGGCATGGAGACGTCGGCCAGGATGAGATCCACCGTCTCGCTTTCGCAGCGGGCCAGTCCTTCTTCGCCGCTCGCCGCCTCCACCACGGTGTGCCCGATGGAGGTGAGCACGTCCCGGAGCACCGAGCGCACCTCGCGCTCGTCGTCGATGACGAGCACGTGCGCCTTGCGGGCGGGGCGCGGCGTCCACTCCCGGACCTCGGCCGCCGCCGCCTGCTTGCTCACGGGGAGGCGGATGATGAAGACGCTGCCCTCCCCCAGCCGGCTCTCGATGTCGATGGTGCCCCCGTGCCGCTTGACGATGCCCCAGGAGACAGAGAGGCCGAGGCCCGTGCCCCGTGCTCCCTTGGTAGTGAAGAACGGCTCCAGCACCTTGCGCCGGGTCTCCTCCGACATGCCGCATCCCGTGTCTTCCGCGGCGATGGTCACCATCTCCGCGTCGCTGGACACGCGGAAGACGAACTGCCCGCCCCCGGCCATGGCGTCGAGCCCGTTGATGAGCAGATTCATGAACACCTCGCGCAGCTCCGAGGCGATGCCCTTCACGGGAGGAACCGTCGCGCTCTCCACCCGCACCTCGTAGGACACGCCGAGGCTCTGGGACTCGTCCTTCCATCGCCCGCGCGTGAGCTCGACCACGTCGCGCAAGAGCTCGGGCATATCCACGCGCCCCGAGGGCCGGGTCTGGCGGGTGCGCGTGAACTCCTGGATCCGTCGCACGGTCTGCGCGCCGTCCCACGCCGCCTGGCGAATGATCTGGACATCCCGCGCCACCGTCGGCTCCTGACCCCCCTTGAGCAGGAGCTCCGCGCGGCCCACCACCACCGCGAGGAGGTTGTTGAAGTCGTGGGCGACACCTGCCCCCATCTCACCGAGGGCGCTCAGCCGCTCCGTCTGCACCATCTGTTGCTGGGAAGCCTCGAGCTTCTGGAGAGTGGCCCGCAGCTCGTGAAGGAGCTGGGCGTTCTGGATAGCCACCCCCGCCTGGGAGGCGAGCGAGGCCGCGAGCATTCCGTAGCGCTCGGGAAAGGGCACCACCTCGACGTGGAGCGTTTCCGGCGAGGCGAGGGGCCGGCCGGGCTCGCGCTTGCAGTTGATGAGCTGGAGGACGCCGATGACCTCGCCCTCCGCGGTCTTCATGGGCACCACCAGCATCGACGTGGTCCGGTAGCCGATGTGCGCGTCGAACTCCGTATTGATGTGGAACGGTGATTCCGGGGGCAGGGCGTAGGCGTCGTCGATACGCAGGATCTCGCCCGAGAGGGCGACATAGCCGGCGACGCTCTCCGCGCTGATGGCGAGGGTGAACTCGCTGAACGGCACCTGCACGCTGTCGTTCTGCGCCACCTTGAAGCGCAGGCACTGGCTGTCGTCGGGAGTCTTCTCGACCACGTAGAGAGAGCCGGCGTCGCTTCGCGTGATCTCCCGGCCCTTGGTGAGAATCAGCTCGAGCAGCGCATCGAGATTTCGCTCGGCCGACAGGCGGATGCCGATGGCCGTGAGCTCTTCGAGCTGGGTGTCCGTCTCTTGCGTCTCCGCCCTTGCCCTCGCGCCCGTGCACGCCTCCCGGAGGACGGCGGCCAGCATGGGCGGCGACACCGAGGAGCTCAGGTACGCGTAGCACGGGTGCCCGGGCACCGTCTCCGGAACGTGCGCATCCACGAGGGCCACCACCGGCATGCCCGCCCCTTGCGCGGCCGCCCTCGCGAGCGCGCTTGGATCCCCGCCGGCCGCGTCGACGACGAGCACTCCCGGCGGCTCGGCGCCCGCGAGGAGCGTGAGGTCGCCCAGAGGGCGCCGTTCGAAGTCTGCCGGCAGCCCCGAGAGGAGCGACGCCGCAGGCGAGTCGGGAACATACCAGACGGGATGACGGGTCATCGGTCGAGCTCGAACACGAGCTGTAGCGGCCCGCTACTTCTTCTTGAGGAGCGGGAGGCCCACGATAGGCGCCAGTATGTTGCCGGTCGGTCCGCTGCCCGACCCGAGGCTTGGTCCTTTGCCGCCACCCGAGCTCGAGCCTGGGCCGCTGTTGCCGCTGCTCCCACCCACGGCGGTACCTACCGCGGTGCCGAGGGTACTGCCGGTGCTGCTCAAGCTAGCACTGAGGCTGCCTGAACCGCTGGTACTGCCACTGTTCAAGCTGCTGACGGCCCCATCGATCGCACCGAAGGTGCTCCCGATCAATGCGCCCGATGCATCTCCCACTTCCGCCACGGGAGCGACGACATCTAGGGTCGCGCCGCCGTCGACGACCTCAGCGATACCCGTCTGCTCCACCTTGCCGCTCCGTGCCTTCGCTGAGTCACCGCTCTGCCCGCCCCGCGCCACCTCGATCGCCGTGGCGAGGGCCAGCACTCCCTGACTCTGGTCAATCGCGGCCTGTAGCTTCTCGGGGATCGCCGTCACCGCCTGCTGATTCGGCTTGAGGCCCGTGGTGACCGAGCTCGCCGTGGCAAGATCGAGCGGGCGCATTTTCCCCAACACGTCGCGGGTCACCGTGACGGTTTGCAGGGTTTCCAGCCGGACCGGCGCGCCGCCCGGATTGCTTCGCAGCGACACATCGAGCTTGCCATGGAGCAGGTGCACGTTGGTGAAGGCCCCGTTGGTGTCGAGCTCTCCCCCCGTCGGACTGGGGACGATCTCGACAACCAACACGGTGCCCCGGACCGCCGCCACCGCGTGCGGCGTCTGGACCTCGATGACATCGCCCGGCTTCATCCGCTCACGCACCACGGCCAGCCCGACCTTGCCCGACTGAAGCTCGACCGTCGCACGACCGCCTTCCTCGGTCACCGTTACCACCGAAAGCTCACGCACGGTGAGGAGCGCCTTGCCGCCCATCAGCACGTGGACCATCGAGCGTTCCTTGGTGATGATCCGGTCCAGGGCAAAGACGTCGTCACGCATTTTGAGGTCCTGGGGCTGGGCGGACGCCGAGCGAGCCACCGATGCCTCGCCCACGAGCGTGGTGACCACTCCGACTCCCGAACGCCCCTGCGCCTGGACACCCACGGGCACGCCAATGAGAAGGCCCACCAACACCATCGATCGAATTGCACGCCATGCGTCCACGATTATCTCCGATCTCTCTCAAGGGGCGCGGCGCCCCGAATATGTGTCTCTGGATGCCTGCGACTTCATGGAGAGAGGTAGCAACGCCAGTGCCAAAGGCCGATGTGGCTTGACTCATCGAAAAGATTGGGCTGTTCTCAGGATGACAGCACCCGTGACACTGTCCGTGACAACCAAGGGCAGGCCATACGCCGGAGAATGGAGCCGCGTGGCTCCCTACATCGTAGATTCGAGGATCGGAGAGGAGACTGATGTCGAGCGTGGAAACCGTGGAAGACCCAGAAGACCCGCGCCTCGCCGACTATCGTGAGATCCGCGATGCGGAGCGGCGGCGCCTGAGCGGCACCTTCATCGCCGAGGGACGTACGGTGGTGCTGCGTCTGCTTTCCGCGCGCCGCTATCGCGCTGGCGGCGGGGGTGCCCATCTACCTGGTGCGCCAGGATATCGTCAAGGCCATCGTGGGCATCGAATTCCACCACGGATGTCTGGCCGTGGGCGAGCGCGGTATGGAGCCCACCGCGGAAGCCGTGCTTGCCGAAGCGCACGCTGACCGTATCGTGGTGCTCGAGGGTCTCGGCGACGCGAGCAACGTCGGGGCGATCTTCCGCAATGCCCTCGCCTTCGGCGCGGGCGCCGCCCTGCTCTCGCCCGGCACGGCGGACCCGCTCTATCGCAAGGCTATCCGGGTCTCCTCGGGCGCCGCGGTGGTGCTTCCCTTCGCGTGGCTTCCCGGCTGGCCGGACCTGGGGCTGCTGCGCGCCGCCGGCTACACCGTCATCGCGCTCACGCCCCGGGACGACGCGCTCGCCATCGAGGAGCTCGGCCGGAGCCGGCCCTTTCCCGCGAGAGCCGCTCTCCTCCTCGGCACCGAGGGCCGCGGGCTCAGCGAGGACGGGCTGAGGGCGGCCGACCTCCACGTCCGCATTCCCATGGCTCCTGAGATGGACTCGCTCAACGTGGCCGCGGCCAGCGCCGTCGCTCTGCACTGGCTGAGCGGCGTCAGACCGAATTCGTGAGAACCCACGGGACGCCCTCGCACAATCGCCGACGCACCGCGAACCAGTGTGCCGCGACCTACGCCAGAGGGCGCTTCGGAAAGATCGCCGAGCTATACGTGGTTCCGCGTGGGAGATCGGCGGAGGTCGGCGCCGGTTTGCTGAGCGCGGCCTTGACCTTTGCCCGCGCGCGGGGCTGGCGCCGCTTGGAGGTCGGCGCGCCGGCCGTGTCGAGATTTCAGCGAACCGTCAATTTCTAGGTGAGAAACCGCTTCGTCGAGGTGGGTCCGCGGCTGAGTCACGCCTTGTAACGGGATCGGCCGGCGCGGTACGGCCGGGCCGGCGAGCGTGAGGCCCCGGTCCTCACCGCTCGCCGGCCATGCATCAGTCGGCGCGGTGCCGGGCGAGCGCGGACAGCGCCGCGCGCAGTGACGCGGTGATGATGTTCTGGTGGACACCCACTCCCCACCGAAGAGTCCCGTCTCCGCCGATGGTCTCCAAGTAGGCGGCGGCGGTGGCGTCGGCGCCCTGACCGACGGCGTGCTCCGCATAGTCGACCACATCGATGGTGACCCCGAGTCCGTTCCGGAGCGCGTCCACGAAGGCGGCGATGGGGCCATTGCCGGTGCCGGTGACGGTCTGCGGAGTACCGCTCACCACGAGCTGCGCGGTGATGCGGGTGGTCTCGCTGCCCGTGTCGGAGACCAGCTCGTGTCCGCGCAGCTCGTAGGTGGGCCGCTCGGGCAGATAGGCGGTCTTGAAGGCCTTCCACATGTCGGCGGGGCTGATTTCCGTCCCGCTGTCCTCGGTGATGGTCTGGATGGTCTTGGAGAATTCGATCTGGAGCCGCCGGGGCAGGTCGAAGCCGTGCTCGGCCTTCATGATGAAAGCCACCCCGCCCTTGCCCGATTGGCTGTTGACGCGGATGACCGCCTCGTAGGTGCGACCCACGTGCTTGGGATCGATGGGAAGGTAGGGCACTTCCCATACCGCGTAGTCGCGCGGCAAAGCCTCCATGCCCTTCTTGATCGCGTCCTGATGGGAGCCCGAGAAGGCGGTGTAGACGAGATCGCCGACATAGGGATGGCGAGGATGCACGGGCAGACGGTTGCAGTGCTCGGCCACCCGGCGCAGGCCGTCGATGTCCGAGATGTCGAGATCCGGGTCGACGCCCTGGGCGAAGAGATTCATGGCGAGGGTGATCACGTCCACGTTGCCCGTGCGCTCGCCGTTGCCGAACAGGGTGCCTTCCACGCGATCGGCGCCGGCCAGCACGCCCAGCTCGGCCGCAGCCACCGCGCAGCCCCGGTCATTGTGCGGGTGAAGGGAAAGCACGAGGCGGTCGCGGCGCGAGATCTTCCGCAGGAACCACTCGATGGTGTCCGCGTAGAGGTTCGGCGAGTACATTTCCACGGTGGCGGGAAGGTTGAGCACGATCTTGCGGTCGGAGGTCGGCTCGATCACGTCCATGACCGCCTCGCAGATCTCCACCGCAAACTCCACTTCGGTGCCCGTATAGCTCTCGGGCGAGTACTCGTAGAAGACCTCGGTCCCGGGCAGGGTGTCCTCGAGCTTCCGGCAGAGCTTGGCCGCGTTGACTGCGATGTCGACGATGCCCGCCTTGTCGAGGCCAAACACCACTCGGCGCTGGAGGATCGAGGTGGAGTTGTAGAAGTGCACGATGGCGCGCCGGGCGCCCTGCAGGCACTCGTACGTCCGCTGGATCAGCTCGGGGCGGCACTGCGTGAGGACCTGGATGGTCACGTCGTCCGGCACCAGGTCTTCCTCGATGAGGATGCGCACGAAGTCGAAGTCCGGCTGGGAAGCCGAGGGAAAGCCCACCTCGATCTCCTTGAAGCCCATGGCCACGAGGGTCTCGAACATGCGCCGCTTGCGCTCCGGGTCCATGGGATCGATGAGGGCCTGATTGCCGTCGCGCAGGTCGACCGAGCACCAGCGGGGCGCCTTCACGAGCTTCTTGCCCGGCCAGGTGCGGTCGGGCAGCTCGAGGGGCATGAAGGGGCGG
>WNFK01009552.1_pt1 | contig 10117 bp, 10 predicted proteins | sample 5400281 | NCBI WGS metagenome assembly WNFK01 (sample SAMN13153350, study PRJNA577476) | soil metagenome | isolation source: 20 cm soil on Douglas fir-dominated hillslope | place: USA:California | collected 2013-09-17
TCAATTGCGTCGCCCGGCTGGGCTGGCTCAACCGCATGACCCAGTTCAAGGAGAAGGCCGGCAAGGATCGCGAGAACGCGTCCATCGGCCTTTATGCCTACCCTGCCTTGATGGCGGCGGACATCCTGGTCTACCGCGCGACCCATGTCCCGGTCGGCGAGGATCAGAAGCAGCACCTCGAGCTCAGCCGCGACATCGCGCAGAAATTCAACAACGATTTTTCCGCTTCGATCGAGACGCTCGGGCTCGGCCCGGCTTTTTTTCCGCTGCCGGAGCCGCTGATCCAGGGGCCGGCGACGCGCGTGATGTCGTTGCGCGACGGCACGAAGAAGATGTCGAAATCGGACCCCTCGGACTATTCGCGCATCAATCTGACCGACGATGCCGACACGATCGCCCAGAAGGTCCGCAAGGCCAAGACCGACCCCGACCCGCTGCCGCACGAGGAGAAGGGCCTGGAAAACCGGCCCGAGGCCGACAACCTGGTGGGCATTTTCGCGGCGCTCGCCAACAAGACCAAGGCCGAGGTCCTGCACGATTTCGGCGGCGCGCAGTTCTCGACCTTCAAGGCGGCGCTGGTCGACCTCGCGGTCGCCCGGCTCGGACCGATCGGGACCGAGATGAAGCGCCTCATGCAGGACCCGGCCCATCTCGACGGCGTCCTGGTCGACGGAGCCAATCGGGCGCGTGCCATCGCGGCCGAGACCATGGGCGCCGTCAAGGACATCGTCGGCTTCGTCCGGAGCTGAGCCGGTGGCTCGATCCCGACGTTTCGCCCGGATGGCCGGCGCGCGGCACCGGCTTGTGCACGAATGCCGCCCCATGGCACCATTCCGGGCGGGCGCGAGCGCCCCTTCACGGGCCGCGGCGGCGGCCCCCCGAGATGACCGATGAGCCGTAAGCGGCGAAGTTACGAGGCCGGCCACAAGCCGAAATTTCTCGTTATCATCGACGATACGCCGGAGTGCGACCGCGCGCTCTATTTCGCCAGCCGCCGGGCCGCCCGCGTCGGCGTCAGCGTCATCATGCTGCGCATGATCGATACCCACGACCGCAATCAACAATGGCTCGGGGTTGCCGACATCATGCGGGCCGAGGCGCATGAGGAGGCGGGCGCCATGTTGGCGCGCGCGAGCGCGCGCGCCAACGGTATCGCCGGCATCACGCCCGAACAGGTCATCCGCGAGGGCGATACCGCGGAGGAGATCCTCAAGCTCATCGACGAGGACGAGGACATCTCGGTGCTGGTCCTGGCGGCCGGCGTGGACAGCGAGGGGCCGGGTCCCCTGGTCGCCAGCCTCGGCAGCACGGCCGGAACCTTCCCGGTCCCGATCGCCATCGTGCCGGGCCATCTGAGCGATGCCGAGCTCGACGCAATGAGCTGACCGCGGACGCCCAAGATGGTTGACCCGCCGGCCGGAAAGACCCATTTAAAGCTTTGCTAGGCCTTCGCATGGCCCCGCGGGCCTTGAACCCGCGGAGGAAAAGGAAAGCCCCATGTTCATCCAGACCGAGCCGACCCCAAATCCGGCCACGTTGAAGTTCCTGCCGGGCCGCACCGTGCTGCCCGAAGGAACGCTCGAAATGCGCGACAAGGCGGAGGCGCAGCAATCGCCGCTCGCCCAACGGCTGTTCGAGATCGAGGGGGTCGGCGGCGTCTTTTTCGGCAGCGACTTCATCGCCATCACCAAGACCGACGGCGAGTGGCAGCAGCTCAAGCCGGCGCTCCTCGGCGCCATCATGGAGCACTTCATGTCCGGCGGCCCGGTGCTGAACGAGGGCGTGACCGGCGACCAGGCGGCGCAGGAATTCTTCGATCCCAAGGATGCCGAGACCGTCGAGACCATCAAGGAGCTGATCGAGACGCGCGTTCGGCCGGCGGTCGCCAATGACGGCGGCGACATCACGTTCCGCGGCTTCAAGGATGGCGTCGTCTATCTCGACATGAAGGGGGCGTGCTCCGGCTGCCCGTCGTCGACCGCGACCCTGCGCCACGGCATCCAGAACCTGCTGCGCCATTTCGTGCCCGACGTGGTCGAGGTTCGCCCGAACTGACGTCGGGACGCCTCGGCCTCGGCACCCGACGACCTTAAGCGCAAAGCGCCTGCGGCGCTTTTCTCAGGCTGTGCTACAAGGCTCCGAGCCGGACGCCGAATTATCCCGCCATGCGTGTTCTCGCCATCGACACCGCACTCGAGGCCTGCTCTGCCGCGGTTCTCGACACCGAGCGCGGCGGCATTCTGGCGAGCGAAACCATCCCCATGCTGCGCGGCCACGCGGAAGCCCTGCTGCCGCTGGTGTCGCGCGTGATGAGCGAAGCCGGGCTCGAATTCGGCGCGCTCGATCGCATCGCGGTGACGGTCGGTCCCGGCAGCTTCACGGGGCTGCGCGTCGGGGTGTCGGCGGCCCGCGGCATCGCGGTCGCGGCCGGCAAGCCCGCGGTCGGATTGACCACGCTCGCCGCCTTGGCGGCTCCCTACATCGCGGTCGACGACGTCACGCCGCTGGTGGCCGCGATCGACGCGCGCAACGACCAGGTCTACATGCAGATGTTCGGTGCGGGCGGCCGAAGCCTGATCCAGCCGCGGGTCGCGGGCCTGCGCGAGGCCGTGCGCGACGCCGCCAACGCGCGCGCCCGTCTGGTCGGCTCGGCCGCCGCCATGGTGGCGGCGGCGTGGCCGGCCGGCGTTCAACCGCCGCCCGTGGTCGACGCCGCCCGGGCTCCGATCATCGACTGGGTGGCCCATCTCGGGGCCGCCGCCGCGCAGGCCCTTTCCCTGCCGAAACCGCTCTACCTGCGCGCGCCCGACGCCCAGCCGCAGGACGCAGCCCATCTGCCGCGGCGATGATCGGCCTCATCAGCCGCCTGCTGGCGCGGCCGGAGCCGGTCCTCTCCGAAGCCGGCGCCCGCGACGCCGCGGCGTTGAGCGCGCTGCACGCCGTCGCGTTCCGCCGCGGCTGGAGCGAACACGAGTTCGAACGGCTGCTGCTCGAGGCCAACGTGATCGCCCATCGCGCCATGATCGGCCGCTCGCTCGCCGGCTTCATCGTGTCGCGGCTGGCGGCCGGCGAGGCGGAAATCCTCTCGGTCGCGGTGGCGCCGGCGCGGCGCGGGCGCGGCGTCGCGCGCAAGCTGCTCGACCTGCATTTGCGCCGCGTGGCCGGCCTCGGCGCCACGGCGGTATTCCTCGAGGTCGACGAGGACAACGCCGCGGCGCGCCGCCTTTACGCCCGCGCCGGCTTCCGCGACGTCGGACGCCGGCCGGCCTATTATGGGCGCGGGACCGAGAAGCAATCGAATGCCCTCGTGTTGCGCCGCGACCTTGCGTGACGCGCGTCGAGCGGCGTATGGCCCCCGCGTGACTGAACGTCCCGAGCCGGCGAAAAAACGCTGATGCTGCGCCTTGGCTATGTCTTCGCCGCGATGGCCGCGATCACGGCCGCGCTGCTGCCGTTTCAATGGCTCGCGGTGAAGCTCGGCCTCCCGCTGCGGCGCCGGATTCCAGGGCTCTTTCACCGCATGATGTGCGCGATCCTGGGCGTCCGCGTGCGCGTGATCGGCCGGCGGATGCCCGAGCATCCGCTGCTGATCGTGGCCAATCACACGTCATGGCTCGATATTCCGGTCATCACGGCGGTCGCCCCGGTGGTGTTCGTCGCCAAGCAGGAGGTCGCGGGCTGGCCGCTGGTGGGGTTGCTCGCGCGGCTGCAGCGCTCGGTCTTCGTCGATCGCGCGCGCCGCCACAAGACCCACCACGTCAATGCCGAGATCGCGCAACGCCTGGCCGAAGGCGACCCGGTCGTGCTGTTCGGCGAAGGGACGTCGAGCGACGGCAATCGCGTGCTGCCCTTCCGCAGCGCCCTGGTCGGCTCGGCGCGCGATGCGCTTGCCGACGCCGGCCACACCGGCCGGGTGTGGATCCAGCCGCTGTCGATCGCCTACACGGGCCTGCAGGGACTTCCGCTCTGCCGGCGGGATCGCCCGCGTGTCGCCTGGTACGGCGACCTCACCATGGGGCCGCATTTCGCCGGCATGGCGCGGCACGGCGCCATCGATGCGACCGTGACCTGGGGCGAGCCGATCGCGTTCGACGAGCAGTCGGACCGCAAGGCGATCACCCGGCTGCTCGAGGCCGAGGTCCGCCGACGCACCGTGCTGGCGCTGCGGGGAGGCGGCGTTCCCGGCCCGCGATAGCCCCAAAACGGACCCGTGAGGGGCCGGCATTCCTTTTTGGGCCGAAACCGGCTAAGAACGGCACGCAGCCTGCGGCGCCCCGGCGCCCAAGCTGTTTTGGCAATGAATACAGTAGCTTAACAAGGCAGCGAGAATCGACTGAGCCTGTGGCGACGGCAATTCCCGACCGTATGAGCGCAACGCGCAAGCTTCATATCAAGTCCTACGGCTGCCAGATGAACGTCTACGACTCCCAGCGTATGACGGACATGATGGCGCAGGCGGGATTCGCCGAGACGTCCTCGCCCGAGGACGCCGACCTGATCGTGCTCAACACGTGCCATATCCGCGAGAAGGCGGCCGAGAAGGTCTATTCCGAGCTCGGCCGCATGCGGAAGCTCAAGGAGAGCGCGGCCGAGGGCGGCCGCAAGCTCGTCGTCGCGGTCGCCGGCTGCGTCGCCCAGGCCGAGGGCGAAGAGATCATCCGCCGCGCGCCGTCCGTCGACCTGGTGCTCGGCCCGCAGAATTATCATCGGTTGCCGGGCCTGCTGGCGCGCGTGGAGCGCGGCCAGAAAGTGGTCGACACCGAGTTTCCGGTCGAGGACAAATTCGATCACCTCGCCCCGGCGAGCCGCGAGGCGACGCGCGCGCGCGGCGTGTCGGCTTTCGTCACCGTGCAGGAAGGCTGCGACAAGTTCTGCACCTTCTGCGTCGTCCCCTATACGCGCGGCAGCGAAGTGTCGCGCCCGCCCGCCAAGATCGTCGGCGAGGTGGAGCGGCTGGTCGATGCCGGCGTGCGCGAAGTCACGTTGATCGGGCAGAATGTGAACGCCTATCACGGCGAGGGCGACGGCGGGCCCTGGTCGCTCGCCCGCCTGCTGCACCGCCTGGCCGGGATCCCGGGTCTTGCCCGCCTGCGCTACGCCACCAGCCATCCGCGCGACATGAACACCGACATGGGCGCCGACCTGATCGCCGCCCATCGCGATCTTGCGGCGCTGATGCCGCAACTCCATCTGCCGGTGCAGTCGGGTTCCGACCGTATTCTCGCCGTCATGAATCGCCGGCATACCCGCGCCGACTATCTCGACGTCATCGCCCGCCTGAGGGATGCACGACCCGACATGGCCTTCACGTCCGATTTCATCGTCGGCTATCCGGGCGAGACCGAAGAGGACTTCCGCGCCACGCTCTCGATCATCACCGAGGTCGGCTACGCCGGCGCCTTCTCGTTCAAATATTCGCCGCGGCCGGGCACGCCCGCCGCCGAGCGGGACGATCAGGTCGACGAAGCCGTGAAAGTCGAGCGGCTCGCGCGGCTGCAAGCCGAGATCGACCGGCACCAGGACGCCTTCAACGCACGATGCGTCGGCCGCACCTTCGAGGTGCTGTTCGAGAAGCCGGGACGCCTGCCCGGCCAATTGGTCGGCCGCTCGCCCTATCTGCAGCCCGTGCATGTGATGGCGCCGCCCTCGCTGATCGGCGAGGTGGCGGCGGTCGCGGTAAACGCGATGGCCGCGAACAGCCTGTTCGGCACGCGCGAGCGTCCGGCACCGGGGCGAATCGCCGTGCCGGAACCGGCCAGCCTGGAGACCTGAAGCATTGCGAACGCGCGGATCCGACAACAGCTCGCTCATTCCCTCTCCGGCCGCGGTCGGTGAGAGCGCCGCAACCCAGGTCGTGCTCGCTTTCGACGACAACCGGCTCGCCTCGGTGCTGTTCGGCCAATACGGGCAGAACCTGGCGTTGATCGAGCGCCGGCTCGGCGTGGTCGCGGATTCGCGCGGCAACCACGTCACGCTCGAGGGCTCGCGCGACGCCTGCGAGCAGGCGCGCCGCGTGCTCGAGGGACTCTACGAGCGCCTCAAGCACGGCGACGACCTCGTGTCGGGCGACGTCGAAGGCGCGATCCGGCTCGCCATCGCGCAAGGCTCGCTGTTCGACTTCGACCCGGCGGGAGCCCGGCAGAGCTTCGAGGAAATCAACCTGCGCAAGCGGCCGGTGCGCGCCCGCACCCCGGCGCAGGATGGCTATATCCGTGCGCTGCGCCGCCACGCGCTCGTCTTCGGCACCGGCCCGGCCGGCACCGGCAAGACCTGGCTCGCGGTCGCGCAGGCCATCATGCTGTTCGAGCGCAAGGAGGTCGACCGCATCGTGCTGTCGCGGCCCGCGGTCGAGGCCGGCGAGCGCCTGGGCTTCCTGCCCGGCGACCTGCGCGAGAAGGTCGATCCCTATCTGCGGCCGATCTACGACGCGCTCTACGACCTGATGGACGCCCGCATCGTCGAGCGCGCGTTGCAGACCGGCGAGATCGAGATCGCGCCGCTCGCCTTCATGCGCGGGCGCACGCTCACCAACGCCGTGGTCATCCTCGACGAGGCGCAGAACACCACGTCGATGCAGATGAAGATGTTCCTGACCCGCCTCGGCGAGAACAGCCGCATGATCGTGACCGGCGACCCGAGCCAGGTCGATCTTCCGCACGGACAGACCTCCGGGCTGGCGGAAGCGGTCCGGCTGCTCGAGGGCGTCGAGGGCATCGGGCACTGCGTCTTCACTGCCGCGGACGTGATTCGCCATGAGCTCGTGGCCCGCATCGTCTCGGCTTACGACAAGGCGTCGGCGCGCCGGGACGAGGCCAAGGGATGAGGCCGTCGCGGCGGCAGGACGCGCGCGGGCCGGCTGTCGACGTCGTCATCGCGTCGACGCGCTGGAGCAAGGCCCCGCAGGCAGCGAAGCTCGTCCGCCGGACCATCGCGGCCGCCGCGCCGGCGCGCGCGAGGGCGGCCGAGCTGTCGGTGATCCTCACCAGCAACCGCGCCATCGGGGCGCTCAACCGCCAATGGCGCGGCCAGGACAAGCCGACCAACGTGCTGTCGTTTCCGGCGCCGAAGCAAGCGACAAAGCGCACGGCCAAGCGAGCGGCCACGCGCGCCGCGCCGCGCCATCTCGGCGATATCGTGATCGCCTACGAGACTGCCGCGGCCGAGGCGCGGGCGGAGCGCAAGCCCTTCGATCATCATCTGGCCCATTTGGCGGTGCATGGTTTTCTGCATCTTTTGGGATACGATCACGAATCGGATTCGGAAGCCGAAGCCATGGAGCGGCGCGAACGCATGATTTTGTCGCGGCTCGGCGTTCCCGACCCTTACGCCGCACGCGACGCCGACGATTGACCATGATGGCCGACAGCGACGCGCCGAAAAGCAGCGACACGACCGAGACGAGTGGCGAGACCAGGAACCTGCCCGTCCCGGTGCCGCCCGCCGGAGAGCCGGCGGAGCCGTCCGAGCGCTGGTTCACGCGCGTGTTGCGATCGGTCTTCGGCTGGAAGACCGGCTCGATCCGTTCCGACCTGGAGATCGTGCTCGAGGCGGGCACGCCCGGCGACACCGGCTTCTCGCCCGAAGAAAGCGCGATGCTCAAGAACATCCTGGGCCTGCGCGAGCGCAGGACCAAGGACGTCATGGTGCCGCGCGCCGATATCGTGGCGGTGCAGGAGGACATTGCGCTGGGCGAGCTCGTGAAGGTGTTCGAGACCGCCGCCCATTCCCGCCTGGTCGTCTACAAGGACACGCTCGACGACCCCACCGGCATGGTGCATATCCGCGACCTGCTCGCCTTCATGACGGCGCATGCGACCGTCGATCCGCAAGCCAATAGGCGGCGCAAGCGGGCGCTGCCGGCAGGGCTCGACCTGCTGGCGCTCGATCTGTCGATGCCGCTGTCCGCGGCCAGGATCGGGCGTACCATCCTGTTCGTTCCGCCCTCCATGCCGGCCATCGATCTGCTCGCCAAGATGCAGGCGACGCGCATCCATCTGGCGCTGGTGATCGACGAGTATGGCGGCACCGACGGTCTGGTTTCGATGGAGGACATCGTCGAGCTGATCGTCGGCGACATCGAGGACGAGCACGACGAGGACGTCGAGCATCACGTCATACGCCAGCCGGACGGCTCGTTTCTCGCCGACGGGCGCGCCAGTCTCGAAGAGGTCGTGGCGCTGGTCGGCGCCGAGTTCGACGTCGGCGAGGCGACCGAGGAGGTGGATACGCTCGGCGGATATCTCGCCACCCGGATCGGGCGGCTGCCGGTGCGCGGCGAGCTCGTGCCCGGCCCCGGACCGTTCGAGATCGAGGTGCTCGACGCCGATCCCCGCCGCGTCAAGCGGGTCAGGATTCATCGCAGCAAGCAGGCTGCGGGCGGCCCCGACGAGGCACGCCCGGCACGCGGCGCCGCAGCCGCGCTCCCCCCATCCGCCATCACGTCCACGCCGGCCGCCGAGCCGGCGACGGCGGCGACCGACTCCGCCAAGGCGGCACGCCAACCGTGACGCTGGCCGGGGTCGCCCAACCGATCGTGCTGGCCTGGGGCTTTCGGCGCGCGCTGATCGCGTTCCTGGCCGGCGCGGCATCGACGCTCGCTCTCGCGCCGCTCAACTTCTGGCCCGCGATGTTCGTGACCTTTCCGGTCGTGGTCTGGCTGCTGGACGGCGCCGCGGCCGGACGCTGGGGTGGCGTGACGGCGGCGGCGGCGACCGGATGGTGGTTCGGTTTCGGCTATTTCCTCGCCGGCCTCTACTGGGTCGGCTTTGCTTTCCTGGTCGACGTGCGGACCTTCGGCTGGCTGATGCCCTTCGCCGTGATCGCGCTGCCTGCCGGTCTCGCCCTCTATACCGCATTCGGATTTGGGCTCGCGCGTCTGCTCTGGACGCGGGGCGCGGCGCGCATTCTGGTCCTGGCGGCGGCGCTGACCGCCGCCGAGTGGTTGCGCGGCCATGTCCTGACCGGGTTTCCCTGGAACGTATTCGGCTATGCGCTCACCAACCCGCTGGCGCTCGCCGAAAGCGTCGCGCTCGTCGGCTTGTGGGGCCTCACCTTTGTGGCGGTGGCGGTGTTCGCGAGCCCCGCGGTGCTCGCCGACGAGCCGACCGACACGCGGCGCCCCTGGGTTGCGCCGGCCGCCGCGGCCGCCGTGCTGGCCGGGCTCGCGCTTTACGGCGCGGTGCGGCTCGCCACGACGCCGACCGCTTTCGTCGAGGGAGTCCGGTTGCGGATCATGCAGCCCAATCTGGCGCAGGACGAAAAATTCAACTACGCGAGCAAGCAGCAGGTGATGCAGCGCTATGTCGCGCTTTCCGATCGCGCCACCGGCCCGGCGTCATCGGGCGTGCGCGGGGTGACGCATCTGATCTGGCCCGAATCGGCGTTTCCATTTTTCCTCACGCGCGAGCCCGATGCGCTCGCGGACATCGCACGGCTCCTGCCGGAAGGCACCGTGCTGATCACCGGCGCGGCGCGCGTCGTCGAGCCCGCCACCTCGGGCAACATACGGGCCTACAACTCGGTCTACGTCATCGATCACGACGGCTCGATCCTGTCGGTCAATGACAAGGTCCACCTCGTGCCGTTCGGAGAATATCTGCCGTTCCAGCGCTTCATGGAGCGTCTCGGCTTCGTGCAGCTGACCAAGCAGCAAGGGGGCTTTCTTTCCGGGGACCGGCGCCGCGCCCAGGCGGTGCCGGGCGCACCCAAGTTTCTGCCGCTCATCTGCTACGAGATCATCTTTCCCCATGACGTGGCGCCGGCCGGCGAGCGCGCCGGCTGGCTCCTGAACCTCACGAATGACGGCTGGTTCGGCATAAGCACCGGCCCCTACCAGCACTTCCAGCAGTCGCGGGTGCGCGCCATCGAGGAAGGCCTGCCGCTCGTGCGTGCCGCCAACACGGGCATATCGGCGGTCGTCGACCCGGTCGGTCGGATCATCAGCTCGTTGCCGCTCGGCGTCGAAGGCGTGCTGGATGCAGCCCTGCCGCAACCGGTGGGGCAGACCCCTTATTCGCGCATGGGCGACGGCCCGGTCGGACTGGTGCTGGCGGCCATTATTCTCGTGGCCGCGTTCCGCCGCCTGCGGAAATAGAAATCGCCGTCCGGGGCGTCAAAA
>WNFK01193079.1_pt1 | contig 10115 bp, 8 predicted proteins | sample 5400281 | NCBI WGS metagenome assembly WNFK01 (sample SAMN13153350, study PRJNA577476) | soil metagenome | isolation source: 20 cm soil on Douglas fir-dominated hillslope | place: USA:California | collected 2013-09-17
TCGCGTCAGGGTCGGCGTGGTGGGGGAGGCGCAGCTTCCGGGGCTTCCCCAAGCGCTCCGGTCCGTGCAGGGCATCACCGCGGTGTCGCTCGACCGGACGCCTTCCTCGATGGAATCCGCCGGCGTGGATGCCGTGCTGGTGATTCCGCCGGGGCTCGCGCGGTCCATCACCTCGGGCGACTCGGTGAAGGTCGAGCTGCTCTACAAGGACGCCGACCACAAGTCCTCGGCGGCCGACGAGCGCATGCAGCCGGTGCTGGACGACGTCCGGCGCGAGCTGACGGTGCTCTGGGCGCAGACCCGCGGAGCCCGCACCGACGCGCCTCCGGCCATCGCGGTCGAGCACCGCGACATCTCCTCGAAGGAAGAGGAGGGACGGTTCATGGCGGCGCTCATCATCCCGTACATCCTCTGCTTCATGGTGGCCGCGGGATCCATGCAGATCGCGATCGACGCGACCGCCGGAGAGAAGGAGCGGAGCACCCTCGAGACCCTGCTCGCGACCTCGGCCTCGCGCGGCGAGATCGTGATGGGGAAGTGCATGGCGGTGATCACGACCGCGCTCCTGGCGGGCATCGTTGGAATCTTCGGGCTCTGGTTCAACTTCACGGTGCTGGCCAATCTGATGCCGGGCATGGCCAGCCAGTCGATCCAGATCTCGATCCGTCCCGAGCAGATGCTCCTCATGCTCGTGGCCATCCTGCCGACGGCGGTGCTCCTCAGCGCCATCATGGTCGCGATCGGGTGCTTCGCGCGGAGCATGCGTGAGGGGCAGACCTACGCCACGTACGTCTACATGGCCTCGGTGTTCCTGGGGCTGGGCAGCTTCCGCCAGCTGGGCGCGCCGCCGCTCCAGCGGTTCGCGATTCCGATTCTGAACACCGCACTGTTGCAGAGGGAGATCCTGACCGACACCGTGGTACCGATGCACGCGATGGTCACCCTGGGCGTGAGCGCCGCCATGGCCGCGGTCATGCTGGTGATCGCGACGCGTCTCTTCTCCAACGAGTCCGTCCTCTTCCGGACCTAAGGGAGCGCCCATGAAGCGCGATATCGATCGACTGATGCAGGAGCGCGGCCTGACGGCCGCCGTCGTGGTGCAAGGGGAATACCAGAGCCCGACCTTCCGCTACCTCACCGGCCCCCGCGCGCATCTCCACGGCGTCGTGGTCTGGCGTCCGGGCCAGAAGCCCTGGCTCCTCCATCACGCCATGGAGCGGGACAGCGCGGCCGCGACGGGATTTACGCTGGGGGACTACGGCTCGATGGGCTGGATGAAGATCCTCGAAAAGGAGGGGAGCCAGGTCAAGGCCACCGCGCGGCTCTTGCAGACCGTGCTCGACAACCTGGCCGTGAAGGGCCGCGTGCTGGTGGACGGCGTGGCGCACGTGGGCTGGTACTACCACGTGCTGAACCACCTCCGGGAGATGAAGAAGGATCTCGAGATCGCCGAGGACCAGGACCCCGGGATCTTCGAGCTGGCGCGGAGCACCAAGGACGAGGACGAGGTGAAGACGGTGCGCACGGTCGCGGAGGTCTGCGAGCGGGCGTACGCGCGCGTCCGTGAGATCATCCAGGGCGCCAAGCTGGAAGGTACGAAGCTCAGGGACCCGGAGGGCTTCGTCACGATCGGCCGGCTGCGCCGCGAAGTGCGGCGGGTGTTCTTCGAGGCGGGCCTGGTGGAGCCGCACGGAAACATCATCGCCATGGGCCGCGACGCCGGCGTGCCGCACAACGAGGGGAACGACGCGGACGTCCTGGAAGAGGGACGCCCGATCGTCATCGACCTCTATCCCGCCCAGGAGAACGGCGGCTACTACTTCGACGTCACGCGCACCTACTGCGTGGGGCGCGCGCCGCAGGATTTGTTGGAGCTTCACGCGCTGGTGCACGATGCCGTGAAGAAAACGGTGGACGGGCTCGCCGTGGGAACGCCGGGTCGCGTCTACCAGGAAGGGGTCTGCGACCTCTTCGAATCGCACGGCCACAAGACCATCCGCCAGGACGAGCGCGTGCAGGAAGGCTACGTGCACGGGCTGGGGCACGGGATCGGCCTCGAGGTCCACGAGCGGCCGCGCCTCAGCGCCGCCATGAATCCCGACCTCATCCTGCCGGGATCGCTGTTCACGGTGGAGCCGGGCCTCTATTATCCCTCGCGCGGTCTGGGGGTGCGGATCGAGGACGTCATCTACGCTCATCACGACGGGAGCTTCGAGAACCTCACGCATGTCCCCTACGAGCTGGAGATCGCGCCCGCTTAGGGAACGCGCCATCCTGGCCGGCCGGGAGACCCGATCCCGGGGCGGCGAAAACGGCGAGTGCCTGACCGAGCTCCGCCTCCTGGCGGAAACGGCCGGCGCGCAGGTGCGCGGCGAGGTGCTCCAGCGCCGCGGTCCGGTCCGCGCCTCGACCTTCCTCAGCAAGGGCAAGATCGACGAGGTGCGCGTCCTCTCCGGTGAGGAGAAGGCCACGCTGCTTCTCCTCGATGACGATCTGTCCCCCGCGCAGAGCCGGAACCTCGGCGAGCAGCTCTCCATGAAGGTCGTGGACCGGACCGGCCTGATCCTCGACATCTTCTCCCGCCGCGCGCGCACGCGCGAGGCGCGCATCCAGGTGGAGCTGGCCCAGCTGGAATACCTCCTGCCCCGGCTCACGCGCATGTGGGAGCACCTCTCGCGCCTGGGCGGCGGCATCGGCACGCGCGGTCCGGGCGAGACGCAGCTCGAGGTGGACCGCCGCCGCGTGCGCGAGCGGATCGCGAAGCTGAAGCGCGAGCTGGAGCGGGTGGTGAAGGAGCGCCGCGTGCAGCGGAAGGGCCGCCGCGATTGCTTCAAGATCTCGCTGGTGGGATACACCAACGCGGGAAAATCGACGTTGTTCAACGCCCTCACGCGGGCGTCCGTCTACGTGGAGAACCAGCCCTTCGCGACGCTGGATCCCACCACGCGCGTCTTCTCGGTGGCCCGGGAGAGCCGAGCGCTCCTGACCGACACGGTGGGTTTCATCCGGAAGCTGCCGCCGAATCTCGTCGCCTCGTTCCGCGCCACGCTGGAGGAGGTCGCCGAGGCGGACCTCCTGATCCACGTGGTGGACGCCACCGAGCCCGACATCGACGCCCACATCCAGGCCGTGGAGACGGTGCTCGAATCGATCGGCGCGCTGCAGCGTCCCAGGCTCACGGTCTTCAACAAGATCGACGCCGTCTCGGACGAGGTCACGATGCTGGGGCTTCACGCGCGCTTCCCGGGCGCTACCTTCGTCTCCGCCATGACACGCGAGGGGTTCCCCGAGCTCCGCGAAGCCACGATGCGGTGCCTCGCGAGCGGCAACGGCAGCGCGTGAGCCTGGGCCGCATGCAGGCGGCGATCGCGGAGCAGGGACTTTCCGGCTGGCTCCTCTACGACTTCCACGGCAGCAATCCCGTGGCGCGCGGCGTGCTGGGGTTCCAGGCGCTCGACCCGCCGCCCAAGACCACCCGCCGCTGGTTCTACTGGGTGCCGGCGGCCGGCGAGCCGGTGAAGCTGGTGCATCGTCTCGAGCCGCACGCGCTGGATCACCTGCCGGGACGCACCTCGGTCTACCTCACCTGGGAAGAGCTGGAGCGCGATCTCAACGGCCTCGTGGGGGCCGCGAAACGGATCGCGATGGAGGTCTCGCCCCGCGCCCGGCTTCCCTATGTCTCGCGTGTCGACGGCGGGACGCTCGAGCTGGTGCGCGCCGCGGGGGTGGAGGTGGTCACCTCGGCCGATCTCGCGCAGCGCTTCGAGGGTACCCTGGACGCCGAGGCTCGGGTGATTCATCGCACCACCGGAACGCTCCTCCACGGAATCATGGGAGGCGCGTTCGACTGGGCGCGCGAGGGCGCGCGGAGGGGAACACCCCGCACCGAGATGGAGGTGCAGCGCTGGATCCTCGAGCGCTTCGACGAAGCCGAGCTTCATGCCTCCGATCCCCCCACGGTCGCGTTGAACGAGCACTCTGCCGACGCCCACTTCTCGAATACGCCCGCGCTGGATCGCCCGATCCGTGCCGGCGATTTCCTCCTCATCGACGCCTGGGCCAAGAGGAAGGGTCCCGGCACGGTCTACGCGGACTACACCCAGGTGGCCTTCCTGGGCGGGCCGGCGCCGGACGCCCATCGCGCCGCGTTCGACGCGGTGCGGGAGGCCCGGGACAAGGCCATCGCCTATGTGCGCGAGGAGCTCCGCTCAGGAAGCGGATCCGGGCGCGCGGATGGGGCGACCGCTTCTTCCACCGGACGGGGCACTCGATCGGCGAGGAAGTTCACGGAAACGGCGTCCATCTCGACAATCTCGAGACGCGCGACGAGCGCCGCCTCATCGAAGGGACGCTGGTCTCGGTGGAGCCCGGCGTGTACTTCGAGTCCTTCGGCGTGCGGACCGAAGTGAATCTCCTGATCGACGGCGGGGAAGCGATCGTGACCACGGAGCCGATCCAGACGGAGATCTTGCTGCTTGAGCCGTGAGGTCCCGCTCTCCGAGATCGAGTTCTCCACGTCCCGCGCGAGCGGTCCGGGCGGGCAGAACGTGAACAAGCTCGAGACCAAGGTCGAAGCGCGGTGGAATCTCGAGGAGAGCCGGGCGTTCACGACGGTCGAGCGCGAGCGGATCCGCGAAGCGCTGCGCTCGCGACTCGATTCCAACGGGGTTCTCCGCGTCACGAGCCAGCGTCACCGGAGCCAGTCCCGGAACAAGGAGACGGCGCTCGCGCGTCTTCGTTCCCTCGTCGCTGCCGCTCTGATCCCGCGAAAGAAACGCCGCCCCACGCGACCCACGAAGAAGTCAGCCGAAGAGCGCATCGCCACGAAGAAGCGCAGGAGCGGCATCAAGCGCCTCCGCTCAGAACCACCGGACGAGAGCTAAGTCGTTTTGCCGTAGTTGGTTTGGAGACTGCTACTCGTCCTGGGACGAGTAGTTCATAACAAGTTCGTCTCAAGGTAGCTCCCCCGTAAGTCGATAGGTTGACAGGCGTTTCAAGAGCCCGTCCACCGCGCGTTCAGGGGGGAAGTACGGTGTCGAAAAAGCCGATGTTCGACAGCCAGCTCCACCCCGTTCTGATCACGGCGGGCCTCGTCTTGATCATCGTCGCCGCGCTCGCCGCGCCGAGGTTCCAGGCGCACGCGCCCAAGCCAGGCAACGGGCAGGACCCCGACGACTCGATCGTCGAGGGGCAGCCCGGGACGCCCCAGGTCTTCCGCTATTTCAGCGAGCGGCCCGGCACGCTGGATCCCGCTCTGGCCTCCGACGCCTACGCCTCCATCGTCATCGCTCAGATCTTCAGCCCTCTCGTGGGGCTGACCTCCGACCTCGAGCCCATCCCGCAGCTCGCGGAGAGCTGGACGATCTCGAGGGACGGACTGGTCTACGTCTTCCACATCCGGAAGGGCGTCCGCTTCCACAACGGTCGCGAAGTCCACTCGAGCGACATGGTCTACAGCCTGAACCGGCTCTTCAAGGAGCCGTTCCGGACGCAGGGTCTCGCCGCCGGGTACCTCGACGCCATCGTCGGCGTGCCGGAATTCGTGTCCGGCCGCGCGAAGTCGATCCGCGGCATCTTCGCGATCGACCGCTATCGGCTGGAGATCCGCCTCAGCCGTCCGTACAGCGCGCTCCTGAGCGCGCTCGCGCTGGACCAGGCTTCGGTCGTGCCGCGGGAGTGCGTCGAGGCGAAAGGAAACACCTTCGCGCGTCATCCCATCGGCTGCGGCCCCTTCCGCTTCACGGAACGTGGGAACGACGAGCGCCTGGTTCTGGCCGCGAACCCCGACTACTTCCAGGGCAAGCCCGCGATCGACTCGATCGTGTTCTACACGCCGAAGGGAACCGTGGAAGGGGTGGACACCGACGGCGCGCGCGCTCTGCTCCGCGGCGACGCGGCCATGGCGAACCTTCCGCTCAACCTGCTCGGCGAGCTCAAGGGAAAACCGAGCGTGCGCGTGGTGCGATGGCAGGACCTGAGCCTCTCCTTCGTCGGGATGAACCTGGCGATCCATCCGTTGAACGATCCGCGCGTGCGCCAGGCGATCGCGATGGCGATGGGCCGCGAGAAGATGCTGAACCTCTGGCCCGCCGGCAAGGTGCTCTCCCTGGGGATTCTCCCGCCCGGCCTTCCGGGATACTCGCCCGAGCATCGCGCGTATGCGCACGACATCGAGGCCGCGAAGGCGCTCCTCGCCGCCGCGGGCTACGGTCCGGGGAATCCGCTCCCGACCATGACGCTCTGGAAGGCCACGGCCAATCAGAGCGTGCGCCAGGTGGATTCGGTCATGGTGAGCACGCTGGCCGAGGCGGGCATCCGCGTGCATCTCAAGTACGTTTCGTGGGCGGAGCTGGACGCCGCGATCACCGCCCGCCGTGCGCCGCTCTTCGGGCTGGCGTGGATCGCGGACATTCCGGATCCCGACACGTTCCTCCGCGCGCTGTTCTACTCCTCGAGCGGAACGAATTATTTCCGGTTCACGGATCACGCGGTGGACTCGCTCCTGGACTTCGCGCAGCGCACCGCCGACCCGGAGCTCCGGATGAACGCCTACCACGCCGTCGAGACGCGCGTGGTGAAGGCGGCGCCTCTGGTCCCCCTGTTCCACTCCTCGACCTTCGTCGGCCTGCGGGAAGAAGTCTCGGGGCTCGAGGTGAACCCGCTCGGAATCTCGACCCTGGCGATGGAGAAGCTCCGAATTGGAAGACCGACCGGCAAGCGTGAGTTCCGACAAGCGACCCGCTGACCCCCACGGCGCACGCCGGTTCGGACTGCAGGCGAGGATCGTCCTGACGTTCGGTCTGATCGTCGTCGGTCTGGTGAGCGTCTCGCTCATCTACGTGGTCCGGAACCAGAGCGAATCGCTCCTCGACCAGACGCGCGAGAAGGGCTTCGCCATCGCCCACAGCATCGCGTGGCTCTCCACGCCCTCGCTCCTCTCCTACAACTACGTGGCGCTGAGCCAGGCCGCGTCCCGCTCCCGGGGCGGCGCCGAGGTCACCTACGTCGTGATCTACGACAAGGAGGGGCAGATCGCGGCCGACAGCCGCGAGCGGAACTCCTTCGGCCACGCGCCCCGCGAAGCGGCCGACATCACCGCGGTCAAGACCCGCGAGGACAAATGGATGATCGTGCCGCCCCCGCGGAACGGCGAGTCCCCGATCATCGAGTTCCTGGTCCCGGTCTACGTGGAGGACCAGATCGTGAAGTGGGGCACCATCCGCGTGGGCGTCTCCCTGGCCGAGGTGAACGCCGACATCCAGCGCACCACCCATCACCTAGTGCTGGCGGGGCTGGTGGCCGCGATCCTCTGCCTGATCGGGGCACGCGTGGCGGCGCGCGCCATCACGCGCCCGATGGAGCGCCTGGTGGTCGCGACGCGCGCCATCGCCCGCGGCGACTACACGCAGCGGCTGGATCTCCGGAGCGGGGACGAGCTGGAGACCCTGGCCTGGCACTTCGACCACATGGCGGACGAGGTCCAGATGCAGCAGGCGCACGTGCTCGCGAGCCAGGAGGACCTGCGCCGGCTGAACGAGGGCCTGGAAGTGACGGTGGAGGCGCGTACCCACGCGCTGGGCGAGTCCGAGGCCAAGTACCGCGTGCTGGTCGAGAGCTCGCCGCTGGGGATCCTCATCGTGCAGGCCGGGCGCGCCGTCTTCACCAACAAGGCCTTCGAGCGCATGGCCGGGCGGAGTGCTCTCGCCCTGCTCGAGAACGGGACCGACCCCTTCACCCTGTTCGACCCGGAATCCGAGCACCGCGTCCGGAAGGCGGTCCAGGACGCCGAGGCCGGCGCGCAGCTGGAGGCCCAGATCTGCCAGCCCTCGGGAAAGCAGATCTTCGTGGAGGTCCAGGTAGCGCCGCTCGTGTTCCAGAACGCGCCCGCGACCATGATCCTGGCGTCCGACGTCTCGGCGCAGCGCGACTTACAAGAGAGGCTCATCCGGGGCGAGAAGCTCCGCGCCCTGGGCGAGCTGGCCGCGGGCGTGGCGCACGACTTCAACAACAACCTGGGCATCATCCTGGGCCGGACGCAGCTCATGCAGACCAAGGTCACCGACCCCGACCTCCAGTCCGGGCTCGAGGTCATCCGTCAGGCCGCGATGGACGGCGGTCAGACCGTGCGGCGCATCCAGCAGTACACGCGCGTTCGCGAGGAGCTCCAGCACGAAGTGCTCCATTTGCCCTCGGTCGCCGCGGAGGTGATCGAGATCACCAAGGGCAAATGGAAGAACGAGGCGCAGCGCCGCGGGGTGAACGTGGACATCCGCATCGAGGCGAGCGCTCCGGAGCCGATCCTGGGCACGCGCGCCGAGATCCGCGAAGCGCTCACGAACCTGATCTTCAACGCCGTCGACGCGCTGCCGCGCGGCGGCACGATCGTGATCCGCGTCCAGTCGAACGGCGGCGAGTCGATCCTCGAGGTCGAGGACAACGGCGTGGGCATGGCCGAGCACGTGAAGAGCCGCATGTTCGAGCCGTTCTTCACCACGAAGGGCCTCTCCGGAAACGGGCTGGGCCTCTCGATGGTGTATGGGATCGTGAGCCGCCACCGCGGCTCGGTCGAGGTGGAGTCGAAGGAGAAGGTCGGGACCATCGTGCGGATGCGCTTCCCTGCCGTGGATCCGGCCAGTGCCGACCTCAAGGTCATGAAGCGCACTCCGGCGCCGTTCCAGGCGCGGCTCCTCGTGGTGGACGACGAGGTGGATCTGGTGGCGGTCATGCGCGACGCGCTGACGCGCGAGGGGCACGTGGTGACCACGGCGACAGGCGGCGAGGAGGGCATTCAGAAGTTCCGCCAGGGGACGTTCGACGCCGTGCTGACCGACCTCGGGATGCCGGACGTGAGCGGATGGGAAGTGGCGCGCGTGGTGCGGAAGGAAGGCGGGCGGAAGGTAGTCTTGGGTTTGGTGACCGGGTGGGGCGCGACCGTGAGCGACGAAGTCATGGACGCGCACGGGATCGATTTCGTGGTGAGCAAGCCCTTCGAGGTCGGGACGCTGGCCACGAAGGTGAACGAGACCCTGGCCGACCGGGCGGCCAAGGCGACTACGAATCCGCGATCTTCTTCACCCAGCGGACCTCGGCCGACTTGAGCCGCCGCTCGCGGTAGCCCAGCGCCTCGAGGAACCGCTCACCGTCGTCGTAGCCCCCCGGAACGTCCGCGGCGATGACCCGCCCGCCCAGATCGTTCGCGAGAAAACCCTCCGCCAGCTCCAGCGCCGCGCGCCCGTAGCCCTTCCCGCGCTCGGCCTGTGCCACGATCAGGCCGCGCAACGTCGCGGGAACGTCGTCCGTGCCCGCCTCGAACTCGATCGTGCCGACCAGGGCCTTGGTGTCGGTGCGGCGTACCGCCAGGTAGTAGCGGTTGTCCTCGGAGAGCGCCTCCTCGTACATCATCTCCACCGCCGTGGGATCGAAGTCCGAGGTTCCCGTGAGCGCCTCGAAGTAGTCGGGCGCGTCCAGGTACACCTTCCAGATCGCGGGGAGGTGCTCCGGTCCCGGGGATTCCAGATACACCAGGGGTCCGTCGATGCGGGTGTTCGTTCCGGTGCTCATCGCAAGAGAATTCCCTTCTCCACCCGGGTCCGGCCCTCGGCCTTGAGCTCGATCAGGTAGACGGCGCCCGGGAGCGCGCGACCCGACCCATCCCTGCCATCCCACCGGAAAGCGTACACCCCCGCCGGGGAGAAGCCCTCATGCAACGTGCGGACCAGGGCGCCGTCCACGCGATAGACGCGGAGCGTGAAGGACCCGTCGCGGTCCATCGTCACGGGGATCAGCGCCTCGGGATTGAATGGATTCGGGCGCACCCGTCCCAGGGCCAGCACCCGCGGTGCGGGCGAGCCCGAGGGAATGACCACTTCGACGGGACCGTACTCGTCCTGGCCCCCGCTCTCGCGCGCCACCGTAAGCCAGTAGCGCTGCGTCCGCCCGGGCTTCACGTCCGCGTCCTCCCAGGACCCCGGGCCGGTCAGGTCCGCGAGGTTTAAGGCGCGGACGCGCGCTCCGCCCCCCGCCGCGCGATCGATCCCGACCGCCGGGAAGGCGCCGGTCCCCAGATTCCACGACAGGACAACCCTGGCGCGGGTGGCGTCGTACGCGGCGGCGAG
>WNFK01159263.1_pt1 | contig 10111 bp, 8 predicted proteins | sample 5400281 | NCBI WGS metagenome assembly WNFK01 (sample SAMN13153350, study PRJNA577476) | soil metagenome | isolation source: 20 cm soil on Douglas fir-dominated hillslope | place: USA:California | collected 2013-09-17
GCCGGAGCACAAGAGATCTCGCATGATAGCGTTCCGCACTGCCTCACTACTTCTTGCCACCACCCTCGTGGCGGGCTGCCTCGACACCACCACGGTGCCCCTTCCCGACCCCGTGGTCTACGACCTGATCTTCGAGAGCACCGCGTCGCCGGCAGAGATTCAGTCGCAGCTGTTCGTGTTGCGCCAGGGCGCCACGTCGGCCGTACCACTCTTCGCCGCAGGGACGTACGCCTCGCAGCCGCGCGTGAGCGCGGATGGACGGTGGGTCGCTTTCATCTCACTCCGGCCCGAAGACGGCGCGAGCGCGGTCTGGATCGCGCGCACCGACGGCACCCAGGGGCATCTGGTGTTCACGACCGATGAGGCGCTGCTGTGGCCCGCGCCCTCGCCCGACGGATCGCAGATTGCCTTTCAGGTGTTCGACGACGTGACGGGCAGCAGCCGGATCTGGATCGTGAATGCGAACGGCACCGGCGCGCGCGCGATCACGCTGGACGCGCAGCCGGATCCCTTCGTGCGCACGGCCCCCAGCTGGTCGCCGGACGGCACCACGATCGCCTTCGCCATGGGCGCACCCGGCAGTGTCCGCATCGCGACCATCCCCGCGGCGGGCGGCGCGGTGACGACGGTGACGCAGCCGGTCGCCGGCAACGATACGGAGCCCAGTTGGTCGCCCAGCGGCAACTTTCTCGTCTTCGCCCGCACGACGTCACCGGCGCTGAGCGACCTGATGATCGTCAACCGGGCGACGGGTGGGCTGACGTCGCTCTATACCGGCAATGCGCACTATCCCGCCTGGTCGCCGAGTGGCCAGATCATCCTCTTCTCCGCGCGGAGCGGCGGCGAGCCGTCGGAGCTCTACGCCATCGACGCCGTGGGAGGCACGCCTCAGCGCATCACGAACAATCAAGTGATGGATCGCTTTCCCAACTGGGCGCGCCGCACGCCCTAGGCGTTTGCGCTAGGGGGCGCCGAGCAGTCGCTCCGCGATTCGCTCGGCGATCCCGCGCGCGTCCACGTCGTCGCTCGACGTCAGGATGATGATCGCCGCGCGCTGGTCGGGATAACGCACGAAGGCGTTGCGCCGCCCGCCGGCCGTGCCGAACGCCGACAGCCGCGGTATCCCGCCCACGCGGTCGGCGCGCCAGCCGAGCGCGGGATCGAGCGAGGCCGCATCGCTCCCATCGGTCGTCATGGCGCGCGCGGCGCCGGTGTCGCGCGCGAAGGTGCGCGTCCACTGAAGCCCGAGCTCCCAGCGATACAGCTCGTCCACGTTCGACTGGACCTCGCCCGTGGCGCTCACCGTGCTCTTGTTGATCCCGAGCGGTACGAACAGCAGGCGCGCGAGGAGCTGCGGATAGGCGAGCCCGGTGCGTCTCGCCAGGAGCTCGGCGAGCAGCCGCCTGCCCTCGGGCAGCGTATCCTCACCGGTCAGGAGACGCCGCACGGTCGTCGCACGTCCCTCCGCGACGGGATCATCGAGGGTGAGCTTCCCCTCGCGCGCCACGAGCTGGGCTGCCACGGCGTGGAAGGCGCCCGCGATCTCGCCCAGGGCGAAGTTCGGCAGCGTCGTCGTGGGCGTGAACTTCGGGTGGACGGGAATGCCGTACGCCCGGTTCACCAGCACCGTCCCGTCGCGCGCCACGAGCACCGTGGCCGTCGGCTCGCCGGCGTGGCCGGTGCCCCGGAACAGGGAATCGACGAACGCATTCGTGAGGCGCGAGTCGTCGATCGCGCGGTGCATCACTCGGCGCGCGCCGAGATCGTAGCGGTCCCCGGGCCGCAGCGTGAGGAAGGGCACGCCCGAATCGTTGGGATCACGCCCGCCGTACACGAACGCCTTGTTGCGGCCGAGGATCTCGGCCGTGTCACCGCGGACGATCCACGCCGTTCCCTCGTCCTCGCTGATGCCGAGCAGCTCGGGGTGCCGAGGCATCAGTGAGTCGGCGAGGTCGCGCAGCCGCTCGCGGGCCACGACGTGCTGGTCGATCGCCACGTCGCGCAGGAACCCGAACCCGACCTCGTAGCCGGGCGCCATGATCGTGGAGTTGCCGGCGCGGGCGCCGCGCAGCATGTAGCTGGAGAGGATCGATGCGCCGGCCGACGAGCCGCCGACGACCCCGCCCCGCGCGAGCACGTCGTGGAAGGCGCGCTCGGTCCTGGTGCCCGCGTACGAGTCCACGAGGTGCCACTGCCGGCCCCCTTCGAACCAGACGCCGCCGGCCCGCGCGAGGGGCGCGGCGAACGCCTCGCTGTCGGCGACCTTTCGATCGATCGTGTGCAGGACTACCACGTTGCGCGCGCCCGCCGACCTGAGGCCGCGCGTCCCGCGCCAGTCGGCGGGATAGGTCGAGTCGCCCCCGGCGGTCGGGACGTCGATGATGAGCGCATCGGGTCCGCCGGCGAGCTCGATGAACTTCGCGTACAGCTCCGGCCCCTGCGTTCCGCCACCGACGACCATCACGGTGCCGCGCGGCGGGCCCACGCGAGGCGTGTGGTGACTGGTTTGCGCCGCCGCGCGCGAGGCGAGGGCGAGCACCAGCACGGAGAAGAGGGCGAGGAAGCGGGTCATCGGCGTCTCGGTATGCGGCGAGGGTGGGGGCATCGGCATTAGTCAGACGCGCCGGCGGCACGAACCGCTGTCGGTTAGACTAGCGCGCATGCACATCACGTCACGCGGCATCCTCGTTTATCTCTGCGGACTCGCCGTCCTCGTTGCGCTCGGCGCGCTCGGCGATTGGCTCGTGCGGCTGACCGGCGCCGCCGTGCCCGGCAGCGTCGTCGGTATGCTACTCCTCACCGCCCTGCTGGAGACAGGGGTGTTGCCCATCGGCCTCGTGCGCCCCGCCGCCGACTTCCTCGTGCGGCATCTCGCGCTGCTGTATGTGCCGGCCGGCGTCGCGCTGCTGGCGTACTGGGGCGCGGTGCGCGGCGAGCTGCTCGCGATCGCGCTGGCGGCCGTCACCAGCCTCGTCGCCGTGCTCGCCGTGGTGGGGCTCATCGTGCAGCGCTTCGAGCGCGCCGAATGACGGGAGCGCTCTGGCTCCTCGTCACGCTCGCCGTCTACCTCGCATCCCGCCGCCTGTACCAGCGGACCAGGATGGCCGTGCTCAATCCGGCGCTGGTCTCCATCGCCGCGATCATCGCGCTCCTCGTGCTGACGCGCACCCCGTATCCCGAGTACCAGCGCAGCGGCCAGCTGCTCGGTTTCTGGCTCGCACCGGCCGTCGTCGCGCTGGGGCTGCCGCTCGCGCTGCAGCTCCCGGCGGTGCGGCGGAACGTGCTGGGCATCGCGCTGGGCCTCATCGTTGGCGCGGTCGTCGGTATCGCCGTCGCGGTGGGCGTGGCAGCGCTGTGCGGAGCGACGCCGGTCGTCGTGCGCTCGCTCGCGCCGCGTGCTGCCACGACACCCATCGCCGTGGCGGTCGCGGCCCGGCTCGGCGGAATCCCCGCGCTCTCCGCGGTCGTCTCGATCGTGAGCGGTGCGATCGGAGGGTTCCTCGGCGTCGGGCTGCTGCGCGCGATCGGCGTGCGGTCCCGGCTGGCCACCGGGCTCGCGCTCGGCGCCGCGGCACACGGGCTCGGCACGGCCCGCGCGGCGGCGGAGGGCGACGTCGAAGGCGCCTCGGCCGGCATGGCGATGGGAGTGGTCGGGGTGCTGACGGCCCTGCTCGCGCCGGGCCTGCTGTCGCTCATTCTGTAACCTTGTCATCCCGCACGAGCGAGCGCAGCGAGTCGCCACACATGGCATTACCCCGGCAGCAGCTGTCGCACCGCCTGAAGGAGCGCGGCCGGCAGCTGCTCCGGCGCGTAGTGGCGCGGGCGCAGCCGTGCCCGGGATGCGTCAGCTGAGCGGCGCGCTCACGCGCCCGGCATCCATTAGCTGGAGCAGGTCGGAGTCGGAGAGCACCGCCCAGGCGACCGGATAGCGCCAGAGACGGCGGACGATGCCGTCAGTGTCGAAGACCAGGCTCGATCGGCCGGCGAAGGGCGACAATTCCCCCGAGGGCCGCTCGTAGATTCGCCACTCGCGGCCCTGTGCGTCTACTAGGTGTCTCATCTCGTGGCGGGATGCTACGCACGCCATTGGCTGCAACTGCGGGACCACATGCCCGCGCAGCGGCCGGATCGACGCCGCCACGCTGGCCCACATCTCGCCATCCCCTCCCCCCGTACGGCCGGGCCCGCGACGCGCGCCCATTTCCCCAGGATGAGAGGGATGACTGTGACGACTTCATGCAGATGGACGCCGATCGCTCACCGGCTTGTTTCGCTCCTGCTGCCGGTCGCCCTGCTCGCCGCGTGCTCACGCGGCGACTCGGGCGGCACGCAGACGGCGGGTGGCGACGTCGACAAGGCGGCGTGGTCGCCGGCCACCCTCACCGAGGTGAAAGGTGTCCCCGTCGCCGCGCTTCGCGCCGCGATCGAGCAGCGCCTGGCCGGACAGCGTCCGGCCACCGTCGGCGAGGAGGCCTGGCAGCACACTCAGCGTCTCTACAGACGGTATGGACAGACACCGCTCTGGATGGTGAAGGACGGGCTCGAGAACGAGCGAGCCGGCGCGCTCACCAACGCCGTGCTCAACGCCAACGCCGACGCCCTGAAGCTCGACGAGTATCCCATCACCGAGCTCGCCAATGCGCTCGTCGTCCTGCGGCGCACGCCGCAGCCGACCGCCGACCAGCTTGCCGAGGCCGACGTCCTGCTCACCGCCACCTACGCCTCGCTCGGCGAGGACCTGCTCACCGGACAGGTCGACCCGAAGTCGATCGCCCAGAGCTGGCACATCGATCCGGAGGACGAGAACGTCGACAGCGCGTTGGTGCGCACCCTCGGCAAGATGCCGCTCGGTCAGGCGATCAACGCGATGCGGCCCAACGACCCGGAATACACCGCGCTACAGAAGGAGCTCGTTCACTTCCGCGGTGTCGCCGCCAAGGGAGGCTGGGGCGTCATTCCCGCCGGGAAGCCGCTCGAGACCGGCGACACTGACTCGCCCCAACGTCTGGCCGCGCTCCGCGCTCGCCTGGCGGCTGAAGGGATGCCGGTCGGCGCCGCGACAGCCCCCAACGTGTTCGACGCCTCGCTGGCCGCGGCCATCGCGCAGTTCCAGGTGCGGCACTCCATCGCCGTGGACAGTGCGCTGGGAAGCGAGACGCTGAGCTCACTCAACGTTCCCGCCGAGTATCGGCTCGGTCAGATTGCCGCGAACCTCGAGCGTCATCGCTGGATGCCGCGCTCGCTCGGCTCGCGCTACATCTCCGTCAACGTCCCGGCGTTCCACCTCGAGGTGTTCGACAAGGGCGAGAAGGCGCTCGAGATGAAGGTGATCGTCGGTCAGGAGTACGAGGACAAGGCGACGCCGGTCTTCAGTGATTCCATGGAGACGGTGGTGTTCCGCCCGTACTGGAACATCACGCCGGACATCCAGGCCAAGGAGATCGAGCCGAAGATCGCGTCGAGCTCCGGCTACATGGCGGCCGAGAACCTCGAGTACTACAAGGATGGCGGCAAGACGCGTATCCGTCAGAAGCCGGGTCCCAAGAACTCGTTGGGCTACGTGAAGTTCCTCTTCCCGAACGACTTCAACATCTACCTCCACGACACGCCGAATCACGAGCTGTTCGACAAGGACGTTCGCGCATTCAGCCACGGCTGCATCCGCGTGGAGAAGCCGACCGAGCTCGCGCAGTGGGTGCTGGGCTGGGATGCGAGCAAGGTCCAGCAGGCGATGGAGCAGGGTCCGGACAACACCCCGGTGAAGCTTCCGCGCAAGCTGCCCGTCTACATCACCTACGGCACCGCCTACGTGCGCGACGGACAGCTCTACTTCGGCAACGATCTCTACCATCGCGATGACAAGCTGGTGAAGGCGGCATCCGCCGGCGCGATCCCGAGCTCGCGCGTCGTACTGGCGCTCGAGGCGCTGGGGCGCATCGCGAAGGGCTGAGCCTGGGAGGTATGTCGTCCTGATCCTCGCGGACGTAGGCAACGATCCATGAGGCTTGCTCGTACAATTCGAGCAACGCCTCCTCCATCCCGTGACCTATATGCGCCTGCGAATCGCTGCGTCCTTCCTATGTCTGGCGCTGCCGCTCTCCGCTCAGGGCCTGGCGGGGTTCACCCTCGAGCAGATCAAGAGCTACCCCTTCCCGAACGAGCTCGCCGCGGCACCGAGCGGTGGCCGCATCGCGTGGGCGCTCAACGAGCAAGGGCGGCGCAACGTCTGGGTCGCCGACGCGCCGGACTATCAGCCGCGCCAGCTCACGACCTACGGCATCGACGACGGGCAGGAGCTCACCAGCGTGACGCTCACCGCGGGTGGCCAGCACGTCGTCTACGTGCGCGGCGGCGACCATGGCAGCAATTGGGATGGGCCCTCGCCCAACCCGCTCTCGAGCCCCGTGCCGCCGAAGATCCAGATCTGGTCGGTGCCGTTCGCCGGGGGCGTGCCGCGCCTCGTCGGCGAGGGCGACGATCCCGTGGTCTCGCCGAAGGGCGACGTCGTCGTCTTCACACGCGACCGGCAGCTCTGGATCGCACCCGTGGACGGGAGCGCCGCCGCGAAGCGGCTGCTCACCGTGCGCGGCGACGTCGGCGACGCGGCCTTCTCACCGGACGGCGCGCGCCTCGCCTTCGTCGCCAATCGCGGTGACCATGCCTTTGTCGGCGTGTTCACCAACGACTCGACGCCGGTGCGCTGGCTCGCGCCGTCCACCGCGCGCGACGGCTCGCCGCGCTGGTCGCCCGATGGCACGCGCCTCGTCTTCGTCCGTCGTCCTGGCGCCGGTGGCCCGCCCGAGCCAGCACTTGGCCGGCGGCCGTCACCGTGGGCGCTCTGGGTGGCCGACGTGGCTACCGGCGAAGGACGTCTGCTGTGGAAGAGTCCCGAGACGCTGCGCGGCTCGGTGCCGGGCACGCACGGCAACTACAACCTGCATTGGGCGGCGAACGGGCGAGTCGTCTTTCTCTCATACCTGGACGGCTGGCCGCATCTGTATTCGGTGAGTGAGGGCGGCGGTACGCCGCTGCTGCTCACCCCGGGCCGCTACATGGCCGAGTACATCACGCTCTCGCCAGATGGCCGCACGCTGCTCTTCGCGGCGAACGCCGGCTCGACGCCGGACGATCTCGAGCGGCGTCATCTCGTGCGCGTGCCGGTGGATCGTGCCGAGCCGGAGGTGCTCACGCCGGGCACGGGGCTCGAGTGGACGCCGGTGGCGACCGGCGACGGCGAGCGCATCGCGTTCATCAGCGCGACGGCCCAGCGCCCGCCGCTCGTGGCGACGATGTCGGCCCGGGGCCCGGCCGGGGCGCGGCCGCAACTCCTCGGCGCCGACCGCATCCCCGCCGACTTCCCGTCGGCGCAGCTCGTGACGCCGCGGGCTGTGACCTTCAAGGCGCCCGACGGCGTCGAGGTGCACGCGCAGCTGTTCGAGGCGCAGAACGCCTTCTCCGGCCGGCCCAGCCCGGCCATCGTGTACTTGCACGGTGGTCCGCCCAGGCAGATGCTGCTTGGCTGGCACTACTCCGACTACTACACGAACTCGTACGCGATGAACCAGTACCTCGCGAGCCTCGGCTACACGGTGCTGTCGGTGAACTATCGACTCGGCATCGGCTACGGCTTCGACTTTCATCGTCCGCCGAATGCCGGCGCGCAGGGCGCGGCGGAGTATCTCGACGTGAAGGCGGCGGGCGAGTGGCTGCGCCGACAGCCGTACGTCGATCGGGCGCGCATCGGCATCTACGGTGGCTCCTACGGCGGCTATCTCACCGCCCTCGCCCTCGCTCGCAACTCCGATCTCTTCGCCGCGGGCGTGGACATCCACGGCGTGCACGACTTCACCTCGGACGGCGGGCGCCGGCTGGGGAGCACGGAGTGGCGCTACGAACCGACCGACCGCGACAGCGCCGCCGCGGTGGCGTGGCGGTCGTCACCGGTGTCGTCCATCGCAACGTGGCGATCGCCGGTGCTGCTCATCCACGGCGACGACGATCGCAACGTCCGCTTCAGCTCGACGGTGGATCTCGCGCGACGGCTCTCCGGCGCCGGACTGCGCTTCGAGGAGATCGTCATCCCCGACGACACGCATCACATGATGCGCCACGCGAACTGGCTGCTCGTCGACCGCGCGACGGCGGCGTTCTTCATGAAGACGCTGGGTGGAGCGGGAGCGGCGAGAGCCGCCGCCGCAGGTTGAAGTCAGGCGGACTAATCCGCCGGCCGTGACGCGAACAGCGCGCTCACGTAGCTCGCGAGCGTCGCGGCCGAGGGCGACGGCGAGCCGGCGACGTTCACGTCGATCGGGATCCGGTGTCCCGCCCACGTCTGCTCCACGTCGAGGACGCCCTGCCAGACCGCGGCGAAGGCATGTCCCATCTCGCGCGGCAGCTTGTTGATATCGAAACCGTCCGACTTCGCGATCCAGAAGGGCGGCTCGTCGGCCACCCTGGCGGCGAGATACTCCCGCTTCACGTCGGTGTAGACGACGTCGGCGTTGTTGGTGTGCACGTAGATGCCGGGACGGTAGCGGCCGTCCGCGAGCACGGTGCGCACCCACGCGGAATAGTAGTCGCGCATGGCCGCCGGCATGCGGTCCATGTACTCGACGTCGAGGAACACGGTCGTCCCCCGCTGGAAGCCCTCGCGCTCGGTGCGCGCGATCGCGTCCTGTGCCTCCGTCACGCCGCGCGCCTCGCTGACGAAGTCGGCGCTGCACGTCGCGTCCTTGGGCGTCGGCGGCGCCTTCCGCATCACCGTTCGCGTCACCGTTCGCGTCACCCAGCGCCGCTTCGCGCCGCGTCCGACGCGCGTGCGCACCTTCCTGGAGACGGTGACGGGAATCATGTAGGGCTCACCCGGCGTGCGGCCCCACGTCTGCTGGCCTACATAGATCACGGCGAGGCCGTACCCCATCTTCGTGAGCGTCTCGCGCTTGCCCGACCATCCCTCGTCGGGATGGCAGGGAGCGGGCAGATAGAAACCCGTCCATTCGTACGGCGCGTCACTGCCGCGCCAGGCGCGCATGGCGTCGTCGCCGGGATAGTTCCCCGTGTCGAATCCCATGTGCCGTCCCGTCGTCGCCGCGCCGGCCAACAGCGTCGTCTGGCCCGTGATCGTCGCGGCCACCTCGGCGACCTGCCCCGAGAAGTCCGCGATGCGGGCGCGAGAGAAGCCTCCCTCGCTGAGAGCGGCGGCGGCGACTATCGCGACACACGACACGATGGATAGCGCTGCTTTGGCACGACGATGCATCAGCACGCTCCTGGACGACGACAAGATCAACCTACCCCGGGCAGGAGCGAACGGTCCGGCGTCACGAGTGCCATGTGCGATGCATCACACACGCCATCGACGAGCTGTTCCGCGCAGATGACCATGCATACGTACGCTTCTTGCAAAATCCCTGCGCCGCATCCCGTTCGCTCTCGCCTGCGCCGCCTCGCTCGTTGCCGCGTGCTCGAGGAGAGAGAAGGCCGGTGACAGCGCCCGGGTCGCCGATTCCACCGCCGTCGCCACCCCCGCCGCGCCGGCCGTGACGTCGGCTGCGCCGGCGCTCACCGACGCGAACATCTTCGCCCTCCTCGACGAAGCCAACGCCGCCGACAGTGCCGCCGGTTCCATCGCCGCGGTGAAGGGAACGAGCCCCGACGTGAAGGCATTCGGTCGACAGATGATGCGCGATCACCATGCGCTGCGCGTCGCCGGCCAGGGTCTCGCCAAGAAGCTCAACAGCACCCCCGCGCCGCCGGCCGGCGACACCAGCGTCGCCGCGGCCGCGGCTTGGCAGGACAGCCTGAACGCGATGCCGCGCGGCGGGGCCTGGGACAAGGCTTATATCAGCCACGAAGTGACCGTTCACGAAGCGGTCCTCAACACGCTGCAGACGGCACTCGGCGCCACGCAGAACACCGAAGTGAAGGACCTCATCACCAAGGCCGCGCCGAACATCCAGGGGCATCTCGACCGCGCGAAGCAGATCCAGGCCAAGCTGCAGTAGAATCGACGGACTGCTCGCCGGTCTGGAACTCGAATGAGCGCTCGGTAGTGGGCCGAGCGCTCCTGTCTTGTGCGCCGCATGTCGGTCGACGCCCGGCACGAGCGCCG
>WNFK01009663.1_pt1 | contig 10106 bp, 4 predicted proteins | sample 5400281 | NCBI WGS metagenome assembly WNFK01 (sample SAMN13153350, study PRJNA577476) | soil metagenome | isolation source: 20 cm soil on Douglas fir-dominated hillslope | place: USA:California | collected 2013-09-17
TGGCGTCCCCATTGGCGTGCGGGACCGCCCCGTCGGCTCCGCCTGGCGGGACCGGAAGGCCCGCCCCGCTCTCGTCGAAGTCGTCTTCCTTCTTCTTGATGTTCAGATCCGCCGTCGTCTTCGCGCCGTATTCGCGAAGGTCATCCGCGTAGCGATCGATCGGATGCCCGCTCCAGTAGAGACCGAGCGCTTCCTTCTCGTAATTGAGTTGCTCGATCTCCGTCCAGGCCGGCACGTGCGGTAACTGCGCGTGGCCGGGCGCGCCGCCAAGGTCGTCGCCCCCACCGAACAGATCGGTTTGTCCCAGGTCCTTGTCGCGCTGCGTCCTCGCGCCGTGCTCGCACGCCGCATCGATCGACGCGAACAGGCGTGCGCGAAGCGCTCGCAAGGGCAGGCCGACCTGAAGGTCGGCCTCTACGTTCGCTCGTAGAGGCGGACCTTTAGGTCCGCCTGCGAGCGAATCGCACGCGCCGGATTTGATGAGCGCCTCGAACACGCGCTTGTTCGCGAGCCGCAGATCGAGAATTTCACACAGCGCGTGCAGCGACGGGATGCGCCCGCCAAGCTGCGCGCGCGCGCCGAGAATGGAGTTGACCGCACCCTCGCCGAGTCCCTTGATGGCGGTCAGCCCGAAGCGGACGCCCTTGCCGCGCTCGACGGAGAAATTCAACTGGCTCTCGTTGATGTCCGGCGCCAGGACAGGAATGCCGCGCTCCCGCGCCTCGGCGAGATACATCGCGAGCTTGTCGGTGTTCTGGGCTTCAATCGTCAGCAGCGCTGCGACAAAGTGCCACGGGTAGTTCGCCTTCAGGTATGCGGTTTGATACGCGAGCAGCGCATACGCCGCCGAGTGCGACTTGTTGAAGCCGTACCCGGCAAAGAATTCGATCAGCTCGAACAGCTTGACGGCCTTCTTGTCGCTGACACCCTTCGCCTTCGCGCCCTCGAGGAACGACTCGCGCTGCCTGGCCATGACCTTCGGGTCTTTCTTGCCCATGGCCTTGCGAAGCACGTCGGCCTGACCGAGCGTGAAGCCCGCCACCGCCTGCGCGATGCGCATCACCTGTTCCTGGTAGGCGATGACGCCGTAGGTGTCCGCCAGGATCGGCTCGAGCTCCTTGAGCTCGTACTTGACCTCTCGTCTGCCGTGCTTGCGCTCGACCCAGTCGTCAACCACGCCCGCCTTCAATGGCCCCGGGCGATACAGCGCGTTGAGCACGATCAGGTCCTCGAGCCGGTCTGGCTTCGCCTTGCGCAGCAGCTCGCGCATGCCGGAGCTCTCGAACTGGAAAATCCCGAACGCCGCGCCCTCCTGGAAGATCTTGAAAGTCTTGGTGTCGTCCAGCGGAATGTTGTCGATGTCCAGGTCGATCCCCTCGGTCCGCTTGATCTCCTTGAGCGCGTCGTCGATGAGCGTCAGCGTGCTCAGGCCGAGGAAATCCATCTTCAGGAGGCCGACGCGCTCGACCTCCTTCATGTTCCACTGCGTCGTCAGCTCGTCGCGCTGCCCTTTGTAGAGCGGCGCGTAGTCGGTAATCGGCCCCGGCGCAATGACGACGCCGGCGGCGTGCACCGAGGCGTGCCGCGACATCCCTTCCAGGCGGCGGCCGATGTCGATCACCTCTTTGACCTTCGGATCCTTCGCCGCCATCTCCTTCAGGATCGGGTTCTCGGCGAGCGCCTTGTCGAGCGTCATGTCGAGCGCCGCCGGAATCTGCTTCGCGATGCGATCGACATCCGCGTAGGGCATCTCGAGCACGCGCCCGACGTCGCGGACGACCGCCTTGGCCTTCATCGTCCCGAACGTGATGATCTGCGCGACGTTCTCGCGGCCGTACTTCCGCGTCACGTAGTCGATCACTTCGCCACGACGCCGCTCGCAGAAGTCGACGTCGATATCCGGCATCGAGATCCGCTCCGGATTGAGGAAGCGCTCGAAGAGCAGCTCGAAGTCGATCGGATCGATGTCGGTAATGCGCATGCACCACGCGACGAGCGACCCGGCGGCCGACCCGCGGCCGGGACCAACCGGAATGTGCTCCTCGCGCGCGTAGCGGATGAAGTCCCAGACGATGAGCAGATACCCCGGGAACCCCATCTTCTTGATCATCTCGATCTCGTACTCGAGACGACGCTCGTATTCGTCGATCGTGTGGCGGAGGTGGCCCCAGAGCGCGAGTTCGCGCAGGCGCGGCAGCCGCTGCGCGAAGCCCTCGCGCGCGACATGCTCGAAGTACGAATCGATCGTGAAGCCGTCGGGGACGCCGAAGGTCGGCAGGTGGTTCTGCCCCTTCGGGATTGTGACGTTGCAGCGCTCGGCGACGAGCAGCGTGTTTCTCAGCGCTTCCGGCGTGTCGCTGAACACCGCGGCCATCTGCTCCGGCGTTTTCAGGAAGAACTGATCGCCGTGATAGCGCATGCGCTGCGTGTCGTTGACCGTCTTGCCGGTCCCGATGCACAGCAGGATGTCGTGCGGCTGGTGGTCGCCCTGCTTCAGGTAATGGACGTCGTTCGTGCAGACGAGCGGCAGATTGAGATCGCGCGCGAGCGGCAGCAGGCCGCGGTTGACGATCTTCTGTTCCTCGATGCCCTGGTATTGCATCTCGAGGAAGAAATTGTTCGGGCCGAGGATGTCCCGCAGCCGTCCGGCGGCTTCGAGCGCGGGACGCGCCTGCTCCACCTTCAACGCGCTGGCCACCTCGCCCTTGAGGCAGCTGCTCAACCCGATCAGCCCCTTCGCGTGCCTGGCGAGCAGCTCCTTGTCGATGCGCGGCCGATAGTAGAACCCCTCGGTGTAGCCGGCCGACACCAGCTTGATCAGGTTCTTGTAGCCCTCGTCGGTCTCGGCAAGGAGGACCAGGTGATTCGTTTCGGTCTGCGGGCCTGATTTGTCGAATCGGCTCCCCTGCGCGACGTACACCTCGCATCCGAGGATTGGCTTCAGCCCGCGCTCGCGCGCGTGGTCGTGAAAGGCGACCGACGAGAACATGTTGCCGTGCTCGGTCACCGCGAGCGCCGGCATCTTCAGCTTGACCGCCTCGTCCAGCAGCTCGTCGATGCGGCACGCGCCGTCGAGCAGGGAGAACTCGGTGTGGAGATGCAGATGAACGAACTCTGCGCTCATGCGACGACTTTCACGGGCGACGAACCACGGAGACACGGAGGACACGGAGTCATCAAAGGTTTATCTCCGTGTCTCCGTGCCTCCGTGGCTCGTGACTGCGAAGTCATTCCCATTCAATCGTCGATGGCGGCTTCGACGAGATGTCGTACACCACGCGATTGATCCCGCGCACTTCGTTGACGATGCGTGAGGAGATCGTCGCGAGCAGCTCGTGCGGGAGCCGCGCCCAGTCGGCGGTCATGCCGTCGAGACTTTCGACCGCGCGAATGGCGACCGTGTATTCATAGGTCCGCGCGTCGCCCATGACGCCCACACTCTGCACGGGCAGCAGCACCGCGAAGCTTTGCCACAACCGCTCGTACCAGCCTGCCCGTCGGATTTCTTCCGCGACGATCTTGTCCGCGAGGCGCAGCAGCTCCAGACGCTCCCTCGTGATTTCGCCAACCAGGCGCACAGCAAGGCCGGGGCCGGGGAACGGCTGCCGGACGACGAACTCGCGATCGAGGCCCAGGTCGTGCCCGACACGCCGGACTTCGTCCTTGAACAGGTCGCGCAGCGGCTCGACCAGCGTGAAATTCATCCGCTCCGGCAGGCCGCCGACGTTGTGATGGCTCTTGATCATCACCGCGGGTCCGAGCACCGAAGCGGATTCGATCACGTCGGGGTAGAGCGTGCCCTGCGCGAGAAAATCGAATCCGCCAAGCTCGTTCGCCCGTTTCTCGAAGACGTCGATGAACGTGCCGCCAATGATCTTCCGCTTCGTCTCGGGATCGATGACCCCGGCGAGGCGCTCGAGAAACGTGCTCGACGCGTCAACGAAGTCGAGCGGCAGGCGCATCTTGTCGGTGAACCGCTTGACGATCTGGTTCGCCTCGTCATACCGCAAGAGCCCGTTGTCCACGAAGATGCAGGTGAGGCGATCGCCGATGGCCCGATGAATCAGCATCGCGGCGACGGTCGAGTCGACGCCGCCAGAGAGCCCGCAGACGACCTTCCCGGTACCGACCTGCTGCGTGATCCGCGCCGTGGCTTCCTCGATGAACGAGGCGATCGTCCAGTCGCCGGTGCAGCCGCAGACGCCGTAGGCGAAGTTCCGCAGAATGGCGAGACCGTGATCGGTGTGCGCGACCTCCGGATGAAAGAGCAGCGCATAGAGCTGGCGCTCGGGCGCTTCCATCGCGGCAATTGGCGCCGTCGCGCTCGTGGCCGCCACCTGGAATCCCGGCGGCACCGCGTTCACATCGTCGCCATGGCTCGCCCACACGCGCAGCTCTGAAGGCACCTGGGCGAACAGCTTCGGCGGCGTGCCGTTGCCCGTCACGCGGACATTCGCGTGGCCGAACTCGCGCTGCCCCGAGCGGCGCACCTCGCCGCCGAGCATATCCGTCATCAGCTGCATGCCGTAGCAGATGCCGAGGACCGGCGTCCCGAGCTCGAAGAGCTCTGGCGCGCATTTCGGCGCGCCCGCTTCCGACACGCTCTTAGGTCCACCTGAGAGAATGATCCCTGCGGGGTTTTTTTCTTTGAGCTTGTCGAGCGGCGTGTTGAACGGAACGATCTCGGAATACACCGACAGCTCACGCAGCCGTCGAGCGATCAACTGTGTGTACTGCGAGCCGAAATCCAGTACGAGGATGGTCTGGTGGGGCACGAACGGCGGTATTATCCCACAAGGGATGGTGTCTCGACGGATCCGCGCTACGACATTTGCGATCTTTCTGCTCGTCACGGTCGTCACCGGCGGCGTCGCTTTGGGCGCTGAACCCAAAAAGAAAATCCCTCCTGTTCCACTCCCGCTGCTCCCCGTCGTCCAGGAATGGACCACCACGCTCGAGGATGTCCCGTCGGCCGGCGGCGCGATGGATGACGAGCGCGTTTACATTCCTATCGCGCCCGAACACATCGTCGCGCTCAGCCGTTCGAACGGCGCGACGCTCTGGACCCGCGACATCGAGTCGATGTGGCCGCCGGTCGTCATCGGCGATTCGATCTTCGTCGCGGCGAGCGACGAGATTCACGCGCTCGCGTCCGAGACCGGCGACCCGAAGTGGCGCGTGTCGTTCGACCATAAGATGATTGCGCCGCTCGCCGCGACACCGACATCGCTCATCGGCACGTTCGACACAGGTCTCGTCATCGCGTTTGCACCAGACACGGGGCGGACGCTCTGGATGCGCGAGCTTGGCGCGCCGACGCGCTTTTCGCCGGCGCACGACGACACGCGGGCGTTTTTCGCGCTCGACGACAGCCGCGTGGTCGCGGTGCGCCTCGCGGATGGCCACGTGGACTGGGAGCGGAAGCTCGAAGGGATGCTCAACCAGCCATCGTTCTCGCACGACCGCGTCTTCGTCGGGTCGAACATGAACCTGCTGTACGCGCTCGACAACAACAACGGCCGCGTGGCGTGGAACTGGAAGACCGGCGGCGACGTCATCGGCACGAGCGGCGATGCGAAGAGCGGCGCCTACTACGCGTCGCTCGACAACGTGCTGCGGGCCGTGAATCGCGGCAACGGGAATCAGCGCTGGATCAAGGAGATTCCGACGCGCCCGCTGCTCCCGCCGCGCACCTTCGGCGACGGCATGCAATACGAAGAGATCATCGTGCTGACGGGCGTCACGTCGGAGATCGACGCCTTCGGCGCGAAGACCGGCGCGCTGGCAGGCATGTACATGCCGCCGTCGGATCTGCAGGGGGAGCCGCTGATCGATCCCGTCCTGAAGCCGTACCAGGTCGCGATGGTGGTCATCACGCGCGATGGCCGCGTCATTGGCCTGAAACCGTCGGCCATGCTTCTGCCGGAGCCGATCGCGACGCCGTTCACCGCCGACCTGCCCGGGCGCAAGTTGGAGCGAGAACGAATGACCCCGCCGTCTACGCGATAGCCACGACGATCACGAAGACGATCTTGCCACAAAGATCACGAAATTCTTTTTCAGATCACAGAGACGCACCAAGTCAATCCCACACGCGGGTGTCGTTGCCGCGCTTCTCCGTAGTCTTTGTGCTCTGAAAATTCGTCTTCGTGTGCCTGGTGGCTATAACGTCTTTGTGATCTCCGTGGCGACCGGGTCGCGGGACATCGCCGCCGCGAGGCGTCGCGCACCTTCACGGATGCTCTCGGCCGGCGGCCACGAGAACGACAGGCGGATGCGATCGTGGCCGCTGCCGTCGACGCAGAACGCGCTGCCGATGACGAACAGCACCCCCTGCTCCAGCGCTTTGGCGAGCAGCGACTCACATTCGTAGCCGTCCGGCAGCTTCGCCCAGAGGAAGAACCCGCCCTTCGGCTGAATCCACGTGAGGCGATCGCCGAACTGCTCGCGCAGTGTCTGCTCCATGACGTCGCGGCGCGTCTGATACAGCTTTCGCAGCGGCGCCGCCTGCCGCGCGAGCACGCCGCGCACGATCGATTCGTGGACGACGCGCTGATCGAGAATGCCGCACATCAGGTCCATCGACTGCTTGGCGGTGTCGAAGCGCTCGACGATCGGCGCCGGCGCCGCCACCCACGCGACGCGAAAGCCTGGCGCGAGCGTCTTGGAAAACGTGCTCAGGTAGATCACGCGCCCGTCGCGATCGTCGGCCTTCAGCGGACGCGTCTCGGCAGCGGTCGCGACGTCCTCGAAAAACAGCTCGCCGTACGGGTCGTCCTCGATGATGAGCATGTTGCGCCGCTCGGCCCACTCGAGCAGCCGCAGGCGCTTCTCGCGACTGAGAAGGATGCCGGCCGGATTCTGGAAATTCGGCACGAGGTACAGCAGGTTGACGCGCGAACCTGCCGCACGCTCGCGCATGCAGACCGCGTCGAGCTCCTCGATGTCGATTCCGTCGGCATCCTGCTTCACCCCGACCAGCCGGCACTGCGCATTCCGAAACGCCGCGATCGCGCCGGTGTAGGTCGGCACCTCGACGAGCACGACGTCGCCGGGGGCAATCAGCACGCGCGCCGTCAAGTCGAGCCCCTGCTGCGATCCACTCGTCGACATCACCTGTGCGAGATCGGCCTTGATGCCGCGCGTGTCGAGCACGCCGAGAATGGATTCGAGCAGCGGCCGGTAGCCGCGCGTCGGTCCGTACTGCAGGACCGACCCGTCCTTGCCCGACAGTAGCTCGCCCGCGATTCCCCGGAACTCCTCCCACGGGAAGCCGGTCGGGTCGGGATAGCCGGCCGCAAACGAGATCAGATCACCGCTGCGCGAGGCGATGACCTGCCCCATCTTGCGCAGGACGGATTCATGAAGGTTGCGGCCGAGCGGTGAGAGGAATGCGTCGTAGGAGGTCATCGGAAACATATTCACGATACAGGCGGATGTACGCGCCGATCGACGTCAGGCCCAGGAACTGGAATACGACGCCACGGAACACCCAGGCGAGCAACTGGAGCGGCAGCACGGCCAGGCCCACGAACGGGACGAACGCGATCAGCCCGAGCGCGGCCGTGGCCAGTAGCGACACCCCGGTCGCGGCCACGACGAGCGCGAGGACGACGGCGAACACCAGGCTGACGCCCCGCCGCTGTTGACGGAGGAACGCGCCCATGTGCCCCCAGGCCCTGGCGACGCTGCAGTCCTCTGCCGCGATGACGATCTGCATCAGCAGGTAGAACAGATTGACGATCGTGATCCAGCAGACGAAGCCCACGGTCATGATGAACGTCAGCAAACCGCCGAGGTCGCCGCGGACGCCGGATTCGTACGCGCCCACCAGGTAGACGACGGCTGAAGCCAGGTAGATCGCCATCAGCATGAAGCCGAGGCGCGCATACCTGGGAAAGAGCGACCGCGCCGAGTCGATGAACAGCTCCGCCGAGAACTTTGACGCTTTCGTGACCGTGTCGAGGTGCAGCGGCGGCTGCTCGATGGCGCCGGCGTCGCGCTCGCCCCGCACGAGCACCGCGACCGCGCCCGCCTTCACCAGGAAGATGAACAGCGATCCCCCGACGACCACCACGCCGAGCGACGCGAGAAAGGCCGAGAGCACAACCGGATGCGAGAGCAGCGAGGTGATGATCGTTGCCGCCATCTCGCGCCATTCGAGGTCGAGCAGGTCCTCGGGGGTCGCGCCAATCACCAGGCCCACCAGGAACAGCCCGCCGATGACCGGCGTCGCGATGAGCAGCTTGAACAGCGAGTCGGCCGTCGCCTGAATCAGCGTGACCTGCCAGTTCGCCGCCGCCACGAGCGCGCCGCGTTTGAGAACTGGTTTCAGGAATGGCTCGGTCTGCACTGCTGACTTCATGTTAAATCATGAATGTGGACTCTCCGCGTCGCCGCGTGCTCCGGATTGCGCTGACCGGCGCGTCCTGCGTGCTCGCGGTGATGGCCGGCGGCCGCATCGCCGAACGGGTCGTCCTCGGCGCGGACGACGCGGCGATCCGCGCACGGGTCGAACGCGACGTTCGCGGCGCCTTCAACGTCATGTCGCGAGGCCTGCAGGCCATCGCGCAGGCCGTCGCGGACGCCCCCACGCTCGCCGCGGCAAGCCGCGAGGACGAAAACGCAGCGCGGAAGCTGTTCGATGCCGCGCAGGCCACGGCCCAGACCGGCACGAACGACGTCGAGCTCGCGGTCACGGCCTATGCGCCGGGAAACCGTCCGCTGGCCTGGGCCGGGCGCCCGTCAGAATTGCCACGAGACCGCCTGGAAGGCGACGAGGCCTGGTTCATTACGCAGGGAGCGCTCGGGCTGCGCCTGGTCTACGCGATGCCGGTCAACGACGCCGAAGGCAACCGTGTCGGCACGGTCGCCGCCGAGCAATCGATCCGGCCTCCCTCGTCGTCGGGCGCGGTGCCGCGCGGCGACTTGTTCGAGTTTCCGGGCGAACTGGTGCCCGTTTCGCTCGAGCTCGCGTTCGAAGACATCCGCGTTACCCCGGACCCCGACCGTATCGACGTCACGGGCCCGAACGGGCGCCACCTGGTGACGGCCGTGGTGACCGCGTCGGATCTGGCGCAGGCGCGGGCGAATTGGCGGCAGGTCACGTCGTCAGTGGCGGAGATGACCGCCGCCATGTTCCTGGTGCTGCTCTGTGGGCCGCTTCTCGATTGGCGGAATGCCATCGGGGATCAGGGATCAGGCACATCCCTGCCGATGCGTTACGGCGTTGCCGTCGCGTGGAGCGCCATCGCGATCCTGCTTGCGCGCATCCTCCTTCGCCTTGCGTCGCCGGCGGACTGGGCCGACGCCGAGATCTTCTCGGCGGCGGCATACGCGTCACCCCTGCTCCGCCCACTCCTCGCCTCGCCGTTCGATTACCTGGTGACCGCGGCCACTGCCGCGGGGCTGGTCGCGCTCACCTTCTTCGCGTTTGAAGCCTGGCGGGTGTACCGGCGCCACGCGCGGATCGCGATCGATTCCGTGGCGAGGTTTGCGCTGTTTTTCGTCGCGCAGCTGGTGGCTGGAGTTGTCGCCGTCGCGATTCTGCTGGCGCACCACGCGCTGCTTGCCGACACGGTCGCGAACACGACGCTCGACCTCCTCCACTTTTCGCTGCACCCGTGGAACACCGCGCTGACCGCCCTGCAGGTGGCGATCGTCATCTGGGACGCGACGGCGCTCGCGGCGATCGTCCTCGTCTTCCGAGCGGCGTACGTCCCCTGGCGGGTCGCGCGGAGCGGCTGGGGCGTGCGTCTCGCCGTGATCGTGTGCTGGACGCTGCCCTATCTGCTGCTGATGGCGCAGCCCGGCGCCGCGACCCCGTATCGACCGTTGTTGTTCGCGCTCGCGCTCGCGGTCCTCGTCGCCGTCTTCGCGACGCGGCTGAAGGGACGATTTCGCCAGGGCTCGCAGGCGTTCCGGCTCACGCTGCTCTCGATCGGCCTCGTGCTGCCGGCCCTCGCGTTCTACGCGGATGTCTTCGCGCTCGCGGATCGCGCGAAGATGCAACTGGTCGAAACCCGTTACGGTCCGCAGGCGCTCAACCAGCGGCAGACGATCCAGTCGCTGATGCAGCAGAGCCTGCAGCAGATCGACGCATTCCC
>WNFK01126915.1_pt1 | contig 10102 bp, 11 predicted proteins | sample 5400281 | NCBI WGS metagenome assembly WNFK01 (sample SAMN13153350, study PRJNA577476) | soil metagenome | isolation source: 20 cm soil on Douglas fir-dominated hillslope | place: USA:California | collected 2013-09-17
CGGCGCCGACGGCCGCCGTGCCGATGACGAACGAGCGCCGATCGATCTTCGGGGTCTTGATGATCATGGCTCTCCCTCTAGGCCTTCGCCGCGGCGTGAATGGCTTCGCGCACCTGCTGGAACGTACCGCAACGGCAGATGTTGGTGATCCCCGCGTCGATGTCGGCGTCGGTCGGCTTCGGCTTGTCCTTCAGAAGCGCCGCCACCGCCATGATCATCCCGGCCTGGCAGTAACCGCACTGGGGCACGTCGTAGTCGACCCAGGCCTTCTGGACCTTGTGCAAGACGCCGCCGTTCGCCAGGCCCTCGATCGTCGTGATCTTCTTGCCCTCCACCGAGGCGACGGGCAGCACGCAGGAACGGACCGCCTTGCCGTCGAGGTGCACCGTGCAGGCACCGCACATTGCGACGCCGCATCCGTACTTGGTCCCTGTGAGGCCGACCTGCTCTCGGATCGCCCACAGAAGGGGCGTATTGGGGCTGACGTTGACCTCTTGGGTTTTGCCGTTGATGGTCAGGCGCGCCATGGTCTTTCCTCCCAGGATTGCGGTCCCGTGGTTCCGCTTGTCACCCCCCGAAGTATACTCGGCCCACCGCGTGCGAGAACACCCTTCGAGCCAACGGCGCTCCGAGGGGCGGGCGAGGACCCCATGCGCAAGTTCGACGCATTCTCGTTCAAGAGCGACCTCGAGGTCGCGGAGCTCCGCGAGCGTCTGAACGCGGTGGGGCCGTGGCGCTGGGTCGCGCGCGACAGCGATCAGCGATCAGATCCTGCCGTCCATCGGCGCCCGTGAGATCGCTCCCGCGGACAACGTGAGCTGAATCTGGACGAGCCGACGGTCGGCGAGGGCCGACGCTGGCTCCAGTGCGTTGCCTCTACCCGGCGGCGCTGCTAGCATCCGACATCGGTTCTCTGACGCGACGGGGTGAGCTTGCTTGGTCTTTAGCGTCCAATTGAGCTACGCATTTCGGACCGGCGCCCTGACCGGGGTTGCCGGAGGGCGAGTCGTCCGCGCGCTTGCGCGATCGACAGCGGATCACGTCGTGGCATGGGAGAAACAGCAGGAGCTGCGGACGGGAAAGTGGAATCCGTATGACCACACGTTCGTCCCGCCGGGCGGGCGCGAGGCGCGCGGACGTGTGCTGCGTCTTGCGTCAGGCGCAGACGGGGCTGGCCCCGGTCGATTCGTGACCGGCGCGTGCGATGCCCCGCGCCGGGCGCCCGCGCTCTTCGTGGACGACGGCGCCGGCGGCTGTTTCATCCACGGCTGGCCGCCTTGCCGCTGCACGCGGTGCATCGTCCTGCCCCACGGGCTCGGCGAGCTGGGGAGCGCCGTCGGCGCCGGCGGCACGCTCACGATCGTCGGCTGACGAGCGGAGGAGACTCTCATGCGCTGGGCGACCTTTCAGATTCCTCCCGCCGCCACCGAGCGGATCGGGGTGGTGCGAGGCAACGAGATCTACACCGTGGCGGCGGGGCCGCGCCTGATCGACTTGCTGGGCGACGACGGCGAGCGGCTAGCCGCGGCCGGCGCCAAGACGCTCGCCGGCGGTGCGCGATTTCATGACGTTTCGCCAGCACATCGAGGTGATCCGAAAGGCGCAGGGGCTCGAGCTGCCCAAGCAATTCTTCGAGATGCCGGTCTTCTACTTCACGAATCCCCACGCGCTGGTGGGCGCGCACGATCCGGTGCCGATGCCGCCGGGCTGCCAGAATCTCGACTTCGAGTGCGAGATCGGCGTCGTCATCGGGCGCGCCGGCGAAAACCTCGACCCGAAGAACGCCGCCGACCACGTCGTCGGCTACTGCCTGTTCAACGACTGGAGCGCCCGCGACGTGCAGCGCAACGAGATGGAGATGCGGCTCGGCCCCGCCAAGGGCAAGGACACCGCGACGACCCTCGGGCCGTGGCTCGTGACGAAGGACGAGCTCGAGCCGTGGCGGCGCCCGATGGGCTACGATCTCCAGATGGTCGTCTCGGTCAACGGCCGCGAGTACGGCCGCGACCGCTGGTCAAACGCCTTCTGGTCGATCGGCGAGATCATCGCGTACGCGTCTCGAGGCACGAAGGTGTGCGCCGGGGACGTGCTGGGGACGGGCACCTGTGGCAACGGCTGCCTGGCCGAGCTGCGGACGCGCGACGCCTCCGCGTATCCGTGGCTCGCGGTCGGCGACGAGATCGTCTACGAGGTGGAGCAACTCGGGCGCATCGCCAACCGGATCGTCGCCGGCCCGCCGCTGATTCCGCTGCGTCCCTGACGCCGCATCGTAGGATATAGGGCGGCGATGAGCATGACGCCACACCCGGACGACGGTGATCCGACGGTCGCGGTGCCGGCTCGGCCGGCCCCGGCCCCTCCGACGGGACCCCGGCGAAGGCGCAGGCAGTGGCTCTCCGCCGTGGCCGCGATCGTGCTCTTCGCGATCGCGGCCGCCGGCTCGTTTTATCTCGTGCATCGAATGAAGCCGCTTACGGTTCCGGCCCCGCGAGTGCAAGAAGCCGCCGCTCCGCCCGTGATGCCGCAGGCCAGCCAGCCCACTCAGGCGCCGCCGCCGCGCGTGTCCGACAAGCCGTCCAGCCCGAGACAGATGTTGAAAGAAATCTTCGACGGCCGAGATCAGGGGCACGCCGTGACCGCTTCGGTTGAACGAGGCGCGGTCCGCATCGGCTCTGCCACCCCTGGGTACGTGTACGTGCTGGCCGCCTCGGCCAACCAAGTCGACGGTGCTCCTCTGTTTGTCGCAATGCTGTTCCCCAGGGCGGCGGATACGAACAATCGCGTCCGGCCTGGGCAGATGCTGACCTTGCCCGACCTGCCGTGGCCGGCGAACGCCGAGTTCCTGGCGATCGTGTCCGATGAACGGCGCGACATCGACGTGCTCGGACAGCTGGTCGGGACGGTCATCTGTCCCTCCAGCAGTCCTTGTTCGGAGTCCTATGGGGCCGTCGTCTTCTCGGCTGAGGGGATACGCGCGACAGCCCGCAATCCCGCGGCCCCGAAGGCCCCCGCCGCTCGACCGCCGTCCGCGGGCCCCCGCCGCTGCAGTGATATTTTGGAGCGCGCATCGCTGGGCGAGTCATTGACGGACGAGGAGCAGACCTTCCTCACGAGGGAGTGCCGATGATGATTCGCAACCTGCTCGTTTATGCCGGCGTGCTCCTGATCGTCGCCGGGTGCGCCAAGCCTGCTCCGGCGCCGGCTCCGATTGCGGCGCCGACCAGCGACACGTCCGAGCGGAGCTTCGACGAGGCGGTGAACGTGGCCACCGACGGCCTGGTAACCCAGCTGCAGCAACGGCCGGGACCTTCGGCCAAGACGGAGGCCAAGCGAAGCCTGGTGATCGACCCCATGGTCGATGCGGTCTCCGGCCAGCAGACCGCGGCGACCCTCCTCCTCGAGCAGCGGGTGGCGGAGCGGCTCCGCAGCAGCTCCGCGCAGCTCGACGTCTTGCCCTTTCAGGTGGTCAACTTGAGCCAGGCTCAATATCTGTTGACCGGGACGATGGCCCGCGTCGCGAGTAGCCAGCCCGGGGCGCCCCAGGTGTTCGAGATCAACATGGCGGTGACGGATCTGAAGGACGGGATGGTGGTGGCGCAGGCGTCGTCGCGCGCGCGCGACGAGGGAGTGGATACGAATCCGACGCCGTACTACCGCGACAGTCCGGTCGTGGTGAAGGACCAGGTGGTCGACGGCTACATCGCCACCTCCAAGACGCCACCCGGTCGCCCGTCGGACCCTGTCTACTTCGAGCGCGTTGCCACGGCGACCGTCGTCAGCGAGGCCACCATCGCCTACAACGGCGGCAACTATCAGGACTCCCTCGCGCTCTATCAGACTGCGGCGGCCAAACCGGGAGGCGAGCAGCTGCGGGTGCTCAACGGGATCTACCTCGCCTCGTGGAAGCTCGGCCGCGCGAACGAGGCAGAGGCGGCGTTCGGTAAGGTCGTCGCGCTCGGATTGAGCAGCAACAACCTCGGCGTGAAGTTCCTGTTCAATCCCGGGACGACCAACTTCTGGTCCGACCCGCAAGTCAGCGGGCCGTACGCCTTCTGGTTGCGGCAAATCGCGCGACAGGCGGTGCTGGCGAGAGTCTGTATGAACCTGGTGGGCCACACGAGCCGGACTGGATCGGTGCCCTACAACGACCGACTCTCTCTGCACCGCGCCACCTACATCAAGCAGCGCCTCGAAAAGGAGGCACCCCAGCTCGCTCCGCGGACTCGGGCATCGGGGATGGGCTTCCGGGAGAATCTCGTGGGCACGGGCACCGACGATGCGCGCGATGCGCTCGATCGGAGGGTCGAGTTCAAGATCAGCGAGTGCTCATAGTCCTCTAGGGCTCCCGGCGGGATACAATCACCCCATCGCCACACCCTGGAGGAATGCGATGAGTACAGCGACAACAACGACCCGGGCGCTGCCGGCCGCCTCGCAGCGGATCGCGCCGCAGAAGTTCGCCCACGTCGTTCTCAAAACCGCGAACTTCAACGACGTGATCGACTGGTACGCCACCGTGCTGCAGGCGCGGGTGGCCTTCCGCAACGATTTCATCGCGTTCCTGACCTACGACGACGAGCATCACCGGGTCGCCGTCATCAACATGCCCGACAGTCCGGCGCCGGAGCCGGCGGCCGCCGGCGTGCACCACATCGCCTACACGTACGCCGATCTGGGTGAGCTCTTGTCGACCTATCGGTGGCTCAAGGCCAGTGGGATCGAGCCGGCCCGCTGCATCAACCACGGGCCGACGATCTCCATGTACTATCGCGACCCCGACGGCCTGCGCGTCGAGTTGCAGATCGACGTCTTCGCCACCATGGACGAGGCGCACGCGTACCTGACGGGCCCGGACTTCGCCGAGAATCCCATCGGCATCATCTTCGATCCGGAGCAGTTGATTCGAGACTACGAGGCTGGGCGGGCCTACGCCGACTTGGTGCGACGCCCGCCGCTCCCACCCGGTAAGACGCCTATGGACATGCGCGCTGAGAATCCCCGCGTCTGATGTCGAGGAGCGTCACACGGGCAGGAGCGGTTCGGTCCGATCCGGCGGCAAGTCGGTGTCGAATGAGTTGATGAGCAGCGCCAGCAGACTGTAGTTGCCCATGACCAGCGCGAGCTCGACCACTCCCTGGCGGCCGAACTGCTCGAGCGCCGCCTGAAACGCCCCGCGGCTCACGCGACGGGTACGGAAGAATTCGCGGCCGTAGTTCACCACCGCCGCTTCGTCGGCAGCGAGAGCCGGAAGCTCTTTGCGCTCGCGCAGAGCGTCGACGATCTCACCGCGGACGCCCGCCTTGCGCGCGGAGCCCGCATGCGCGTTCCAGATGTGCTGGCAATCCAGCTCCCGCGCGGTCACCAGCATGGCGAGCTCCTGGATCTTCTTCGTCAGCGATGACTCTTCGCGCAGGTAGTGATTCAGGAGCGTGGCCCACTGGTGCGCCTTCGGCACGTGGATCAGGACGGAGCCCGGGCCATAGCGCGGTACAGCTCCCCCGAGCCCTTTCACCATTTCATCGAAGATCGTCCGCTGCGTTTCGGGGACACTCTCTCTGGTCGCCAGGGGTAGTCTCGCCACGGTCGTCTCCAGTTCGTAGGATTGGGTCCCGGCTTCAGCCGGAAAGCGTGTCGTAGTGATGCGACTTGCTGATCACGTCCTTCGCGTACAGGCCGGCGATCTCTTCTTCCGAGTAGCCCAGGAGGCCTAGCACCTCGTCGTTGTGCTCGCCCACCTTGGGTGTCGAGCCGACGACGGCGGGCGTGCGGCTGAAGTGCCAGAAGTCACCGGAGACAGCGATCGTGCCGGCCAGGAAATCGGGGACCTCGACCATCGCTCGTCGTTCCCAGGGATGGGGATCCTGAGCGGCCTGCGCGATGGTGTTCACCGGCGCGGCGACCACGTCGTGCTTCGTGAAGTGGGCGATCGCATCCTTCATCGTCATCGTGCCCATCAGCGCGCGCATCGCCTCGTTCACGATCTCGGCGTGCTTGCCACGCTCGCGGCGGGTGATGAAGCGCGGATCCTCCTGCCACTCGGGCTTTCCCAGGGCGGCGCACACGCGATGCCAGTGATGCTGATCGCCGGCCGCGATCAGGACCCAGCCGTTCTTGCAGGGGTACATGCCGCTGGGCGGCGCATCGGACTTGCCCCGCTGCGGCTCGGTTCCGGCTCCGTGGTAGGCGGTGATGGGGATCTCGGTCATGCTGTACCCGGAGTCGGCCAGGCACACGTCGATGCTCTGCCCCTCTCCCGAGATGCTGCGCTCGAGGAGAGCCGCCAGGGTGCCGATCGCGGAGTGCAGCGCGGTGGTGCGGTCGATGATGGGAACGCCCGCGCGAATCGGCGGCATGCCGTCCTCGCCGGTGACCATCGCGACGCCGGACATGGTCTGGCCGATGGGGTCGTAGCCGATCTGGTCTTTGTAGGGACCGAATTGCCCGTACGCGGAGACGTTGACCATGATGATGCGGGGGTTCAGCGCCTTCAGCACGTCGTACCCGAAGCCCATCTCTTCGATGGTCCCAGGTCGGAAATTCTGCACGAGCACATCGGAAGCCTTGATCAGCTTGCGCAGGACGGTCTTGGCTTCCTCGCGGCGCAAGTCCATGCTCACGCTCTTCTTGCCGCTGTTGTACTGCACCCAGTACGCGCTTTGCTTGCGCACCCACGGCGCGTGGTACCGGGTTTCCTCGCCGCCCAGCCGCTCGATCTTGATGACCTCCGCCCCGAGGCGGGCGAGCACCTGGGCGCAGCGGGGTCCGGCCTGATGGCGGCCCAGGTCGATCACACGGATACCGTGCAGCGGCCCCTTACCATCTGTCATCGCGTCACTCCTTCTCTCTGACCGCCGACTAGAAGACGATCACGAGCCGCCCTCGAGTTCCGCCCGCGGCCATCTTGAGCTGCGCGTCCGCGGCTCGCTCGGGCGGGAAAGTCTCGCCCACCCGCAAGGTGAGCCGGCCTTCGGCGACGAGACGGCCCAGACGATCGAGCGCTTCGTGGTTGTGCACGTACGAAGCGACCCGTACCGGCTCGATCGTGATGGCTCGCTCCGACGGGCCGGCGAAGCCGCGCACGGTCGCCAGCTTGCCCCCATCACGGATCGCGGGCAGGGCGGCGGCGTCGAGCACCGCCGCGTCGATCAGTCCATCGACACCCCCGGGCGCCGCGTCGTAGAGGCCACGGATCGCGGCGTCGCCGCTCGGTATGAAGGTCTTCGCGCCGAAGCGCTTCACCAGCGCTTCGTCTTGAGGGCGCGCCACCGCAATCACGCGCAGGCCCTCGCTGACGCCGAGCTCGACCGCGTAGCCGCCGACGGCGCCGGCTGCGCCCGTGACGCCAAGGGTCTGCCCCGGCTTGAGCGCGAGACGGTCGAGGGCGAGGCGTACCGTCAGCCCGTTCATTGGCAGAGTCGCGGCGGCTTCCAGGGTCGTTCCCTCGGGCACGCGGGCAACGGACGCGGCCGGAACCACCACGAGCTCGGCCTGTGCGCCACCGCCCGGACGTCGCGGGTTGACGATCGCCATCACGCGGTCGCCAGGGCGCCAGCTCGTGCCCTCGCCGACGGCGTCCACCAATCCGGCCAGCTCCATGCCGGGGATGTAGGGTGGCAGCACACCCATCTCGGCCAGCTGGGCGGTGGTCAGCTGCCGTCCGCTGCGGAAGCTGATGTCGGTGGGGTTGACCGTCGCCGCCGCGACGCGAATGCGCACTTCGCCGGGGCCGGCCTGCGGCTCCGGCAGGTCCGACAGTTCTAGTACTTCGGGGCCACCCAATTGGGAAAAGGTCACGGCTCGCATGTGTGGCCTCCGCGTCACTCCATCGTCCGAACGTTGGGCGCGACCGCGATCTCCATCTCTGTCAGCGCGATCACGTCCTTGGGCGCGAACCCGGGCGCCACCGCGTCGAGGACGAAGCGCTCCTTGTCCCAGCGCAGCAGCGCCAGGTCGGTCACCACGTAGCTGACACACGCTTTGCCGGTCAGCGGGTAGGTACACTTCCGCCGTAGCTTCGGGCGGCCCTTGCTGTCGACGTGCTCCATCACGATGATCAGGTCGCCCTTGCCGGACAGCAAGTCCATTGCGCCGCCGATGCCGCCGCGCTTGGCGTCGGCCGTGCTCCAGTTCGCGACGCTGCCGTGCTCGTCGACTTCGTAGGCCCCGAGGATGACGGTGTCGATCTTGCCACCCCGCGCCATCTCGAATGAGGTGACGCTGTCGAAGAACGACGCGCCGCGATTCAGGGCCACGAATTGCCCGGCGGCGTTGTAGATGTCGGGATCGATCTCGCTTTCCTCCGACACCATGCGGCCGTAGCCGAGGACGCCATTCTCGGCGTGCAGGATCACGTCGCGGCCCTCGAGATAGTTCGACACCATCGTGGGGATGCCGACGCCGAGATTCACGTAGGTGCCTTCCTTGACGAGCTTGGCCGCGTTCCGCGCGATGCCTTCGCGCGTCAGCGCCGGCTTGCCGTCGTAGAGGCGCGGCTGGTCCGCGGGACGTCGCGCCGGCCGGCGCCAGGCCTTGCCGTCGACCACGTGCGTCGTCTTGACGACGCGCGACACGAAGATCCCGGGCAGATCGATCAGCTCGGGCGCGATCTCGCCGGGCTCGACGATCTCGTCCACTTCGACGATCGCGACCCGCGCGGCCTTGGCGAAGCTCGGATTGAAATTCTGGCTTCCGCCGCGGAACTGCACGTTGCCGAGACGGTCGGCGCGGTAGCCTCGCAGCAAGGCGTAGTCGACATGGATCGCGTATTCGAGGACGTGGCGCTTGCCCTCGAACTCGCGGATCTCCCGTCCCGTCGCGAGGTCGGTGTCGACACCGGTCGGTGAGTAGAACGCCGGGATTCCGGCGCCCCCCGCGCGGCACCGCTCGACCAGGATGCCCTGGGGAACCAGCTCGACCTCCATCTTGCCGGCCGCGATCTGCTCCTCGCTCGCGGTCGGCGTGCCCGGCCGAACGGAAAACGCCGCGATCAGCTTCTTCACCTGGTTGTTCTCGGCCAGGATCTGGCCGCGGGTCGCCCCGGCGTCGCCGAGCGAGTTGCAGACGAGGGTGAGGTCTTTCGTTTTCTGATCACGCAGAGCGCAGATCAGGGCCGTCGCAAACCGGTGCGCGACGCCGAAACCGGCGATGGCCACCGTCGCGCCATCGGGGATGTCCGCGACGGCCTGCTCGGGCGAGGCAACGATCTTGTTCATGGCGGTCTTCACCTCTCGAGAGTCGTGGGGCTCGAGTTTGCCATCACGGCAGCGCGAACGCGACGATATAGTCGCCGATCTTCGTCCGCAAGGCGGTGTGACCACCGGCGGCGATCACGACGAGCTGTTTGCCGCTCGGCGCACGGTACGTCATGGGCGTCGCCTGCGCGCTGGCCGGTAGCTCACCGCTCCAGCGCACGGTCCCGGTCTCGCTGTCGAAGGCGCGCAACATCGTGTCACGCGCCGCGCCGATGAAGATCAGTCCGCTCGCGGTCGTGAGGGCGCCGCCAAAGTTGAGTGAGCCTGGAATCGTCGGCAGCTCCGGCGACGCGCCGAGCGGCACTTCCCAGCGGACATCGCCGGTGGCGAGATCGACGGCGGTCAGCGCGCCCCACGGCGGTGGGTTGCACGGCAGGCCGCCCGGCGAGACCAGCGCCTCGCGATACATCCCGTAGGGTGTTCCGCTCTGAGACGCAAAGTCGCGGCCCGGGCGCGCGGCCGTGGCGCGTTCCTGCTGGTACTGTTGGCGTGGAACCAGCGTGACCACGAACGCGACGCGATTCGTCGGGGCGATCAGCAGCCCACGCATCGGATCGTACGATACGCCGCCCCAGTTCGTGCCGCCGGCATAGCCGGGAAAGATGACGGTGCCCTCGAAGCTCGGCGGCGTGAAGATCCCTTCGGACCGCAAACGCGAGATCTGCGCGCGACACGCATCGCGTTCTTCCGGCGACAATCCCCACGCGTCGTCCGCGGTGAGGCGCGCTGGCACCAGCGGTCGAGGCCGGACGGGAAACGGCTGCGTCGATGACGCTTCCTCCCCGGGCACATTGCTCTTCGGTACGGCCCGCTCCTCGACGGGAAAGAGCGGTGCGCCGGTGTCGCGATGC
>WNFK01233596.1_pt1 | contig 10102 bp, 8 predicted proteins | sample 5400281 | NCBI WGS metagenome assembly WNFK01 (sample SAMN13153350, study PRJNA577476) | soil metagenome | isolation source: 20 cm soil on Douglas fir-dominated hillslope | place: USA:California | collected 2013-09-17
CTCCCGCACATTGCAATAGGAACTCATCGGAGACGCCATCGTGCCCTGGAAATAGTCCCAGTAGAACGCACAAGTCTTGTCGCGGTTCTCGATCCAGGCACGCTGCATGTCGCGCGCCTTGGCCTTCTGGTCGTCGTCCAGATGCTGGCCCAGCCGCCGGTAGGTTTCGTTGAGAATGTCGTCCCACACCCTGAGCTCGCGATCCGCGCAGGCGTTCTGGTCCGCCGTCGAACGGGCCCGCTTCAGGCACGGATCGACGACCACGCCGATGCAGCGCTCGCCCTTGAGTTGGCGTCCGCGCTGCGACTTCAAACAGTCCTGCACCGTCGCCACATCGCGGGCGTTCGGCGTGGCGGATTCGGCTGCGGCAAAGCCAAGAGACAGGGCGATCATGACGGCCGCGACCAGCACAGCGCTGACAAGGTACGTGCGCATCAGCTATCCCACTAGCTATCCCATTTGGGCGCATGCGGCGGATTGACCACGCGCCCGTCCGGGCGCTTGAGCGCGGCAATCTCCGCCATCTCGTCATCGCCGAGCTTGAAGTCGAACACCGCAAAGTCGGCGGCAAGGTGATCCGGATTGGCCGTGCGCGGAATCGGGATGATCCCTTGCTGCGCAAGATAGCGCAGCGCGACCTGTGAGGCGCTCTTGCCATGCACCTTGCCGAGCCGATCGAGGGTCTCGTTGCCGGGCACCTTCCCGCGCGCGAGTGGACAATAGGCCGTCACCGAGACGCCGTGCCTGCGGCAAGCCGCCAGCACCTTCCCTTGATCGAGAAAGGGATGCACCTCGATCTGGTTGGTGACCAGCGGCTCGGAGGCAAGCTTCACCGCCTCGTCGAGCATCGCAGTCGTGAAGTTCGCGACCCCGATATGCCTGGTCTGGCCCTTGCGCTTGGCCGCACACAACGCGCTGATGCTGTCGGTTAGAGCGACCTTCGGATTGTTCCAATGGATGAGCAGGAGGTCCACCCAGGGCAATTTGAGTTTGGCAAGGCTCTCCTCGACCGAGCGCTCGAAATCGCCTGGCGCGAGCTTGTCCCAATAGACTTTCGTGGTGATGAAGACATCCTCGCGCTTGAGGCCGGACGCCGCGAGCCCCTGGCGCAGCCCTTCCCCGACCCATTCCTCGTTGCCGTAGCGCTCCGCCGTGTCGAGGTGGCGATAGCCAAGCCGCAGCGCCGCTTTGATCGCGTCGATGCACACCTGCTCCTTCAAGGTCATGGTGCCGAGCCCGATCGCCGGAATGCGGGCGCCATTCGCTTCAACCACGTTCATTCACACGTCTCCCTTGCCGCGCAGCCCTGGAAATGGAGGAATTCATAGCCGAGAGCGCCTTAGTGCACCATAACGAATGACCCATCGTCCGCTCTCAATCGGCTCAACAAAGTCAACGTGAACTGACCTGGAGCAGGATCCCCAAAAGTGGAATCCGGTTTTCAACCTGGGCTACGAGCCGGCCTGACGGGCGTCAGCGTCAACAACAAAGGCTGACAGTACGTGACGCATGGCTTAAGATTGTAGAGTGCCGAAAAGGCAAAGCCAGCGGGTTACCATTCCTGCCGGCAGTCGCCGCGGCCAGCGCCCTTTTAAAGAAACAAGCTTGCTCGGGAGGATTCCATGTCGATTCGCATCGTGTCCGCCATCCTGACGGCGGCTGTCTCCGTGGTCTTCGGTTTCTCGCCGGCCAATGCCCAACAGCCGCAGCCCCCGCAATCGCTGCGTCTCTATGTTCTCGACTGCGGCATCATTACGCCTCCGAACGTCGACAACTACGGCTTGAAGCCGAACGAAGTGGCGGACACACGAATGGTCACGCCCTGCTTCCTGATCGCCCACCCGCGCGGAAGCCTGATGTGGGATACTGGCGAAATTCCCGACAGTGCCTTCAAGGAAGGTGGCTCGCCCCAGAAGCTGAATAACTACACGGTCGTTCGCCCGCTGCTCCCGCAACTCGCCGCGATCGGCTACACCCCGGCCAACATCACTTATATGGCGCTCTCCCACTACCACGGCGATCACGTCGCCAACGCCAACCTGTTCGCCGGTTCCACCTGGATCGTGCAGAAGGGCGACCGGGACCCGATCCTCGCCCCGCGGCCGGTCCCGCCACCGGCGACAGGCCGCGTGCCGGACCCGAAATTTTTCGAAGGCCTCGCCGACAGCAAAACGATTCTGCTGAATAACGAGGATCATGATGTGTTTGGCGATGGCACCGTGGTCATCAAGTCCACGCCGGGTCATACGCCCGGGCATCAGGCCCTGTATCTCAAGCTCGCCAAGACCGGGAACGTCCTGTTGTCAGGCGATCTCTATCACTATCCGGAAGAGATCACGTACAAGAAAATTCCGTCCTTCGACTCCAACAAGGAGCAGACCGCGAAGAGCCGCGAGATGATCGAAGCGTTCGTGAAACAGAACCGTGCGGAGCTGTGGATCCAGCACGATTGGACGAGCGGGATAAAGCGGAAGATCGCTCCCGAGTTTTACGACTGAGCGCGCGTGCCACGGTGAATGACCGTCGCGTGGCGCGATCTGCCATCGCACGTGGCCGAACGGAACGTCGTTCGGCAATAAGTCAGGTGCTGGTCTTGGCGTCGCCCAGCACCGCAAAGGCGACCTGCGGCGCCTTGTCGATCACCTTGAGCAGCGCGCGGGCGGGTCCGCGCGGCGAGCGCTTGCCCTGCTCCCAGTTGCGCACGGTTTCGATCGGCACGCCGATACGAGCGGCGAACTCCGCCTGCGTGAGCTTGGTGCGCGCGCGGACGCCGCGGGCGTAGACCGCATCGGCCTCGCCGCTTGAAGAGTTTGCCGACACTCGCGGCGGCGCCGACACTCGCGGCGGCGATCGCTCGCTGCCATCCGGGAGGATTTCAACGATCCGGCCGTCAGCTTTCAATCTGACCCGCATCATAGCACCCTTAGGCCTACGTGATTCCCGCTGTTCGGCCAAGGCATTATTCACGACAGCATTCATGACAGCATCCATGGCAGTCGCGCTCCGCTTCGATTCGTTGACGTCAGCTCTGGCCCAGCGCGCGCTGCTGCGGCGCCGGCAGTTGTGCCGGCGCATCGCCGGCCACCAGCCGGTCGATCTCCTGCCGTGGGCAAGGCCTGGCGAACAGGAAGCCCTGCATCTCGTTGCAGCCCGCAAGCCGCAGCAGCACCTGCTGCTCCCCGGTCTCGACGCCTTCGATGAGGACGGCGAGCCCGAGCGCGCGCCCGAGCGCGGCGATCGCCTGGATCACGACGCCGGCATTCGCCGACTGGTCGAGTGCGGCGACGAAGCCGCGATCGATCTTGAGCCGGTCGAACGGCAGCTGCTGCAGATAGGCGAGGCTCGAATAGCCTGCACCGAAATCATCGAGGCCGAGCTTGACACCGATGGCATGCAGCTGCTCGAGCCGCACCTTTGCGGTCAACGGATCGTCGACGAGGATCTTCTCGGTCATCTCAAGCACGACGCGCGACGGTGCAATTTTGGTATCGTCGAGCACCGCCGACAAGAGATCGACGAATCGAGGATCGCGCACCTGCACGGGTGACAGGTTGACCGCCACGTAAAGGTGCGGCCAGCGCCCCGCATCGGTGAGCGCGCGACGCAGCACAAACTCGCCGATCTGATCCATCAGTCCTGCCGCCTCCGCCACACGCGTGAAAACAGCCGGCGGAATGTCGCCGCGGACCGGATGGCGCCAGCGCAGCAACGCCTCAACCCCGACGATGGTGCCGCTGTCGGCTTTGACGATCGGCTGGTAGTGCACGTCGAGCGACCGCGTGGCGAGTGCGCGTGCAAGCTCGCGCTTGATGAAACTTTGCTCCTCGAACTCCGCTTCCATGTCGAGCGAAAAGACAGCCACAACACCGCGTCCGCGACGGCGCGCAGCGCGCAGCGCCAAGTCGGCGCGATGCCTGAGCGCGCCGCGCGTTGTTCCATCGCTCGGTGCGATCGCCAGGCCAACATTGGCGCTGAGCTCGACGACCTGGTTGAGCCAGAACGCGCGCGAGCAGGCCTCGCGCGCCGCCTTGGCGATGGCGATTGCGGCCTCGGCGCCACCGGCCGTGATCACGAGCCCAAACCAGCCACCGCGCAGCCGACCGATAGCGGTGTGCCGCGGCATCGCGGCGCGCAGTCGCTCCGCGATCTCGGCGAAGAAATCATCGTCATCACCGCCGCCGAGCGTTTCCTTCAATTCATCAAGTCCGCCGATCTCGATAATGGCAAACCCTACCACCTCGCCTTCCCGGCGAGCGGACAACGCCTCGTCGAGCGTGCTCAAAAGCCGGCGCTGGTTCGACAGGCCGGTCGCCGGGTCCTCATGCGCAAGCCTGTGTGCCGCCTGCTCGCTGCGCACCAGCAGGCGCCCAAGGCGATTGAGCTGCCACAGCGCGAGGCCGGCGAAGCCCAAAAGCCCGGCCGCAATCAAGGCTCCGAGCGGGAGCAGCCGATACAAAAGAGCCGTCGCCGGTCGCTGCGCGTCCCAGCTGAACCAGCCGACGATGCGGCCGTTGGCGTCGAGGAGTGACTGCACGTGCCGCCCACTGCCGGGCGGATCATGATCAAAGCGCAGATCCTTAAGCCCCGAGGCGCGCTCAAGCGCCCGGATCAGCGCCGGGTCGAGACGGGAGACGTCGGGTGAGAGTGCTTGCAGCGCCTCGATCGCGCCGCGCAGCGATTTGCGGTTCGCGCTTTCGAGACTGTCGTCCGCCCGCTCGGCCAGCATCAGCCCGAGCCCGACGCAGGCGGCCGTCCCGACGACCACTAGCAGCGCCAGCGGCGCAATGAAGCGTGAGGCGCTGCCGCGCGACATCGCCGGACGCCGCCCGGCTCGCCCTGCGAGCCGGGCACGCAACCGGTCGAGCCACCGCCCGCGTTCGCCGACGTCGGCTTCGTTACCACGCTCCACCGGATTCTCCGGTCAACTACTGAACCCACGCCAACAGGGTTAGAGCGGGATGGTGAATTTCGGGTAAATAAGCTGGCGGCCGCCATTAAAAAGCTAGTGCCGCCGATTTGAAGTTCCTACTTCAGTGCAGCTAACTCGGATAGGAACTTCAAATCGAAAAGCGGCACTAGAATCATAGAGTTGCTGGTGCCCCTTTGTTTCCGAAGTTCGTGTCAGAGTGTGCTGAGGTGTAATCACGAACTTCGGAAACGGGGCACCAAGACAATCCAGTCATTTCAGCCCGAACCAGAGCGTGGCGATTCCGAGGAATGACAGGAATCCCACCACATCCGTCACCGTGGTCACGAATGGCCCCGACGACACCGCCGGGTCGACGCCCAGGCGAGTGAGAAGCAGCGGAATTAGGATCCCGCCGAGCGCGCCAGCCGCCAGCACAGTCACCATCGCAAGCCCCATCACCAGCCCGAGGTCGTTGACGTCGAACCAGAACGCGGCAACCGCGCCCATGATGATCGCGAAGGCAAGGCCGTTGAGCGCGCCGACCAGCACCTCGCGCCGTATGATGCGCAATGTATTGGCGCTCGAGAGCTCGCGAGTGGCGAGCGCACGCACGGTCACGGTCATGGCGATCGAGCCCTCGAAATTGCTGATCACCCACGATGAGAGCAAGGCGGTGAGCAGATTGGCGAACAGCCAGGGAAATCGGCTCTTGGTCGTGTACCAGACCGAGTCCGACAGCTCTTCCTCGCCGCGCACGCCGCCGAGCGCCTTGATGTCTTCTTCCGCCTCTTCCTCGATCACGTCGACGATATCGTCGAAGGTGAGGACGCCAACCAGCCGATCGCCATCGTCCACCACTGGCGCGGAGACGAGGTCGTACCGCTCGAACATGCGCGCCGCCTCCTCCTGGTCGTCGGTCGCGCCCACGGTGCGCAGGTCCTCTTCGATCAGCTCGGCGATCGGCACCGGGCGCTTGGTGCGCAGCAGCCGGTCGAGCGCCACCACGCCCTTGAGCTTGCGGCCAGCATCGACGACGTAGAGTTCCCAAAAGCGATCCGGAAGATCAGGCGTCTCGCGCATGTAGTCGATGGCCTGGCCCACCGTCCAATGTGGCTCGACCGCGATGAACTCGGTCTGCATGCGCCGGCCGGCGGAGGATTCCGGATAGTCCAGGCTGCGGGCGAGCGCGACCCGCTCGAGCGCGGGCAGCTGCTCGAGAATCTCGGCCTGCTCCGCCTTCGGCAGATCCTCGAGAATTGCCACGGCATCGTCGGAATCGAGCTCGCGAACGCCCTCGGCCACCGTCTCGGCCGGCAGCTCCTCGAGGATCTCCTCACGGACCGTATCGTCAACTTCGATCAGCGCCGTGAAGTCGAAGTCGCGCCCCATGAGTTCGACCAGGCGCGACCGCAGCTCGGGGTCGAGCGCCTCGATCACAGCGCCGACATCGGACTCGTGCAGGTCGCCGACCAGCGCCTTCACAGCAGGCGCATCGGACGCCTCGACGGCGTCACGCACGCTGTGCACGAAGTCCTCGCGCAACGCTCCGTCCTCGCCGCGCAGCTCGAGCGGCGGCCGAGTCACGGTCATGTCTTTTTCTTCGAGCATGCCGCGCTCGCGTGAATGGCAAAGGAATCTGTCGCGCTTGTACGCCCGCTCCGGGACGCTGGCAAATGCGCCGGGACGCTTTGCGCCAATATCCTTGGCGTCAAGATACTTGGCGCCAATATCCTTGGAAGATACTTGCAATCAGAGAACGCACGGGCTCAAGTCGCTCAATGGAGATGCGGATGGTTCGTGGCCTGTTGTGTCTTTTCGCCGTTGCCGGAACCGTGACCGCTGCGCACGCAGCCGCTGCACAAGCAGCTTGCCCCGGCAACGCTGACGCGTTGTCGACCGGGCGCGTGCTCGTCGTCGATCCGGCAACGTATCCGCGCGTCGGTCGCAAGCATTTTCCGCAGACGCTGCCGCTCAAGCCGAAGGAAGTCGTGCTCACCTTCGATGACGGCCCGGAGCCCGGGTCAACCAGTCGCGTGCTCGATGCACTCAAGCGTGAATGCGTGCGCGCCTCCTTCTTCGTGCTCGGCCGCAGTGCCGCCGCCCATCCAGTGCTGGTGCGACGCGAGCTGCAGGAGGGGCACACCGTCGCGCACCATTCGTTTGCACATCCGCTGCTCGATCACATGGCGGTCGACACCGCCGAGGCGGAGATCAACCATGGCTTTGCGGCAGTCGATGCCGCGCTTTATGGCAAGGCCGAGCGCAGCCCGGTGACGCCCTTCTTCCGCTTTCCCGGCTTTGCCTCCAATCGCGCCCTGCTCGAGCGGCTCGAGCGGCGGCATATCGCGGTCTTCGGCGCCGATCTGTGGGCCAGCGACTGGAATCCGATGAGCCCGGCACAGCAACTTGCGCTGGCGCTCGCGCGGATCGACTCAACGCGTGGGGGAATTCTGCTGTTCCATGATACCAAGTTGCAGACTGCTGCCATGGTTCCGGAATTCCTGCGCGCATTGAAAGGCCGCGGCTATTCCGTCGTGCATGTCACCCCGCCGACGCGGCCTTCGATGGCGGCGGCGAATTGAGCTGACATTGCGGCGGGCTGACATTGCGGCCGCAAGTGTCCCGATTCCGAAATTCGCATCACTTTGCGGCGCCCCCAATTGCGAACTTCGGAATCGGAGGGTACTAGCAACTCTATGATTCTAGTGCCGCTTTTCGATTTGAAGTTCCTGACAGAGTTTACTGCAGGTGGTGTAGGACCTTCAAATCGGCGGCACTAGTGCCCCGATTCCGAAGTTCGTCATCCATCGCCGCAACCTCTAACACGAACTTCGGAAGCAAAGGGGCACTAGCAACTTTATGATTCTAGGGCGGCTTTTGAATTTGAGGTTCCTAGACGGGCGTACTGCGGGAAATGATGGGAACCTCAAATTCGCCGCACTAGTGGCTGTGGCGCCACAGCTGGCGAGATTCTCGAAATAATGCTGCCAAGATTGGCACTTAAGCTCTCCTTAATTTGCGTCCGCCTAGGGTTTGGCTAAGGTGCTTGCGACCTTGCCGCGCGTTCCCTGGCGTCAGTCGGGGGTTCGCGAGTCCAACACACTCGTCCAATACAGTCGTGGGGATTGATCCGGGGCATGCGAAGGAAGTTCGTCGCAATTCGTTTTCTCGCAATTTGTCTACTGGCATCCTGTTTATCGGCCTCCCTCGTCGGCAGGGCGGCGGCCGCATCCGACTGCCCGAACCCGAACGCGCTTGGCACCAGCCGCACCATCGCAGTCGATCCGAACGAGCATCAGCGCCTCGGCTCATTTCAATACCGCGAGACCCTTCCGCTCAATGACCGCGAGGTGGTCATCACCTTCGACGACGGACCGATTTCGCCGTACACCCCTCACATCCTCGACACGCTGGCGAAGGAATGCGTGAAGGCAACGTTCTTCATGGTCGGCCGGATGGCCCGCACCTATCCGCACCTCGTCAAGCGCGTCTATGCCGAAGGCCACACGATCGGCAACCACAGCCAGAATCATCCGTTCTCATTCGCCAGGATGACGGTCGATCAGGCCTCGCGCGAGATCGAGGACGGCCTGACCTCGATCCGCACCGCGCTCGGCGAGCCGAGCGGCGTCACCCGATTTTTCCGCATTCCGGGCCTGCTGCGGCAGGCGCCCGTCGAAAACTATCTCGCCTCTCGCGGCTACATGACCTGGAGCGTGGATTTCATGGCCGACGACTGGACGCGCATCAGCGCCAGCGAAGTCGTCCGCCGCGCGCTCGATCGTCTTGAAGCGCGCGGCCGCGGCATCCTGCTGCTGCACGACATCCAGCCGGCGACCACGCTTGGCCTGCCGACGTTGCTGCACGAGCTCAAGGCGCGCGGCTACCGGATCGTCCATGTGGTGCAGGCCGGCCCCGACTATCCAAAGACTGCGACCCTGCCGGAACAATGGATGGCGCGAACCGCGACGCGCACGATTCAGGACGGCCACTGGCCGCTCATCAATGTCGCGAGCCTCACTTTCCGGGAGCCGGAGCGGCGCTTCCCCGACACGCGCAACTTCGGCATCTCGGATGCGAGCGGCACCTACGAATTCGGGGTTGCGCGCGCCGACCGGCTGCGTGGCGGCGATCGCGACATCAGCCTGCCGGCGACGTCGATCTGGCGCAACAGCGTGCGGTTCGTTGGCCTGCCGTTTGCGGAGGAACTGCCGGCTCCCGATGCCAGCAACTTCCGCTACGCGCGTGTGTGGAAGGCCCGTCCCATGGTGGCACGGCGTGGCACGCCCACGCCCAAAGGCCCCGCCACCGCCTCGACCGTGGCCCCAACTCCGACTCCGGTCGCGGCTCCGGCCTTCGCTCCCAGGGGCGCGCCACCGCCTGCTCCAAAGAACAACAATGTGGGACCGCAGCCACCGCGCCCACCGCGACCGATCGGGCACCAGCTTCAGCTGCCCAAGCCGAACACGACCCTAGGCGGCTAGCCCGCGGCAAGTCGCAACTGCGAATGATGTTGTGGGCTGGCGCTTGGGAATTTTTCCAACCCCGATTAATTCTGAGCTGCTGATCCACAATCCAAAGAGGCTGACATGCAAGTGATGGACCCCGTAGGTGTCGTCATACTCATTGCTGGTGTGATCGCGCTTGTTCTCTCGACGACCGTCATCTTTGGCCGCGTTCCCGAAAGGGTCAAAGCCAAGGCCTGGTACCAGGAGCGTCCGGAAAGCTGGACTACGTCGGTCCGCCTGTTCATCTTTATCGCGTGGACGCTGGTCCTGCCGCTCTATTCGCTGGTCAAATGGTACTTCGACCCACCCACACCGGCCGACTTCGCGACCTTCCAATATGGCCAGAAGGTCCTGAGCGATTTCTGGACCGCCGTCACAGTTGCGCTGGGGATCTTGTGGGGGATCAGGCGTGATTGAAGGCCGCAGCCTTCAACCACCAAGGCCAGCCGGGCCGGCCGGAGAAAAAAGAAACGAAATCAAATCCTTCTGCAACGAATGGTGCGGTCGAGAGGACTCGAACCTCCACGGGTCGCCCCGCTAGCACCTCAACACGACGAGGAACCCTTGATAATGAAGGAGAACCGGACGAGGAGCATTGAGACGTCCTCATCATTTCCGCTCGAATATGCATTGCTGCAATTCTCTGTACACCGCCATCTGCGGATCAATGACTTCTGCCAAGTTT
>WNFK01230086.1_pt1 | contig 10099 bp, 8 predicted proteins | sample 5400281 | NCBI WGS metagenome assembly WNFK01 (sample SAMN13153350, study PRJNA577476) | soil metagenome | isolation source: 20 cm soil on Douglas fir-dominated hillslope | place: USA:California | collected 2013-09-17
CCTCGAGATACTAGCGGAAGCAAAAAGCAATCGTCGCGAGTTGGGAAACGGCGCTGACATCTTTCGTCGCTTTGTTGAGCCGTTGAAGGGAAGACCAGAAAGCGTGGAACTTCTTGTGACTTAAACCCTTCAACGAGTCGGCGATGCCGGCAGCCGAGTGTAGCTCCGGGTGGAACGAAGCAGAACCCAGGGGATCGAGACGAGATTTGATTTTGAGCCCGCGTTAGCGGGCGATAGAACCCGAGCGCATGACGACGAAAAAACCTTCAACCAGGAAGAAACGGCTCGCCAGTGAGCGAGCAAGCAAAACCATCGTCTCAAAAACCCGCGCGTCAGAATCTCCAGAATCGCAACCAGAACCGATGCTCGGCGAACTCGACCTCCACCTCTTCGGCGAAGGTCGTCATGAACTGATTTATGAAAAGCTCGGCGCACACGCGATCACCCACGATGGCGTGAAGGGCGTCTCGTTTGCAGTCTGGGCGCCAGCGGCCGCGCAGGTAAGCGTGGTGGGTAACTTCAATGCCTGGGACGGCGCGCGAAACCCAATGCGGCGCCTTGGCGGCTCCGGCGTTTGGGAAACGTTTATTCCCGATCTGCAATCAGGGGAACTATACAAGTATCAGATTCAAGCGCCCGGTCTGCCGTTCTTCCTCAAGGCGGACCCTTACGCTTCCTTTGCGGAAGAGCCACCTGACACGTCGTCGATCGTTTACGCGTCGAACTATCGTTTTAGCGACTCCCGCTGGATGAAGAAACGCGCCGGGCGCGAGCACTTTCGACAGCCGCTATCGATCTACGAAGTTCACTTTGGATCATGGCGTCGCCAGCTGGTAGATGAAGCGGAGCCGCGAGCATTTACTTATCGCGAGATGGCCGAGCCGCTGGCCGAATACGTTTTAGCGATGGGCTTCACGCATGTCGAGTTTCTGCCGTTGAAGGAACATCCTTACGGGCCGTCATGGGGTTATCAGGTCAGCAACTACTACGCTCCCTCAGCGCGCTACGGAACGCCCGACGATCTTCGTTACCTGATCGACTACCTGCACCAACGCGGCCTTGGCGTCATCATGGATTGGGTGCCCGCGCATTTCCCCAAAGATGCCTTTACCATCGGGCGTTTCGACGGCACCGCGCTTTATGAACATCTCGACCCGCGCAAGGGCGAGCATCCCGATTGGGGCACTTACATTTTCAACTATGGCCGCAACGAAGTGCGCAACTTCCTGCTGGCCAACGCGCTCTACTGGTTCAAGGAGTTTCATCTCGATGGCCTTCGCGTTGATGCGGTGGCGTCGATGCTTTACCTCGACTACAGCCGCAAGGAAGGCGAGTGGGTCGCGAATGAATTCGGTGGACGAGAGAATCTGGAAGCGATTTCACTCCTGAAGCAAATGAACGAGGTAGTTCATCGCGAGTGTCCCGGCGCGATGATGATTGCTGAGGAGTCGACTGCGTGGCCGCAGGTTAGTCATCCTGTTTATGCAGGCGGGCTTGGCTTTGATTTCAAGTGGAACATGGGTTGGATGCACGACACGCTCAAATACTTCCAAACTGATCCATTATTTCGCGGTGGCAATCACAATGCGCTGACGTTTGGTTTGCTTTACGCATGGAGCGAGAATTTTATTCTGCCGTTTTCGCATGACGAAGTTGTGCACATGAAAGGCTCGCTGCTTAACAAGATGCCGGGAAGTGTCGAGCAGAAGTTTGCCAACCTGCGCGCGCTCTACGGCTACATGTGGGCACATCCGGGCAAGAAACTGTTGTTCATGGGTGGGGAGTTTGGCCAGTGGCGCGAGTGGAACGAAACCGAAAGTCTCGATTGGCATTTGCTGGAAGACCCCGCGCACAAGGGCGTGCAAAACTTAATCAGCGATCTTAACCGCATCTACCAGAAGAAGAACGCGCTTTGGGAAGTAGACGGCGAGCCTGAAGGTTTTCAGTGGATTGATGCGAACAACGCATCGGAAAATATTGTTTCGTTTATTCGTCGATCACCGCCGACGGCCGGCTCGCCAGCAAAGAATCGTGAATTGATTTGCGTCGGCAACTTTGCGCCGGTCTTGCGGGAGAATCACCAGCTCGGCCTGCCGTGGAAGGGAACGTATCGCCTGATAGCTAACACTGACGACGGGATCTATGGCGGAAGCGGAGTGAAGCTGCCGAAGTCGATCAAGGCGGAGGAGAACCCAATTCACGGTCAACCGTTTTCAGCGACGATTACCTTGCCGCCGTTGGCAACGATATGGTTGGAAGCGCCGTCGAGGTTACGATGAATTTCCTGAATCACCCTTCGATATTTGGTAAAGAATCATTTCATCGAGCCGGCGAAGCTGGTGGAGAGAGTAGTAGCCCCAGGCGATGGCGAAGCCGAGCCTGGGGAATGAACCCAACATAGCGCTAAGCCCACGAAGTGGGCGGTAGATGAGATGTGCAAAAATGCCAGAGCCCAGGATTCTTCACTAGAGGCAACCTCAACTAACTTCTGTCGCCTGCTTCGCAGGCTCTCTGGAATTGCGGCCCGTTCCCCCAGCTACTACTCTCTCCGCCAGCTTCGCAGGCTAGTCTAATGTTTTTTTCCAACCGATCATCGGGTTGCGCAGGATTACTCAGCTAAGCAGGGGGCGAGCCCACCTTCCTGACCTTAGAGATATTCCAGGTTGTCGCTCGCGCAAGCCGCTGGGACCTTCGTTACATTTGGCAGACATTTCAAGTCGAAGTGTTTAAGGTGAACCAGGCGATGACTAATCATATCGACGCCCGCCAGACTCTGCTCCAAAACTATGTAACCGATCAGGGGTTCGTACTCCCCACGCTCAGATTTCATTTCCACAAAAGCGACTTCATTAAGAATCGCCCGGAATCCTTCTATCTGAATGCGCACCGGGCCGCATACTTCAGCAGTAACCCGCTCTTGCGTAGCTGTTTCAACTTCAATCTCTGTTAAGAACTCCAGCTTGCCCAGCCGTTCCTTCCAAGCGCTCGGCAAGACCATCAGCGACGCCCCTGTATCGACCAGGGCATCGCACGTGAGCGCCTTGGAAAGATCGATGGCGTTTTCTATCCTGACCGAAGCGACTATTCTGCCCACATTCATATCCTCGACTCCTAACAGTGAACTATACACCCGCCGAAAAGAGCCAGCGAACCTGGCGAGATCACATTCCAGGCACAATGAAAGATCTTTTGCAGCTCTGGAAGACTACCTTAGCGAACTGACGATCGTGTATCTTCGCCTCAAATGATCAACTGGGATGACATTCGCAAACAGTTTCCGGTGACGGAAAACTCAACCTATCTGAACTCTGCAGCGGCGGGGCCGTTGTCGCGTTCGACGATGGCAGCAGCGACTGAGTATTACCAGCAGATGATGAACGACGGAGACATTCATTGGGACGAGTGGCTGGAAAAACGCGAAGAGGTAAGACGAAAAGTCGCCAGGTTCATTAACGCCCAGCCGGATGAGATCGGGCTCACCACCAACACTTCTTCCGGTATGAACGTCATCATCGACGCACTCGAGACGCACGGCGAAGTCATTTCATGCGATCTCGAGTTTCCCGTTTCAACGCTGCCCTGGATGAATCGTCGCATCCCGGTCCACCTGGTTAAGTCGATCGCCGGCGGGGTGATCGTCGCTGACATACGTGCGGCGATGAATGTGCGCACCGGCATTATCTGCATGAGTCATGTCCAGTATTCCAGCGGTTTTCGGATCGACCTTGAGGAGTTGGGAAACGCCAAGCAAGGACACGCCCTGGTGGTAAATGCGGCCCAGTCGGCAGGAGTTTTCGAAATCGATGTGAAGCGAATGAAGATCGACGCGCTCTCCGCCACCGGACACAAATGGATGCTTTCGGGATACGGCAGCGGGTTCGTTTACCTATCGCGCGAATTGCAAGAGCGATCCAAGCCGCGCGCTATTGGTTGGTTGAGCGTCGAGGATCCTTATGGAGATCGAAACAATGAGATTCACTTGCGACACGATGCGGCGGCGCGCGCTGAGCTTGGCTGTCCTCACTTCGCTGGCATGTTCGCCCTGGGTGCCTCAATTGATCGGATAGCGACCCTGGGGATGAAGAACATCGAGGAGCGCGCCCTTGAACTCAATCGGTTTCTGACCAGTCGTTTGATCGACTCCGGCTGGAGAGTTCTCTCGCCGATTACCGATGGGCGCATGCGTTCGGCGGAGACGCTGGTGGAGGTTGACGATCCTGCAGCGGTAGTTGCGAAGCTTGCCGAGCGCAAGGTTATTGTTACGAAGAAGCCGCAGGGAATTCGTGTTGCGACTCACTACTTCAACAACGAAGAGGATGTTGAGAGATTAATGACGGCGCTCTCGAGAAATGGTTAACCCGCAGATTGAGGTAGCAAACTAGTCCGGAGAAGGGTGCATCAATTAGAGGAATGGAACGATTAAGGTCTTGCGTTTTGCCGGCGTTGCTCATCCTGATAACTCTTTGCGTTCAGGGTCGAGCGCAGAACCCACCCCAGCCAACGCAACAACCGGATGACGTCCTCCGCATCAACACCGAACTAGTCCAGACCGACCTGATGGTCTTTGATAAGCAGGGTCATTTCGTTGATGGCTTGCAGCGGGAACAGTTTGAGCTAACTGTAGATGGTAAGCCACAACCAATCTCTTTCTTCGAGCAGGTCAAAGCCGGAACCACCAGGGAACAGGCCCAACTCGCTGCTATCAGTAATTCTGCTCCAGTTGAAAAGACAACCCCGATAAGGGAGAGTCAGGGACGCACCATCGTCTTCTTTATTGATGATCTACATCTTGCTTTAGACAGCCTATGAACGACAATGACCGTGTGGCGATCGCTTCCACCAGCGGTGATATAGGTTTCCTACAACAGTTCACTGACAACAAATCCGTCCTGCGCGCCGCTGCCGGACGCCTGACTCAGCATCCTTATAACATACGCGATATGACTGATGTGACTACGCCAATGACTGAATTCATGGCGCTCACGATTGAACGTAAGGATGACCCGGGTGTTCTTGATTTCTATATTGATGAGTGTTTGCGGGCGGCCTATCCACTGAAATACAAACGCGCTTCGTGCGAAGTGCAAGTGAAAAGCCGCGCGCGCCTGATCTTGCTGCAGGCCGCTTCGGTGACCCTAAACACCTACGCAGGACTTGAAAGCTTAATGCGTTCCTCGGCGCAAATGTCGGGACGCAAACTCGTGTTTTTTATTTCTGACGGTTTCTTATTGGATACGGGTCCACGGAACTCTGACCCGCGCGGCAAGCTAACGGAGATTACTGATGCGGCACTGCGGGCTGGGGTGGTGATCTATACGATCGACGCCCGCGGGCTGTTTTCGGGCCTACCCGGGGTTGCCAACGATGTGCCGTTTGATAAACAGAACCGTCTGGAAAGCGCTAACTTACGAGAAGGACCCGCTTCACAGGATGCGCTTAACGCGCTGGCTGAAGATACTGGCGGCCGGGCCTTGCGCAATCAGAACTATTTTGACAAGTGGGTTAACAAGATTCTCGACGAGACTTCAAACTATTATTTGCTTGCGTGGCGTCCTAATAAAGAAGAAGAGACCGCCACGACTTTTAAAAATATTAAGGTGCGGGTTAACGACCATCCCGAGTACACGGTGCGTCTACCCCGCGGGTTTCTGAAGGCAAATCCGATCCTGGCTTCGAAGCCAACGGCTACGGTCCAGGTTCCGGCACAGCCGCACCAGGAATTACAGCAGGCCCTCACGGCGGTTCATCCCAAACATGAAATCCCCCTTACTCTTTCAGTTGTCTATCTGGATACGCCCGAGCATGGCCCGGTTCTGACAGCGTCAGTACGTCTCGCAAATGGGGCGCTATCTTACGAAGCAGTTGCGGGCAAACAGGTCGCGATGGTTGACGTGGCCGGCGTGATCATAAATGACCGAGCCAAATCGGCAGGCTGCTTTCAGGCTCGCCTGACAATCAACTCAGTCAACTCAAATAGTGAGTCCCAGGATGAATCTGCCACGATCTATAACTATCGAGTTCCACTCGCGGCGGGCCTCTATCAGGTGCGAATTGCAACACGCGATCGCAAAAGCGGGCAGGTCGGCAGCGCCCAACAGTGGATTGAGATTCCAGATCTCGCCTTGCATCGTTTGAGCTTGAGCAGTTTGTTCCTCGGCTTACAGAATGTGCAAGGACGAGGAGCAACCGCTGGGGCAGCAGGCAATCCGCAGGTGCAATTCAGCACGGACCACCGTTTCGCTCGCAACTCCCAGCTTGGTTTATTGATATTTCTTTACAACGCAGCGCGCGGCGAGAGTGGGAAATCAAAACCGGAAGCGATGATTGAAGCTCGGCTATTGCGGGGTGGTCAAGTGCTTCAAACGATGCCAATGCGAAGCGTTACCCTTGAGACGCAAGACTCGGCCCGCCTGGCGTTCGGTGGCGAGATCCCGCTCGACTCCGTGCCTTCAGGACAATACGTGATAGAGATTGTCGCAACTGATCAGATCGCTAAGACGAGCGCTTCGCAAAGGGCCAGGATTACGGTGGAGTGACCACGCGGTCGGAAGCTCTTGTGACTAGTCAATCTCTCTGAGCAGTCCTCGGTTGAAGCCTGGTCGCATCCGCGCCCGGTCCTGATAGGCATAGAAGATTATTTTTTCGTGGGCCTTTTGCGGCTTGCAGGTTTTGGCTTCTTCGTAGCGGTTGGTTTGGGAGAATCGCTAAAGTGGTTTCGTGCGAGCTTGATGAAAGTCTGCACAATTGGCGAATCGTAGCCGCCGGTCAGTCTGGCGACCCCCAACTCCCAGTTGATTTGCGCGCCCTCAATCCACCATCTCACCAGCCTGCCTTTATCAACTGCATCGCTAACTGTTTGCAGCGGCACAATACCAACGCCCATGTCTTCTTCGACCATTCGCCGGATTCGAAAAACTGATCGATCAACCTGCGAGTGTTGCCCCCGCGCTCGCCGAGAATGAGCTTTTCGCCGGCGAGGGTGTAGGCACTGATAGTGCGTTGTTTCGCCAGCCGGTGACGTGGCGAGGCGACCGCTACAAGTTGATCCTGGCTCAGCCTTTCCGTATTGATGCCGCGTGCTTCCACCGGTAGCGACACAAAAGCAACGTCGAGTTCACCGGCAAGAATCTGTTGAACCAAAGCTTCACTGGTTCCTGATGCCACAGTGACCTCGGCGCCGGCGTGCTGTTTGCGCAGGTCTTTCAATAGCTTCGGCAAAACATCAGTAGTTACCATTGCCGAGGCGCTGCCGACCCGCAACCTGCCTCGTTCAGCGCCAGCCAATTCCGCAATTTCGTCGACCGCCGCATCGTGATCGCGGAGGATCTGGCGCGCGCGCTGCAGCAATTGCTCGCCGGCTTCAGTGAGCATCACGCGACGCGGCGCGCGAATAAACAGTTTGGCGCCCAGCTCATTTTCGAGTTGTCGAATCTGCATACTAATGGCGGCCTGGGTGACGTGAACGCGGTGTGCGCCCGCGGTAAATGTGCCTAGTTCTGCTATTGAGATAAAGGCTCGGAGTTGTCGAATTTCCATAGGGGTCAGGGTTCCAATGCGTTGCCGGAGTTAACAAATTGTTACAGGGTGTTATCAGGGACGGTTATTGTAATAATAAAATCTTTTAGTTTCCATTATAAATTGCGCTTACCTAGAATGGCTGCGAGATGGCCCATGAAAACTAAGCAGCGCCGTCCCCCGACTATGGTCACCACGGATAGAAGACAAGCAGGGTTCGCGAGTACTCGCCGGCCACCTTTAAGACGCGCAGTTGTCGGCGTAGACGGCGGCGGAACAAAAACTCGAGCGGTGATTCTCGCCGCGGATTTCCGGGTACTTGGCGAAGGTCTGGCTGGGGCGTCAAATCCATTGCGGGTGGGCATCGCCAGTGCGGCCACCGCGATTCGCGAAGCGATTGATCGGGCTTGCGAGAACGCAGAACTGCGGCGCACGGATCTTATTGCTGCGGAGATCGGACTGGCCGGAGCCCGGCGGCGGGAATTGAATGCGCGCATGCGCGAGGCGCTCCTCGGTCTGGGCATCGGTGAAGTAGTTGTCGTTGGCGATGCTGATATTGCGCTCTACGGCGCCACCGAAGGCGAACCAGGGTTGATCGTTATCGCTGGTACCGGCTCGATTTGCTGTGGGATAAACGCGCGAGGCAAGACAATCTGCGCCGGCGGCTGGGGACCGATCGCCGGAGACGAAGGCGCCGGCGCCTGGATCGCGCGTCGAGCCCTGCGTGCGGTGGCCCAGGCAACAGACGGGCGTGGCCCGACGACCTTGCTCACTGGAGCAGCATGTACTTACTTCCATGTTTCTGACCCGTGTGACCTATCGACAGCCATTTATGCCCCGACGATGACGAACGAACGACTGGCGGGTTTTGGTAAAGATGTCATCGACGTTGCGAAGGCGAAGGATCGAGTGGCGCGAGAGATTCTTTGCGAAGGTGGTCGGGAGCTTGGGATTGCGGCGGCTGCCGTGATTCGCAATCTGAAGCTTGAGCGCGAAGCGTTTGAGGTTGGTTATGTAGGTGGCGTTTTCGACGCGGCCGGTGAACTTGTATTGTCGTCGATGCGTGAAGAAATAGGCCGAATCGCAGCCAAAGCCCATCTCGCGCCGCCCAGATTTTCTCCTGCAGTTGCAGCTGCACGTATGGCGTGGGAGCATCTCAACCACATGGCCCTTGCAGTTTAGAGCATTTATTGTTTCGCAGCTCCAAATCGTTCCGCGGATCAACCAAGGCCTGAATGAACCCTGAAAACCCTGATCTACTTCCCGTCACCGAACAAGAGAATGTGAAGACGAGCAACCTCAGCTTGTTACCCGTTCGCGAAATAATCCGGTTGATGAATGATGAAGACGCGCTCGTTGCTCCGGCGATTGCTCTGGTTCTTCCGGAGATAGAGCGAGCGATCGAGGGTATTGTGGCCCGGATTCGCAGTGGCGGCAGACTCTTCTACATCGGGACCGGCACTTCGGGGCGACTAGGCGTACTCGATGCCGCGGAATGCCCGCCCACATTTGGAGTGTCGCCGGATTTGGTTCAGGCAGTTATCGCCGGTGGTTATGAAGCGTGCTATCGTGCGGTCGAAGCTTCAGAAGACGACGCCGACGCGGGTGGAAAAGATTTGCAGGCACGTGGCTTCAATAAGGAAGATGTACTGGTTGGAATTGCGGCGTCAGGTCGCACGCCCTACACCGTGGGCGCAGTAAATCATGCGCAACGCTGCGGCGCTTTCACGATTGCGATCACCTGTGTTCCGCAATCGCCAATCACCGAAGTTGCCGAAGTCAGCATTGTTCCCGTTGTCGGTCCGGAAGTGGTTGCCGGTTCCACGCGACTCAAGGCCGGTACCGCACAGAAACTCGTTCTCAATATGCTATCGACAGCAACCATGGTCAGACTCGGGTACGTGAGTGGAAATCGGATGACAAATGTGCTGCCGCGCAACTCCAAGCTGCGAGCGCGTGCCATTCGCATCATCATGGCCGAAAGCGGGTTAGATGAAGAAGCAGCACGAGCTGCGTTGGACAAGTCGGGCGACGACCCGCGTGCAGCTTTGGTCATGCTGAAGACAGGAAGTTCAATCGAAGAAGCGAAAGTCGCGCTTGAAGCATCAAACGGTGTCATTGAACAGGCGGCCATGATGCTCAGGAAATAGTTCACTCAGACCTAAGAACCTTATCTTGTCTGTCAACCTTCATCCAGCCCTAAACGGCGCACGCGCGTGCATCTTTGACGCGGGCGGGACAATCGTGCACCCGGACTGGACTCGTCTTTCGCGCATCGCGGCGGCAGTTTCTGGTCGCTCTTTCAATTCCGAGGAAATGGCTCGCGCTTTCAGCGAGATGCTTAGAGCTGTCGGAATCGAGATGCAACGCGAAGGGTTTGTTTTGCCGGATGAAATGAATCGGCCGCATTGGACCTTCCAACGCACCTATGCAGCATTGGGTCTTGATGAAACGGCCTGCGCTGCCGTGATCGAACGGCTGGCCCTTTCGCACGCTCAGCGCCACGTCTGGTGCAGTCCCGATCCGGCAGCCTCGCGTACACTCGATGAGCTGAAACGACAAGGTTTGATTCTCGCCGTTATTT
>WNFK01005386.1_pt1 | contig 10096 bp, 11 predicted proteins | sample 5400281 | NCBI WGS metagenome assembly WNFK01 (sample SAMN13153350, study PRJNA577476) | soil metagenome | isolation source: 20 cm soil on Douglas fir-dominated hillslope | place: USA:California | collected 2013-09-17
CGCCGGCATCAAGCCGAGCGGGAAGAAAGACATCGCCTTGGTCTATTCATCGGCGCCCGCGCGCGCCGCTGCGATCTTCACCACCAATCAGGTCAAGGGCGCCTCCGTGCTCGTGTCCCAGGAGCACGTCAGGGACGGCAAGGCGCAGGCCATCGTCGCCTCGAGCGGGTGTTCCAATGTCTGTACGGGTGAACAGGGGGTCAAGGACGCCCGCGAGATCACCAAGACGGTGGGCGAGCTCCTGCGCATCAAGTCGAACCAGGTGCTCATCGCCGCCACGGGGGTCATTGGGCAGCCCCTGCCCATGGACAAGATCCGCCCTGCCCTGCCCAAGCTCGTGAAGGCCCTCTCACCACAGGGAGGCCGGAGCGCGGCGGAAGCCATCATGACCACGGATACCCGGCTCAAGGAGGCGGCCCTCCACGTCGAGGTGGGCGGGCGCCCCATCACCATCGGGGGCATCGCCAAGGGCGTGGGAATGCTCGAGCCGCACCTCGCTACGATGTTCTGTTTTCTTGCCACCGACGCCATGGTGGCGGCCGACGCCCTCCCGCGCGTGCTCAAGCGGGCCGCGGACGCTTCGATCAACCGGATCACCGTGGACGGGGACCAGTCCACGAGCGATACGGTGGCCGTGCTCGCCAATGGGCTGGCCGAGAACGCTCCCCTGGAACGCGGAAGCCGGGGATTGCGGGAGTTCGCCGTCGGCCTCGACGCGATCGTGGCCCGCCTCGCCCAGATGCTCGTGGCGGACGGGGAAGGCGCGACCAAGGTGGTGGAGGTGGCGGTGAGCGGAGCGCGGACGCGACGCGAGGCGCTGCTTGCCGCGCGGTCCGTCGCCAATTCTCCGCTGGTCAAGACGGCGATCAATGGTGCCGATCCGAACTGGGGCCGCATCATGATGGCCCTGGGCAAGTCGGCGGCCCGCGTGGTGCAGGACAAGGTGTCCATCCGCTTCGGTGACGAGCTGCTGGTGGAGAAAGGCATGCTCAAGCCCGGGGCGCGCGTGGACAAGATCCGGGCCCTCATGGCGGGCCATGAATACCCGATCGTCATCGATCTCGGTCTGGGCCGCGGCCGGGACACGGTGTGGACAGCAGATCTCAGTGAGGAGTACGTTCGAATCAACGGGAAGTACACGACCTAGCAGCAGAGCAGCTCACTACGCACGATCGCCAGCTTCGGTCCCCGGCTTCGGCTCGGGGAAGTGCGGAGGCGCCCTCCCGGGATGCCCCGCCGCTCGCGATCGGAGGCCAACCGAACAGGAGCGACACATGGCGGCATTGACCATGAAGGAACTGCTGGAGGCCGGCGTCCACTTCGGCCACCAGACCAAGCGCTGGAACCCGAAGATGCAGAAGTACATCTTCGGGGAGCGCAACGGCATCTACATCATCGACCTGCAGAAGACCCTCAAGAAGTTCCGCGAGGCCTATGCCTACGTGCGGGATCTCGCGGCGGGTGGGGGCACCCTCCTCATGGTGGGGACCAAGAAGCAGGCGCAGGAGACGGTGCTCGAGGAAGCGGGCCGGTGCGGAATGTACTACGTCAACCACCGCTGGCTGGGCGGCACCCTCACCAACTTCGCGACCATCCGCAAGTCCATCGCGCGCCTCAAGAAGCTCGACGAGATGAAAGAGACGGGCGACTACGAGCGGCTGCCCAAGAAGGAAGTCATCGTTCTCGAGCGTGAGCGGGAGAAGCTCCAGCACGCCCTCATCGGCATTCGGAACCTGGATCGGTTGCCCTCGGCTATCTTCATCATCGATCCCAAGAAGGAAACGATCGCGGTGGAGGAGGCCCGACGCCTCGCCATCCCCATCGTGGCCATCGTGGACACGAACTGCGACCCGAGCGGGATCGACTACCCGATTCCGGGCAACGACGACGCCATCCGCTCCGTGCGTCTCATCACGTCCCGCATCGCCGACGCCGTGCTGGAGGGGGCGGGCACGCACGCCAAGGAAGCGGCCACCGCCGACGAAATCCCCGATTCGCCAAACCTGCCGGTGGTGACCGAGGCCGAGATGGCCGCGTCCACCGAAGCCGGATCGTAAGAAGGAGAGCGGCTCTCATGGCATCGTCCGCTGAACTCGTCCGGGACCTCCGGGAACGCACGGGGGCCGGCATGATGGACTGCAAGGCGGCCCTCGAAGCGTCCAAGGGAGATCTCCAGGGCGCCGTCGAGCACCTGCGAAAGAAGGGCTTGGCCGACGCGGCCAAGAAGCAGCACCGGGAGGCCAAGGACGGGCTCATCCACGCCTACATCCACCCCGGGAGCAAGATCGGCGTGCTCGTGGAGGTCAACTGCGAGACGGACTTCGTCGCGCGCACCGAAGATTTCCAGCAGCTCGTGAAAGACATCGCCATGCAGGTGGCCGCCGCCAACCCGCTCTACGTGTCGCGGGAGCAGGTGCCCGGCCCGGTTCTGGAGAAGGAGCGCGAGATCTACGCGCAGCAGATGGCGGACCAGAAGAAGCCGGCCCAGGTCCTCGAGAAGATCGTGGAGGGCAAGATCGAGAAGTTCTACACGGAGATGTGTCTGCTCGATCAGCCCTTCATCAAGGACGCTACGGGCAAGACCCGGATCAAGGACATGGTCGACGGCGCCACCGCCAAGATGGGCGAGCGCGTGGTGGTCAAGCGCTTCGCGCGCTTCCAGGTGGGCGCGGACTAGCACCATGGCCCAGGCCGGGGCGCCCGTATACCGCCGCGTCCTCCTGAAGGTTTCCGGGGAGGCGCTGGCCGGCAACCAGGCCTACGGCATCGAGCCCGAGACGATTGGGCGCATCGCGGAAGAGATCCGCGAAGTGATCGGCATGGGCGTGCAGGTGGCGGTGGTCATCGGGGGCGGGAACATCTTCCGGGGCATCGCGGCGAGCGCGGGGGGGATGGACCGCGCCACCGGTGACTACATGGGTATGCTCGCCACCGTGATCAATGCTCTCGCGCTCCAGGACGCCATCGAGAAGGCGGGGGTGGCCACCCGCGTGCTCTCCGCCATCGAGATGCGCGCGGTGTCCGAACCCTACATCCGCCGGCGCGCCATCCGCCATCTCGAGAAGGGGCGGGTGGTGGTGTTCGCGGCAGGCACGGGCAATCCGTTCTTCACCACGGACACGGCGGGCGCGCTGCGGGCCGTGGAGATCGGCGCCGAGGTCTTTCTCAAGGCGTCCAAGGTGGACGGCATCTATACCGCGGACCCGGCCAAGGATCCTCAAGCGGTCAAGCTGCCCCGGGTGGGCTACATCGAAGCCCTCAACCGGGGGCTGGCAGTGATGGACACCACGGCCATCTCGCTCTGCATGGATAACAAGCTCCCCATCGTGGTCTTCGATCTCACGCGGCGGGGCAATATCCGGCGCATCGTGGCCGGCGAGGATGTGGGCTCAGTCGTCACCAACGACGCGACGCCACCCAAGGGGTAGAGCCATGCAAGAACTCATCAAGGACCTCGAAACGCGCATGCAGGCGGCCACTGATCTGCTCACCCGCGAGTTCTCCGGCGTGCGGACGGGACGCGCGAGCGCCGCCCTCCTCGACAACCTGCGCGTGGAGGCCTATGGCAACTTCGCGCCCATCAATACGCTCTCGTCCGTTTCCGTGCCCGATCCCAAGACCATTGTCATCCAGCCCTGGGATGCCTCGCAGATCGGCAATATCGAGAAGGCCATCCACAAGTCCGATCTCGGCATCACCCCGTCGTCCGACGGCAAGGTCGTCCGCCTCACCATGCCCACCTTGACCGAAGAGCGCCGCAAGCAGCTCGCGAAGACGGTGGGCAAGTACGCGGAGGACGCGCGGGTCGCCATCCGCAACGTGCGGCGAGAGGCGAACGACAAGCTCAAGGCCATGGCCAAGGACAAGCACGTGTCGCAGGACGACGAGCGCCGTGGTCACGATTCCATTCAGAAGACCACCGACAAGTTCATCGCCAAGGTGGACGAGCTCGCCAAGAAGAAGGAGCAGGAAGTTCTCGCCATCTAGGCGCCGCCGCTCTCGCTCGGAAGAATGGACCCGGTCTCGTGTGGACCGGGTCTTTTGCTTTGCAACGGGCCGAATTGCATAGAATTTGCCCCCGTCGTCACGTAAAATGACGCGATATGGCGCTCAAGGCAGGAGCCGACGCCGCGTCGGCCACATCATCATGGATGGCAATGGACGCTGGGCCACCTCGCGCGGGCTGCCCCGCGTGGCCGGGCACGCCGAGGGTGTCAAGGCGGTGCGCAACACGGTGCGGGCGGCGGGGGAGATCGGCGTCGAATACCTCACGCTCTATGCCTTCTCGTCGGAGAACTGGAATCGGCCCAGTCACGAGGTCTCCACGCTCATGACCTTGCTCGAGCGGTCGATCGATCGCGAGCTCCCCGAGTTGATGCAGCGGAACGTGCGCTTCCGGGTCATCGGCCGCCCCAACGGCGTGCCGCGCGAGGTGCAGCGCCGGATCGATCACGTGGTCCAGACCACCGGCGGCAACACGGGCCTCACCCTCCTCATGGCCTTCAACTACGGGGCGCGTGACGAGATCGTCGACGCGTGCCGGCGACTCGCTCTCGACGTGCAGGATGGTCGCGTCAAGCCGGAGGAGATCGACGAGGTGCGGGTGGGGCGGGCCCTCTACACGGATGGCGTCCCCGATCCCGACCTGCTCATCCGCACGAGCGGGGAGATGCGCGTGTCGAACTTTCTCCTCTGGCAGATCGCTTACACCGAGCTGTGGGTGACGCCCACGCGGTGGCCCGATTTCGAAGCTCGGGATCTCTTCCTCGCCGTGGCGGACTTCCAACAGCGGGACCGGCGCTTCGGGCGAGTGTGATGTCCGAGGCGCGCGGCGTGCCGCTGCCGACACCGGTGGACGCACGAAGCTCGTCGCGCGCGGGTGAGCTGGTTCGGCGCGTGCTCAGCACCGCCGTTATCCTTCCCGCCTTCGTGTGGATTCTCATGGGTGCTCCCACCTGGGCCTTCACCGTCCTGATCGTGGCCGTGGGCATGCTCGCGAACTGGGAGTTCACGCGCATGTTCGCGCGGGCGGGTGTCCCCGTCCTGCGCGACGCGGGGCTGCTCTGGGGCGCTCTCGTCACCCTGGCCTTCGTGCGTCCCGATCGCACGGGGGCGGCCTTCGCGGTGGTGGTGATCGGGCTCCTCGTGGCCAGCCTCGACCGGGGCGCGGGGGGAATGATGCGCTGGCAGCGCGTGGCCGTCACTCTCCTCGCCGTCTGCTACGTCAACTGGCTGCTCGGACACACCATCCTCCTCCGCGCGCTCCCCGACGGCCTGCACTGGATTCTCCTCCTCGTGTGGATCACCTGGCTGGGCGAGACGGCCGCCTACGGCGTGGGCTCGCTCATCGGGCGGCACAAGCTCGCCCCCGCGTCGCTGTGCGCGGCCTTGACCGCGCCCGCCTGGCTGTTTCCCGGGCTGCCCCTTCGCGACGCCCTTGTGATCGGCATCCTGCTCGGTGTCGTCGGTCAGATCGGCGATCTCGTCGAGTCGGCTCTCAAGCGGAGCGTGGGCACCAAGGACACGGGGCAGGTCATCCCCGGGCACGGAGGCATTCTGGATCGGATCGACGGCCTCCTCTTCAACGCCCCGGCCCTTTTTTATTACATCACCTACGGACGGGCTCTCCACGCATGAAGCGGCTGACGGTACTGGGAGCCACGGGGTCGGTGGGTCGGCGCGCCCTCGAGCTCGTCGCCCACTTCCCGGAACAGTTCCGCGTCGAAGGCCTGGCCGCCCGCGGCTCGAATCCCGATCTGGTGGCCGAGCTCTGTCGCGCGCACCGTCCACGCGTGGTCGCGTTGTCGGACGAAGACGCGGTGGATGTACTCGCCCGCGCTCTCGGGCATCCGCGCCCGGAGATTCTCGGGGGCGCCCGTGGCCTGGTGACGCTCGCTCGTGATCTGGGATCCGACGTGGTGCTCTCGGCCATTGTGGGCGGCGCGGGACTCCTGCCCACCATGGCCGCCATCGAATCCGGCAAGGCGGTGGCCATCGCCAACAACAAGGCGCCGATTCTCCCCGTGGATTCCGAGCACAGCGCCATCTACCAGTGCCTCGAAGGCCAGCAGCGCGGCCAGGTTCACCGCATCCTGCTCACGGCTTCGGGCGGCCCCTTCCGTCGCCTGCCCAAGGCCGAGATGGCCGCGGTCACCGTGGAGGATGCGCTCAACCACCCGACGTGGAAGATGGGAGCGAAGATCACCGTCGACTCCGCCACCCTCATGAACAAAGGGCTCGAAGTCATCGAGGCGCGCTGGCTCTTCGACCTTCCCTCGGACCAGGTGCAGGTGGTGGTGCATCCCCAGTCCATCATTCATTCCATGGTCGAGTACGTGGACGGATCGGTCATCGCCCAGCTTGGAGTAGCCGATATGGGAATTCCCATTCTCTACGCCCTCAACTATCCCGACCGCCTCCCGTGGCCGGGGGAGCGGCTGGACCTCACGAAGACGGGCCCGTTGACTTTCGAGGAGCCCGATGTCGATCGCTTTCCGTGCCTCGGCTTGGCTCGCCAGGCCCTTACCGCGGCCGGCTGCGCTCCCGCCATTCTGAACGCAGCCAACGAAGTGGCGGGAGCTGATCGCCGCTGCGCTCGATCGCGTGCCCGCGCGCGCGCTCGACAGCATCGAGACCTGCGTGGCCGTGGACGCGGAGACGCGCCGCTTCGTCGAGGCGCGCGTACCGGGCAAGGTCCCCGCGGCCGCGGGGAGGGCAGGACGATGACGACTATTGTCGCTTTCGTAGCGGTCCTCGGCATCCTCATTCTCATCCACGAGTGGGGCCACTTCATCGTGGCGCGGCTATCCGGGGTGGGCGTCGAGCGCTTCTCCATCGGCTTTGGCCCCGTCCTGTGGAGGATCAAGGGCAAGGAGACGGAGTACTGCATCTCGCTCATCCCCATGGGTGGCTACGTCAAGATGGTGGGGGACGACGAGAACCCACTCGAGGGCGGGCGCACCGGGAGCACGGATCCCGCCCGCTCCTTCAACCTCAAGCCGATCTGGGTGCGCTTCCTCATTGTCTTCGCGGGCCCCGGCATGAACTTCGTTCTCGCCGTGGTCCTCGCCAGCCTTGCCTTCATGATCTGGGGCCGGCCGGTGGTGCCGTCGGTGGTGGGGCGGGTGGCCGAGGGCAGCGTGGCCGCCAGCGCCGGGCTCAAGCCCGGAGACAAGATCGTGGCCGTGGACGGCAAGCCCGTCCAGTACTGGGACGAGGTGCAAGGGCTGGTGCAGGACAGTCGCGGCAAGAAGCTCGTGCTCGTGGTCACCGGCGCGGACGGCGAGCGGAAGATCGAGGTTGCCCCCCAGCGGGTGGCGGGCCGCGACATCTTTGGTGACGAGCAGGATTACTGGGACCTCGGCGCCCGTCAGGCTGCATCCGACTCGGCGAAGATCGGGGAGGTCATCCCGGGCGGACCGGCGGCCGCCGCCGGCCTCAAGCCCGGCGATGTCGTGGTCTCCGTGCAGGGCCAGCCCGCCGCGTCGTGGGACGATCTCGCGGATGCGATCAGCAAGCGGCCGGGCCAGCCGACGGAGCTCGGAGTCAAGCGGGGGGACACGACGCTGACCCTGACGGTGACGCCGGGCCCCACCGGCCCCGACGGAAAGGGACGCATCGGGGCGCGGTGTTTGTGCGCTCCAATCCGGTGGTCGCGGTGAAGGACGGCGTGCTCAAGACCTGGGAGTGGACGTACATGACGGTCAAGGGCATGTTCAAGCTCGTGACCGCGCAGCTCGCGCCGTCCAATATCGGTGGCCCCATCCAGATCGCCGCGGCGGCGGGGGAGCAGGCGCGCCAGGGTTTCGCGTATCTCACCCTCTTCACCGCGCTGATCAGTGTCAATCTGGCCGTGCTGAACCTCCTCCCCGTGCCCATGCTCGACGGCGGCCACCTGCTCTTCTTCGTGTGCGAGGCGGTGCTGGGGCGGCCGATCTCGATTCGCAAGCGAGAGATCGCCCAGCAGGTGGGGTTCGTGCTCCTGATGATGCTGATGGTGTACGCCGTGTACAACGATCTGTCGCGGCTCGACGTCTTCCACCGCTTCTTCCGCTAGCCGGGGGATATTCATGGGCCAATACAACTGCCACGTGTTCGTGTGCACCTCGGGCGAGACCTGCCCGCAACAGGGTGATGTGGAGAAGTACGTCAAGATCCTGCGCACGGCGGCGGCGCAGGCGGGCAAGCATGCCGAGGTACGCATCAACAAGGCGGGCTGCTTCTCGCAATGCGGCCACGGCCCCATGATCGTCGTGTATCCGGACAATGTCTGGTACGGCGGCGTCCAGGAGTCCGATCTCCAGGAGATCCTGGAGTCGCACATCCTGGGCGGGCGACCCGTCAAGCGGTTGATCTACGATCCCGGCGTCCCCGGCGCGAACAAGGTCAAGACGGCGACCTGACGAATGCGCTGGATCCGCTCGCTCATCCCCACCCTGCGCGAAGACCCCGCGGACGCGGAGGCCATCAGCCACAAGCTCATGGTCCGCGCCGGGCTCGTGCGCCAGCTCGCCGCCGGCATCTACGTCTATCTTCCCCTCGGCCACCGGGTGATCGACAAGGTCAATCGGGTGATTCGCGAGGAGATGAACGCCATCGGCGGGCAGGAGATCTCCATGCCCGTGCTCCAGCCCGCGGAGATCTGGCAGCAATCGGGGCGGTGGGACGCTATCGGCGGAGAAATGTTCCGCCTCAAGGACCGTAACCAGCGGGACATGTGCCTGGGCATGACCCACGAGGAGGTGGTGGCGTGGGTCGCCGCGCGCGAGCTTCGCTCCTACCGCGACCTGCCCCAGATCTGGTATCAGATCCAGACTAAGGAGCGCGACGAGGCGCGCCCGCGCTCGGGTGTCCTCCGCACACGGGAGTTCCTCATGAAGGACTCCTACACCCTGGATCCCGATGCGGCCGCCCTCGACGTGTCCTACAACGCCCACAAGCAGGCGTATTGCAAGATCTTCGACCGCTGCGGTGTCCGCTACGTGGTCGTCGACTCCGATCCGGGCATGATGGGCGGATCGGGATCCCACGAGTTCATGGCCCCCTCCGCCGCGGGCGAGGACGACGTCGCCTTGTGCGCAGCCTGCGGATACGCGGCAAACGTGGAGCTGGCCCGAGGGGTGCCCGCGCCCGGAGGGCTCCGCGAAGCCGGGGCCCGGGAAGTGGCCACCCCGGACGCGCGCACCATCGCCGAGGTGGCCGCCCAGCTCAAGGTGGACGCCGCGAGCACCGTGAAGTCCCTCGTGTTCATGGTGGGCGACATGCCCGTGCTCGCGCTCGTGCGTGGTGATCACAATCTGCACGAGCGCAAGCTCGCGCGGGCCCTTCGCGCCGAGGCCCGGCCCGCCCAGCCGGACGAGGTGCGCAAGCACCTCGGGGTGTCGGTGGGCTCCATCGGGCCGGTAGGGATCAAGGGCGCATCCCGTATCGTGGCCGACGAATCGCTCAGAGACGGCGCCTACGTGGTCGGGGCCAACCGCGACGGTTACCACCTGGTCGGCGTCACAGTGCGGCCAGCCGCTCTCGGTGGAGCGGGTGATCGAGGTGGGCAACATCTTCAAGCTCGGCACCAAGTATTCGGAGCCGCTGGGGGCGATGTACCTGGACGAGCAGGGACAGCAGAAGCCCATCGTCATGGGCTCGTACGGAATCGGTCCGGCCCGCATCGCCGCCGCGGCCGTGGAGCAGCGCCACGACGCCGACGGCATCATCTGGCCCTGGGCAATCGCGCCCTTCCATGTCCACATCGTTCCCGTGGCCGTCAAGGACGCCGCCCAGATGGCGGCGGCCACCGAGATCGAGAAGCTGCTGGAGGGCGCGGGCTTCGACGTCCTCATGGATGACCGCGACGAGCGGGCGGGCGTGAAATTCAAGGATGCCGATCTCCTGGGCGTTCCCATCCGGATCACCGTGGGCAACGCCCTGGCCAAGGAAGGCGTGGTCGAGATCCGCGAGCGGGCGACCCGGGCGGAATGGAAAGTGTCCCGCGAGCGCGTCCTCGAGGCCATTCGCAAGATCGTGGACGGGTTGGCGATGGGTTAGGGAACCCTTCCGACCTCCCCGGGGCTATCCGGCCTTGCGGGTGGGGTCTACATGT
>WNFK01188762.1_pt1 | contig 10092 bp, 8 predicted proteins | sample 5400281 | NCBI WGS metagenome assembly WNFK01 (sample SAMN13153350, study PRJNA577476) | soil metagenome | isolation source: 20 cm soil on Douglas fir-dominated hillslope | place: USA:California | collected 2013-09-17
CTGCTCCTCGACGTAGCCGCGCGCGTAGGCGAGGCCGCGCCGGAACGTGTTGCGCGTATTCCAGTTCATCAGCGAACGTCCGACGCCGATCGCCCAGCGCTCCGGATTCCCGGCCTGCGCGAGCTTCAGCGAGCCGGGATTGCGGATCTCCATCTCCTCGTACGTCGAGAGACCGGTCTTCAACAAGACGCCCTGGCCGCCCATGTTCGTGCCCGAGCCGGGGATGAAGAGGACGCTAGTCACGCCGCCCGCGACGCCGCGCAGGAGGTTCGGGTTCCCGGGCTCGACCGCGGAGCTCGCGCGCAGCTCCGGGTTGGTCATGTAGACCATGTCGTTGATGTCGTTGATCAGGAAGCTCTTGCCCGCGATGTGGCAGTGGAGGTCGACGAAGCCCGGACAGATCCAGCTCCGGCCGCAGTCGACGACTTCGAGGCCCTGCGGGATCTCGACGCCGCTCGCGGGTCCGATCGTCTCGATCTTGCCGTCGCGCACGATCACGACCGCGCCGTCGACGACCTCGCGGCCCTCGGCGCCGACGACGAGCGCCTTCGCGGCGAGCAGGGCGAAGCTCTTGCCGTGGCGGACGGGACGCTTCGGCACTTGCGCAGCCGCGGCGTCGGACGAGCCGCTCGTGCGCTCGTGTCCGCGACCGCACCCGACGAGAGCGACGAGCGCCGTCGCGGCGACGAGCAGTCTCCGCGCTCCGGTCACCGCACCTCCTCGCCCGCGACCCAGACCCGCAGGACGCGGGTCGCGACGTCGAGCGGACTGCCGTCGAGCAGGGCGACGTCGGCGTCGAGCCCCGGAGCGAGATTCCCGACGCGGTTGTCGATCGCGAACATCCGCGCGGCATCCGAGGTGAGGGCTCGCAGCGCCGCGTCGGCGCTCATCCCCTGCGAGACCGCGTAGGCCGCCATGCCCGGGAGGTCGCTCGCGCCGTCCTCCGCGTCGCTGTGGAAGGCGATCGGGATCCCCGCCGCGGCCATCTCGGCGTAGCGATTGCGCCGCTGCGCGCCGGTCTTCGGCTCGATCCAGGTGATCTGCTCGCCGAGCAGGACGCCGGCGACGCGGCCGCGGATCTTCTCCGCGACCTTCCACGCGTCCCGCGCGCCGAGGAGGATCGGCTTGATGCCGGCGCCCTCGAAGGCGGACACGCAATCGAGGATCTCGTCGTCGCGGTCGACGCCGACGACGACGGCGCCTTCGTTCTTCATCGCGCGGCGCAGCGGCTCGAGGTCGGCGTCGATGCCGGGAGCGCGGGGCTGGCCCTTGATCTCCTTCTTCTCGACTTCCTTGGGCTTGCGGCGCTCGCTGCGCTTGGCCACCTCGTACTCCGTCGACGTCTGCGCGAGTTCGACGTCGACGCTGGCGGCACCCTGCACGAGCTTGCCCGCGAGCTTGCCGTCCTTCTCCTCGACGTCGAGCGCGATCTTGCCGCGGCTCGCGTCGCCGGAGAGCGACACCTTCTTCTCCTTGCGCTCGCCCGCGACCTGGATCAGCTCGTCCGAGAGGGAGCTGCACCGCAGCGTTCCGGAGATCTTGCCCTCCTCGTCGAGGACGTAGAGACGCAGGCGCGCCTTCTCGAACGGCGGCACGACGACCTGGGCCTCCCAGGCTCCGGTGATCGGCTTGGCGGCTTCCTTCTCGCCCTTCTTGGCGCCCTTCTTCTTGTCGCCGGCCTTCTCGCCGTTCTTGTCGGCGCCCTTGTCGGCGGCCTTCTCGTCCTTGCCGGCCTCGCCCTTCGACTCGCCGGCGGCTTCCTTCTTCTCGCCCTTGGCCTCGTCGGACCCCTCCTTCGCCTCGCCTTCCTTCTTCTCGTCGGGCTTCGCCTCGGCGCCTTCCTTCGGCGGAGTCCAGGCGGCGAGCTTCTTCTCGTACTCGTCCCACTTCTTCGCGTAGTCCGCCGCCTTCTGCAGCACTTCGCGCACGGACTTGCCGGACTCGAGCCGATTCCCCTCGGTCCACTGGAAGCGCAGCGCGGTCGGGTTGCGCACGATCATCCGGTCGAAGTCGCTGCTCGCCGGCTTGTAGGCGAGGATCGGCGCGCCGGTGCGGTTCGCGCCGCGCGGCGACAGGACCACCGTGGTCACTCCGGCCTTGGCGACGCGGCGCCCGACGCGCTCGCCCGGATCGAGGATCCTGGAGACGTCGAACTTCGTCGCCGGGACGCGCTTGCTGCCCTCGAGCCCGAGGAATCCGAGCGCGTCGATCATCCCGGGCATCGCCGCCTTGCCGTGCACGATCGTCGCGCCCGCCGGACGCCCGACGCGTGTGCCGATCTCGCGGATGCGTCCGCCTTCCATGAGGATCTCGCCGGGGCGCAGCACGTCGCCGTCGCCGGCGTAGAGCTCCTCGACGGACAGTCGAGCGGGTGACCGCTGTAGACCGCGAGGTCCGCGTCCTTGCCGGGGGCGAGGCTGCCGACCCGCTCCGCGACGCCGAGGATCTCGGCGGCCGAGAGCGTGATCGCACGCAGGGCGTCCTTCCGTGCGAGTCCGCCGCGCGAGCAGATCTCGGCCGCGAAGCGCAGGTCGACGGCGGAGGTCTGGTCCGAGCCCGCGATCGCGAACTTCACGTGCGCGCGCTCGAGCGCCGCGGCGATGTCGAAACGCGGGAGGTGGACCGCGGGGTCGCGACCGAGGTCCCGGCCCGGCCGATTCGGGTCGAAGGGAGCGGCGACGATCGCTCGCGCCCCGGCCTTGGCGATGTCCGCGGCGAGAGCGTCGGAGACTTCCGCTCCGCCGAGTCCGTCGAGCACGAGCGGCAGGCTTTTCTCGCCGAAGAAGCCGAGGAGCGCGCGGATCTCGAGCTCGTTGACGGCGGCCATGCGCCAGGGTCGCTGCGCCGCGATCAGATCGCGAAGGCGCGCGGCGAGATCGGGGCCGTACTCGCCGCGGTCCTCGCCTCCCTGGGCGAGGGCGACGATCTCCTGGAGCGCGACCATCGCGCCCATCAGCGAGCGCGGCAGCTGCGGCTGCTCGACTCCCATGCCGACGTCGACCGTCGCCGGGATCGGCGGCTGCCAGTAGCCCGGCGTCATGCGCGATTCGGCGCTGACCGCGCCGTGGATCGAGGCGCTCGCGCTCACGACGCGGTCGCGGCTGCTGCCTCCGCGGGCGGCGAGCTTGACGACGGCGCCTTGCCCCGCGATCAGCCGGCCGCGAGCGGGAGGCAGGTAGGCGCTCGTGACACCTTCCTGGAGCGCGTGGACCTGCGACGAGTACGGATCGAAACCGTCGACGGCCAGGACGGAGAGATCGGCGGTGCGCTCCGAGGGCCGCGGCGCGCCGTAGTTGCTGTTCGCGGCGACGAGACCCGGCGCGATCACCGCGTCGGGCCCGTAGTCGACGACGCGCGCGCCGGCGGGGATCTCGACGTCCTTGCCGATCGCGACGACGTGGCCGTTGTCGATCACGATCGCGCCGCCGCCTTCGATCACGACGTCGTTCTCGACCGCGTAGATCGTCCCGGCGCGCAGGACGACGACGTCGGCGGCGGGCGCGGGCGCCGGGTGCACCGCGGAGACCGGAAGTGCGAGGAGCGCGAGGATCATCGGTGGTCTTTCCCGTCCTTGCCGCCGTCCTTCTTCTCGCCCGCGTCCTTCTTCTTCTCGGCCTTGTCGTTGCCGATCTCCTTCTCGTCGTCGTCGGGGTTCGCCTGCGCGTCCGCGCCGCCGGGGCCGCTGTTCGGCTGCTCGACACCCTCGATCAGGTGCTTCACGCGCACGTCCTTGCTGCGGTCGTAGACGAGATTGCCGTCGAGCACGACGAACTGCACCGTCGTCCGCGCCGAGAGCGGATCGCCGGAGAGCAGGAGGACGTTGCCGTCCTTGCCCGCTTCGAGGCTGCCGACGCGGTCGCCGAGGCTGAGGATGTCGGCGGGAGTCCGCGTGACCGCGTCGAGTGCTTCCTTGCGGTCCAGCCCGTAGCCGACGCACATCGCGGCCTGGTACCAGAGCGACTGGGCCTGCGGATTCAGCGACTGCAGCGCGAAGCGGACCTTCTTCTTCTGGAACACGCCGGGCACGAAGGTCTCGATCTCCTTGCCCGTGATCGGATCGGTCGACCGCCTTCCACGAGTCGCCGTCGACGACGAGCGTCGTGCGGGCCAGGAATCCGTTCTCGCGCGCCACCTCGAGCGCGAGCGAGACCGCGGCGGCTCCATCGCAGTACACGAAGGCGGGCACGCGGCCTTCGACGAGGCGCAGCAGAGGCGCCTGCTTGTCTTCGATCTCGCCGCGCGGGACGCTCTCGAGACCCTTCACCGTCCACGTGGCGCAGCCCTCCATCGCGCGACCCTTCTTGTTCTCCTCCTTCTCCATGTCGCGGCCCTGGTACAGCGCTTCGCGGCGCGCCGTGTCCTTGCCGTCCTGCGTGTCGCGGACGAGCTTCTGGAGGTAGAGGCGCAGGTCCGTGAACGCCTTGCGCAACGCCTGGGCCTGCGTCGCGCGCGACTTGCCGGCCTTCGGCCCCGCGGAGATCTTGATGCCCGCGTCGGTCTTCTCGAGCATCGATTCGATCGTCAGGCCGAAGGGCTTGACGACGAGTCCCTGCGCGCCGATCACGCAGCCCCCGGAGTTCGCGGCGGGCGGACCCTGCTGGACATCGAGTCGCGCACGTCGAGGAACGGCGCCACGTCGATGTTCTCGTTCGGACGGTCCATGCCGCGCGTCGTGTGCGCCTCGACGAAGCCGGGGAACGCCGTGAGCTCGGGGTGATCGATCACCTCGACGTCCCAGGGCGCCTTCGTGTCCGGTCCGACGGACTTGATCTTCCCGTCCTCGATAACGATCACGCCGTTGACGATGTCTGGACCCGCCTGGGTGATGATCCTCCCGGCCTTGATCGCGATCTTGCCGCTGGCCAGCGCGGCCGGGGCGCAGAGGAGCAGCGCTCCGGCGCGGAGGAAGAGAGGCGATGTCCGAATGTTGCGAACCAGCATGGGGTGACTCCGGTACTCGAAAGCGTTGCGCTCGATGGTTCTCGTGGGGGCGGCGCGGATCATTCGCGGGGACGGGGATCGACCTTGAGCACGCCGTCGAGGATCACGCCGACGACGCGCGATCCGGGTTCGAAGGGCGTCCCGCTCCAGAGCACGAGGTCGGCGTCCTTGCCGACCTCGATGCTTCCGACGCGGTTCTCGACGCCGAGCATCCGCGCCGGTGCGATCGTCACCGCCTCGAGGGCGGCGTCGAAAGCCAGTCCTCCGCGCATCGCGTAGGCGGCCTGCATCGGGAGACGGTCCTCGACGTTCGGCAGACCGTGGCTCGAGAGCGCGATCGGGACTCCCCGATCGTGCAGGAGACGCGCCACGTTCCAGGCCATGAACGAGCCGTCGCCGGTGCGCCCCGACGCCGGGAACGGCGGCAGGACGACCGAGCCCTTGCTGCGCACGAGGAGCTCGGGCTCCTTCCAGGCCTCGGCGGCCGCGTCGACGATCATCCGCGGATGCCCTTCGAGCTCGCGCTCGAGTTCCTCCTTCAGGAACACGGCGGTGCGGATGTCCTGCGTCGTCCAGGCCTGCACGGCGAGCGTCAGATCGCCCGCGAGAGCGCGGAGCACGACGTCGCTGCCGGGGTAGGCGCGCTTCGCGTCGCTCCGGCTCGCGGCCGCGTCGTAGAAGGCCTTGCGCCACTCCCACTCGACGCCCATCCGCGTCGTAGGACGGCGCGAGTAGAAATCGGTCGGACGCCCGAACGCGGGGGGGTTCCCGGCGCTCGGCTGGCTCCCCATCGACCCGCGCAGGACCGCGTCGGGCCGGACGATGCGCTTCGCGATCGCATCGGGGCCGCCGGTCTTCAGGACGACGCCGAGGCCGCCGATCACGTCGAAATCGGGCGCGTTGACGAGGACGGTCGTGACGCCGCTGCGCAGCTCGCGGTCCCATGCGATCGCGTACGGATCGAGACCGTCGGCCACGCGCACGGCCGGCGAGACCTCGTTCGATTGCTCGACGGACTTCGCGTCGTTGTCGATGCGAGCGCTGGCGTCGACGAGCCCGGGGGTCACCGCGTGGACCTTGAGGAGCTCCTTGTCGGAGGTCTCGTCGCGCCCGACGCCGACGAGCGCGATCTTCGCGCCGTTCACGACGACCGTGCCGTCGGCGATCATCTTGCCGGCCGACGTGTAGACCTCGTCGGCGAAGATCGTCCAGCGGCGCTGCGGCTCCTGGCCGGAGGAGGAAACGAGCGCCGGAATCGCGGCGCAGAGTGCCAGCGTGCGGATCACTGCTTCTTCTCCCAGGCGCGCTTGCCGCCGACGTAGACCGCTTGGACGGAGCTCGCCAGATCGAGGGGATCGCCGCTCCAGAGGACGATGTCCGCGTCCATCCCCTTGGCTAGAGCGCCGAGGTGATCGCCGGCGCCGACGATCCGCGCGGCGTCTGACGTGAGGGCCCGCCAGGCGACGGCGCGATCGAGCCCTTCGCGCACGCACAACGCGGCGCTCGTGCGCAGCGCGGCGGCGTCGTTCCAGGGCGCGTCGAGTCCGAATCCGAAGGGCACGCCGGCCTTCGCGAGCGCCAGCACCGCGAGGAGGTCGCGGCGCGTCTCGCCGACCTGGAACGGCCCGCAGATGACGGCGAGCCCCGCGGAGCGGATCGGATCGGCGAGTTCGCCCGCCCAGGGCGCGCCGTGGATCGCGCCGGCGAGCTCGTGCCGAGACGCGAACTCGACCGCGCGCAAGACGTCGTCGCGCGTGGCGACTTCGAAGAGGACGGGGAGCTTCTTCTTCGCGGCCAGTGCGAACTGTCCCTCGGGCTTGTCGAAGCGGCGGTCGAGCTCCGCGACGGCGCCGCCGAAGCTCGTCGGGGCGCGGTCGTTGCGCAGCGACTGTGCCGAGAATCCGAGCGCGAGCTGCGCGGTCTCCGCGACGACGACGCCCCCGGACGTCTTCACGAGGGCGCTCGTGCCTCCGCACAGGGAGATCGGGAGCGGCGCGAGCACGACAACGCGACGCGCGCCTCGGGCAGGATCGTGCGCGTCGAATCCCTCATTTCGCCCGGCGATCCGGAGTGGGAGTGCAGCGCGATCAGGCCTGCGCTCGCGGTCCCCTTGTGCACGGAGACGCTCGCTCCCTCGGGCACGGAGAGGTCCGAGCCGACGGCGCTGATGCGGCCGTCCTCGACGAGGATCACGCCGGGGGCGAGAGCTTGTCCGTCGCCGAGCAGAACGCGATCGGCGCGGATCGCCAGGACGCGGCCCTGCGGCGTCGACGGGAACGCGAGCGGAAAGAGCGCGGGGATCAGGAGGAGGATCATCGGGTTCAGTTCTGTGGCTCGAGGACCACGCGGCCGCTCGAGACGACGTAGCGGACCTGCGCGGCGGCCGTCAGCGGGTCGCCGTCGAGCACGAGGATCTCCGCGTCCTTGCCGCGCTCGAGACTGCCGAGTCGATCGCCTGCGTCGAACGCGTTCGCCGCGGCCAGCGTCAGCGCCGTGAAGGCCTTGTCGCGGTCGAGCCCGTTGCCGATCGCGAGCTGCGCGGTCTCCGCGACGACGACGCCCCCGGACGTCTTCACGAGGGCGCTCGTGCCTCCGCACAGGGAGATCGGGAGCGGCGCGAGCACGACGCGCGACGAGCACCGCGATCTGGCGCTCCGCGAGACTGCGCGCGCACGACAGCGACTCCGCCCCGCCCGCGAGGACGAGGCGCAGTCGATCGAAGCCGGTCGTCCCGGCGAGGAGCCCGCGGATCTCAGAGGCGCGGTTCGCCTGCACGAGCAGCGGCACGGCGCCGTCGGCGACGCGCGCGAGGACTTCGGTGTCTTCGTCGTAGCGCGGAGGCTGCGGACGCTTGTCCTCCTTGTACTTCTTCTCCTGGAAGGGCTTGCCCTTGTCCGTCGCGTCCTTCTGCTCCTTCTCGCGATCCTTCTTGGCCTTCTTGGCGTCCTTCGTCAGCTCGGCGTCCTTCTCGGTGATCTTCTTCTCCCACTCCTCGAGCTCGTAGCGGTGCTCGGTGCGGGCGACGAGGTAGCCCTTCCCGCTCTCCACCGCGGAGACCACGCGGTCGAGATCGGAGATGCGCTCGAAAGGATCCGCCCTCTCGTTCGGATCGCCGGCGGAGCTCGCCAGCCCGATGCTCATGGCGACGTCGCAGTCGGCGAGCACGACGGACTCGGCCGGCGGGAGACCGGGCGCGACGCGCAAGAGCGCGCCCACGCCCCCCGTCCGCGCATTCGTTCCGGCCTGGACGCGCACGACGGTGACGCCGGCGCGCAGCGCGTCCTTCCTCAGGTGATCGTTCGTCCAGCGGTCGATCCCGTCGACCGTCCGCGTCGCGGCGGTCGTGCCCGGGTCCTGCAGCGAGTCGGCGCCGACGCCGAGCGCCGCCCACGCGTCGATGAACGCCGCGCACGCGACCGCGCCGTCGATCTCGCGCGCGCCTTCCGGCTTCTGGAGATCGACCCCGACGGCGACGATCTTCCCGCCGCGGACGATCAGGGCCGCGTTCTGGATCTCGTCGCCGGGGCGGCGGATCAGGCGCTGGACCTTGATGAAGAGCGTCGGCGGACCGTCGTCCGCCCACGCGGAAAGTGCCACGCAGCCGGCGCAGAGTCCGACTCGAATCCAGCCCGCGAGCGCGCGCATGCCTGTCTTCCTCTCGATGGGGTTCTCCGGCACGGAGGGGGTCCGTGCCGGGGGCGCCTTCAGGATCGCGAGACCGACGGAGGCGCGATGCTCCACCTCGACCCCTCCTCCTCTCAGCGGGCCGGCATCATATGGAAAAGCGCGCTCGGGCGGGCCAGCGCAGGCTGTGTGGCTCGGGTTCAATTACCACCCGCTTACCCCCCCCTGCCCAAGTTCGGCAACGCTCTGTGTTCGGTCTGCCGATCGGTCCGGCTGGGCCGCTTCATGCCCAGTCCGAGACGACACCCGCCGCACCCCCTCCTCTTCGAGCAGGAGTATTGGCGTAACCGTCTGCAATCACTGAAGTTGGCGCGTCCGTCCGCTTTGTATACGCCGCGTCCGGACCTCTCCTCGCGGTCGGTCCGCGTCGAAGAATTCCGGGTGAAGGGCCACGACGGCCTGCGCCTCTCGGGCCTGCACGGGCGCCGGGCGATGGCGATCGGGGCGAGCCGGGTCCGATTGCGCGTCCTCTCGCCCGATCGGATTCCGGAGATCGACCTGCCGGCGGTCCGTTCGGGCGTCGTCGAGTACGTCCTGCGTTTCCCGGCCGGCCGCAGGCTCGAGGATCACGCGCCCGACGGGGAGCCCGAGCCCGACGAGTTCCTGATCGTCTCGCAGCTGCGGTCGGGCGAGCTCGAGCACGAGTCGGGCTAGCCGCCGACGATCGCGACCGAGCTCGAGCTGCCGATCCGGTTCGCGCCGGCGCGGAGCATCGCGTTCGCCGTGCTCGCGTCGCGAATGCCGCCCGAGGCCTTGACCCCGAACGCCGGTCCGACGGCGGACCGCAGCAACGCGACGTCCGCGAGCGTCGCGCCGCCCTTCGCGAAACCGGTCGACGTCTTGACGAAGTCCGCGCCCGCGGCGACCGCGATCTCGCAGGCGCGGAGCTTCTCCGCGTCGGTGAGAAGGGACGTCTCGAGGATCACCTTGAGCTTCGCGCCGCCCGCGCGACAGACGCGGACGACTCCCTCGATGTCGCGCCGAACGTAGTCGTGATCCCCTCCCTTCAGCGCCCCGATCGCGAGCACCATGTCGAGCTCGCGCGCGCCGTCCTGGATCGCCCGCGCGGCCTCGAACACCTTCGCGTCCGGGGTCACTGCACCAGACGGGAAGCCGACGACCGCGCAGGCCACGACCTCGGAGCCGGAGAGGCGCGCCGCGGAGCGCGCCACCCACGCGCCGTGGACGCAGACGCAGGCGAAGCGATGACGCAGCGCTTCCTCGCAGAGGAGTTCGATCTGCGCCGCGGTCGCGTCGGGCCGCAGCAGCGTGTGGTCGATCTTCCCGGCGATACTTGCGAGCGCTTCCATCAGACGTACGCGAGCGCGTGCTCCAGGAGGCTGGCGAAGTCCTGCGCGATCGCCGCGCTGGCCGCGAGCACCTCGGCGTGGCGCAGCGGTCCGGTCCCGACGCCGGCGGCGTGGTTCGCGATGCACGAGATCGCGGCCACGCGCATCCCGGCCGCGC
>WNFK01116699.1_pt2 | contig 10083 bp, 10 predicted proteins | sample 5400281 | NCBI WGS metagenome assembly WNFK01 (sample SAMN13153350, study PRJNA577476) | soil metagenome | isolation source: 20 cm soil on Douglas fir-dominated hillslope | place: USA:California | collected 2013-09-17
ACTACAACGGGACGAGCTTCACGCCCGGCACGGCGTTCGCCCCCGCGGCGAACGCGCCGGCTCCGCCGGGCCTGATCGCGGGCAGCCCCATGCAGGCGATCTTCGGCACCGCCACCGGCCAGCTCCACAAGGGACTCTGCGGCGGCGGCGCCTGCTGGCAGGACGCCTGGACCTCCGCGCCGTACACACCGGGGGTGGTCTCCACGACCCCGGTGTTCGACGGAGCCCATGTGTACGCCAACGACGGCGCCGGCGATCTCTCCTCCTGGGCGCAAGCGACCGGGGCGCTGGAGTGGACGTACGCGATCGGCGTCGCCCTGTCCGGTCCGGTCATCCTCCAGGCCGCCTCCCCGACGGTCCTCGTCGTCCAGGGCGACGGCTGGGTGAAGCTGGCCGGCGCCGCCGGGCTCTCTTCCCTGGTCCACGCCGGGCCGTTCGACACGGATCCTCCGGTCCCGGCGCTCGAGGCTTCGGGGAATTACGGCGTCGCCTACGTTCCGGACGGCGCGGCGTGGCTCTGGGCGATCAACCTGCCGGCTCCGCCGATGCAGGCCAGCGCCACCGCTTGGCCGCGCCCCGGCCGGGATTCCTGCAACAGCCGCAGCGGGGGAGCCTCATGCCCCTGAGGTGGACGCCGCTTTTGCTGCTGGCGGTGGCCTGCGCGCACGCGAGGCCGGGGCATCCGTTCCTGGACCCCGACCCGGGGGCGATGGCCGAGGGGGGCGACTCCAGCGAGCCGCAACGCTACGTCAGCGCGCGGGCGTACCAGCATTACCTGGACGCGCTCCTGGCCAAGAACGCGGAGGACTTCGCCACCGCCGCCGCGGAGCTGCGCGAGGCGCTGCTCTACGACCCGCAATCCTCGCACCTGCATACGGTGCTCGCGGAGGTGCTGCTCAAGCAGGGCAAGCTCGCGGAGGCCGAGGAGGAGCTGCAGATCGCCCTCTCCCTCGATCCGGGGCACGCGCCCGCGCGCCTGGTCAGCGCGCGGATCGCCGCGGCCCGGGGAAAGCTGCAGGAGGCGCGCGAGCACCTCCAGGCGGCCATCGAGGCGCAGCCCGAAGACGGCGAGTCCTACCGCGAGCTGGTCCGCCTTGAGCTGGGCGCGGGTGAGGGCGCGGAGGCGGAATCGGTCGCGGAGCGACTGGCCGCGCGGCTGGCCGAGGCCCGGACGCGCCCGGGCGATCGGCCGCTTCTGGCTGCAGCGCGGCGCAGACGACGCGGCGGGTCGCGCCTTCGCGCGCGGCCGGAGCGCGTCTCCGTCGGATCCGGAGGCGCTGGCGGCGGAAGCCGGGTGGCTGGAGTCGAAGCGCAAGTTCCCCGATGCGCGCGACCGGTATCTCCGGCTGCTGGCGCAGCGTCCCGAGGCTCCCGAGCTATTGGCCTCGCTGTCGCGGGTGGCGATCGCGGAGGGGGACGTCGAAGCCGTCTCCGCGCACGCGCGCAAGCTGCTCGCTCTCACCGCGAACCTCGATCCCCGCACCACGGGCACCGAGCAGGAGGAGGAGCGCCGCGACCTGGCCGCCGCGATTCTGCGCGTCTCCGTGACGCTGCTTGGAGCGCACCGCAGCGCGGACGCGCAGGCGGCGCTCGACGGCGCGCTGCGCCTATATCCCAACCACCCGGAGCTGTCGTTCTATCGGGCGGTGGCGGTGGTCCAGCGCGGTCATCCGCGCGAAGGCGCGCTCGCCTTCGGAGCCGTCGAACGGCGGATGGTGATCAGCGGCGGCGCCCCGTCTCCCTCGTTCCTCGGGGGGGATCCAGATGCCTTCCTCCTGGATACGCGCATCCAGGCGGCGCTCGCGCGCGGCAGGGCAGGAGACTCCCAGGAGTCGATGCGGCGGCTGCGCGCCCTGTTCGCCGCGCATCCCACCGAGGAGGAGGCGGCTCTGGCGTTGCTCGAGTCGTACGATCGCGCCGGCAAGGCGGCCGAGGCGGAGAAGCTTCTCCTGGCGGCGGTCGAGGCCCATCCGGACTCCGACGGCCTGCTCTACGGGCTGGCCAACGTGCAGGATCGCCTCGGGCGCCACACCGATGCGCTCGCCACCATGCGCAGGGTGCTCGCGTCCCAGCCCCAGCACACGGGGGCCTTGAATTACATTGGATATACTTTGATTGAGCAGGGACAGGCGTCGGACCTGCCCGAGGCGGAAGCTCTCCTGACCCGCGCCGTGGCGCTGCGGCCCGACGACGGCGCCATCGCCGATTCCTACGGCTACTGCCTGTTCAAGCTCGGCCGCGCCGCCGAGGCGGTGCAGGAACTGAAGCGCGCGGACCGGCTTTCCCCCGGCGATCCGGTGATCCTCAGCCACCTGGGCGACGCGCTGATCGCTACCGGGCGTCGCGACGAGGCGCGCGCCGTGTTCCGCCGCGCGCTGGCGCCACGGACCTCCGGCGCGGGGCGGACGCACCCACTCGCCGATGCGCAGGCGATGATCGATCCGCGCGATCGCCCGGACCGCACGGAAGCCAGGGTCCGGGCCGAGATCGCGCAAAAACTCAAGTCGCTCGCGCCTTGACTGCAGCGGCACGCCGTGGTCTTTCCCGGCGCGGCGAGGGAGGCATCTGCGGTGGCGGACGAGCGCATCGACGAGGGCTTCTTCAGCGCGCGCGACGGCGTCCGCCTCTTCTGGCGCACCGAGCGCGCCGCCGCTCCCGTCGGCCACGTCGCGGTGTTGCACGGATACGCCGAGCACCTCGGCAGATACGTCGAGATCACCCGCGCCCTCACCGGCGCGGGCTATACCGTCCATCTGATCGACGTCCGCGGCCACGGGCAGAGCGGCGGAAAACGCGCGCACGTCGACGCGTTCAAGGAATACCTCTCCGACCTGGAGATCTTCCTCGCGCGAGTGAAGGAGCAGGCCGCCCAGGCTCCGGTCTTCCTGCTCGGGCACAGCCACGGCTCCTTGATCGCGGCGCGCTACCTCCTCAACCAGCCCGAGGCGGTGCGGGGGGTGGTGCTCGCCTCGCCCTACTTCAAGCTCAAGATGCACGTCCCGCCGCTCAAGATCCTGGCCGGCAAGCTGGTGGGGCGCCTTCTCCCCAGCCTGCCGATGAAGAACGAGATCAAGCCCGAGCTCTTGACCCGCGACGTCCGCATCCAGAACGCCACCCGGACCGATCCGCTCTACCAGAGCATCGCCACCCCGCGCTGGTTCAACGAGAGCAACGCCGCCCAGGAGGCGGTCCTGCGGCGCGCCACCGAGTTCGTCACGCCCTTCCTGCTCCTCTTCGGCGCCGCGGACCCCATCGCCGATCCCGCCGGCGGGCGCGACTTCTTCGAGCATTCGACCTCCAAGGACAAGCAACTCAAGATCTACGACGGGCTCCTGCACGAGCTCTTCCACGAGCCCGAGCGCGACGTCGTGTTCCGGGACGTGGTGGGCTGGCTTGACGAGCGGGCGCGCGGCGCCTCGGCGCGGGCGGCGGGAACGCGATGAGCGAACGCAACCGTCTCCTCGAGCTGCTCACCCAGCTCGCGTACGAGAAGCGCAAGGTGACGCTCTCCTCGGGCAGGGAGAGCGACTTCTACGTCGACACCAAGCAGGCTTCGCTCACGGCAGAAGGGCACTACCTGGTCGGGCGGCTGGTGCTGGCCGAGATCCGGGCGCACTTCCACGGGGCGCAGGCGGTGGGCGGAATGACCATGGGCGCCGACCCGATCGCCAGCGCGGTTTCCCTGACCAGCTGGTTGCAGGCGAGCCCGCTGCCGGCGTTCTACGTGCGCAAGGAGCCCAAGGGCCACGGGACCAACCAGTGGATCGAAGGGAAGAAGGGCCTGCCTTCGCCGGCGCAGGTGGTGGTGGTGGAGGACGTGGTGACCACCGGCGCCTCCACCTTGAAGGCGATCGAGCGTTGCCGGATCGAGGGGCTGCACGTCCTGGGAGTGGTGGCGCTGATCGATCGCCAGGAAGGCGGAAAGGACGCCGTGGAGAAGGCGGGAGTGGAGCTCCGCCCGCTCTTCTTGCGGAGCGACTTCCCGTGAGGCGAACGGCCGCGTTCGCGATCCTCGCGCTGATTGCCACCGCCTGCCGCACGCTGCCGTTCCCCGACCCGGACCTCGAGGGCGACTACGGCATGGCGCTCAAGAAATGGACCCGCAAGGTGGCCCTCTACAGCGGCCTGGAGACGCGCGCGTTCGTGCGGGTGGTGTATCTCACCCCCGAATTCGTCGCCGCGCAGGCGCTGGAGATCTCGCGCATGCGCGCGGAGCTTCCGGACAAGGCAGCCGAAACCCTGGGGAAGATGCGCGAGCAGTACCGCCAGCCCAGCTTCTTCGCCGTGGTGTACACGCCGGACAAGACGGCCAATGACTGGAACGAGCCCAACTCCGTCTGGCGCCTTGCCCTGAACATGGGCCTGGGCGAGCGGGCGCCGGACAAGATCACGCGCTTCGAGGTGCCGTTCAACGCGGAGCTGAAGGTGCTCTATCCGTACCTGGACGACTACTCGGTGGCGTATCTGCTCCGGTTCCCGGATCCGGTGCAGCCTGCGTCGACTCCCGCCGCTGCCCGGCCCGCGGTCGAGCAGTTCACGCCGGTGGAGGCCCAGCTCACCGCGGCTGGAGCGCTGGGGAAGATGCTGTTCCGCTGGCGGTTGGACGGGGGTCCGGAGCTGCCGCCGGAGGCGGATCCGGCGCCGGAGCCGCCGGCGAGCACGCCGAAGTAGCCCTGGTCAACGGCGCGCGACGGTCTGCACCGCGCAGCGCAGCCCTTTCACCACCTCGGCCATGCGCGCGTAATCGAGCGTCTCCGGGCGATCCTCGTCGGTGTGGTAGCGCGGGTTCCGGAAGAACGCCGTGTCGCCCACCATCACCGCGGGGTACCCGTGGGCCCAGAAGCTCAGGTGGTCGGAGAAGTCCACGCCGGTGACGAAGGCGGGAGCGGTCAGCGTCTCCACCGGCAGCGGGGATCCGCCGCGCAGCGCGTCTGCCACCTCGTCCACGCGGTCGCCCTGGCCCCACTTGCCGACCACCGCGACGAAATTGGCCTTCGACGGATAGAAGAGGCCGAGCAGCGGCGGATAGCTCTGGCTGCCGGGCGCGTCCGAGAACGTCCCGATCATCTCCACCGCGATCATCAGGCGGATCTTCCGGCGCTCCCGCGCCAGGCGCGCGGCATGCACCGCGCTTCCCATCTGCTCGGTCCGGAAGTTCGGCGGCTCCTCCAGCGTCCAGGCGGCGAGCTCCACCCGCATCGGAGGCGGCTCCGCGCGCAGCAGCCGGGCCAGCTCGAGCACTCCCGCGACGCCGCTCGCGTTGTCATCCGCGCCGGGCTGCTCCCCGGCGGCGTCGTAGTGGGCGCCGACGACGATCCGCTCCGGAGTGATCGGCCCGATCCCGGCGATCACGTTCCGGAAGGTTCGTCCCTCCACCTGGTACTGCTGTTCGCGCACCGGAACGCCGGCGGCGCGCAAGGCGTCGAAGACGTAGGCGGCCGCTCGATCCAGGTTTTCGGGGTGCGCGAAGTCGCGCGGCACGAACCGGGTGCTCAGCGCCTCCACGTGCCCGCGCAACGCGGCGGGATCGACCGTCACCGGCCCGCAGGGATCGCTGCCCGGAGCGCGCCGGTTTCCCGCACAGGCGGCGGCCGAGAGCAGCGCGGCGAGCGTCGACCTCAGCGCGGCCATGCAGCGGGGGCGGGCCTCCCTCGCACCAGCACCGTGTCCTTGGGCGCCGCCTGCGCCGGCCAGGAGAGCGTGTAGTGCAGGCCGCGACTCTCCCTGCGCTCCTGGGCGCAGGCGACGATCAGGCGCGCCACCTCGGCCAGGTTGCGCAGCTCGAGCAGGTCGCGATCGACCAGGTAACCCCAGTAGTACTCCTGGATCTCCCCCACCAGGTTGTCCAGGCGCCGCTGCGCCCGGGCGAGCCGCTTGTCCGTGCGCACGATGCCGACGTAGTTCCACATCAGCTGGCGGATCTCGTCCCAGTTCTGCTTCACGATCACGCCTTCGTCCGAGGGAACCGCGCGGCCGGGATCCCACTCCGGCACCTCGGGCGCCCGACTTGATTCGGCAGCAATCCCGCGGGCCGTCTCGGCTGCCCGGTGGCCGAAGACCAGGCCCTCGAGGAGCGAGTTGGAAGCGAGCCGGTTGGCCCCATGCAGCCCGGTGCACGCCACCTCGCCGATGGCGAGCAGGCCGGGGAGCGTGGTGCGCCCCTGGAGATCCGTGCACACGCCGCCGCAGACGTAGTGGGCGGCGGGGACCACCGGGATGGGCGACACCGCCATGTCGATCCCGAAGGCCCGGCAGGTGGTGTAGATGTTGGGGAAGTGCTCGACCAGGAACGCCTTCCCCAGATGCGTCATGTCGAGGAAGACGCAGTCGTCGCCGCGCCGCTTCAGCTCGCTGTCGATTCCGCGCGCCACCACGTCGCGCGGCGCCAGCTCCTTGCGCGGGTCGTAGCGCGCCATGAACGCGTCGCCCGCGCGGTTGCGGAGGATGCCGCCCTCGCCCCGGAGCGCCTCGCTGATCAGGAAGCTCTTCGCCTGCGGATGGTAGAGGCAGGTGGGGTGGAACTGGATGAACTCCAGGTTCGCGATCGCGGCGCCCGCGCGGTGGGCCATGGCCAGGCCGTCGCCGGTCGCCACGTCGGGATTCGAGGTGTAGAGGTAGACCTTGCCGGCGCCGCCGGTCGCGAGCACCACCGCCTTCGCCACGAAGGAGTGGACCTTGGACGAGCGGGTTTCGAGCGCGTAGGCCCCGAGCACGCGCTCGCTCCCGCCGCCGAGCCGCGAGGCGAGGATCAGATCGATCGCGTGGTGGTCCTCGAAGAATTGCACTCCCGCGCGGGCGGCCGCGTCGAGCAGCTTCCGCTCCACTTCCATGCCCGTCAGATCGGCCGCGTGCACCACCCGGCGCTGCGAATGGCCGCCCTCGCGGGTCAGGTGGTAGCCGAACTCCGACGCGTCGCGCGTGAACTCGGCGCCCAGCTCGATCAGCTCCCGCACCCGCGCCGGCCCCTCGGTCACGGTCACCCGGACGGCCTCCTCCCGGCAGAGGCCGGCGCCGGCCTCCAGCGTGTCGCGGATGTGTTGCTCGAAGCTGTCCTGCGGACCGAACACCGCGGCGATACCACCCTGGGCGTAGGCGGTGTTCGTCTCCGAGCGGCCGCGCTTGGCGAGGATGGCGACGGACCCATGCCTGGCCGCTTGGAGGGCAAAAGAAAGCCCAGCGATTCCCGATCCAAGCACGAGGTAGTCGAACTGGTGACGCATGTGCGATAGATAGCAGAAAGCGAGCGCGTGAAGATTTGCCCCCCAGGACGGCGAGGGGTTATCGTTCCACTCTAAATATGGTCCGATTTCTCCTTGCCATGGCGCTCCTTGCGCTCCCTGCCGCAGCCCGCGACCCGCTGCGCACCTGGACCGACAAGGACGGAGTCCTCCACGTGGAGGACCGACCGCCGACCGGCAAGGCGCAGGTCGCGCCCCGCAAGCCCGCGGCACAAGTGAACGTTCCGCCGCACAAGCCCGGCGAGCGGTGGTGGGAAAAGCGGACCGACGCGCCGCCCGACGAGATCGACAAGGCGGCGGCCAGGTACAACATCCCGGCGGAGCTGGTGCGGGCGGTGATCTGGGCGGAGAGCGCGGGCGACGGAGGGGCGATCTCCAGCGCGGGCGCGATCGGGCTGATGCAGCTGATGCCGCGCACCGCCGGCGAGATGTACGTCGAGGACCCGGTCGACCCGGCCCAGAACATCATGGGCGGCACGCGCTACCTGCGCTCTTTGGCCAACATGTTCAACGGCGACATGATCCTCACGCTGGCCGCGTACAACGCCGGGCCTGACGCGGTGAAGAAGTACGGCGGCATCCCGCCCTTCGAGGAGACGCGCGAATACGTGAAGCGGGTGATCTCGTACTACCAGCAGCTCCGGTCGCAGCGGAAGACCGCCAAGCAGCCGCCGAAGTCCACGCCGGAGAAGGTCGTCGCAGAGGCCGCGAAGTGATCGATCCGCGCAGCCGCGCACCCGAGCATCCGATCTTCGACGAGGACGATTCGGACCTCGCCGACAACCAGGAGTTCGATCGCGCGCTCTCCGCCGGCAACGAGCTGCTCACCGAGGGGAACCCGACCGACGCGCGCATCGCGCTGGAGAAGGCGCTGCGCTACAAGCCGCGCAACCAGCGCGCGCGCAATCTCCTCGGGCTGGCGCTGTTCAAGATGGGCGAGCTGCCCAGGGCGGAGGAGATCTACCGGTCCTTGATCGAGGATCATCCCGCCGATCCCACGCTGCGCGTGAACCTCGGGCTGGTGTTCCTCAAGCAGAACGCCTCGCCGGACGCGGTGCGCTGCTTCGAGACGGCGCTGGATCTCTCCCCCGATCACCAGAAGGCGCAGAACTATCTCGGGCTGGCCCTGTCGCAGAAGGGCGAGCTGGCGCGGGCGCGCGAGTGGTTCCTGAAGGCCGGCAACGACGCGATGGCCGATCGGATGGCCCAGGCGCTGCAGCAGAGCCCCATCCGCGAGGTGGCGGACGGCGCGTCGAAGGCGCTGGCGGAGGAGAAGCCGTTCACCGCGGCCACCGAGGAGAAGTCCGCCGCGGTGAAGCCGGCGAAGAAGGGCGACACGCTGGAGACGGCCCGGCCGAAGGGCCTCGACGCCGCACTCGCCGGGCGCGATCGCGCGCAGTGGGTCGCGACGGATCCGGGCATGCCCGCGGCTCCCCCCCTGACGCCCGAGGTGGAGCGCACTCCGGGGGGCCCCGTGGTGGCCAACGCGCCGGAGCCATCCGCGCCGCCCGCCGTGCCGGGCGAAGTGCCGGAGCCGTCGGTGGAGCCGGCGCCCTCGATGTCGCAGTACACGTCGGCGAGGCGTCTCTCCATGCCCGAGCCGACCGGCGGTTTCGCCATCGGGCCGACCGAGGTGCTGGTCCACGTCCGCGGGGAGATGCTCACGCGGCTCGACGGACTGGTGGCGTCGTGGGGCTCGGTGACCATGAAGCCGGAGCTGAAGCGGTTCCGGGGCAAGGCCACCGACAAGCCGGGCGCTACGTGATCTCGCGCGAGGGCCGCCACTTCATGGCGCTCGAGCTCGACGACGAGCCGGCGTACTTCCGCGAAGAGGTCCTGTTCGCGTTCGAGGAGTCCGTCCTGTTCGAGAACGGCCGCGTCCCGGCGAAGAGCGGGAACGACCTGCACCTGGTCCACCTGCGCGGCCGCGGCAAGCTGCTCCTGGCCACCCATGGCGTGCCCCGGGCCGCCGAAATCCGCAAAGGGGAACCGCTGCGGATCCCGATGGACCAGCTGGTCGGGTGGCACGGCCCCTTGATCCAGCCCCGCCTGGTCGCGATCGTGGAGGAGGCTCCCGAACTGGGCGTGGCGCTCGAGCTGGCCGGCGAGGGACGCGCTCTCGTCGACGTCCCGCCAGGTCGGTGAGATGACGCGCCGCGAGCGCCTGCGCGACGAGCTGCTCAACGCGCCCAATCTCTTGACGCTGGGGCGCATCGCCCTCATCCCGCTGTTCCTCTACCTGCTCTCGTACGAGAACCGCCGGAACAGCTTCTGGGCGGCGGCGATCTACGCGGTGTGCGCGCTGACGGACTGGATCGACGGCTGGCTGGCGCGCGTCTCCAACAAGGAGACCACGCTGGGGAAGTTCCTCGACCCGCTGGCGGACAAGGTGATCGTGATCTCGGCGCTGGCGATGCTGGTGCGGCTGGGCCGGGTGCCGGTCTGGGTGGTGGTGGTGATCATCACGCGGGAGTTCCTGATCGCGGGCGTGCGCACCATCGCGGCGGTGGAGGGGCTGGAGATCTCGGCGTCGCAGGGAGGGAAGTGGAAGACGTCGCTGCAGCTCTGCGGGATCATCTGTCTGATGCTGCACTACCACTACACGATCGACTATGGATTCCGGTCCTTGATGACGGACTTCCATGCGGTCGGAAGCATGCTGCTGTACCTTTCGTTGGTGCCGCTGATCGCGTCCGCCGTCGACTATGTGAGAGCTTTCTACACGCTTGACACGGGGGAACAGCGAGGCTAATCCAGCCTCCGTTTCGCGGAACTAGCTCAGCTGGTAGAGCGTCGCCTTGCCAAGGCGAAGGTCGCCGGTTCGAACCCGGTGTTCCGCTCCAAA
>WNFK01200018.1_pt1 | contig 10083 bp, 10 predicted proteins | sample 5400281 | NCBI WGS metagenome assembly WNFK01 (sample SAMN13153350, study PRJNA577476) | soil metagenome | isolation source: 20 cm soil on Douglas fir-dominated hillslope | place: USA:California | collected 2013-09-17
AAGACTAACTCGCTGAATTTGTAGGGGCGCAGCATGCTGCGCCCCAGTTTGCCAACATCCCAGCGCCTAGAGTGCGTTTGACCGCTCTCGGCATATAATCCCGTCCATGGGCGACCCTCCTCGCGAGTGGAATGACGGCTCCGCTGTTCGCCTGGACCGCCAGGACCCCTACCTGCGCCTCCAGTCGGTTACGATTTACGTCCGCGATCTCGAGCAAAGCCTCAGCTTCTACCTCGATCAACTCGGTTTCCAGTTGATCTTTGACGCCCGCGTTCAACCCGGCCGTCGTTTCGTAACCGTCGCCCCTCCCGACGGCACCGCGAACCTCACCCTCGTCGCTCCGGAACCCGGCTCGGAACAGTGCAAGCTCATCGGCCAGCCCACACACGTCACCTTTGTAACCGAGGATGTGATTGCCAAATACCGCGAATGGAACAAGCGCGGAGTTCGTTTCCAGTTCGCGCCCCGCCTGAAGCGCCTCAAGTATGAGGTGCACGTGCGCGCCACGCAGCCAGCGGACCCATCGTCGCCCAGTGCAGAGCACGCTCCCATCTGGGGTGGCGTCTTTACCCGTTTCAGGGACCTTGACGGCAATTCCTTTTCGCTGGTGAGCTTCGACGAAGTGACCCACGCCGTCGAAGAGCAACGCCGCGCCTTCGCTCAGAAACAGGAATCAGAGCGCCGCGCTACCCAGGAAATCGAAATCGCCAAACAGGTCCAGGCACGTCTGTTCCCGCAAACACTACCGCCCTTGAAAACCCTCGAATATGCCGGCCTTTGCATCCAGGCTCTCCAAGTCGGCGGCGATTATTACGACTTCCTGAATCTCGGCAAGGAGCGGCTCGGCTTCGTGATCGGCGACATCTCCGGAAAAGGAATCGCCGCCGCTCTCTTGATGGCCAATCTGCAAGCCAATCTCCGCAGCCAGTGCGCCATCGCTTTGGATCAGCCGCAACGCCTCTTGTGCTCCGTGAACCAGCTCTTTTGCGACAACACTCCCGACGGCGCCTTCGCGACCCTTTTCTTCGGCGAATACGACGACGCGGCAAGCCGCTTGCGTTATGCCAATTGCGGCCATCTCCCCGCTCTTCTGCTCCACAGCGATGACACCGTCGAGCGCCTCGAGGCCACCGCCACGGTGCTGGGAATCTTCAAGGATTGGGATTGCGAAATTGGAGAGTGTCAGCTTCGTTTGGGTGACACTCTTGCTCTCTACACCGACGGCATCACCGAATCCTACAACTCCGCCGACGAGCAATTCGGCGAACAGCGCCTGATCGAAGCCTTGCTGCGGCATCGCCAAGCATCTTCACAGGCTGCGCTTGCTTCGATTGTGGATGAAGTGCAGCGCTTCAACCCGCACGAGCAGCACGATGACATCACTCTCATCATCGCAAAACATAGAGGGAACTAGTGCCGCTCCCTTTGCGCCACCATTGAAAAGGATCCACGTCCAAGGCTAGTTGGTTCGATGAATACAGTGATCGGGCACTAGCCGGAAATCATTTACCGCGATCGATAAATCTCACGCCAGCCGCCCGCCGGCAGCAGCGCCCCGATGCCTACGCCGAGCAGCGCAAACCCAGGAGTCAATATGGCTTTGCCCTTGTTTCCAGTGCACACAATCACCGTCGGGGTACACTGATCAACCGCAATGCCGGCGCCGAGTCCCCCGCCCGCCCCAATCACCGCCCCGATCAGCGCATGCTTGCCTCGATGGCCGTCGCGTTTGATCGAAACCCGCTGAACAGTTTCGCGGGGGAAGCTCCGATCCCCACCAGCCAAGCGCAGCACCAGCGCATCATCGCTGACAGATTCTAAATCTCCCTGGGACGATTTCCCGTCTGTGGCTATGACCTTGATCGTTTGGCCCGGCGCCACCTGTTTCAAATTCCCCCAATCCGATTTCTCAGCCGCCCTGAGCGATGGGCCGGCCGCCAGCAAGAGCAGCAGAAGGAGCAATGCCACGTACCCGTTTCGTTTCGCTGTATTCATCACAGGCCTCCTGACACCCGAGCCCATGCGGCCCTCACGATCGCCCGCCAGCGACAACGAACGACGTCCAGCCCAAGCAAGGAAATGACGCATCTTGTCACCCCTTGTGACTCTAAAAACTGCGATCCCCAGCCAGGTCGTGCTGGCTGGGGCCCGGCAGTCAAAAGCTACTTGTTCATCCTTTCACCGGAATGGTAACGGCCTTGGCGAGCTTAAACGACAGGTGACTCTGGGCAGGGAGCGTGGTTACGTCCTTTTTGGCCTGGTTTTTCGCGGATTGAGCCACCGAGTTGGTTTCCAAGTCGTAGGATTTTCCGTGTAGTTCCACCGAAGCGAGAGTTACCTTCAATTCTTTGTTTTTGACCTTGACGATGCGCCCGACCACTTTCGCGCCCTTGGGAATCACGGTCTTTCCCTCTATTTTGACGGGCGTGGAGAGGCTCGCGGCAAAGGTATCACCGACGTGGTTCTTGTTGCTGGCGAGGGTTTGGCCTACTGTCGCGCTGATCGCTGTGCCTTTCGGCACGGTGACCAGGGTGGTTGGCTGCGGTTCTTTGTTTGGGATGCTGGCGGCCTTCGGTGCCTCTGCTTTCTTGGGAGTGGCAGCATCCTCGTTGTTGGTGGCCTGGTTTGAGCAGCCTGCTACGGTCAAGAGGCCTGCCGCTGTCACAGCAAGCCAAAGTTTGCGATGGACCTGAGAGTCGAACATTTCGCTCCTCCAGAGGGAGTACCCCGGGGGTGAATCGAAGGAGGTTGCTGGTTGGTCCCCTTCGCCAGGTAAACCTACAAAGCCTGCGAACGGTGGGTATTCCCTGCTTGTATAAATCGTACAAGCCTCCGCGGACGCATTTGCGCTGCGTGTCCTTCCCGGCACCGGCCTATCGGCCAGTAGAGGAGCAGCTCACTCTTGGACTGGACGCCAATGGAGGCGGAGTTGGCCGAACGAGTCAGTCGGACCAATCGGCGAGGAAGAGGTTGGTTTCATGCGGGGCTTTGCTGTTGCGATTGGAGGCCCACACGAGCCGCTTGCCGTCGGAAGAGAACATGGGGAAGGCGTCGAAATCGGGTGCGTAGGTGATGCGCTCGAGGCCACTGCCGTCTTCGTTGATGAGGTAGAGATCGAAATCGCGGCCGCTTTTCGGATCGGCCGTGTTCGACGCAAAGATGATGCGTTTTCCGTCGGGATGCCAGTAGGGCCCGAAATTCGCAGCGCCATTGCGTGTCACCTGGTGCTTGTTCGAACCATCCGCGTTCATGACCCAGATTTCCAGATTGCCAGGACGGATTAGTCCTTTCGAAAGCAGATCCTGGTACTCGGCGATTTCCTCGGGCGTTCTGGGATGCTCGGCGCGGTAGACGATCTTCTTGCCATCGTAAGACCAGAAGGGGCCGCCGTCGTAACCCATCTCGTTGGTGAGCTGCTTCACGTTGGAGCCGTCGGCATTCATGGTGTAGATGTCGAGGTCACCATTGCGCGTGGAAGTGAAGACAATGTGCTTGCCGTCGCGGGTGATGGTGGACTCGGCGTTGTAGCCGCGCGCGTGGGTAAGCTGTTTCAAATCGCTGCCATCCGGCTTCGCCGTATAGATTTGATAGGTATCGTAGATCGGCCAGACGTAGCCGTGGGAGTAATCGGGCTTCGGTGGACACTCGGGGCTTGCCGCGTGAGTCGAGGAGAAAAGGACGCGATCGCCGGAGGGAAAGAAATAGGAGCAAGTGGTGCGACCCTTGCCGGTGCTTACGAGCTTGGACGTGGCGGGCTTTCCGTCGGGCGTGTCCACAGCAACCGTGTAAATTTGGTCGCATGGAACGCCTTCGCCTTGGTGCTGAAAAATCAGGTATTTGTCGTCGACGGAGAAATACGCTTCGGCACTTTGCCCGCCGAAAGTAAGCTGCCGCACGTTTTTCAGATGCTTTGCCTCTTCCGGAACAGTCAGAGAGCCGACGGTTGTCTGCGGTGGCGCAGTCGGCGGAGCCGGGTCTCTAATCACCCAACCGCCGAGCACGGAGGCCACAAGGACGAATGACCAAGACAACCCATCCGCGCTTCTTCGGATTATTGAACCTGTCATTCTGTCTCCCCACCTATCTCCGCTGCTCAAGGGTGACCGAGGCCGTGACCGGCTTGCCGTCGCGCAGGACGGTAACTTGGACGGTGTCGCCGACCTTGCTGCGGCGTAGGGCGTCGGTGAAATCGTAAAGATTCTTGATGGGTTTGTCGCCGAATTGGATGAGGACGTCTCCGGCTTGGAAGCCGGCCTTAGCCGCGGGAGAACTGGGCTTTACATCGGAAAAGCGGACCCCATTTTCAATTTGGCCGAAGTCGGGGATGGAGCCGAAGTACGGGCCGTACCCGCCACCGCCGCCGCTCGGCGTGCCCATATGGGGATTGGGATTTTCGACGGCGACGTAGGTGGGGCGATCCTGAGCAGTGTCGATGGGCAACGCGATGGTGGATACCAGGTCGGGCAGATGAGCGGCCCCGGGGGCGGCTTGTGATAGTCGCTGTGCAGGCCGGAGAAGAAGAAAAGGACGGGAATTCGTTTGGTTGCGAAGGAAGTGTGATCGCTGGAAGAGTAGCCGCCGGGAGAGTTTTCGTACTTGAAGGTGCTGTTGGATTCGGCTTGATCGAGGATGGGTTGGAAGGTCGTGCCCGTGCCGAGGCCGCCGATGTAGACCTTGTCGTCTTTGATGCGGCCGATCATGTCCATGTTGAGCATGGCGACAGCTTTGTCGAGCGGCAGAGTGGGGTTCTTGACCCATTCGGCAGAGCCGAGGAGGCCTAGCTCTTCGCCGGCGAAGTTCGCGAACAGAATGCCGCGTTGGAGCTGGCCCTTGAGCGGGGCAAAAAGGCGGGCGAGTTCGAGAACGCCCGCGGTGCCGGAGGCGTTGTCATCCGCGCCAGGATGGATTTGGCCGATCTGTGAAGGCGCCATCGAATGAGATTGGCCGCGGCCAAGATGGTCGTAGTGGGCGCCGAGGATGACGTATTCGTCGGTCTTGCCGGGGAGATAGGCGAGGATGTTTTTGACGGTGGCGTGAATTCGTTCGATGTCCACAGTAAGGGAAAGAATTAATCTTGTCGAAGTGCTGGCGGGCGGGCTGCTGGATTCGAGGGCGCCACTTGCCGCTGTTTGGATTTCACTGAGAGTCTTTCCCTGCTTTTGAAGCCAGAGATCGGCGACGGAGTTCTTCACTTGCAAGCAAAGGATTCCCGCGTCTTCGGGGCCTTCTGCGTCGCCAAACCGCGGCAGAACATCCTCTTCTCCGTTGGGGAGTTTTCCGTTGACGACGATGATTGCGGCGGCCCCGTGATTCTTGGCGTTTATAGCTTTGGAAATGATCCACTCGTGCGGCGTGTGGCCGCCTTCCGTGGATCTTGCCGATAGAGAGTGAGGTTCACCGCGAAGAGCGAGGACGATTTTGCCTTTTGCGTCCAGCCCTTGATAATCGTCGTACGAAGACTCCGGAGCGGTGATCCCATAGCCCGCGAAAACCAGCGGAGCATCCACCGAACCGCTAGCAGAAAAGCTCAGCGGGATGAACTCTTCAAGGAGCTTGTAATTCCCATGCCCAACGGAGGCGCCTTCCGGCTGAGAAGCTTCTTGAAGGCGATTCCCCGATCTGAGGCGTCGGCCGGTGATAACGTCGAAGGGCTGGAAGAAACCGTTCTTGCCGGCGGGCTGGAGGCCGAGGGATTTGTAGCGCCGTTCGATGACGTTCGCGGCTCTGGTAAGGCCCTTGGCGCCGTCGCCGCGGCCCTCCATCTCTGGAGCGGTCAGCGTTTTGACGTCCGTCAGAAAGCGTTGCTGGTCAGCGGTGCCAACCGTGGTTGGCGTATCGGCGGCGACCAGCGAGAGCGCAAAAATTGCAAGGATCACCAGGGTGGGGGCCCAGCTTCTGCGCAAACCACGTTGTTCTTTGGTCCAGGTAGAGTTCATAAACAGGCGATTTCTCCGCGGGAAAATCGTAGGGCGCTGCGGCAATCCTGTCAACCCATCTCCGTTCCGCTTGTTCCTGGTCTCTCCATATTCCAGGCGGCGCTTGCTTGGCTACGTCACCCTGGTCGCGTGAAGCCTGAACCCGCGCCAGTGGACGATAACAGGCGCCCACAACTAAGGTGTTCAACCCATCCATTTCAGGGTAGACACTCTATTGATTTTAGGTGTTGTGAATCCTATAGGTAGAATCAGTCTGCGCTTGAGGCATCCTGCCCGTCCGGGAGGTCCCTGAGGGCTGATGGCCACGCCCAGACGAATCTGTGTCTAAGGAAATGACCTTCAGTGAGAACGTAAGCCTTCACGGTGCACGCGTTGTCACGGTGCGGCGCTGACTGCCTGAGACTCGCGTGCTGGTTACTTTTCTCCGGAATGGCGTTCGGTCTGAAGGAAGGGTCGCTTACTGCCAGCGCAAGGAGACTGGCGGCTTCGCCATTGGAATAGAGCTATCAGGTGCAAGCCGCATAGGGAACCTAACCTGATCTTGGGAGGACGGACGTGCGCACCGATAAGTACTTCCTGGCGGGCCAAAGTATCCCTTCGAGGAGGCAATACTCGCGAGTTGAGACGCCGCACGAAGTCTGGGTCTACTGGAATTGTAAAGGACGTGAGGATACTTCACGAGTCCGAGACCTGAGTATGGGAGGTCTGTTTGTCGAAACAGAAGAAGCGCGGGATGTGGACACGAAGGTGAGGCTTGACTTTCTTGTTCAGGAAGGACAAATCAGGGCCGAAGCAGTTGTCCGGCATGTAAAGCCCGATAGTGGACTGGGATTAAGATTCACTGCGCTGATTGCGGAAGACCGCCCTCGTCTGACCGCATTGATGACAAGACTTCGCGGTTTGTCTCGGTCCCGCAGCAACTCGAAATGAAAGCGCCCGGCCATTCCCTGGTCATTGCGCGTTGAAATAGCGAGAAACGTAAATGGCTCAGCACCTTCGCATACGGTGCGTGGTGAAAACGGATCGAATGAGCCCATTGACTCGTTGGGCGGAGCCAAGCCAGACGGAAGTCATTGGAAACTGGCGTAAGACAAAGCTATCTCATACATCCAGGATGGGACTTACGTGTTCTACATCGAGAAACCTGGGGGGCATCGGGTTGACGTGATCGTCGCAACCAGTTCATACGGCAACTACCTTAAAACGTTCGCTGATAGAGAGCAACCGGACAACCTTCTGTCTCTGCCGACCTCTCCCTGGATTGAGGCGCAACGACCGAAGCGCACTTGTCAATTATTGATTCAGTGTTCGTTTTCTCCACGCGTTCTGGATAGCCAGAGCCGAAATCCTGCTAGAAGCTCAGAAAGCGCATGCCTTTCGTCGGCGCCTTTCTTAAGCATCTTCCGACCCTCTCTGAATGCAAAGCCGCGATTGCATAGCGACTCAACGAAGCATTCGCTGAGCCAGTCTACCGCTCCTTGAGGACTTTCAAAGATTTCAGCGCGGCTTCCAGTGCTATCTGTTCCTCATAGTTGTCTGTGGTGTTTGCCAGTTCACTGAGTCGCAGGTTGACGACCTGCTCTGCGGCGCCAATCTTACTTTTCAGCAGTTCAGGACGAGTTTCAGCCATTGCCTGTAGGTAGTAGTCCTGCCACAGCGGATATTTCAAAGGTACATCGCGCACGGGTGTTTCCTTCCCCTGACCAACCCTGTCAGTGGGCAACGACACTCTGAGAGACAGTTTCTGTCCGCGCTGCGTGGTGAGGAATTTGGATTGCTGTATTCGGCCCTTGGCGCGGCGTTTCGTCTTGTGCACAAGGTGCCGTGGACAGGTTAGAGCTTGACGGAGCATTGTGTATTGACACGTTCAGATTACGCTCAGTAGAAGCGAATGCAACGCTAATTCTGGAGCGTGTCTTTTGCAGGGCTCAAGGATGCGCGCGTGCAATATGCGGCGCTGCTGCGCCCGAAAGCGACAGAAAGACCGACGGCGGCCGGTACAGGAGCAAGCCGGAGAATTTCACACGACCACATGTTTTGGTTAACTCTCTGAACGCTCTGAGGCGTCCTCATCAGGCAACATCCGCTGAGGGACGACAAGCGTTACCTACCTCGCTCAGACGTAAACCTTTCCCCAGCCTCAGGTAATGCGCCTTCCCCCGGCTCTGGGTACGGCTAGCTGCACTGGCCCCGAGTAGGGTCTGTGAAACCACTTTCATCCTGTATGCGGTAAACCAAAGGAGGTTGACATGTTTGCTAGATTCGTTTCTATGCGTGTGAAGAGCGGTAACCTGGCCGAATTCAACCGCATCCTTGAAAAAGAGGTCATTCCACTACTGCAACGCCAGAAAGGTTTCCGGGAGGAAATCGTCCTGACGAACCCGAGCGGGGCAGAAGCGGTTGGCATCAGCATCTGGGAGCAGAAAGAGAATGCTGAGTCCTATAACCGCGAGAAATTCCCCGAAGTCCAGCAATTGCTCACTAAGGTGCTGGACGGAACTGCGCGGGTCAAAACGTACGCAGTCTCGCACTCAACCGTTCACAAGATCGCCGCTCACGTGACGGCGTAACGACGACAACCTTCAACATTCCATTCGGACGGCGATCTTTCAAGGGCTTGGCTCGTCCCCAGCGTTTGCCCACCGCAAGAGCAGATCGCTGCTAATACGGACCGTGCCTACCCAATGCTCTCTGCATCTTCGCCCGGCATATCCGTTGAGGCCTAGCGCGCTGGTCAGTCGTGAGGCAACGTGGCGAGCGTTCGGGTGCGCCCTCTCGGCGCGGCCCAGCAAACAGGACTGTAAGACGTCGGGCGGCTACATTGGGTTACGAAAACGCCCATGCGAATTCAGTGGCCCGCACCTTAGCCGCACACGTAAGTTCATTGTTTTGAATCGCTGGCACCGAGTGCGGGATTTCTGCCCGATTCGCCCGTTTTTGCGTGGGATTTCGCATCCGGGTGACGGGGCGTCCAGTCTTTTGGCGGAAAGGCCACGTGCCAGAACATAGGATTGGGCAGCGTGAACTCCACTCCCACCTGAGGATGATCGTTTTGATGCCTGTTAATGTGCGCGACAACGCACTCCAGCGGAATTTCCCGGCCTTCAGATACGGAACGGCATCAAACTGAGGAAGTCACAACTCTACCTGCTTGCCCCGCCTCTGCATTCGTCCAACCCTCTGGATCTTGCTGCAAAGAATAGGTTCAACGGTCCAAGGGCGTACTACGCAGTTCACCCGCTGGAGAATTACAGTCTCCACCCAATTGGCAGCCAGTCTGGCTACTGCTATCTAACTCCTGAGATGCCCATCTTTCAATCCGAAGGTGCGATAGGCTCCCCTCTGATTCAGTGAACTGCTGGGGCATGCAGATCGCGTCACGTACGCGCAAAAACGTGGCGATCCGAAACTGGAGACGAACTAGCGGTGAACATGTCGCCCAGCGGCATGAAAGAGAACAATGATTGCTGCGGAACAGTCGGGGGAGACTATGCCAGTGCCGACTGGCCGATACGAAAAGCGGATTGCGAAGGCAGTGACCGTAGAGATTCGTCCTGAGGACGAAAGCATGCCTAAAGAGAGGACGCTGACCGAAAACGTGAGTCCTCACGGTGCACGCGTCTTGATGGAACGGGAGTGGCGGCCGGGGCAGCAGGTGATGGTTATCTCTCCGAAGGAGGGCGTACGGGCACGGGGGCAGATTGTTTACTGCGAGCTGTTGGCGGAAAGCAGATTTGCTGTCGGGTTGGAACTGTCCGTCCGGGTGGAGTCGTGGGCCAAGTCTCACTAGCGCCGTTCCAACTATCTTAGCCGAAAGAAAAATTCATATTCGCGCTGTCAGCCGAAAGGATACTGTCACAAGACTTGGCCGAAAAACTTGAAACAACATTAGCCGTAAGAGGCTGCCGTACTTGAAATCTCCCCATTTGTGCGGATCGCACTACATTCCGGGCATTTCCAGAGGCGGAAGCTTTTTCTTTCGCGCTGCACCTCTGCGAGGTACATAAGGCGCCCATCCTTCGGACAACGGACGCTAGGCTTGATTTCCAGCTCGCTCCTGTCCCCATTTTGGGGCTCGATGAAGTACCCTTGCGAGCTGTAGTAGTGGACGAAACAACCGGGCTCCCGGCAGGCATATAGGAACGTG
>WNFK01035699.1_pt1 | contig 10080 bp, 11 predicted proteins | sample 5400281 | NCBI WGS metagenome assembly WNFK01 (sample SAMN13153350, study PRJNA577476) | soil metagenome | isolation source: 20 cm soil on Douglas fir-dominated hillslope | place: USA:California | collected 2013-09-17
GGTGACAACTCGCGGCACAGCCCTTGCCGCTGCCAGGCTTTGAGGTGTAATCATGGAGCAGGACAATCCGGTGTCACAGGTTCCGACCAGTAACTGGACGCTCGCCACACGAACCGGCCCGTTCGAGCGTCATGTCTATCTATTTCGTTGCGCGTCATGTCAACCGCCGCAGTCGGCCGACGCCGAAACTCGCGGTGGCTGGCAGCACGCGCGCGACGATCGAGGGACGTCGAATCGCTGACTCGCCGGCCCATCCGCGCTATTGAGAGTAGTACCAACACCGCGATCAGCAGCGACATCACGACGAACGTATACGGGCGACGAAGCTGTCGTCGCGGGTCAGAAATGCGGACCGCCATCGCGCGCGGGATCCGTTTCCCAGTTGTCGCACGGGGAGCAGGGTGCGGGCCTCCACCCCGGGCACGGCATCCTCAAGCGGGCCGAGAGCGCGGCGATGTACGGCTCATAGGATGTGCGGAGCTCCGCGAGCTGCCTGTCAGCCGTGCAGGTTCGATTCGGTCGAAGACCCACGGCTTCAAGATCGGCGCGAACCTGCGCCAGCGCGAGGGGCGGCAGGCGATCATCAACGGGCGGCGCCGCACCGCCGAGCACGTGGGCAAGGTCTACGGCTGCATGCCGCGCGATCGCGAACGTCACATGCGCCGGCCAGACCGGCAACCTCTCGATACCGACTTTGACGAGGGCCGTGAGGTCCAGGACGGTTGTCAATGCCGCCAGCCACGACTGCCGATGGTGGGGCGATCGAAAGTACCCGATGGCGGGGTACGACAGGTGGCTCTCGAGGAGGTCGGCGCACCAGTTCTCCCAATCCGCCAGCACGCGCTCGATGCGCGACACGTCGCCGGATTGCGCGAGGCGGCGGAGCAATTCCGTGGCGGTCGGCGGCGAGCCGGCCCACGCGTCCAGCTGTGTGACGCGCAGCTCGCGACGCGCGAACGACTGGTACACGATCGGGATGTACGAGAACAGCATCGAGATCAGCATCACGCTGGATCCGGTTTCGGCGACGACCAGCAGCCGGCCCGCCCGGCCTTCAGGCGCGACATCCCCGAGTCCGAGCGCGAACAGCGTGGTTGCGCTCATGTACACGTCGTCCGAGAAGTGTGCTGTGCCGTCGACGTTCAAGAGCAACTCGCGCTGCGACCACTGGAGCAGCGCGAATCCGACCACCAGCATCGACGCCCATACGGCGACGAGAAGGAAGATGGACAGCGGCCCGTACACCGCCAGGTGCCGCTGTCGTCGCGTCGGTGATGCGATCCAGTCGGCGCAGGTGACCCACAGGCGCCACGTCGAACGATAGAACAGCCGCGTGACCCGGAATCGGCGGCGCGGCGCCCTCGGCAGCACGAGCGTTTCGAACGCGTCCCACAGGATGCTGGCGACAATCCCCGCGCCGGCAACGAAGGCGATGGCGTGCACAATGCGAGGGTCCTCTTCGCAAGCCGAATGCCTCTCTGCAGCGCCGTGCAACGCGATTTGCGCGCATCAACTGTGCACAGGCACGCATTGTTGCGTGCGCACCGTCGAGTCGATTGTTCCCGGAGGTCGATTGCACCGCGGTTTACGTGAGCACGCGGCTTGCGGTGGGGTGGAGCGTGGAGAAAATCATGAAGTCTTCGTTCCGCCTCAACATTCTCGCCGCCGGCATCGTGCTTCTTGCGGGCCTGCACGACGCCAGCGCGCAAATCGAGAACCAGCTCGATTTCACCACGTCGTTCGCGTTCACGGTCGGCAACGCGACGGTCCCTGCCGGTAGCTACACCATCACGCCCGTCGAAGACGACCCGTGGGTACTCGAACTGAAGGGCGGACGGACATCCGTGCTCATCGAAACACTGAGCGCGACGCCGGAAGAGGTCCCCTCGAGGGATGAAATCGTCTTCCAGCGCTACGGGGATCAATACGTGCTGAAAAACATCTGGACTGAAGGGTCCGGTACCGGTTACGTCACGGAGACCGCGGTCCGCGAAGAGCATATCTCCAGGCACCATGGCGGTGCTCCAAGCGAGTCGCGTGTTGCGGCACACAAGCGTGCGAAGAAGCCAGCCAAGGTTTGATGAAAGCCGTCGTCCTTGAAGGTGCGCCCAGGATCCCGGCGACCGCGCGGCTGCGTGATTACGTCGCGCTGACGAAGCCACGCTTGAACGCACTGGTCGTCGCCACGACGGCGGCCGGATGGTGTCTTGGTAATCGAGTCGGTGCGCCAGCCCATTCGATGGTGCCGGTGGTGGTTGGCACCACGCTGGTGGCGGCTGGCGCCGCAGCACTCAATCAGGTCCTCGAGCGCGGCACGGACGCGTTGATGCGACGGACGCGGTCGCGACCAGTGCCCGCAGGTCGCATGTCTCCTCGCGCGGCGTCTGAGTTCGGCATCGCTCTCGTCGCGATCGGCCTGTTTCTGCTTGCGGCGGACGTGAATCTGACGTCGGCTGCGTTGGCGTTCGTCACGGTCGTCGTCTATCTCGCCGTGTACACGCCCCTGAAACGACGGACGCCGGCCGCGACGTTGGTGGGCGCAGTGCCGGGAGCATTGCCGCCGCTCATCGGCTGGGCGGGGGCGCGCGGCGATCTGTCGCTGGAGGGCGTCGCGCTGTCGGCGATCGTGTTTTTCTGGCAAGTGCCGCACTTCATGGCGATCGCGTGGCTGTGCCGGGATGACTACCGGAATGCAGGGTTTCCGATGCTGCCCGTCATCGAGAGCGATGGGCACCGAACCGGCTACACGGCGCTCGTGTACGCCGCACTGCTCCTTCCCATCAGCTTGCTCCCGTCGCTGACGGGGTTGGCCGGCTTCGTCTACGGGGGCGTCGCCCTGGCGCTCGGTTGCGGGTTCTGTGTGCTCGCCGCGCGGTTCGCGGAGTCCCGAAGCGACGAGACGGCGCGTGTGCTGTTTCTGGGATCGCTCGCGTACCTGCCTCTCCTCTGGATCGTGATGATCGCGGACCGAGCCTGAGTCCTGGAGAAGCACCAGCGAACACGATAAGGGGACGAACGAATGACGAAACGGACGATTAGCGCCGATACGATTCCGGATCGCGCGAAAACACTCGCGCATCCAGAAGCGCACGAGTTTCATCCGTACGGCCACCTGGTCAAGTTGCCAATCGCACTGCCCGAGGATGTCTGCCGAGAGAGTGTCGCCAACCTGAATCAACTCCTGGCCGACACGTTCACGCTGCGCGATCTGTACAAGAAGCATCACTGGCAGGTCGCCGGCCCGACCTTCTACTCACTCCATCTGCTGTTCGACAAGCACTATGGCGAGCAGAACACTCTTGTCGACGCCATCGCTGAGCGGATTCAGCTGCTTGGCGGTGTGAGCGTGGCGATGGCCCATGACGTGGCGGAGGCGACGATGATTCCGCGGCCGCCAAAGGGGCGCGAAGACGTCCCGGCGCAGATCTCGCGGCTCTTGCACGCGCACGAAGTCATCCTCGAGGAGGCGCGGGCCATGGCCCGGCGCGCTGCCGAGCATGGTGACGATGGCACCAACGATTTGCTTGTCAGCGACGTGATTCGCACCAACGAGCTGCAGGTGTGGTTCGTGTCCGAGCACGTCGTGGACGTGCCGCTCGTCCGCGCACGGTAACGGCGGCCACGGACTTGCGCTGCACGTCTGGCATGACAGGCGCACCTGTGCGAGTGTTCGTCGCCGCCGCTCTTGTCGTCGCGGTTCTCGCGCCGCCTCTCGCCGCACCGGAGCTGACGCTACCCAACCTGCCCGGTTCCGTGAAATTCGCGGCGATGGGAGACAACGGCACCGGCGACCGGCCGGAGTACGACACCGCGAATCAGATGGCCGCCTGGCACGACAGGTTTCCGTTCGACTTCGTGATCATGCTGGGCGACAACATGTACGGCAGTCAGAAGCCGGCAGACTTCGTCCAGAAATTCGAGCGTCCGTACAGGCCGCTGCTCGAGACCGGCGTGCGGTTTTACGCGAGCCTCGGTAATCACGACAACACCAGCAACGACGCGTACACACCGTTCAACATGAACGGACAGCGGTACTACACCTATGCGAAGAAGAACGTCCGTTTCTTCGTACTCGACAGCAACTACCTGGATCCCGCGCAGGTCGAGTGGATTACGACGGGGCTGCGCGACGCATCCGAGCCATGGAAGATCGTCTATTTCCACCATCCGTTGTATTCGGATGGCGGGCGGCACGGCTCCACAGTCGACCTCCGAGTCAAACTGGAGCCAATCTTCGTCAAGTACGGCGTCAACGTCGTCTATTCCGGTCACGACCATATCTACGAACGCCTGAAGCCGCAGAAAGGCATCCTCTACTTCGTCTCCGGTGCAGGCGGAGAGCTTCGCAAGGGCGACATCGAGCCCTCAGCGCAGATGGCCGCCGGCTTCGACCAGGACCAGAGCTTCATGTTGAACGAGATCTCGGGAGACGAACTGCATTTCCAGGTGATCTCGCGTACCGGCCAGACCGTTGACACGGGAACGATTCACAGGGCGCAGCGACCGTGACACGGGCGCTCCGATTCGTCGCGGATCACTATCTTCTCGCCCCGATTGGCGCCATCGTGGCGATCGGGTGGGCGAACACCTTCGGGGCGAGCTATTTTCGAGTCGCCGACAGCCTAGCGTTCGCTGTCAACGATGTCGGCATGGCGTTCGTCCTTGGATTTGTCGCGCAGGAAGTCGTCGAGGCGGCATTGCCGGGAGGCACGTTGCATCCCTGGCGCCGCGCCGTCCTTCCAGTGATCGGAGCGGTCGGCGGCGTCCTCGGCGCCGTGGTCACGTATGACGCGTACATCTTCTCGGGCGACTCGCGCAACCTGCTCCAGGGGTGGCCGGTCGTCTCGGCTGTCGACATCGCATTCTGTTATTTCATCGGCAAAGCGATCTTCGGCCGCGGCGCAACGCTGACATTTCTGCTGCTCCTGGCGATCGCCAGTGACGCCATCGGCCTTGTGCTCATCGCCTACCGGTATCCCGTGCCCGACGCACGTGCGGCGGCGGCGACGTTGATCGTCCCGGCGATCTGGAGCGCCGCGCGGCTGCGGCGCATCCGACTCCATACCATGTGGGCGCAGGTGGTGGTGTCGGGAACACTGTCATGGTTCGCGCTCTACTGCAGCGGCGTGCACCCTGCGCTGGCGCTCCTGCCCATCGTGCCGTGGCTCCCGCATTCCGCCCGGCATCTCGATACGCCGGGCGATCCGGACGGCGCACGCCACGTCTCGCCTTCGCACTTCGAGCACGTGTTCCGCTATCCGGTGCAGGTCGTGCTGTTCCTGTTTGGCCTCGTGAATGCCGGCGTGCTGTTGAAAGGATTCGACGATGGGACGTGGGGCGCGCTCACGGCGTCGCTCGTTGGCAGGCCCGCCGGCATCCTGTTGGCGGTCGGAATGGGTGTCGCGGCAGGTTTCCAGCTTCCGCGTGGCGTGCACTTGCGGGACGTCGTCGTCATCGCGCTGGCGACAGCGCCCGCGTTGACATTCGGATTGTTTTTCGCCACCGCCGTGCTTCCCGTAGGGCCGCTGCTGACCGAACTGAAGATCGGCGCGATGGCGAGCGCAGGAGGTGCGCTGCTGGCGTTCGGGACGGCACGCCTGCTACGGGTCGGTCGATTTGCGCGGACCGGAATCGGTCCTCACTGACCGTTCACCGAGAAGATCGCCACGTTTTCGTGTGCTGTCGCGCGCTCGCGCCCCGACGCGTCCTTCAAGACCGCGTACACCTCGTATTGCCCACCCGGCACATTCGGGAACGGCATCTGAATGATCTTCGGCGCCAGGTCCCCGTCGAGCGAAACCTCGCTGCTTCGAAAGAAGTTCTCGCCATCAGCGACGATGGTCAGTGAGCGGTTCGTCGCGTTCGGCTCGATTCGCACGACGACCCGCAATGTCGCCGGTCAATCCGATGAATCCACAGATGGCCAATGCTTTCTTCACCGTGGCTTGCCTCCGATCTATTGGAGGCAACCGGCGCGCCACGCGACATATCTGAAATACGCCAGAAACAGGGGATCGGGTCACCTCGATGCGCGTCGATGCCCAACATTGGTGACTACTGAATCAATATGCAGAGACGCTGCACGACCTTCCCGATCATGCGCGCTCGGACGTCAGGACGATCGATATGTGTGGAACTGCTCCGGGTCAGGAAATCGGATGCGATCAGGGTTCATCCCACTGGCCGACAAGGCCGGCGGCTGCGTCTTCGCGTCCGGGTCGCGAGATCCCGAGCCGTTTCATTTTGTTGATCAATGTCGTGCGCTGGACGCCGAGCTTCGCGGCGGCGCCGTTGGAGCCGCCGATGACCCATCCGACTGATTCGAGCGTGCGGAGGATCAGCGTTCGCTCGGTATCCTTCAAGGTCGTGAGCGCCGGCGCGGTGGTGACGCGGTCAGCATCGGTCGATACGCGGTCAGTACCGGTGGGAGGCAACGGGTTGGGCAGCACGCCGTCGTTGGCGAGAATCACGGCGCGTTCTATCAGGTTCTGGAGCTCGCGAATGTTGCCGGGCCACTCGTAGGAACTGAGCGCAGCCATCGTCGCAGGTGGGAGATCGTGAATGCGCTTTCCCATTTTCCGGGAGAATTTATCGACGAAATGCGTGACGAGCATGGGGATGTCGCCGCGGCGGTTGCGCAGCGGCGGCATCACGACCGGAAACACGTTCAACCGGGAATACACGAGCCGCACGTCGACGTGTTGCGTGTGCGTGCTGCCGAGCCGCTCGAATTCCTGTTCCTGCAGGACGCGCAGCAGCTTCGGCTGCACTCCCGGCGGAAGGTCGCCGACCTCGTCGAGGAACAGCGTGCCGCGGTGGGCGAGCTCGAACCGGCCGACCTTCTGCACGATCGCACCTGTAAAGGCGCCCTTTTCGTGTCCGAACAGCTCGCTCTCGAGCAGGTCGAGCGGAATGGCCGCGCAATTCACCTTGACGAACGTCCGCCCACACCTCGCGCTGAGTTGGTGAATCGCCCGTGCGATCACTTCTTTTCCGGTGCCGGTTTCGCCTTGAATGAGGACTGTCGAATCGGTGGGTGCCACGCGCTCGACCTGCACGAGGACCGACTCGAGCGCAGGGCTTGCGCCGACGATCTGCTCGAATCGCGAATCATCGCCGCCGGGCCGCCGAGGCGCTTCCAACATTCACATCTCCGATGCTGCTCGTACACTCTCCAACAGCAATTCGTCATCGAACGGCTTGGCCAGGAACTCGACGGCGCCTGCCCGCATCGCCTGCATGCGCAGGCGTGCGTCGCCATGCGCCGTGATGAAAATGATCGGAATCCTGATGTCGTCGGCGTTCAGCTTCGCCTGCAGATCGAGCCCTGACAACCCGGGCATCCGGATGTCCGCGATGAGGCACATCGTCTGATGCATGTCTCCGGACGCCAGGAATTCCTCGGCCGATGCGAAGCTGCGCGTGGCGAATCCCGCCTCCTTGAGCAGCCCCTGGAGGGCTCCCCTCATCAAATCGTCGTCGTCGACGATCGAAACCATGCGGGATGTCCCAGTAGTCATGAAGCCCATTGTAGGCGCGAGGCGGGACGGGACAAGTTATCCCGTCGTATGAGGCGGCTCATACGTCCGTTCAAGGACGCCTTCAGCCTCCGACAGCCTCCAGCTTCGCGGCTATTCTGACGAGCTCGGCCAGCGATTCTGCGCGCATTTTTCGCATGACGTGACCGCGGTGAATCTTGACGGTGATTTCGCTCGTACCCAACTCAGACGCGATCTGCTTGTTCAGCATGCCGGTCACGACGAGCGCCATCACCTCACGTTCCCGGGCCGTGAGTGTCGCGTAACGCTGCCGCAGCACCCCGAGGTCGTGTTGCTGCTGTCGTGTGAGGCGGTCGCGGTCCAGCGCCTGATGAATGGCGTCCAGCAGATCCTGGTCGTTGAACGGCTTGGTCAGGAACTCCACCGCGCCTGATTTCATCGCCTTCACCGACATCGGGATATCACCGTACGCGGTGATAAAGATGACTGGCGTCGAAACCCCGGCAGCGAGGAGTGCGCGCTGCACGTCGAGGCCGTTCGTGCCTGGCAGACGCACATCCAGAACGAGACAGCTCGGCCCGTTCGGAGGCTGACGACGCAGGAACTCCTGCGCGCTGCCAAACATTTCGCACCTCAGCCCCACTGATTTCAGCAATCCCTCGACGGATGCGCGCACGTCCGCGTCGTCGTCGATCACGTACACCGTCTGGGTGCCTGCGGGCTCGGCCATACCTCACGCTCGATCAGCGGAAGGAGCATAGCGCAGGTGTTCACGCGTAGACGCGATGTCCGCATGCGGGCAGGCGTCCGGGCCAGGGCGGGCGGTGGCCATCGGTTCGACGGCGCACAATCGCGGTAAACGATGGATCTTCAAGGGCTTGTCCGGGTCTCTGCTCTCGACGCAAGTGTGGTACGACGCGTGCTCACTGCGACACACATGTGCGGAGGAACGCGAACATGGATGCGGTGATGGCGATGGATCAGGAAATCGGTGATGAGGCGAAACGGAGATCAACGGAGTTCGTGCGCACCATCGAGCGCGCTGACACGCACGTGAATCTGCTCGTCGAGCGACATGCCTCGCTGGCAGCTCACAACGGTGTCGTCGGCCGATCGGAGGTGTGGCAGCGCGCCCTCTCTCGCGCGCTGCGCGTCGCGTCAACAGATGCGACGGTGTTCCTGCAAGGCGAGTCGGGGACCGGAAAGGAAGTCATCGCGCGGTTCATTCACCAGGCATCACCGCGCCAGAACGGGCCCTTCGTCGCCATCAACTGCGCCGCGCTTCCGGAACAGCTCCTCGAGTCAGAGCTGTTCGGGTACGAACGCGGAGCGTTTACCGGCGCCCATCAGGCCAAGGTTGGCCAGATCGAGCTTGCCTCGCGCGGGGTGCTCTTCCTCGATGAGGTGAGCGAGATGACGATGACGGCGCAAGCGAAGTTTCTCCGATTCCTGCAGGAGCGCGAGTTCCAGCGACTCGGCGGGACACGGCCACAGAAGGCAAACGTACGAGTGATCTCCGCGAGCAACCGCGACTTGCGTCAGGCAGTCCACAAGGGCACGTTCCGGGAGGATCTCTTTTATCGGCTCCGGGTGTTCGACATCCGGCTGCCGGCGCTGCGCGAGAGACTGAGCGACCTCGCGTTGCTCGCCGAGCACTTCCTCGCCGAGTTCGCCGAGACGATCGGTCGCGGGGTGCTGCGTCTGTCCGATGAAGCACGCGACGTCCTGATGGCGCACGACTGGCCGGGGAACATCCGCGAGCTGCGAAACGTGCTCGAGTCTGCCGCGATTCTTTCCGATGATGGGCTGATCGAACCAAGTCACCTCACGTTGCCGACGAGGGAAGCTACCGCTTCGCCGCACGATCTCTCGGCGATGGAGCGCCACAAGATTCTCGATGTCCTCCATCGAACCGATTGGAACAAATCGAAGGCGGCACGGTTGCTGGGGCTGACACGCACGCAGTTGTACGTGCGCCTCCGCCGGCATGGGATCGAGAACCGCGAAACGATGTGATGCGGACTGTTGCGCGTGTGGTCTGACATTTGCCGGGTGTGTTGCTTGGAGGTCCGTTACATGCAACTGAAAACCGTGCTCATCGTCGCTGTTGTCGCGCTCTCCGCGACCGCATGCGGCTACACCATCACGACATCGACCGACTACGACAACACCGTCGATTTCGGCACCTATCACACCTTCAACATCATGAAGGGCAATTCGTCCGGTAATCCACTGCTCGATCAGCGCGCGACCGATGACGTTCGACAGGCGTTGGCGTCGAAGGGCTGGGCGGAGGCTTCCGAAAGCGACGGACGCGCCGCCGTCGTCGTCCATACCGCAACGCAGACGAAGCACAACTATGAAACGTTGTACGACGGATACGGATGGGGAGGCTGGGGACGGTGGGGTTGGCGCGGTCCCGGCTCTGCCACCACCTTCGTCGAGGACTACCAGGTTGGTACCGTCGTCGTGGACATCTTCGACGCCGGCACCAAACAGGCGATCTGGCATGGTGTCGCGACCGACGCGCTCTCCGATCACGCGACTACGAACGCGAAGATCACCCAGGATGCGATCACGA
>WNFK01079281.1_pt1 | contig 10080 bp, 10 predicted proteins | sample 5400281 | NCBI WGS metagenome assembly WNFK01 (sample SAMN13153350, study PRJNA577476) | soil metagenome | isolation source: 20 cm soil on Douglas fir-dominated hillslope | place: USA:California | collected 2013-09-17
AGGAGCGTCGCGGTCGCCGCCACCCGCCTACCGCCGAACAGGATCGCGGCGGTGCGATACACCGCCCAGCTCATCGGCAGCGCCAGCAATATCGACACCAGCCGCACGCCGAGCTCGGTGTCGCCGGCGATCATGGTGCCCAGCCGGATCACCACGGCAACGCCGGGCGGATGATCGTAATAGCCGCCGGCGAGATGCTTCGACCACATCCAGTAATAGGCTTCGTCGAAGGTCAGCGGCGTCCAGGCGGCGGCGACCAGCCGCAGCGCCACCAGCCCCAATATCGCAAGAGCCGTGTTGCGGACAAGCCGCACCTCGTCCGGGCTCGTTGCCGACACCCGGCCCGGCAGGTTCATCGCTTGCGCCAGACGAACAGTCCGGACATCGCGTAATTCCATACCACGCCCATCAGCGCGCCGGCCGCACCTGCCAGCCACCAGATCGGCTCCTGATCGTAGACCGAGAACGCGACGCCGACATTGGCGAACAGGCCGACGCTGCACACGAGGTAAAACAGCAGGAGGCCGCGCAGGATCGCAAAACCCTTCAGCCGCTGGTCGCGATAGGTGAGAAAATTGTTGAGGATGAAATTACTGGTCATGGCAACCAGCGCGCCCGCGGCCTGCGCCTCCGGAAACGGCACATTGAACATATCAAGCGCGAAGAACAGCGTGCTGAGATGCACGAACAGGCCGATCGAGCCGACCATGGCAAACAGCAGGAACCGCAGCGACACCACGTCGTGGGTCAGCTTCGCCAGCACCAGGCCCAGGAAATCCAGCGCCACCATGGAATCGAGCTTGCTCTCGCCGTGCAGCCGCGAGCCGAAAGCGTAGGGAATTTCCTTCACCCGCAGATCGCCGCGCGCGGTGGCGACGATATCGAGCAGGATCTTGAAGCCCTGGGTGGAGAGCTGGGGCGCAAGCTGCTCGAAGCGATCCCTGCGGATCATGAAAAACCCGCTCATGGGATCGGCGATCTTGACCCGCAGCACCCGCCTTGCAACCTCGGTGGCAAGCTGACTGGCCCCTGCCCGCTGCCGATTGAAGCTGTCGGCGCTACCGCCTGCGACATAGCGGCTGCCGACCACGAGATCAGCCTCGCCGCCTTGCAGCAGCGCCAGCATGACAGGCAGTTGTGTCTCGTCGTGCTGCAGGTCGGCATCGATCACGGCGGCGCACGGCGCGCTCGATGCCAGAATGCCCTCGATGCAGGCGCCGGACAGGCCGCGCCGCCCGATCCGGCGGATGCAGCGGACGCGGGAATCTTCCCGCGCCAGGCCCCGCACCACATCCCAGGTGCCGTCGGGGGAGTTATCGTCGACGAAGATCACTTCCCAGGCGACGCCCGTCAGCGCGGTCTCCAGCTGCCGAAACAGCTTGGTGACATTGTCGCGCTCGTTGAAGGTGGGGACGACGACCGAAAGCTGAGGCAAACCCGCAGCCTGCGGCGGGTTCTTCGGCCCCGGTCTAATGGCTTCATTCATGCCGCCAGCGTATATCCGCAGCCTCCGGGGAAGCCAAGGCGCGGGCCCAAAACACCGGTGGGCAACAGTGAGGCAAGCGTTGGGGAAGGGCCGCCACACGGCCAAAAGAGGCCCTAAAATGCCAACGACCACGAACAACAGGCGCGCGTACATCCGGCGCAGCCGAGCTATTCAGTGGTCGTCCCAGCGCCGGAGCTATGAAGCATCGACGTCGCCGTTGACAGCAACATAGGGATGATTTGGGTGTTTCGCAAGGGGCAAGCGAGCAAGTGAGCGCAGGGACATCGGTTCAGCAGAATTTTTTAATCAGCTTGTGTTGAAATCGAAGGACAATTTGGGCCTCCCCATGCCTCCGCCCTATGTCGCAACCATATTCGGGATTCTGGGCCTGATCGCGCTCCGGGCGATCCGGAACAATATCAGGTCGGGTACGGCCACGAGCCGCGGCTGGACTTGCACCATATACGCCAACCCGATTCGATTTTGCCTGATCGTTTCCACCAGGGCCGCTTTCGTCGGCCTTGCATTTGCTGAAATATTGTATGCCTTCGGGCTGGTCGGCGATCCCATCGCCAACATCAAACACGCGCTGCCTTTCCTCGCCTGATCGTTGACCTTGCGCGCGCCAGCCGCCCGGCAACCTTATCAGCGCGTCCAGAGATAAAGTGCGTCCGGCTCCTTCTCCTCATTTCCGGCGCCGTCGGTTTCCTGGATGAGCGCAAAACCCCTTGCTTTGTAAAAGCGCCGGGCCGGCGCATTGCGCTGGAACGTCCAAAGCTGCAGGCGATCGAACGCGTTTTGGGCGACCTGAAGCAGGTCTTTGCCCACGCCGCGCCGTTGCGCCTCAGGCAGCACGTACAACTGGTCGATCCAGCCCTCCCGGAAGGCGATGATTCCCCTCATCGCGGCGCCATCGAAAGCACCCCACATCTCGCAGGTGTTGAAGATGCGCTCGCGGAAGAACCATTGGTCTTCCTCGGGCGTACGGAGACCTGCCAGCGAAGGTAGTGCCTGGTCAAACGCGGTTCGAACAACCCGCGCCGCGGCGTCCATATCTTCAAGCTTGAGCTGCCTCAACATCCGATTGATCGGTTCGTGCTCTCAATTACTTAGGCGCGAATGTGCAGAATATGGCTCACTCGGGCTATTGTCGTGTTACTCTTGATGAATCGCCCAACCTTTGGCGGCATATCAATACCGCAGCGGTGGGAGTTCCGAATTCTTGATGCCATCACATGAGCGCCACGCAAGAAACAAGTCAGAGCCGCGATTTCTTCGCAGCTAGGGCGGAGTCTCGCGTCCAGGTAGTGAAACAACGGAGATTCGAAAGATGTCGGGCCCAAACCAGAACAAGCCGGGCGGAAAGAAGCAAGGCAAGAAAGGCCGTAAGCGGGATCAACCGCAGAACGCGAAGCCGGAGCAACTCCTGAGCGCGAAGCCGGAGCCACTGCAAAGCAAGAAGCCGGAGCCTGTGCAGAGCCAGAAGCCAGAGCCACTTCAGAGCAAGAAGGCGGAGCCGCCGCAGAGCAAGCAGTCGGAGCCGCTACAGAGCCAGAAGTCGGAGCTGCTGCTGAGCGAGAAGCCAGAGCCGGTGCAAAGCAAGCAGCCGGAGCCGCTGCAGACCAAGCAGCCGGAGCCGCTGCAGACCAAGCAGCCGGAGCCGCTGCAGACCAAGCAGCCGGAGCCCCTCCAAGGCCAGAAGCCGCAGGTTGACGCAGCCCTTGCGGCAGCGAACTGCCTCTCGGTCGACTTTCAAACGCTCGCGACGGCCTACGGCAACTACACCAAGAAGTCTTTTGAAGACACCAAGGCCTTTGTGGAGAAGCTCTCGGGCGTGCGGTCGCTCGAGAAGGCCGTTGAGATCCAGACCGAATTCGCCAGGCAGGCTTACGAGACCTTCGTCACCGAGTCGCAGAAGATTCGCGAACTCTACAGCGGTCTTGCCAAGCAGAGCTTAAAGCCTTTCGAGGGCCTGGTTGCCAAGAAGAGCCAGCCGACGCGCTAAATCTGGCGGCGCTTGCCGAAGCAGCCAACATGCTTCGGTGCAGGCTGGGTATGAAGGAGAGGCTTCGGTTTCCGGAACCACGCCACCGTTGTTGCACTGCCCGAACAACGGGGCCAGTCCAGACAACGTGAACAGCTACTTCGGCGCCGTCTTGTGCTTGACGAAAGTCGTCACGATATCCTTTTGCGCCAATGCGATGGCGTTGTTGGCGGTCGTCATGTGGGCGCCCGAATCAACGCCCGGGAACTGCATCGCCAGGTAATCCACCAGCGTCACCCGAAAATTCTGCCGCTCGGACGGACACACGCTCGCGATATGCTGCGTGAAATCAGGTCCCGACATGGCCTTGTTGCTGTCCCGGGTATATTCCCGCGCGAGGCAATTCCAGTATGAGTCACGTCCCGATATGGCTTGCCGGTGTGCGTCCTCGGTGTCGTCGGCCGCCGCCACTGACGTCGTCATCGCCAACGCCGCCACAATAACCATCCGCATCGTGTTCTCCTTTCTTCTTGATCCTAGCTTGAACCCGCGGCTTGGTTAAGCGCTGCCGCCCTCGTTTCGGCGAACTGGCCAATCACGATTGATTTGATTAGGCTCGGCCCGACAAAGTTCCTTCCTCGACGAGACCAGCCGGTGAGCAAGCTCCCCCAGACCGCATCCAAAACTTCAGGAAAAATCTACATCGGCATTGGCGGCTGGACCTTCGCGCCGTGGCGCGGGGTGTTCTACCCCGAGAAGCTGACGCAGGCGAAGGAGCTGGAATACGCGGCCTCCAAGCTGACCTCGATTGAGATCAACGGCACCTATTACGGCTCGCAGAAGCCGGAGAGTTTTCGCAAATGGGCGCGCGAGGTGCCCGACGGCTTTGTGTTCTCGCTGAAGGGACCGCGCTTTGCCACCAACCGCCGGGTGCTGGCGGAGGCCGGCGATTCCGTGAAACGGTTTTATGATTCAGGCGTGCTCGAACTGGGCGACCGATTGGGTCCGGTGCTGTGGCAATTCGCACCGACCAAGAAATTCGACGAAGCAGACTTCGGCAAATTTCTCGAGCTCTTGCCGCGAAAGCTTGAGGGGCGCGCGCTGCGCCATGTGGTCGAGGTGCGCCATGACAGTTTCTGCGTACCTGACTTCATCGCGCTGTTGCGCCAATTCGAAACACCCGTGGTGTTCGCCGAGCACGGCAAGTATCCGGCGATCGCGGACGTCGTCGGCGACTTTGTCTATGCGCGGCTGCAGAAGGGCAACGACGAGCTCAAGACCTGCTATCCGCCAAAGCAACTCGATGCCTGGGCAAAGCGGTTTCAAACCTGGGCCGGCGGCGGCGAGCCGGACGACCTGACGCGCGTCGATCCGGCCAAGGCGAACAAGGCGCCGCGCGACGTGTTCGCCTATGTGATCCACGAAGGTAAGGTACGCGCGCCCGCCGGCGCCATGGAACTGATCGAACGCGTGAAGTAGTGCGCGGCTCCATCCTTCGAGACGCGGCTTACGCCGCTCCTCAGGATGAGGTCTGAGACCCCTCATGGTGAGGAGCGCGGCAACGCCGCGCGTCTCGAACCATCTGGCTGCGTAAACAATCAGCTCTTCAATCCAGCTTGATGCCGGCCTCGCGGATCAGCTTTGTCCAGTTCTGGAATTCAGTTGCGACGAAGGCGTCGAGCCTGTCATCCGGCAGATCCCATGCTTCGCCGCCACGCTTCTCGAACCGCTCCTTGAGGTCGGGCAACGAGGCGCGGATATCCCGGCGCAACCTTGCGATCACCTCCGGCGGCGTTCTGGCGGGCGCGAAGATTCCGAGCCATGAATCGACATCGAGACCGGGCACGCCAGCCTCCGACATGGTCGGCACGTCAGGCGCAAGCGGCGTGCGCCTGGACGACAGCACGGCGATGCCTTTTGCCTGCCCCGACTGCACATATGGCAGGCCCGCTGCGACGGAGTCGAAGAACAGATCGATACGGCCTGCGAGCAGATCGGTGAAAGCTGGCGGCGAGCCCTTGTAAGGCACCTCCAACAGCTTCACGCCCGCGGCTTTCATGAACGCAGCCGCCACCAGGTGCTGACCGGTTCCGACGCCTGCGGTCGCCACGGATATGGAGCCCGGGTTGGCTTTCGCAGCCGCGACGATGTCCTGCAGCTTCGCCTGCGGCATATCCTTGCGGCCGCCCGGCTTGTTCTCGACAAAGAAGCTTTGCCCTGCGCGCTTCGAAAGCGCGTCGGCGAAATGCCGCCCGACGAGATCGTAGCTGCCTCCGGGACCGATCGGGACGATGATCTTCACGGGGCGGTCGGGATAGGCGCCCTGCGCCTGCGCCGCCGCAACACTGAACGCGAGCGCAGCGCCGATCCATGCCAGCGAGCGGCAAAATCGTATCATCGCGTTCCCCCCCGGCGAGTCCGGCCTTAACGACCGGCTCTTGTTTGCGAGCCGACTATGCGACGCAGCGCGGATGGCGGCAACGGAGGCTGCGGCTGGCTTTTCCAACATAATCTGAGCGGCGATGGAAATCATTCCAGGACTGACGTAGCCTTGAGCGGATGACATCACCAACGCCTGGACGCTGACATGGCACGCAGAAAGCTCTTCACCATCGGCTATGAACAGACCCCCGCCAAGGCCGTGCTCGACGAACTCGAGCGCACCGGAGTGAAGCTGCTGGTGGACGTGCGTGCTGTCGCCGCCTCGCGCCGGCCCGGCTTTTCCAAGAACCAGCTCGCCGCCGGACTCGACGAGCGCGGCATTTCGTACTTGCATCTGCGCGGGCTGGGCACGCCGAAGGACGGCCGCGACGCCGCGCGCAGCGGCCAATTCGATGCGCTGCACAAGATCTATGCGAAGCACCTGAAGACGCCGCAGGCAAAGGAAGAACTCGACGAGCTGTCGGCGCTGGTCAAGACATCCGGGCCGGTCTGCATTCTCTGTTACGAGCGCGATCACCTGCACTGCCACCGGCAATGGATCGCCGAGATCATCGAAGACCGCGACGGCGTGAAGGTGGAGAATCTGGTCGCGCCGCAGGTGTAGAGTATTGCGTTCAAGAAACATAAAAGCCGTCATTCCGGGATGCGCCGTTTGGCGCAGGCCCGGAATGACGAGCGCCGGGTTGGCCTAATCCGAAAAAACTCCAAGATCACCCACCCTCACCCCTCCCCGGCCAGCCGAAACGTTCCTTCCATCATCTGCACGCAAGCGCCGCCGACATGCGCGGACATGACAACGCCGTTCGCTTTGCGGACGCGGGTCAGCAGCAGGCTTGGCCTGTTGATATCGACGCCCTGCCCGATGCGCAGCTTCGATTCGCCATCCCGCTCACCCGACAAGTCGGCGAGCAGTGCGGCGGCAGCCGCCGTGGCGCTGCCGGTGGCCGGGTCTTCGGAAAGGCCGCTCGATCCCGGGTGAAACATCCGCGCCTGCAGGTCGCAGGCCTCGGCGGTGGCAACATCGCGGGTATAAAGATAGACCGCGTCGCTGCCGTCGCAGGGAAGCGTGCGGGCGAATGCGTCGGCGTCGGGCCTGGCCCGCCGCAGCGCGTCGCGCGAGGCTAGCTCCGCCACCAGAAACGGCAGCCCGACCGAGACGATTTGCGGGGGATGCCGGTCGGTTCGAATATCCGCCGCCGTTAGCGAAGCGCAGGCGGCGGCCTGCTCGGCGGTGAGTTGTGTGAGCTTCTTGAGGCCCTGCGGCGCGGTGAGCTCGGCACCGACCACCTTGCCATCCTCGATCAGGATCTCGACCGGCACCAGGCCTGCTTTTTCCTCAAACACCAGCCGCGCCGGCGGCTCGGCGGCCTGCGTCGCCAGCACGAAGGCGGTACCGACATTGGGATGGCCCGCGAACGGGATCTCGGAGCGGACCGTAAAGATGCGAACCTGCGCGTCGTGCGCAGGGTCTTGCGGCGGCAGCACGAAGGTCGTCTCGGAATAATTGAACTCGGACGCAATGGCCTGCATCTGGGCGGTCGACAGCCCGCCGGCATCCAGGATCACCGCCAGCGGATTGCCGCCGAAGGCGCGGTCGGTGAAAACGTCGACGGTGATATAGCGCCGTTGCATGTGAGATCTCCGGTTTCGCCTCAGCCAGAACATGATGCGGATTGGTTCGTCAAGCGCGGCGAACGCCCTGCGTTTCTATCCCAGCTGCCACACCGTCATCGGCCGGTCATAGCCCCTGATCGCGACTTCCCCGAGCGACACCGCATCGCTGCCGGCCTCGTCCAGCGCGTCGCGAACGGCGGCCGAAATCAGCAATCGGGAATTGAATTGCTTGTTGAGCGATTCCAGCCGGGCGGCAAAGTTCACGGTGTCGCCGATCACGGTGTACTCCTTGCGCCGGGGAGAACCGATATTGCCGGCAACCACTTCGCCGAAATGAATGCCGATGCCGATGCGCAGCGGCCACGACGTCGCCTGGTTGAAGCTTTCATTGGCGGCGAGCATTTCGCGCGCCGCGGCGACGGCACGGTGCGCTGAATCTTCCGATTCAAAGGGCGCGCCGAACAGCGCCAGAAATCCGTCACCCAGAAATTTGTTCACGATGCCGCCATGGCGGTCGAGGATATCGACCAGCACGGCGAACGCGCCGTCGAGACGATCCACCACCTCCTGCGGCGAACGCGAGCGCGCGCCGGCGGTAAAGCTGCGGAAGTCGACGAACATGACAGCGACATGGCGGATGTCGCTGTGGGTGCCGGCGCCCTCGGCGATCAATCGCTCCACCACCTGCGGCGAGACGTGCTGGCCGAACAGATTGGTGATGCGGTCACGCGCGGTCGCAGCCATGATGCTGGCCTCGAACTGGCGGCGCAGCTGGACGGCGACCGCGCCAGCCAGCATGCCGCAGATCAGTATGATCTGGCTGCGGGCGGCGTGATAGTAGACGCTGGGCTCGGAATCGGTGACGCCGGCGGGATGATAGAACGCCGCCATGCAAAACAACTCCACCGCTGCAACGAAGCCGGTGAAAGTCGATAGCCAGAAGTCGAGCCGCAGCGTCGAGAGAATGATGAAAATGAAATAGATCATCGGCGTTACGAAGCCGAGCGCCGCGACCTCCCCCATGCTGTTGATATGCAGCGCCAGCGCGATTGTCGGCATCGAGGTTTCGATCAGCACGCCGATATACCGCCTGATCACGGGAATGTCGCGATCAAGCCGGAGATGCCGGCTGATGACCGCATGGACCCACAATTCGAACAGGATGAACGGGACGATGATCGCATAAAGATAGGCCGGCCTGAGATTGCCGTGCCAGATGCGGCTCACCGTCTCGGGCGCGAGAAGGTAGACGGTCCAGAGGATGACGGCGAGCAGCGACGTCGTCCCGATCAGGGCCTTGACCCGGATCAGCTCGGTGCGCATCACCTGTTGCATCAGCGCATGCCGGAAGTCGGCCGACACCGCCGCGTCTTGCCCGTCTTTCTTCTTGCCCCAGAACCCAGCCATTATCCTGCCCCGGAATGACGGTGAGCATTTTGCATCAATCGAGCGTGCGGCGGAAGCGCATCACCGCGATGGTCATGGCCATCAGCATCAATGCCACCAGCGCAATCGTATCGTATTGCAGATTCGGCAGGGTGGCCCCCTTCAGCATGATGGCGCGGACGATCCGCACGTAATGCGTCAGCGGCAGACCTTCGCCGATATATTGCGCCCATACCGGCATGCCGGCGAATGGAAACATGAAGCCCGACAGCAGAATGCTCGGCAGGAAAAACATGAGCGACATCTGCATCGCCTGCAGCTGGTTCTGCGCGATGGTCGAGAAGGTATAGCCAATCGCCAGATTTGTCGTGATGAACAGGGTTGAGAGCAGCGCCAGCAGGGGCAGACTACCGTTCACCGGCACCCCGAACAGCAGCACGCCGATGCCGATGATCAGCGTGGCCTGGATGAAACCCACCAGCACGTAAGGAACGATCTTGCCAAGCATCACCTCGACCGGAGTGATCGGCATCGACAGCAGGCTCTCCATGGTGCCGCGTTCGATCTCGCGCGTCACCGAGAGTGCGGTGAAGATCAGCATGGTCATGGTCAGGATGGTGCCGACCAGGCCCGGCACGATATTGAGCCGCGACGACCCCGCCGGATTGTAACGGGCGTGGGTGCGGATCTCGAATGGCAGCGACGGCGGATCGCCGGTGTGCAGGTCGTGCTCCAATGCGGTCTGCACCACCGCACCGAGCGCACCCAGCGCGGAGCCTGCCGCCACCGGATCGGTCGCATCGGCCGCGACCAGCAGCGCCGGATGATCGCCGCGCCGCACCGCCCGCTCGAAGCCGCGCGGGATTTCGACGCCGAACAGCACCTTGCCCGACAGCAGGAGATTGTCGAACTCGGCAACATCGTGCACTTCCCGGGTGAAGTGGAAATAGGCGGTATTTTCCAGCGCCTTGAGGATCGAGCGCGCAAGGTCGCTGTCCTCCTGCAGCAGCACCGCGGTCGGCAGGTTGCGCGGCGTGGTGTTGATGGCAAAGCCGAACAGCAGAAGCTGCATGACCGGGATCATCACGATCATCGCGAACGACACCCGGTCGCGCCTGAGCTGGATGAATTCCTTGACCACCATCGCAAAACTGCGCCGCCAGAAGCC
>WNFK01245794.1_pt1 | contig 10077 bp, 6 predicted proteins | sample 5400281 | NCBI WGS metagenome assembly WNFK01 (sample SAMN13153350, study PRJNA577476) | soil metagenome | isolation source: 20 cm soil on Douglas fir-dominated hillslope | place: USA:California | collected 2013-09-17
GCATCAACCTCTCCTATAACAACACCGGCACCATCGGCTCACAGGACGGCGACATCCAGATCTCGCTGAAGGCGGTTCACCGACCGACGGCCGACTACGAACGGGCGGCGATGACTGAGCGCGAGCTGCAGCAGACCGTGATATTGCTCACGGAAGCGTGCAAATTGCTTCTCGAAGCCACCCTGAAAGCGCACCAGCGGGTTGCGAGACGCCCGCGCCGAGGCTTGGGCGCCCGCCTCCGCCTGGGAGGCGTGCCGCCGCAGCAGGTACTTCGCCATCGTCGGTACGAGCGTGCGCGACAGGATGAACGAGCTGATCATTGCAAAGATGACGGCCTCTGCCATCGGCACGAACAGAAAGCGTGCGATGCCCTGCAGGAAGAACATCGGCACGAACGCGATGCAGATGCACAGCAACGACACGAACGCCGGCGTGACGATCTGCCTGGCCCCGTCGAGGATCGCCGGCTCCACCTCCTTACCCTGCTCCAGGTGCCAGTTGATGTTCTCTATCGTCACGGTCGCATCGTCGACCAGAATGCCGACTGCCAGCGCGAGCCCGCCGAGAGTCATAATGTTGAGCGTCTCCCCCAGGACAGACAGCGCGGTAATCGAACCCAGGATCGCCAGCGGAATGGATGTGGCGATGATCACCGTCGAGCGCCAGCTGCCGAGGAACAGCAGGATCATCAGACTGGTGAGCGCCGCGGCTATCACGCCTTCGCGCACCACGCTGCTGATCGCCCCGGTCACGAACACCGACTGGTCACCGATGGGAGCGACCACCAGCGCCGCCGGCAAAATCGCCTTGAGCTGCGCCATCTTTGCCTTGATGCCATCGACGTGCACGATATTGGTCTGAGGCGGGTAGCCGTCGCGTACCTGCGCGACGTCGCGCAAATAGATTATCGCGCCGTTCACGGCCTTGATCGGCAGGTCGGCGAGCCCGCTGATGTCGGTAGGCGAGTTGTTGAGCTGCATCGTGTATTCGAACTTGCCGATCTTCTGCGTGCCCGCCGGCAAGATCAGATTCTGAGTCGCCAGTGCAAGCGCCACATCCTGACCGGAGAGGCCCCGCGCCTGGAGAGCTGCGGGGTCCAGATCGATCTGCACTTCGCGCGTCTTGCCGCCGAACGGCAGCGGCAGTGACGCGCCGGGCACGGTGATGAGCTGAGTGCGGATCATGTTCGTGCCGAGATCCGAGAGGGTCTGCTCGGACATCCCTTTCCCCGAGAGGGCGAGCTGGATGATCGGCACGGTGGAGGCGCTGTAGTTGAGCACCAGCGGCGGCGTGATACCCGCGGGCATCAGCTTGAGCTGGGTCTGCGAGACAGCAGTGACCTGCGCGTTCGCCGTACGAATGTCGGCGGTCGGCTGGAAGAAGATCTTGACGACTCCAAAGCCCGCATATGAAACACCCTCGATATGCTCGATGTCGTTCACGGTCGTGGTGAGCGCGCGCTCGAACGGAGTCATGACGCGGCCGTTCATCTGGTCCGGTGGCAAGCCGGTGTATTGCCACACAACGCTGATTACCGGGATCTGGATGTCCGGAAAGATGTCGGTGGGCGTGCGCAGCGCCGAGAGCGTGCCGAAGATGAGAATCAGCAGCGCGAGCACCACGAACGTGTAGGGGCGGCGCAGGGCAATTCGGACCAGAGCCAGCATGTTGTCACTTCTCCCTCAAACGTCCTGTCGGGCAACGAAACGACGCAGTAGCGCGCCTCATTGATCGATGGCTGGCAGGTTGCGCGGCAGGTCTTGCGCAGGCATTTCCGCGAGCCTCGCGGGCATTTCAATTGCAACGGCGGCGGCATCGGCCGAGCTTGGCAGTCGACACGCCACTGTCGGCGGCGCCCAGGCGGCAGGACTCCCTGGCGAGGCACGGGAAGGATCGTGGACCGCGAGCGCCGCCGGCACCGGCGATGCAATGCCGCAGTCAGGAGGACGCGTGACGGGCGGAGGTTACGCGCTGCTTTGCGGAGCTCGGCGGCCTTTTGAGCTGTAATGCCCTCGGCAACGCGGCGGTACGTTCAATACAGGACTTCGACCGCACAGTTGAACGTATAGCCCACCCCGCGTTCCGTGACGATGAACCGGGGTTGCGACGGATCCGGTTCAATCTTAGGGCGCAGCCGGGCCACCTGAACGTCGATCGAGCGGTCATAGACCTCGTTGTCGTACACGCGACTCGCCTCGAGGAGCTGGTCCCGCGTGAGAACCCGCTGCGGGGCGCCCAGCAAGGCGGCGAGCAGGTTGAACTCGCCATTCGTCAAATCAATCGGTCGCCCGTCGCGCTGCTTGAGGCGGCGCGTTCGCAGGTTGAGCTCGAACTCGGCGAACCGGTAGGCGCGAACCTGGCGCTCGCGCGCTTGCGTCAGCGCCGCGCCTTTCGTTCGCCGCAGCACTGTCCGAATACGCGCCAGCAGCTCGCGCGGACTGAAAGGCTTGGTCAGGTAGTCGTCCGCCCCCAGCTCAAGTCCCATGACGCGATCGGCTTCGTCGCGCACACCGGTGAGCATGACTATCGGAATCGCTGAACTGTCGCGCAGCGTCCGCACGATCGCCATGCCGTCCTCACCGGCAAGGCGCAAGTCGAGGATGACGAGATCAATCGCTTCATCCGCGAGTATCTGCGACATCTGCTTGCCGCTCGCCACCACGCTGACGCGCAGCGCGTTCTGCGTAAGATACTCCTCCAACAGCGCCCGGATCTGCGGGTCGTCGTCCACGACCAGGATGTGCGGCTGAATTGTTTCCGGCATATCTGCAACCTCCCTCAGTGAGCCGATCCCAGCACTCGCGCAAGCGACTCGGCAAGGTCGCGGCCCTGAAGCGGCTTGCGCAGCACCTCCTTTGCACCGACGGCAGCCGCTCTGCGCGTGAGCTGCGCACCACCGTGGCCGCTCATCAGGATGATCGGCAAGGTGGGCTGAATCCGCCGGACTTCGTGCGCAAGCTCGGTGCCGACCAGATCCGGCATCGCTTCATCGGTGAGTATGAGATCGAAGCGCTGCGGCTCGGCCCGAAACGCCTGCAGCGCCGCGCTGCTCGATTCGAAGCCCACGGGCTGGTAGCCGAGCGCGGCAAGCATTTCCTTGGCGAGCGCAACCAGCGGGCGCTCGTCGTCGACAATCATCACCGTTTCGCCGTGTCCGCGCGGCAGCTCGCGGACAGCCTCGACCGCAGGTTTCCCGGCTTCGCCCGCGACCGGCAGCCAGATCTCGAACTTCGTCCCTTTACCCGCACTGGTAGCCACGTCAATGGCGCCCCCAAGCTCGGAAACAATGCCGTGCACTAGCGACAGACCGAGGCCGGTGCCTTCGCCGACACCCTTGGTGGTGAAGAAGGGATCGAACATCCGCTCCAAAACCACAGGCGGGATGCCGCTGCCCGTGTCGCTGACGACGAGCCGCACATACGCCCCCGGGGAGAGAGTACCCCGCGAAAGCGAGCGCTGCTCGCTCAACTCGGCGCGCTCGAGAACCACGCTGAGTATCCCACCGCGCTCCATTGCATGGAGAGCGTTGGTACACAGGTTCATCGCCACTTGATGCAGATGCGTCGCATCTCCGATCACTGCAGCGTCACCGGCTTCGAGGGTTTTCTCGAGGCGAATGCCCGCCGGCAGCGAGGCTGCGAGCAGCTCAAGCGTTTCCTCGATCACGGACTGAACGTTCACCGGCACGCGCTCACCGAGCCCGCTGCGGCTGAAGCCGAGAATGCGCTCAACGAGCGTCTTTGCGCGCCCCGCGGCGTGCATGACATTGTCCAGATAGCGCCGCAAGGCGCTGCCTTCAGCAGAATGCTGGTACGCAAGCTCGCCGTACCCCAGGATCGCGCCGAGGATGTTGTTGAAGTCATGGGCGATACCGCCGGCCAGTGTCCCCATCGCCTCCATCTTCTGCGACTGCCTCAGTTGCGCCTCCAGGTGTTCCTTGTCGACTTGCGCCTGCTTTTCAGCACTGACGTCGATTGCCGAGCCGACGAACCGATACGGCCTGTCCGCCGCGTCACGCAGACACCGGCCACGTGCGAGCACCCAACGCCACTCGCCGTCAGGTTGACGGACGCGGTATTCGCACTCGTAGTGCGGTGTACTCCCTTCAAAATGATCTCTCAGTGCGGCGTCGAAGCGCGGCATGTCGTCGGGGTGAATGACGATTTGCGCCAACCACGCGGTGCGAGTCGTGATTGCACTGCCTGCGCTTTGACCCCCCAACGTTTTCATCTTCGGCGAGAGGAACAGGCGATCCGTCGCGACGTCCCAGTCCCAATGCCCCTCATTGGCTCCTTCCATTGCGAGCGCATAGCGCTCCTCGCTTTCCCGCAGCGCACGCTCGCCGGCCTCGACTCGCCGTAGTTGGCGCAACAGACCCGCAATGGTTAACATTCCCAGTAGTGTGATGATGAGCGTGCGCAGGCCGAGGCGGATGGTCTCGTCGCGCCACGGCTGCAACGCGACCGCCTCTTCGCGAGTGACCGTGAGCTCCAGGGGCGTGTCCCTCACGCGTGCCACGGCGATGAAGTCCCGCTTGCCGTCGATGGGGTTCAGGAGTCGCTTGACCTGCGCGGTCGGTGCAGCAACGAGCTGCGGGAATTTCTGCCCGACCGCGTTCGGCGTCGGCGGGTAGAACTGCTTGAGATCTTCGAGGTCGACGATTGCCGTGACAACGCCTGCGAATCCTTTCTCATCGTCGAGCCGGCGCGAGAGCTCTACCCCTGCGCGGTTTTCGGAACGTGTCACGAGCGGTTCGCTCATGAAGAGTCCCGTCGTGGTGCGGTCCCGCTGAGCAATGAAGTACGAGCGGTCAGAGACGTCAAGGTGGGGTGGCGAGGATCCGCGCGAGCGGTAACGCTGTATACCCTGCGCGTCGACGATCGTGAGCAAGCGTACCTGCCGCACGCCCGCCGCGCGGTTCGCAAGAACTTCGTCCAGACGCCCCGGCGCGCTCTGGTCGCCAACGTGTTCATACCAGCGCGCCGTATCGCGCAGCAGAAGATCGATGCCTTGCCAGGTCCAAGCGGTTTGCTCGGCGAGCGCCTTGGCCACGTTGTCGAGCTCGCGATCCGTCGCGACGAGCGAATTGTGATACGCGCGCCAGGCGTCGTAAGCGGACGAGCCCGCAAACGCAAGAATGACGAGAACGCCGAGCACGATGACCCCGAGCCGCAGACGCTTGAACCGGAGTGAGCGGCTGCGGGGTGAAGCAGAATCGTCTAATGAGGGCATTCGGTGCGTTCGTGCGCTCAACTCGGTGCGCCAATGATAGCGCGTACCGCCTCAAGCAGATCGCCGCGGGTCAATGGCTTTGCAAGGACCCGCTGGACACCGAGCATCTGTGCGGTCGCGCCCGCGGCCGAGAGACCGGAACAAAACTGCCCCGAGATCGCGATCAGCGGTGTGCCTGGATGCGCGGCCTGCACTTCACGCACCAGCTGCGCGCCCGCATGTTTGGGCATGTAGACACTGGCGATCACGAGATCCTCTGTGCCTCCGCGCTGCACCCCGCGCGGCGCGACCTCACGCACACGATAGCCTGCTTCGCTCAGCCACTCCTTGAGCAGCGCGCGCATGAGATCATTTTCCTCATATATCACAATGCCTGACATTGTTCCCACTCGGAAGCGCCCCGGGGGGGCCTGATTGCTCAGCGTCGCCCGATCGCTTTGCCCGTCCGGCGGACTGCTCAGCGCCGAGTCCGGGACGAATGTGCGGGACGCAGTCTGCGGCGTGATTTCGCGCTGTTCACCTCTTGTTTCAGTCGTAATGAGCGCAGGCGATGAGTGCCGCCTGGGGCGGAACATTGCGACATGGTGGTCGATGCTCATATGCACCGTATTGAGCCTGTCCGCTATGTCTGCCGTGGTGCAGGGTCGCCCGACCGGCTCCACGCGGCCGGCGTCGTTCGACATTGAAGCGCATCGCGGCGGCCGCGCGCTGCGCCCCGAGAACACGCTGCAATCCTTTGCCAACGCCCTGTCGATGGGCGTCGATACGCTTGAACTCGACATGGGGGTCACCAAGGATGGGGTGATCGTCGTGTCGCACGAGCGGGGTCTCAATCCGGACCTGGCGCGCGCTCCCGATGGGCTCTACGTGCCTCCGCCTGGCATTCCCTACGTCAAACTGACGCTCGCGGAGGTCAAGAAGTACGATGTCGGCCAAATTCGTCCTGGCAGTGACTACGCCGCTCGGTTTCCCGACCAACGCGCGGTGCCCGGGACCCGCATACCAACTCTCGCCGAAGTGTTCGAACTGGTACGCAGGTCTGGCGATCGCCACGTACACCTGAACATCGAGACCAAGATCGATCCGAATCATCCGGACGAATCACCAGACCCGGAGCACTTCGTCGCAGTTGTGCTCGATCTGCTGCATCGCGAGAACTTTGCGGGCCGCGTCATGATTGAGTCTTTCGACTGGAGAACCTTGCTGCTGGTGCAAAAGCAGGCCCCCGCGGTTCCGACCGTGTACTTGACGCAGCTGCGGGAACCGGACGCCAACATCTACCTCGACAGGCCTTCACCGTGGACCGCAGGATTCGATCCGCGCAAGTACGGTCGCTCAGTCGCGCGCGCGATTAAGGCCGCGGGCGGCGCGATCTGGTCGCCGTTCTACGGTGACGTCGACCGAAGATCGATCGCGGAGGCGCACAAGCTCGGGCTCAAGGTCCTGGTCTGGACCGTGAACAGCCCTGAGGATATGGCGCGTCTCATTGATCTGGGCGTCGACGGCATCATCTCGGATCGCCCCGACGTGCTGCGCGCCATTGCAGCCAGGAAGGGCATTACTCCGCCGCCGCACGCACCGGTATCGCCCTGACCCGGAACCAAGACCGATCGCCTGCATCAAGGTTCGAGCGGCTCGCTAGCTGGTGCACCAGGCCGCGCGTGAGTGATATCGCGCACCCACGTCAGGCCTTTTATCGCCTGTGACCAACCCACGGCCGTGATGGCGAGGGTGGCTACGTGCTCGAGTTCCTCCGGACTGATTCCCTCCGAGCTCGCTCTGCGTGCATGCGAATGCGTCGCGCCCTCCGAGCTGGCGGCAATGGCGAGTGCGAGGTGAATCAGGCGTCGCGTGCGCGCATCGAGCGGGCCTGCGCGGCTTGCTTCCTCACCCAGACGCTGAAAGGCCTCCCATAGCGCGGGATGCGCGCGGGCCATGTGCAGCGCTGCTCCCGGCAGCTTTACGTTGGCTGCATCGGAAGGCGCGTGCGGCTGACTTTTGCGGGCCATGTGCTGCTCCCTTTCGTGGCGGTCTGTAAAGGATGTGACGCCCTTCGTTGCCCCGTCAACTGGTCCGCACTCGACAACATCCTCATGGTCGCTTCCCAGCGCTGTCGGAAGTGATATCGATCTGAATGCGTTTCAATACCTCAAGCCCTGCAGGAGACTGAGCGACGGACTCAGGTATGAGGATGAATTCCCCGCCCGTCCTCGTATTCACGATGCGCGCGACGATCGGGCAGTGCTCGCCATGATCCGGATAGAGCAGCTTGCGGTGCGTTCGAGTCCAGGCGAGCGGCTGGAACAGCCAGGGTTTGGTGATCGCAAAATCGGTAAACGCCTCTCGGGTTACGACCTGCAATGGCGCAATTCCCTCGACGGGTCCCACGAATTCCACGCCCTCCCCCTCGATCGTGAATCCGAACGCACCTCGTGACGTTTCCCAGGAGTGGAAGAAACTGCCGGGCCCCCACGACACGACGGCATGTCGCTCCGGATATTCCCGTGACGCGCCTGTGTTGGCGTCGAGCGGTGTCCAGGCTCGCTCGCCGCTTTCAAATCCGATCGTTGGCACATCGGCATACAGGCCGCCGCCTGCTCCTGCATATATCACCTGTATCGCGATGACGTTGTCGCCGCCAAACTTCAGGGCGGCATACGCGTCGTCGCCGGGTCGTATCCAGTAACTTCGAAATGCCCTGGCCCCGCGGTCCGAGCCAGCGAGGACGCCGTTGAGGTACGTCCAGTCCCGACTGTTGACTCTCCCGAGGGTCAAGACCAGTGGTTGACCCTTGGCTTCCGCCGGCAAGTACAAATGTGTCTTAAACCATTCCCAGCCCGTGTATTGGGCGCTCGGGTGGTCTTTCCACACTTGCGGGACCTTGAGCGCGGTCCATCCGGAATCGCTTTGGTTTACGGCGTGCCAGCCTTGCTTCAGTCCATACTCCTGCGCGTGCTCCACGTCGCCGCCATCCGGCGATGCCCGAAATTTCCATTCGCCAATCGGTTGATAACTGATCTTTGGACGATATTCGTACCAGTCAACGACGCCGCCGTGTTCTCCCATGGTTTCGCGGTCACGCATGGTGGCGCCATAAAAAACGATGGCGCCACCGCGATCGAGGAATCGTCCCAGCGCATCCTGCAAATCGAGACCGGATCGAGTTTTTCTCGGCAGCGCGTTCCCCGCAACGATCAGCGCGCCCGCTGTTCCCGGGTCAAGCGTCAGGAGCTCATCTGCCGTGACATGACGCCGCGGCAGTCCGACGAGCGTCCGGGTCGGCATGCCGTCTTCAACAAACGTGACGGCTGCCCGTCTTTTTAGTGCCGGCGGCACCAGGGGCGTTGGAGGTGAGGAATCTCCCAGCACCGGATACTCACGCTTCGACAATGGCGCATGCTGCGCTCCGCTCACCATTGCCGTCGCCGGCGCCTCGATCACTTTGACCCGCGGATCCGTAACGCTGATTTGGAGCCTGCCATCCGTTTGCACCAACAAAAGTCGGCCTTGCGGAAGGGGAACAGTTGCATGCCAGCTCTTCCAGTCCGCCGGAACGTTCGGAGCCACACGGATGCGCGCACAGCCTGCCTCGATAATTTCGATGCCGAGGAGACCTTCGAAAATGGCGTCCTGGTACGCGCCCGCCGCGCTCACGAACGCGTGCCCCCCCTCGCTCACACCGTCTGGCGTCATCAGTTCCTCAACGAGCCCCGGGTACTCCGGGTTTTCGAGTGTGTTGGAGAAGCCTTCGAGCAGATGGATTCCGCCCTCAATATCACCATTGAGAAAACGCGCCCGCGCTTCAACGGCATTCCACCAGGGCCATACCTTGACATTCTGGTCGTTGTGCACGTCGACATGCGTCATCGGGGGCGTGATCGTGACAGACCCCACAGTCCGCCAATTCGTTTGCCGTACGGTTGCGAGCACGCGCTGCACGCGATCTTGTGGCGCGACGCCGCTCAGCACCGCCAGCATGTTGCCCTCGGACGAGGAGCGCTCATCCGCTTCTCCCCCAAGCGAGAGATTGTTGTACTCACCCGCGGCCTCATTCCACAGATGGGCATTGATGCCCCTCACGAATCGCAGCTGCACGTGATCGAGTCGCTGTGCCGCCGCCGGGTCGCCCAGCGTCCGCTCGATCGTGGCAAAGCGTCGAAGCAGATCCGCAAAGAGCACGTTCGAGTAGAGAGCGCGCGCGCCGTCCGGAAACAGAAGGAATCGCGAATGATCCATCCACTCCGTCACGTCGATGAGGAGTCCTCGCTCATCGGCATCACGATCGATCCACGCGTTGACCCAGGGGCGCAGCGTGGTCGCCGCGTTGGTGAGAAACTCTCGATCCCCCATGAGAAGGTAGTAACGCCAGACGGCGCGCGTCAACCAGGCCACGCCCTCCGCCGAGCCGCCCTGAGACGCATCTTCCGTGACTTTGAGCCCGCGCGGGTTGGCAATCGCGTGCCGATGCAGATCGTAGTCGATGGTGGTGCGTGCCGCCGCGAACTGCCCGTCGACCATGGCGCCAGGCGCAAGGCCTGACCCGAGGTCACGCGACCAGACGTCGCGCCATCGGAACAGCTCGCAAACGTGCAAGTACCCGTTGAAGCCCAGGTCGATCAGGAAGCGGTTGAATGGTACGGCGCGATCGAGCTTGACGTTCGGTGTTTCAATGCGAAAACCCTCGCGGTACGGGGCCTCAAACAGTGCACGGAGCGTTTCCCATGAGCCGCGTCGTTTGAATCCTGCGGTAGAAAGAACCACGAAGCCTTCTCGATGTTGGAGTGGAATGCGCACGCGGCCGCTAGGCGCCACCGCGGGTTCACCCTTGCTTTCGATCTGCAACTC
>WNFK01179176.1_pt2 | contig 10076 bp, 11 predicted proteins | sample 5400281 | NCBI WGS metagenome assembly WNFK01 (sample SAMN13153350, study PRJNA577476) | soil metagenome | isolation source: 20 cm soil on Douglas fir-dominated hillslope | place: USA:California | collected 2013-09-17
CGGCGTTGCGCAACATCTATGACATCCCGATGCAGCTCACCAACGGTTCCAAACAAAACGACGGCCGCTGGTTCGGCTCCGAGGCGATGTGGAAGAGCAGTTACAGCGCCCTCCTCGGTTACCTTCGCGATTCCGTACCTCGATGGGACGAGACGTACCGCCCGAGCGGCGGCCGGCCGACGGACGCGGAGGTCAAGCTCTGGAATCCATTGAACAGCCCGGCATACGTCCAGATCGACCTGCGACGAGAGGATTGCTACGGGCATCTGGCCCGACCGCTCCTCATCATGCATGGGGCGGCCGATCCGATCGTCGGCACGGGCGAAGGCGAGGGATACAAGAACCTGGTCGCGAAGACCATCGGACGAAGCGAGGCGGCGAAATTGCTCGGCGTGTACTACATCCCTGGCATGGGGCACGGTGGAACGCAGTACGACAGCCTGGTCCCCGCACAGATCGAGGCCCTGGAAGCCATGATCGACTATCAGCAGAGCAACGGGACCCGGGGAGCGCCCCCTCCCGCCTTCATCGGGATCTACCCGCGCGAGCCGGTCACGGGTCCCGGTAGCAGCCTTGGTTTCTACGACCTGCCGCACCACGACGACGACGACCACGACGATTAGGACGCATCCCACAACCGGTGAGAGCGAAGCGAGGTTTGCCCGGCCTTCTCTCGCTCGCGTGTCGTGAACCGTAACGACTCCGGCCCGGCCCCCGTACTGCTGGGAACTCGGGCAAACGGAGTCTCCCGGCTGACCGGCCGGCGGGCGCGATCTGCCTCGAGAACGGAAGCAACGCCCGACCGGATTCCCCGGGCGGGCGTTGCTCCATCAAGGGAGATCGACATGAGTCGCAAAAGCCCGCTTGCCTTCGCCTTTCTCATCAGCGCCACGATCCCGGGGATTCTGCCGGGCGCAGCTCAGGCGGCGCCGGACACGCGCGCCCAGGTGTGCGCCATCGGCGCCGCCGCGGTGGGGCAACAAGGCACGCTGATTTGCAAGGACGTGCTCACCGGCGAAACCACCCAGTCGCTCCCCCTGAGCGCCACCGTCTCGGCGGCGGGCGGAATCGGCGGAAACCTCAGCCACCACGGCGACCGCGTGCTCGTCACCAACCTGGTGGGCGGCGCTACACTTCTGCGGGAGAAGCATGGTTGGCTGCATTCGCCGACGGCGCTCCAGACCGGCGGCGAAGGCTCGCTCTCGGGAACCTTGAGTGACCGCGGCGTCTACGTGCTCACCGGCACGAGGGTCCTGTTCTTCCCCAACGGCCAGGTCGTGGCGTCGAGCAGCCAGCCATTGCTCCAAGCGGACGGGTCTGCGGCCCAGGTCACGCTCGCGGGCGGCTTTGCCTACGTCTCCGAACCGCCACGCCGGTCGCGGGCATTCCCGCCGGCACCATCGTCGGCATCACCGGCGCCGATGATCTGGTCGTCGCGCCGGTCGCGCACCTTGCCACGAACTCCAACCAGGCGGCCATCCCCGTCGCAGATGGCAGCGAGCTGGTGCAGCTGGTACAGACCAAGGAAGTGGCCGCGTGCTGGACCGCGCATGACGACGGCGAAGTGTGCGTCGACAACCCAGGCAGCATGACCGTGTCGTGCGGCCACATCGGCCCGGGAGGATTCTCCAGCTACACCAGCGCCGCGGCGAACCCCGTCGGGGAGAGCGTTTTCGACCTCGCCATGCGCAAGGGACTGGTGGGCATCATGGCCACGAAGAGCGGTGTGCCCACCGTTCTCGTCTACAGCCGCGCAGAGGAGAAGAGCGACTTCCTCACCCTGCTGAGCGAATTCCCGCTCGGCACAGCCACTTCGACGGGGGCCCTGCTCCTGCCGGCCTTGTCGAAGTAGCGCGGCAAGGCCGCATCCTGCCCGGCCGGCTCGTCGCATCGTCCATTGGTCCCACAGGCCTTGCGCAGGATGCGGCGGCCGGGCTGTACTCCGGGCCGCGAAGGAGGTCGTTCATGGACCTGCGAGATCGATTCGGCGTCTCCTTGCTTCTTTCTCTCGCCGCGATCGGGGCGCCCGCGTTCGGGCAGGCGCCCCCGGCCCACCCGGCAGCGGCCCCCACTCCGGCGGCTGGCGCGCCGGCGCCGATGAGCAACTACCTGATCCCGATCGGCCCCACGATCGGCCTCGAGGCGGCGAAGAAGGCGGCGGCGGCGGCCGCGGCCGAGGCGCACAAGAATCATTGGCTCATGGCCATCGCCGTGGTCGATCCGGCTGGCACGCTCATCTACTACGAGAAGGCCGACAACACGCAGAACGGCAGCGCCGTCGTGGCACTCGAAAAAGCGCGCTCCGCGGCACTCTTCAAGCGGCCGACGAAGGCGTTCCAGGATGCCGTGGAAAAAGGTGGGGTCGGGCTTCGCATCCTCAGGCTGGAGGGCGCGGTTCCGGTGGAGGGCGGCTTGCCCCTGCTGGTGGACGGAAAGCTGATCGGCGCGATCGGGGTTTCGGGAGATCTCTCCGAGAACGACGCCAAGTGCGCTGCCGCAGGCGCCGCCGTCCTCGCGACGAAGACCGCCTCGAATTGATCTGATCCGGCGATGAGAGCCTGGCTGCTCGCGATCTGCGCGATTGCGACGTCCGCGGCCGCGGACGAGAGCCTTCTTGCCCCGACCTCGCAGCCCTGGATGGGCGATCTCGACGCGATGATCGAGCGGCGCGTGATCCGAGCGCTGGTCGTTCCATCGCGGACGCAGTACTGGATCGACCGGGGGCAACAGATCGGCTCCCAGTACGATCTGTTGATTCAATTCGAGAACGAGCTCAACAAGCGCCACCAGTCGGCGAAGAAGCACATCCGCATTCACCTCAGCTTCATCCCGACGTCGCGCGACCAGCTGATCCCCGCCTTGCTGGCCGGCCAGGGCGACATCGCCGCCGGCGTCCTCACCATCACGGAGGAACGCCAGAAGCAGGTCGACTTCGCGGAGCCCTTCTTCCGCAACGTCGCGGAGATCGTCGTCACCGGACCGGCTTCGCCGCAGCTCACGTCGCTCGACGATCTCTCCGGCAAAGCGGTGTTCGTGCGCAAGTCGTCGAGCTACTGGACCCACCTGGAAGCCCTGAGCGAGGGCCTCGTCAAGGCGGGCAAGCCGCCCATCCAGATGAAGGCCGCGCCCGAGGACCTGCTGGATGACGACCTGCTGGAGATGTTGAACGGCGGGCTCCTGGAGATCATCGTCGTGGATCGGTACGTCGGGAACCTGTGGGCGAGGGTCCTCAAGGACATCCGCCCGCGGGACGACCTGCGGGTCCACGAGGGGGGCGAGATCGCCTGGATGGTTCGCAAGGACAACCCGCTGCTCAAGGCGGAGATCTCGCGCTTCGCCCAGAAAAACGGGCAGGGGTCGGCGTTCGGAAACACCTTGGTCCGCAAGTACACCGGGAGCACACGCTTCGTGAAACCCGCGACCTCGCCCGGCGAGCAGAAGAAATTCAAGCAGATGGCGTCGATCTTCCGGAAGTACGGCGCCCAGTACGAGCTGGACTACCTCCTGATGGTCGCCCAGGGCTATCAGGAGTCGCGGCTGGACCAGAACGCGAGGAGCGCGGTGGGCGCCATCGGCGTGATGCAGATCATGCCGGCCACCGGAAAGGACCTGGACACCGGCGATATCACGAAGCTCGAGCCGAACATCCACGCCGGCGTGAAGTACATCCGCTTCCTGCGGGACCGGTACTTCGAGCCGCTGGCCATGACCGATCTGAACAAGACGTTGTTCTCGTTCGCTGCCTACAACGCCGGGCCGGCGCGCGTCTCGCTGATCGCCGCGGAGAAGATCGGCGCGGAGACCGTGACCTACGTCTCCAACATCTACAAGTACTACGTCGCGTACAAGCTGATGGTGGAGCTCCAGGCCGACCGGCTTCGCGCGCTGGAGGCGGTCCGGTAGAACCCGGTCCAGGGTGTGGCGCTGTCTGAAAAACAGTCAGCGCTGATAGATCCTGGTCGATGATGCACCGCGTCCTCGACGGACGCGGAATGGCACGGACAATGCTTTGGAGTCACGGCAAGGAGGTCGGCCGTGATCCAGGGAGTCGTCACCAGCAAGCACGTCCTCTGGCACGCGCGGCTGATCCTCCAGGGATTCGGACTGCGGACCTGGCTGAGCTGCTGCAAGGCGCTCCTGTCGGGGCGGCGGACCACCTTCCTCGAGCTGGTGTGGAACTGATGAAGCGCTTGCTCGTACCAGTGCTCTAGACGCGCTCCTTGAACTCCTTCCCCAGGAGGCCTTCCGGGCGCACGAGCAGGACCAGGAGGATGACCAGGAACGCGAGCGTCTTCTTGAACTCGATCCCGAGATAGGCGCCGGCCAGGCTCTCCGCCGTCCCGAGCAGCAGGCCTCCCACCACGGCGCCCGGAAGGCTGGACAACCCGCCGAGCACCGCCGCGGCGAATCCCTTGAGGAAGGGATCCAGCATGAAGAACGGATCGAGCAGGAGCGCCGGGGCGAGGAAGAGCCCGGCGAGCACGCCCAGCGCGGATGCCGCCCCCCAGGCGAAAGCGAGCACGCGGCGGGTGGGAATGCCCAGCGTCTGCGCGGCGAGCAGGTTCTCCGAGACCGCCCGCATGGCGAGGCCCATGCGCGTCTTCTGCACGACCAGGTAGAGCACCAGGCATCCGGCGATGCCCGCCCCCAGCGTCCCCAGAGACAGCTCGCTCACGTAGAGAGGCCCGATGCGGCGGGCGTCGCTGTCGGAGAGCGGGAACGGCATCCGCTCCGGCTCGGTACCGAAGACGTACACCACGAGCCCCTGCAGGATCAGCGCGAACCCGATGGTGAGGATCACCTGGCCGAGCAAGGTCGCCCCCTTGTTCTGCGCGGGGGCGAGCGCTCCGAAGTAGAAGATCACCGCGGCCGCGGCCCCGACCAGGAGCGCGAACGGGAACGCGAGCGCGAACGGTCGATCGTTCGAGACCAGCATGAAGGCGGCGAAGGTGCCGAGGGTGGCGATCTCGCCGTGGGCGAAGTTCAGCACCCGGGTCGACTTGTAGATGAGCACCAGCCCGAGCGCGACCAGGGCATAGAGGCTGCCCGCCGAAAGTCCCGTGACCGCGTATTGGAGGAAGCGATCCATGGCTACTTGAACGGCCAGCGCTCGAGGTAGAGCCGCATCTTGCGCAGCCGTCCGGCGAGCCCGCCCGGCTCGAAGATCAAGACGCCGAGGATGCCGGCTCCGAAGAACACCGGCACCGCCCAGCGGGCGGAGCCGAAGAGCGCCGGAACCAGGACCACGAAGGCCGCGCCCAGGATCGACCCTTCCACCGACGCGAGCCCGCCCACGGTGATGGCGACGAACTGGATCAACACCTCGTTCGGGCCGAACAGCTCCGGCTCGAGATGCCCGAGAAACTGGGCGAACAGCGCGCCGTGCACGCCCGTGTAGAAGGAGGAGAGCCCGAACGCGAGCAGCTTCGTTGCGGTGAGGTTCACGCCCATGGACTCCGCGGCGATCTCGCTGTCGCGGACCGCCATCAAGGCGCGGCCGACATAGGAGGAGACGAGATTCGAGGTCGCCAGCGTGAACAGCAGCAGGGCGCAGAGATCGATGCAGTACATCCACACCGTGCGAGAGAGGCCGAACGGCGCCGCCGGAGCCGGGATCGACATCCCGGTCCGCCCTCCGGAGAGCACCGACACGTTGGCGAGGACCTGATAGACGGCGATCCCGAATCCGAGCGTGGCGATCGCGAGGTAGGGCCCTTTGAGGCGCAGCGAAGGAAATCCGACCACCACGCCCGCCGCGGCGGCGGCGAGGCCGGCCGCGAGGACCGCCAGGGGCCACGGCGTCCCGGCGTGGACGAGGTGCGCGAAGGCATAGGCGCCGATGGCGAGAAAGCCCGCCTGGCCGAACGAGATCTGGCCGGCGTAGCCGATCAGCAAGTTCTGGCCGAGCACGCCGATCGCGGTGACGACGACGAGGATTCCGCGCACGGTCCAGGCGGGGGGCCCGGTCAGGGGCAGCACCGCGGCGAAGAGGGCCGCGCCGAGCAGCACGCGCGTGACGCGACCCTTTGCGAAGCGCAGATCGTCGCGGTACGACTCGACCCGGTCCATCTCTACTCCCCGTACAGCGAGCCGATCAGCTCCGCGTAGCGCGACTCGATGTTGCGCCGCTTCACCTTCCGCGTGGGCGTGACGTCGCCGTCCTCCTCGTAGAAGCGGCGCGGGAGGAGCGCGAACTTCTTCACCGATTCGACCGAGGAGAGCTTGCGGTTGACCTTGTCCACCTCGCTCGCGATCAGCTTCACGATCCGCGGCTCGCGGGTCAGATCGGCGAAGGTCCCGAAGGGGATCCGATTGTCCTGCGCGAACCGCGTGACGTTGTCCTCGTCGATGAGGATCAGGGCGACGAGGAACTTGCGGCGGTCCCCCACCACCACGGCGTCCTGGACGTAGGGGCTGAACTTCAGCTTGTTCTCGATGTAGGCCGGCGTGACGTTCTTCCCGCCGGAGGTGACGATGATGTCCTTCTTGCGATCGACGATGCGCAGCCGCCCTTGGTCCCACGCGCCCAGATCGCCGGTGTGGAGGAAGCCGTCCGCGTCGATGGTCCGCGCGGTCAGCTCCGGATCCTTGAAGTACCCTTTGAAGACCTGCGGGCCGCGGACCAGGATCTCCCCGTCCGCGGCGAGCTTGACTTCGATCCCCGACAGTGGCGCGCCCACCGTACCCGGCCAGGCTGACTCGAGCCGATCGACCGCGATGGCTCCGCTCGCTTCCGTCTGCCCGTAGCCCTCCACCAGCGGCAGGCCGAGCGCGCGGTAGAACCCGAACAGCTCGGGCGAGGCGGGAGCCGCGCCGCAGAGGGCAAGCCGCACACGGTCGAGGCCGAGCTGCCAGCGCAAAGGGCGCAGGACGAGCAGGTCCGCCAGGCGCCGCAGGCGGGTGCGCATCGCCCAGCGATACAAGAGACGCTTCAGCGGGGTCGCGTCCTTCATCCGCAGCTCGACGCTGGACGCGAGCTTCTCCCAGAGCCTCGGCACGTGCGCAAAGGACGTTGGGGAGATCTCGCGCAGGTTCTGGAAGAGCGTCTCCGGCCGCTCGACGAAGTTGACCACGTATCCGGCGCGAACCGCCTGGAAGACGGAGACCAGGTTCTCGTAGACGTGGGCGAAGGGGAGGCAGGAGACGGCCTCGTCGTTCTCGGTCAGAGGGTATGCCGCGAGCAGCGCCCGGCTCACGGCGTCGATGTTCCGGTACGAGAGCATCGCGCCCTTGGGCGGTCCGGTGGTGCCGCTGGTGTAGATGATCATCGCGGTATCGTCGGAAGCCCGCTCGGGCAGGTCGGTGGGCCGGGCGCTGGCCAGGAACGCGTCGAAGAGAGCGACGCGCGGATCGGAGAAACCCCAGAGGCCCTTCGGGTCCCAGACGACGACCCGCTCGACCCGAGTGCGCGGCAGCACCTCGAGCGCCTTCTCCAGCTGCTCCTCGTCCTCCAGGAAGAGCAGCCGCGCTTCGCAGTGGCCGAGCAGGTACTCGACTTGCTCGGCGGAGAAGGTGGGGTAGATGCCGCAGGTCGCTCCGCCCGCGGCCATGATGCCGAGATGGCAATAGAGCCATTCGGGCCGGTTCTCGCCCAGCACGGCGACGTTCTCGCCCGGGCGCAGTCCGAACGCTCGCAGCGCCCCGGCCACGCTCCGCACCCGCTCGCCGTACTCGGACCAGAGGACCTGTTTCCAGATCCCACGCTCCTTGTGGCGCAGGGCGACGGAGGCGCCGCGCCGGCGCACTTGATCGAAGAAGAGGCCGGGCAGCGTGGTCACCATCGCCTGCGCCTCCGGTGCAGGCGCCAGGTCTGCGCGGGCGCCGCTCCAATCCCGAGATACACCGCGCGGACGTCGGGGTTCTCCTCGAGGTCCCGCGCGGTTCCCTCCAGGACGATCCGGCCCGACTCGAGGATTGCCGCGCGGTGCGCGATCCGCAGCGCGAGCTTCGCGTTCTGCTCGACGATCACGATCGCGGTGCCGGCGCGGCTGACCTGCTCCAGCTTCTCGAACACGGCCCGGGCGACCTGGGGCGCGAGACCCAAAGAGGGCTCGTCGAGGAGCAGGAGCCGCGGCCCGCGCAACAGGGCGCGCCCGATCGCCAGCATCTGCTGCTCTCCGCCCGAGAGCGTATCGGCCTGCTGGTTCGCGCGCTCGGCGAGGATGGGGAACATCTGGAAGATCTGCCCGAGGTCCCCCTTCCGCCCCCACAGGCCCAGCTCGAGATTCTCGGCGACGGTCAGCTCGCGGAAGAGCCCGCGATCCTCGGGAACGTACACCACCCCCAGCCGGGCGATCTGCTCCGCATGGCGCCGCTCGATGGGCTTGCCGTCCAGCGCGATGGACCCCTTCTCCGGCTGGTCCGGCAAGAGCCCCGCGATGGTGCGGAGCAGCGTCGTCTTCCCCGCGCCGTTGGGCCCGAGCACCGCGACGATCTCTCCGGCGTCCGCCGAGAGCGAGACTCCGGAGAGCGCGCGGATGCGCCCGAGGTACAGCGTCTCGACGCTCTTCACCTCGAGCAGCATCAGTCGCCCAGATAGGCGCGGGCGACCTCCGGTCGCCGCTGCACCTCGTCCGGCGTCCCCTCGGCGATCTTCTCGCCGCGGTCCAGCGCCACCATCCGCGTCGCCAGCCGGGAGGCGAAGCGCAGATCGTGCTCCACGAACAGCAGCGTGACGCGGAACCGCCCGCGCGCCTCGTGCAGCCAGTACGCGACCTCCTCCTTCTCCTCCGCGGTGAGCCCCGATGCCGGCTCGTCCAGCAAGAGCAGGCGCGGCTCGGCGGCGAGCGCCCGTCCCAATTCCACGCGCTTCTGCACGCCGTATGGGCAGTCGCCGGCGCGGACCTTGCGGTGCTCCTCGAGGTCGAGGAACTCGACGATCTCCTCGCAGCGCTCGCGGTGCCGGATCTCTTCGCCGCGCAGCCGCAGCGCCGCCGCGAGGACGTTCTTGTGGAAGTGCAGGTGCCGGCCGACCATCAGGTTTTCGATTACCGGAAGCGCGAGGAAGAGGCGGAGGTTCTGGAAGGTGCGGGCGATCCCGCGGCGCGCCACGCGATCCGGCGAGAGGCCGAGGAGGCTCTCCCCGCGGAACCGGATCGCGCCGCTGCTCGGTCGGTACGCGCCGCTCACGCAGTTGAAGAGCGAGGTCTTGCCGGAGCCGTTGGGGCCGATGACCGCGACCGTCTCGCCCTCGCCCACCGCGAGGTCGACGCCGTGCAGCGCGCGGACCCCGCCGAACCGCAGGGAGAGGTCGCGGACCTCCAGCATCTCTAGTGTCCCGTCCCGGAAATCCGCCGGAATTCGGCCGCCGCCTCGCGGCGCGCTCGGTTCTGCGCCGCATTTCCGGGACGGGACACTAGAAGTGCGCCGGGAAGGTCTGCCAGCCGGTGACGGCCGTGAAGGAGCCGTCCGCCGCCTTCTTCGCCCGCATCAGGCGGACCGTGTTGAGGCCGTGCCGGCGCGCTGGAGACCAGTTGATGGGAGCGGTGAGGTTCTCCGGCCGGTAGTCCTTGAGCGACTCGAGGGCCGAGATGAACTTCTCGCGGGACAGATCGCGGCCGGTACGCTTGAGCCCCTCGACGGTCACGGCCATGGCCGTCGCTCCGATCAAGGCGAACGACTCGCGGCCTTTCAGCTTGGGCTCCTCCTTCAAGAGGACGCCGATCACGCGGTCGGCCTCGGGCTCCCCGGGCGGCGCCTGGTTGACGTCGAAGTACGCGCCCTCCCACAGGTCCCCGAGCAGCCGGTACATCACGCTCCGATCGCCCAGCGTGAACGAGGCGAAGAGGCGGGGCCGGAAGCCCACCTTGGCCATCTCCTTGACGATGGCGGCGCCGTGGGTGGCCGTCGAGTAGAGCAGCACGGTGTCGGCCTCGGACTCCTTGAGCTTGAGCGCTTGCGTCCCCAACTCGCGGTCGGCGACCTCGTACGGGACCTCCGCCGCGAGCTTCATCCCGGCGGTCTTGGCTCCGCGGCGCGCGCCCTCGAGCCCGGCCTTGCCGTAATCGTCGTTCTGGAAGAAGACCGCGATCTTCTTCGCGCCCTCGAGCTTCTTCGCCTGGGCGACCAGGAATTGC
>WNFK01252124.1_pt2 | contig 10076 bp, 9 predicted proteins | sample 5400281 | NCBI WGS metagenome assembly WNFK01 (sample SAMN13153350, study PRJNA577476) | soil metagenome | isolation source: 20 cm soil on Douglas fir-dominated hillslope | place: USA:California | collected 2013-09-17
CCCCACGTCTCGTTCCCATCCCCCGACGTGATCAGCACCCGCGTCTTCGCCGCGGTCGCCTTCGACTCGTCGAGGATGCGCACCTTGTAGTCGAGCAGCGCCATCTCGCGCAGGTTCGGGTAGAAGTCCTCGAGCGCCTTGCGCAGGGCGTGGTCGAGCGCGTGCACCGGGCCGTTGCCGGCCGCCGCGGTGTGCTCCTCGATGCCCTTCACCCGCAGCCGCACGGTCGCCTCCGCCACCGGCTCGCCGTCGCCCGCGTTCTCCTCCACGATCACCCGGTACCCGCCCAGCTCGAAGTAGGGCCGGTGGTTGCCGAGGGCGCGCTCCATGAGGAGCTCGAACGAGGCCTCGGCGCCCTCGAACAGGAACCCCTCGTCCTCGAGCCGCTTGAGCATCTCGAGGATGCGCCGCGCCTCGGGGGTGTTCTTGTCGAGGTCGATGCCGTACTCCTTGGCCTTCCAGAGCACGTTCGACTGCCCGGCCAGCTCCGAGACCAGCACCCGCCGCTGGTTGCCCACCGCGTCGGGGTCCACGTGCTCGTAGGTCTCGGGGTGCTTGAGCACCGCGGAGACGTGGATGCCGCCCTTGTGCGCGAAGGCGGAGTCGCCCACGTACGGCTGGGAGGACCACGGCTTGCGGTTGGCCAGCTCGGAGACCAGGCGCGAGACGTCGCGCAGCTCGCGCAGGTTCGCGCGCGGGATGCAGTCGAGCCCCATCTTGAGCATGAGGTTCGGGATGATCGAGACCAGGTTGGCGTTGCCGCAGCGCTCCCCGTAACCGTTGATCGTCCCCTGCACGTGCCCGATGCCCTCGCCGACCGCGGCGAGCGAGGTGGCCACCGCGCACTCGGTGTCGTTGTGCACGTGGATCCCGAGCGGGGTCTCCGGCTTCAGCGCGCGCTTGACCGTCTGGATGATGGCCGCGACCTCGTGCGGCAGGGACCCCCCGTTGGTGTCGCAGAGCACGAGGCAGTGGGCGCCCGCCGCCTCCGCGGCCAGGAGCGTCCGCATCGCGTAGTCGGGGTTGCGCTTGAAGCCGTCGAAGAAGTGCTCCGCGTCGTAGATGACCTCCTCGAAGTGCTTGAGGAGATAGGCCACCGAGTCCGCGATCATCGCCACGTTCTCCTCGGGCGTGGTGCCCAGCGCCGCGGTCACGTGGAAGTCCCACGCCTTGCCGAAGATGGTGACGACGGGCGGGCCCGCCTCCACGAGGGCCTGGAGGTTGCCGTCGTCCTGCGGCCGCACCCCCGGGCGCCGGGTGGCGCCGAACGCGCTGATCTTGGCGGACTTGAACACCGCGTCCTGCACCCGCTTGAAGAAGCGCAGGTCTTTCGGGTTCGAGCCCGGCCAGCCGCCCTCGATGTAGTGCACGCCGAGCGCGTCGAGGCGCTGCGCGATGCGGACCTTGTCCTCCATGGAGAAGGCGACGCCTTCGCCCTGGGTGCCGTCACGGAGGGTGGTGTCGTAGATCTTGATCTGACGCGATCCTGGAGTCACGGCCATGGGGGGCACATCATCCCGCCCCGCCCCGGCGAGTGTCAAGTTATGCTCGGGCGGTGATCCCGACGGTGATGGCGGCGGCGGTGCTGGCGGCGGCCTTCATCAAGGGCGCCATCGGCTTCGGCTTTCCCTCCCTCGCCACCCCGCTGCTGAGCCTGGTCGTCGACGTGAAGACCGCGGTGCCGGTGCGCCCGTCACAGACAACACGGAACCAGAACCCAGCGAAAGATCGGCGTTCCGCTCCTGAGCCCTGATGAGTTCCGCAAGCTCGGTCTCGACCGGGTCGGCAGGGACGGTGTGGGCCCACTGCATTGTGACCCGACCGGACTCCACCTCGCCAAAGCCGATCACCCCATACACGATCCGCCGGAAGGTCCCCTCCGCCCGGAACTCGAACCAACGTCCACCGTAGGCATCCTGCTTGGGCGTGACGACGATGTCGGAGGCCAGCAGCTTGCGGAGGATCTGGCGGGCGATCTGTGGGGCAGCCTCGAGCGCCCCCTGCCAGTCCCCCAGGAGCCCCAGCACCTTCTCCCGGTACGCCGACACGTCCCAGGCCGCGGCCGCTTTCTGCAGGCCGTCCGCGTGCTCGAGGCGGCCCCTGATGTCCTGCTGCTCGCGCTCCGCCGTCTTGATGGCCGCGATCAGGCTCTTCACCTCGCCGCCCGCGGCCACCGCCTCCGTGAGGTTGGCGATCCTGCCTTCCGCACGGCGGAGGTCGGCCTCGAGCGTCCGGCGGACCTCGGCGGCGCGGGCCGGCCCATGTTCATACCCTCGGGCGAGGTCGCGGATCACCTGCTCGAGGCGCGCCGGGGTGAGGATGTCCTGCTGGAATATCGTGACAACCATGTCATGCAGACGTTCCATGGGGACCACCCGCCGGTTGGTACACACGGTCGCGCCACGGCCACGGCTGGTCCAGCAGGCATAGTATAGGTGGCGCTTGCCACCCGGGCGCTTACCCCGCCTCAGGCTGATGAGCTTCCCGTTGCAAACCCCACACCGGAGCATCCCGGCCAGGAGATACTTGCTCTCAAGCACAGACCGCGAGGGCGGGCCAGACAGGTGTCCTTCGGCCGTCTGCGGATAGGCCGCGAACGTGGCCGCCTTCCGCGCCTGGGCGGCATCCCAGAGCGGCTGCGGCACTATGCGAAGTTCTGGCCGCTCGACGCGGACCCACTCGGCCTCGGGTACCGCCGCCTTCCGCTTGACACCCTTCCGCACCTCGTTCCGGGTGCGGCCGTAGACCACCTGGCCGATGTAGATCTCGTTCTTCAGGATGTCGCGCACGCCGGTGTGGCTCCATCGGTGGAGCCCACTATGTTGTTCGTTCAGGCGGTGGGCAATCCGCCGGATGCCGTACCCCTGCTGACACAGGTCGAAGATCCAGCGCACGATCTCGCCCTCGGCCGCGTTGACCCGAAGCTCTTTGTGGCCATTCACCTCGACCGACTCGTAGCCGAAGGCGCGGAGCCCCGTCGTGTGCCCCCTCCGCGCGTTATCGAAGGCCTTCGCCCGGACCCGGCGGCTCACGCTGTGACGCTCGGCGGACCCCATAAAGCCGGAGATCGCCAGGAGCAACTCATCGGTGGGGGTGTCGAGCTTCCGCTCCCCGCTGGCGACCGAAACGAGCCGGACGCCGGACTCGATGATCCGCATGATGACCATGGAGGATCGGAACGTGTCGCGGCCAATCCGGTCCTCGTGACTGACGACCACGATATCGAACGGCCGCTGCTTCGCTTCACACGCCGCCAACAGCCGGAACAGTTCGGGCCGGCCCTCCGGCGTCATCAGGGCACCGGACACCACGTCCTCGACGTAGAGGTGCCCGTCGGCCAGCGTCCAGCCGTTCCGCTCGATCAGCGCCCGGCACTCGCGCTCCTGCACGGCCACGCTCTTCTCGTCGCCTGTAGCTTCCTGCTGGTTGCTTTTCCTGGCGAGGATCGCGCAGCGCATGGCGGGGAGCCTACTGGCCGGGGCCGGGGCTGTCAACAAGGCCGGCTACCTTTCACGTGCGCCAAGTTTCACCGCGGAGGATACGCCTGATGGTCGTCTGATCGACACCGAACCGCCGAACCAGGGCCCCTGGGGAACGCCTACCGCGTAAGAGGCGTCGGATCTCGTCAACGTCCTGCTGTCGGAGTTTCGCGGAGTGATGACGTTCGCCACGCGTCTGGCGATCCTTCGAGCGCTTGTCGTCGGCGTCGTCCTGTGGTGTCCAGATCTTGAGGTGGCTGACGCGAACGCACTCGGGCGTGTCACAGAGGTGGCCGACTTGCTGCTTACCGAACGGAGCGAGAATCCTGTAGTAGCCCTCAAACTCGAGGGCGACCTGGTGGGCCAGCCAGGTGCAACCGTTAACGCGGATCCAACCGTACCCTTGTCGGTTCCGCGAGCCGAGCCAGAGCCAGCACGGGCCTAACTCGGGCCGGATACTTGGGCCGTTCTTGTTAACCAACGAGTAGAACTCCGCGCGCAGGTCCTGACGGCGGTTCTGGTGACCGTTGATGAAGCGCTTCGGGGCGCCCTTCACCCAGCCCTTGTGGCGGCTGGTCTTCGGCGCGATCGGCGCCAGCAACCCACACCCGCACTGCGCGCTGCCCCGGGGGCAGGGCGCGCGGGGCGGGGGCGGCCTACCACGGCCTGACTCGAGTGGCGCGTTCCATGCGCTCTTTTGATCGACGGGCGAAGGCTTCGGTTGCAACCGCCGAAATTAGATTAACGAGACTCTGTGGAGGTTGGAGTGCGGCGCGTCATCCGGCCGGTGGGGCCCGGCGGCGGGGAATAGGCGGGAGATCGAGGTGACCTGCAGGCCGGCGGGCTCGAGCACCTGCTGGTGGCGCGCCGGCCGACAACTTGAGAGCCGCCTGTGCTCAGGCGCGGCCGCGGCCGGGGTCCCCGCCGGTATTGCTCCGGCAGCGGCCCGCTCTCACTTGTTGGGGTGGCCGGAGAGGATCGAACTCTCGTAACCAGGTCCACAACCTGGGGCTCTACCATTGAGCTACGACCACACTGGAGCGCAGCGGCCCGGGTGGTCCCGGACACTTCGAGACCTGTCTCAGGCGGTCGTGCTATCCATGGTCACGACGCCATCGACCAGGCCCCTACTGACTGCGCGTGAAGCTGGAGACCGGGGCGAGAGTCGCACTCGCCTAAACGCGGGTTGCAGCCGCGCGCCTTGCTGCTCGGCCACCCGGTCAGAATATTTGGTGCGCCCGGGAGGACTTGGACCTCCACCTGACCGGGTAAGGGCCGGCCGCTCTGCATTAAGCTACGAGCGCAAATGGCTGGGGTGCCAGGATTCCGACCTGGACCGCCCGGGTCAAAGCCGGGCATCCTCACCGTTGGACCACACCCCATCGAACTGGTAGGAGAGCGCGGTTCCGCCCCGCGGTCAGTCGCTCATCGGGCGACGGCTCTACTATTGAGCTACTCTCCACCGAACTGGTTGGCCCAGCAGGTTCTCCCCCTGCATCGACCCGCTTAAAAGGCGGACGCTCTGGTGTTGAGCTATGAGCCATCGCAACTGGTACGCGAGGAGGGACTCGGACCCCCGACCTCTCCGATAGGAGCGGAGCGCTCTGGTCCACCTGAGCTACTCGCGTGTTTGCATCTCCGAACTGGACGGGCTCCCGGGACTCGAACCCGGAACCTTGGAGGTAGAAGCGCCATGCTCTAGTCCGCTTGAGCTAGAGCCCGTCGACTTGGTAGCCCCGGAAGGATTCGGACCCTCGACCCCCGCGTTCGTAGCGCGGTGCTCTAGTCCACTGAGCTACGGGGCTTCATGTTCATTCGACCCGCGCCGCGTCCACCGCGGCCCTCCGTCACATCGCGACGGCCCCCAAGCAGGTACGGGTCGATCTTGGTTGTCCCGGGGCGACTCGAACGCCCGGCCTCCGCCTTCGGAGGGCGGCGCTCTATTCCACCTGAGCTACGGGACATTGGTAGCCGCACTGAGAATCGAACTCAGCTTGCCCCGCTTGTAGGGCGGGCGCTCTCCCCAGAGAGCTATACGGCTGCGAATGGCCGACCAGGTCCCGGCGAAGGGACGACCTCGCGGGCTTCAGCCGCGCGCTCTACGTCCTGAGCTACTGGTCGGTGAATCTGGTCGGGGCTGTGGGTAACGCTCCCACCTCACAGGCTTGAGGGGCCCGTATCCTGGCTCCTAGACGAAGCCCCGACGTATGGTCGCGGAGGAGAGAGTCGCACTCTCACGGGTTGCCCCACCAGGCCCTCGACCTGGCGCGTCTGCTGTTTCGCCACGAGCGCATCGAGATGGGAGCGGGAGTGCGAGTCGAACGCACCTGAATTCGGCTTATGAGACCGACGTGCCCCCACGGGCACCATCCCGCCGTGAAACCGAATTGGTCGGAGTAGGAGGACTCGAACCTCCGATGACCTGGCCCCAAACCAGGGGGGGTTCCGCTACCCTATACTCCGATGAAGCTGGCACCGGCAGGTGGAGTCGAACCGCCCATCCTCGGGGTCAGAACCCGAGATCCTGCCGTTGAACGATGCCGGTGCGTAAGGAAATTGGTGGACTCGGCGAGACTCGAACTCGCATAGCCTGCTTGCAAGGCAGACGTCTTCCCGTTGGACGACGAGCCCACGAAGTCTTTCGTGTGTGTCATGCGCGACCTATTCTCTTTTCAATGAACTGGCACGGGCGCCTCGAATTGAACGAGGTCCACTGGGTTCAAGGCCCAGCCGCATTGCCGTCTGCTACGCCCGCCACCCTACTGTTCCGGGTGTCGTCCCACTGGCGCAGGCCCAAGGACTCGAACCTTGCTTCGGCAAGATTTGGAGTCTCGCCTGCGCCCTGCGCGACCTGCATAAAAACCAAAACGCCCGATCCCTTTCGGGGCCGGGCGTCGCGGTACCTTCTCGGATCTCGCGACGCCCTACGTCGGCTGCTTCTCCATGAACGATGACGTGGACAGAAGTCTGCCGCCGTCATGCGCTCGGTTAGTTGGCCGCCCGTAGAGCCTCATAGCCTCCGAACTATATCTCACCTGCGGAAGATGTCAAGTCTCGCCCGCCCGGTCGTGGCGACCTTGACTGGCTCGCGCACTCCGGGATAGCGTGGCTCGCGATGGCCACGCCGGATCCTTACTGGGTCGACGAACACGGCCGGCGCCTGCCGAAGAACCCTTGCCCGCGGTGTGGTGTGAACGTCGGCCCGATGCCCCTGCGCGTCGAGAACCTCCGACACCGAGGCTGGCAGCCCTACACGGTCCAGAGCTACCAATCGTGGTGCGGACATACCCAGGAGATCATCCCCTTTCCACGCGCGGATGGCTCGGTGGTGTTCATCGACGTGATCGGCGAGGCACGTTGAAGATGCGCGAGCGCGGCCAGCCCCTGACCCTGCCAGGCGGCCTGTTCCCGGTCCACTTGTCGGCGCACGACGCCTACAAAGCCATAGCCGCGGAGCAACGCCGAGGCATCCTGAAGCGGTGCGCCCACCTCTCCGTGTGTCACGTGGGCGCGACTCACGGCGTGTACCAGATTGTCTGCGAACGGGATTCGTTCGAGCCGACGAAGGAGCTTCCACCCAAATCCATCGGTGGCTGCCCGAAGGACTGCCGGCTCTACCAGGCGCCCTGGCGCGCGCGGATCAGCCGCTGGCGCCGCAACCAGCACCCGCTGATCTGGTTCGAGCGGCAGCCCTGGCAGGTGAAGGTCGCGCTGATCGCGGTGCCGCTCCTGATCGTTGCCGGCTACTTCGGAGTGATGAGGGATCTCGCCACCCTGGTGCGGGCCATCGGCGAGGTCTGGCGCGGCAAGTAGTCTTACGGCCGGCCGGGATCTCACGAGGCCTCAAGGCGATAACCCCAAATCTCTCCAGGACGGCGNNNNAGCTTTGTCCTCGACAACTATGTCGAGCCGGATAGGACCCTCAATCTCGCCGTGTGGGTTTGGGCTGTGGCTACGAGAACCGAAGCCCCCGGCTTCCCCTGGAAAGACAGCCTGACCCACCCCTGACATCGGGAGTGCAAAGCTCAACTGACCATCGAGCCAGACCTCCATGTTCCAGCCGATCAGCACCGCCGGGACGTGGCCATGGTTCTTCAGGGAGAACGAGACGCTGTATTGGTCCGGGCCGTAGTAGTAGAACTCACCTTCGTCAACAAATGGCTCCAGGTAGGGTCGGTTTCCAGACTCGCAGATGTGCTGCGTGGTATCGGCTTGACGGAGGGGAGCGTCCGCTTGCCTGAGCGCTGCCTGCGCGGCCGTTCTCGCCTCCTCGGCCTGGACCCTGGCAGCCTTGGCAAGATCCCGAGTGAGCCGCACGTAGCGGCGCGCGTACCAGACCCCGAACGCCGCCACCGCAACGCCCGCCAGCGCGGCGATGACCTGCACCTGCGGGCTATACGTCCCGAGCCATGTCCACCAGATCGCGACCATCTGGGTGCGACTTTATCACTGAGCAGGGACAGGGGGCGGCGCTGGTACGGATCGCCCCCGTAGTCTGTCTGGCGCCCGGCCGATGGCTGAGACGCCAGGTTGCCGAAACGCTAGGCGCGGGTAGGAGGTGGACCTAGTGCCAGCCCATCTCGACGAGCGCAAGCAGCAGGATTACAGAAAAGATCGCAACCAAGCGATAGAGGGGCACCGAGTCTTTCATGGTCTTCAGATGCATGGACTTGAGTGAAAGATGCGTTCGGGTCAGCAAGCGGAAAACGCTATGATCTACAGCCTGATGGAAAGCATGGTGCGGCAGCGTCTTCGGGACAAGAAGGGACAGGTCTACTGCGCTGACTGCTTGGCCCAGGAGCTTCAGCAAGACCCCACGGAGGTCAAGGCGGCCATGGACGCGCTGGCGCCCCGCCAGAACTTCTCGGCTGGACCTTGCCCGTGTGGCCAGACGGGGCTCACACTCCGCTGGTAGAGCCCGAAGGGCAGCCACAAGAGGGTGGCACTTCCCAGTCGGGCGCCGGGCGGGAGTCAGGGCCCTCTGCCCGGGCGACTTGCCCTCCGACAGGTCAGCGTCCGCCGGTGGCGGCAGCTACCGGGAAATGTAACCCCGCGCCACCTGGACGATCTGCTCGACGCCCATTCTGTGGCAGTCGAAATGCTATTCCAAATGGCGTGTGGCTTCGACAAGACCCGATACAGGCGATGGGCGGCGTCTACGACGAGCTACGCGGGTTCATCTGCGCCCATAGCCGTTGCGCTCGCGCTCGGCACGCCGACCTCTACCCGGTCGCCCTGGAAGGCTACCGGCTGCTCCTCACGTGCGGGTGCGGCGTCGAGTTCAAACGGTGGGTGTTGTTGCCGAAGGATGCTAACGGCGACCCGCTCCGCTCGGCGCTGCCGGCGTCCACAGCGGCGCTGTCCTCCCCTCGCGGCCGGGTGCCGACTTAGGGTTCGCCAGATGTCAAACGCCTACGCCTTCGACGCGCGTGATGGACTCTACGCCGATCTGCAAGAGTTCGTCCATGTGCACGGCACGTGTGGCGAGATGCGGGCGACAAGCTGCCGGGCCAGCATTGGCGTCCACCTCGGCGTCTTCTGCTCTTGCGGAGGCCGTTTCGACGGGTGGTTGAGTGTGATGGCTGCAGCTGCCCTGCATCTGTACACGGCGATTCCGCTAAGTTAGGAGCCCGAAGGGGCAGCCTCAAAGAGGGCGGCTCATCTCCTTCGGGCGGCGGCGGGCCGCTACTGTGGACGGTCGCCCTTCTGCCCCCGTCGCCGCTTGAAGGTGTCCCGCAGCATTGCCCGCACGTGCCGGCGTTGCTCGTGCATCAGCGCCCATCCGCCCCCAACCAGCACGCCGGCCAGTACGAGCCCGACCGCGAGGACCCAGAACAGGGGAACGTGTGCCATTCGGCGTCGGAACCTTACTCAATCACCTGATCCGCCCGCTGCAGGAGCGACGGCGGGATCGTCAGGCCGAGGGCCCTGGCGGTCTTGAGGTTGATGACCAGCTCGAATCTCGAAGCCCGCTCGACGGGGAGGTCGGCGGGCTTGGCGCCCTTGAGAATCTTGTCCACGTAGGTGGCGGCGCGACGCCATTGGTCAGGCAAACTTGTCCCGTAGGACATGAGCGCCCCTGCGTCCACGTACCCCCTGACGGCACACATGGTCGGCAGCCGCTTCTCGATCGCGAAATCTGCGATTCGTCGCGCATGGGTCAAAAGCAAGGAATCCCAAATCATCACGAGCGCGTCGGGCACATCATGGGCCACCGCAACGAATGCGGGCTCAAAGTCGCTGACGTCTCGAATCGCCACCGGGTAAAGCTTGAAGCCCAACGGCGGAGCCGCAGTCTTCATCGCCTTCGACCCAAGCACGTTGCCCGGATTCGCTGGATTCCAGAGCACCGCCGCACGCGAGGTTCTTGGGGAAGCATCCTTGATAAGCTGAAGGCGCTTTGCCCACAAATCCGAGTCCGCGCCAAGGGCCGCGACTCCAGTCACGTTCGCACCGGGCCGGGCCAAGCTCGCGACGAGCCCCAGATCAACTGGATCCAGCCCAACTCCCACCATGACAATGGAAATCTTGCTGGTCGCTCGCTTGGCAGCCTGAACGGCGGGAGTACCATTTGCGACGATGACATCGACCCTGAGG
>WNFK01229631.1_pt1 | contig 10070 bp, 8 predicted proteins | sample 5400281 | NCBI WGS metagenome assembly WNFK01 (sample SAMN13153350, study PRJNA577476) | soil metagenome | isolation source: 20 cm soil on Douglas fir-dominated hillslope | place: USA:California | collected 2013-09-17
GCTGCGTTCGCTCAATCCTTCCCTGCTCCGGCTGGCCACGCCGGACGACCCTTCCTTTGAATTGCATTTGCCTGCCGGGACGGCGGAAAGATTTTCCGCGGAGATCGCCGATATTCCCGCGGACAAGTGGGTGAGCTGGAGGCGGCATCGCGTGGAAGCGGGCGAGACGCTGACGTCCATTGGCAAGAAATATCATGTGACACCGGTGGCGATTGCCGCGGCCAACAATCTGGAGCACGGCACGGGGCTGAGCGCTGGAGAGAAATTGATTATTCCGGCGACGCAGCCGCAGGCCGAGATCAAACGGCGGCTGGTGAGTTATCGCGTGCGGCGCGGCGATACGATGCTGGGCATTGCGGATCGCTACAGCGTGAGTCCTGATGACGTGCGCAAGTGGAACCGCTTGAAATCAAATCATGTGAACCGCGGGATGGTGCTGCGGATTTACACGTTGGGCGGCGCGCCGGAAGCGCGTCCGGCGCGCGCGAGGTCGAAATCGAAGCGAGCTTCGCGCCCTGCGACCAATGTGGCACGAGCGTCTCCCAAACCCGATACAAAGAACTAACACTTTTAGTATCAGTAGCTTACGATCTACCGGACTTCCTCGTGTGCTCGCGGCGCATCCTCGGAAAAACGAGCGCGCCGAATAAGACGCGTCGGTTTACGCCGCGGTTTCGCAGAATGCTTGACAACCCGCAGGCATTGGAGCTGGCATTTACTCCGGCCACACAGCGTCCTGCCCCGAAGTAACGGGGAGGATTCCCCAAGGGGAGGATGGAAATGGATCTCGAGAAGGATAATTTCGAAGACGACAACGAGCTGTCAGGGCTGGAAGAGGATGACGAACTCGGTGGCGAAGTAGTAGAGGCTGAAGAGGAAGAGCTGATCATCGGCGAAGAAGAGCCGGAGACGCCCGCCCCTGCAGCGAGGCCGGCTGCGCCCAAACCGGCGGCAAAAAAGCCGGCGAAGAAGCCTGCTAAGGCAAAGGCAAAGCCGAAAGCAAAGGCGAAGGCCAAAGCCAAACCAAAGAAAAAGGCTGCGAAGAAGCCGGCGAAAAAGAAGGGCAGGCGGCGCTAGCAGCCGGGCAGTATTCACAAACCATTTAGCGATAGGGACTTCAGCCAGGAGCTGGAGTCCTTTCTTTTTTTGTACGGAGTGAGTTCCGAATTGGACCGCCCAGCGGATTCGGGCAAATTCCACAAAGGGATTTCAGCTTCTGCAGAACGGGAATTTGCGGCTTGCTCGAATACCGGAATTATTGACCGAGATGGTAAATATCTCTAGGATACTTCGCGATGCTGTTCGCCACCGAGCAGATACGCCGGATGCGCGGCGGAGCGCAATCGCACCTGATGCGTTGCTCCGACGGGCACCATTACGTCGTCAAGTTCCAAAACAATCCGCAGCACCGGCGAATCTTGGTGACCGAACTGCTAGGAACAAGGTTGGCGGGGCGGCTGGGGCTGCCGACCACGCCGGTGGCCATTGTCCAGGTCAGCGAAGAATTGATTCGCCTCACGCCGGAGTTGTCCATGGAGATGCCGCGCTCGCGGGTGCCGTGCCATGCGGGGCTGCAGTTCGGCTCACGCTACCCGGGCGACCCACGGCGTTTGACCCCGCACGATTTTCTGCCGGATGAACAGTTGCGCGGGGTGGAAAACCTTCACGATTTCGCCGGCATGCTCGTTTTTGACAAGTGGACCTGCAATACGAACGGGCGGCAGACGATTTTCTTTCGCGAAGAAACCCGCCGGCTGGTCACGCACGGGGATGGCACTGAAAACCGAGACTCGCCGTCGGGAGAACGCGAGTACCACGCGACCATGATCGATCAGGGATTCTGCTTCAATGCCGGAGAGTGGAACTATCCTGATGCGCCCCTGCGGGGGTTGTATGCGCGCAATCGCGTGTACGAAGGCGTGACTGGAATGGAGTCGTTTGCTCCCTGGACCGAGCGCGTGGAAAGGAGCGTCACAGACCGTGTACTGGCGGAAGTCATCCGCGAAATTCCGCCGGAGTGGTATGAAGACGACTACGACGCGGTGACCCGGTTGGTCGAACAGCTTTATAACCGTCGGACGCGCGTGCCGGAGTTGCTGCTGGAGGCCAAAAACACCACGCGGCACCCTTTTCCCAATTGGCGATGAAAGAGGCAGGCGCTGCGCGATGCGTGAACCAGGAGGCAAATCATGCTAGAGACGATGGAAGGTGTAAGGCGACAACCACCGGAACAGGCTCTTGCCTATCACATCCTGCGCTACGTGCCCGACCTGGTGCGCGACGAATGGGTGAACATTGGCGTGCTGGTCTTCAATCCTGAGACTGGCGAACGGCGCCTGCGCCTGATCGAAGAGCAGGACGAATATAACCGCGTGCGACGGTTGCACCCCTGGTCGGACGAAGCACTGCTGCGTGCGCTACGGGACGAACTGGAGAGCCGCCTTGATTCCGGAAGCGTGGGCAAACCTCGTGGCGGCGGTGCATCCGAAATTCCCTGGCAAAAGGTCCTGAGCAAGTGGGAGGAAACCCTCTCCAACGCCCTGCAAATCGCGCCGCAAAAAGGGGTCCTGGCCGACGATCTGGACGTCGAAGTGGAACGGCTCTATGCGGATCATGTTGCCGTGCCGCGCAGGAGCGCCCGCCCAGGCCTGCCCAGCGGACGCGCCGGGATTCGCGCCTATTGCGCGCAGGTTTTCCGGCAGGCACGCATCTGGGATAGGATCGAGAAATCCGTGCGCGTGGCGGACTTCACCTTTCCGGGCGACCCGGCGCGCCTCGATTACAGCTACCGCCGCAATGGCACGCGCGGCTTCGTGCACACGCTTTCCGTCACGCGCGCGCCGCAGGATGCCAAATCTCTCTCCTATAACGTCAAGCACATTGCCGAAAAAGCCCGCTATCGCACGGAATTCGCGGCCGTGACCGACGTCCCTTTGTTGCGCGACAACGATCGCCACCGCTTCGTCCTGGACACCCTGCGCGAGGTCGGCGTCGAGCCCGTGCCCATGGAGGGCTTGGCCGTTTGGGTCGCCAAGCTGCGGCCTTCCTTGCTGCAGTAGAGATTTCCCGGCACAGAACAGGAAGCCGCGGCTAAGGCTTTCCTGAGGAGTTCCGGGGTCTGAAAGTTGCGGCTCGCTGCGGTGGCTGCTAAAATTCATCATTCATCGCGATACGGTCCTGCATCGGGTCCGCCGCAAACGCTCGATCAACCTGGTTCCCATTTGCACTGAGACAGGTACTGACTCTCCGGAAGGGAGACTGTGCGTGGCAAAGTACGACGTGGCAATTATCGGCAGCGGACCGGGCGGGTATGTCGCCGCCATCCGCGCCGGCGAGCTGGGCCTGAAGACCATCGTCGTCGAGAAAGATCCGTTTCTCGGCGGCACCTGCCTGCACGTCGGCTGCATTCCTACCAAGGTGCTTCTGCACCACGCCGACGTCTACGATCACTTCAAAAACGGCGCGGAACTCGGCTTCGAGGTCAGCGGGCTCAAAATCAACTGGAGCAACATCCTCGCGCGCAAGGACAAAATCGTAAAGAAGCACGCCAAGGGCATCGAGTTCCTCTTCAAGAAAAACAAAGTCGAATGGGTGCAGGGCTGGGGACGCTATGAAGGGCCGGGCCGCGTTAGCGTCGAAAAAGACGGAAAGAAAACGCAGATCGAAGCATCCAACATTCTGCTGGTAAGCGGCTCCGAAGCGCGCGCGCTGCCAGGTATCGAACCCGATCACAAAACCATCCTCACCAATCGTTCCATCCTCGAGTTGCCGGAGATCCCCAAGACGCTGATCGTAGTTGGCGCCGGTGCCGTGGGCGTCGAATTCGCCTCTATTTACAATTCCTTTGGAACACAGGTGACCATCCTCGAAGCCTTGCCCCGCGTGGTCCCGGTGGAAGACGAAGAGATTTCCGCCGAGCTGGACAAAACCTTCCGCAAGAAAAACATCAATATCTTCACGCAAGCCATGGTGAACTCGGTGAAGAAGGACGCCAAGGGCGTCACCGTCACGTTCAAAGACAAAGACGGCAAGAGCCAGACATTGCAAGCGGAAAAACTGCTCCTCGCCGTCGGCCGCAAGCCCATGACCGACAACTGCGGCCTGGAAAAATCGAAAGCCCAAGTCGAGCGCGGCGCCGTGCACGTCGGCCCTTACATGGAGACCGCGGAAAAAGGTCTCTACGCCATCGGCGACATTGTTTTTGGGTTACCCCTCCTCGCTCATGCCGCGATGATGGAAGGCATCTCCGCGGTAACCCACATCGCCGGAAAACAGGGGCCCGCCATCGTCAAGGAGCGCATCCCCAACGCCACGTATTGCGAGCCGCAGATCGGCTCCATTGGGCTGACGGAAAAGCAGGCGCGCGACGCCGGCTACGCGGTGAAGACCGGCAAGTTCCCGTTCGTCGGCAACAGCAAGGCCACCATCCTGGGCAATCACGGCGGTTTCATCAAAGTCGTTTCCGAGGAAAAATACGGCGAAGTGCTGGGCATTCACATCATAGGGCCGCTCGCCACCGAGATTTTATCCGAGGCCGCTGCCGTCCTGCACCTGGAAGGCACAATCGACGATATGATGAACATGATGCACGCGCATCCCACGGTGTGGGAGGGCATGGGCGACGCGTTCGCCTCCGTCCGCGGCTTGCAGATCAACGTTTAGTGATTGGTGATCAGTGACTAGTGCCGGAAAAAATCCGAATTTCACCGACAGCGCCAGCTGCGAGCGCGGGGTTTCCACCAGTCCCGAGTCACTAGTCACTAGTCACAGTAACAGTCACTGCCTTACCATCGATCTCGGCCTCATTGGTTACGCCGAAGCCTATGCGCTGCAGAAGCGCATCGTCGCCGCCCGCAAGGCGGATGCGATCGAAGACGTTCTCTTGTTCTGCGAGCATTCACACGTAATCACGCAAGGCCGCAACGGCAAGCGCGAACACCTCCTTGCCGGCGAAAATGTGCTGCGTCAGAAGGGCGTCTCCCTTTACGAAACCAGCCGCGGCGGCGATATCACCTATCACGGCCCGGGACAAATCGTCGCCTACCCGATCCTGAATCTCGCGGCCATTCGCCGCGACGTGGTCTGGTACGTGCGCATGCTCGAAGAAGTAATGATCCGCGCTTCCGCGGACTTCGGCGTAAACGCAACTCGCGAGCCCGGCAAAACCGGCATCTGGGTCTCAATAGAGAGTTCACCACGGAGATCACAGAGGACGCAGGGCGAAGACGCCCCCGAAAAGCTCGGCGCCATCGGCGTGCACATCAGCCGCTGGGTCACCTCTCACGGTTTCGCCTACAACGTCTCAACCGACCTGCGCTTTTTCGATCTCATCGTCCCCTGCGGGATCCGTGAGTTCCCAGGAAGTTGCCAGTCATCTGATCCGACATTTTGGCCGAGTCTTCGGACGCGAAATGCAGCCCGCCGCGCCCGAAGAGCTGTTAGAAAAGCTGCAAGCGTGCGAGCGGCTGATGACTTCATCTGCCGATACCGCCGCACAGCCAGGGTTCGCTGCGTCGCCGGCGCCGGACCTGCCGCAACTTCATCGCTGAGCACAAAACAATGAGCGCAGCCGCCATCGGAGCAAGCATGAAGAAGGACCTGACGCGCCAGCAGTATCTTGACCTGTACTACTACATGCGCCTCAACCGCGCGGTGGAAGACACCATGGTCAAGCTCTTCCGGCAAAACAAGATCGTCGGCGGCCTGTACTCCAGCCTCGGGCAGGAAGGCATTTCCGTAGGCAGCGCCTACGCCCTCGAGAAAAAAGACTGGCTCGCGCCCATGATTCGCAACATCGGCGCGCTGCTCGTCAAAGGCGTTCCGCCGCGCGACATTTTCATGCAGCACATGGCCAAGTACGATTCGCCCACCAAGGGCAAAGACGGCACCAGCCATTTCGGCGACCTCGACAACCTGCACATCGTCTCGCCCATTTCCATGCTTGGCGACTTGATCCCCGTAATGGCTGGCGTGGCCATCGCCGGCCGCTATCTCGGCCAGAAGATCGTCACCATGACCTGGATCGGCGACGGCGGCAGCTCCACCGGCGTATTCCACGAAGGCTTGAATTTCGCCGCCACGCAGAAAGCCCCATTCGTGCTCATCCTGGAAAATAACCTCTGGGCGTACTCGACTCCGGTGAGACGCCAGGTGCCGCTCGAGAATCTGGCTGATCGCGCCAAAGCCTACGGTATCGCCAGCTACATCGTGGATGGCAACGACGTTGTCGCGATGTACAAAACCGCGAAAGAAGCGGTCGACCGCGCGCGCGCCGGCGAAGGACCCATCCTGATCGAAGCCAAGACCTTCCGCCGCATGGGCCACGCGCAGCACGATCCCGCCGAATACGTGCCCAAAGAGATGCGCGCCTACTGGGAAGCCCGCGATCCCATTTTGCTCTATGAGAAGTTCCTGACCTCGGAAAAATTGCTGGACGCCAAGGGCAAAAAGGAAATCGAAGACAAAATCGACGCACTGCTGCAGAAAGAGCGCGACTTCGCGGAAAATTCTCCCATGCCGCCGGCGGAATTCGCCGCCCAGGGCGTCTACTGCACCGGCGACGATTGCCACAAGGTTCAGGCCAAGTGGGAACGCGACAAGCGCGAAGTAATGCCGCCGAAATCCAGCGTACAAGCCGTCTGGACCGTGGAAGGCTTCGGCGCGGGCAAAGGCTTGAGCGGCGGAATCGCGCCAATTCATTTTGGCGACACGCCCGCGGCCGCGGAAAAAGCGGAAATCGAAGAGAAGCTGGCGCCCAAGTCGGCTCAGAAAACCATCACCAAAAAGAAATCCGCCAAGACCGCGGCCGTTGCTGCCGGCTCGCGAAAGGCCCGGAGGTAATCGTGGCCAACACCAACGGATCGAAAACGAACGGTGCAAAAACGAATGGCGGCCCGATCACTTTCCTCGAAGCCATCAAGCAAGCCATGTTCGAGGAGATGGAGCGCGACCCCGCCGTCGTGGTTATCGGCGAAGACGTGGGAGTCTACGGCGGCGCCTTCAAGACCAGCGAGGGCCTTCTCGAGCGCTTCGGCTGGGAGCGCGTGATCGACACGCCCATCAGCGAAAGCGCCATCATCGGCGCGGCCTGCGGCATGAGCTACCTCGGCCTGCGCCCCATCTGCGAGATGCAGTTCATCGACTTTATCGCCTGCTGTTTCAACCAGCTCACCAACTTCGTCGCCAAGGGCCACTATCTCTGGAATGCGCCCGCGCCCATCGTCGTGCGCGGCCCCTCCGGCGGCGGCGTGCACGGCGGGCCCTTTCACTCCGCCAACCCCGAGATGTATTTCGTGCACACCCCCGGCCTCAAGGTCATTTATCCCTCAACTCCCTACGACGCCAAGGGTTTACTCAAGGCCGCGGTGCGCGATAATAATCCCGTGCTGTTTTTTGAACACAAGTTCCTCTACCGCCGCATCAAGGAAGAGTTGCCCGCGGAAGACTACACGGTGCCCATTGGAAAAGCCGCGGTGCGCCGCGAAGGCCGCCACCTCACCATTCTTTCCTACGCCGCGATGATGCACACCTCGCTCGAAGCCGCCGAAGCCCTCGCCAAGGAAGGCATCGAAGCGGAAGTGATCGACCTGCGCACGTTGCTCCCGCTCGACGAAGAAACGATTCTGAAGTCCGTGAAAAAGACCAACAAGGTCCTGGTCGTTCACGAAGACACCAAGACCGGAGGCATCGCCGGCGAAATCGCGGCGATTCTTTGCGAAAAAGCCTTCGGCGATCTCGACGGCCCCTTGATGCGCGTAGCATCACTCGATACGCCGGTGCCGTACGCCCCGACGCTGGAAGACTATTTTCTGCCCAACGCGCAAAAGGTTTTCACAGCGGCAAAGGAGTTGGCTCGTTACTAGATTTTGGCAGCACAGCCGCTCTTGGCTGTGCTCTTCGGTTGCGACAAAAAGATTTCTTAGCCACAGAGACACAGAGAACACAGAGCCAAAGAAAGAAAAAAAGCATGAAGGAACAACACCTAAACTTTTCCATTTGCTCTTCGTTCTCTGTGTCTCGGTGGCTCTGTAGCAAATCTTCTTTTGCTCTTGCTGTCGACTTTAAACTGTAGACTGTCGACTAGATCTTCTAGGAGAACGCACATGGCAGTAGACATCGTAATGCCCCAGATGGGCGAAAGCATTTTTGAAGGCACCATCACCAAGTGGCTCAAGAAGCCCGGCGACAAAGTCGAGCGCGATGAGCCGCTCTTTGAAATTTCAACCGACAAAGTCGATGCGGAAATCCCCTCGCCCTCTGCCGGCGTGCTGAAAGAGATCAAGGTCGGCGAAGGTAAAACCGTACCCATTCAGACCGTCGTCGGCGTGATTGACGCCGCCGGTGATGGCGCCGGCGCGGCCAAATCTGCCGCTCCCGCCCAGGCACCCGCTCCAACCCCGGCGCCCAAAGCGGCCGAGCCGGCCCGAGCGCCCGCACCAGCCGCGCGCCCCCAGATCGTTCCGCCCGCGCAGCCGCAAAGGCCTGCCGCACCGGCACCCGCTGCCGCTGCCCGACCTGCTCCCGCCGCCGCACCAGCGCGTCCCGCCGGCGAACGCATTCACAGCTCGCCGCTCGTCCGTCGCATGGCCAAGGAGCACGGCATCGACCTCGCCACTATTCCCGGCACCGGCGCGGGCGGCCGCATCAGCAAACAAGATATCGAGGCCTACCTTGCCGGCGGCGCTCAACCCTCCGTTGAAGCCGATGAACCCGCGGTCGAGGCGGCGGCCTACGCGCCGTCCGCTCCGGCTCCGCAGCGCGCCGCCGCTCCGCCTCCTCCGCCGCCTACCACTTCCGGCGGCCAGACCCACGTGGCCTTCGAGTCCGCCGTGCCACGCGAAAAAATGTACTTCGGCAACTACGAAGTGCAGCCCATGAGCATCATGCGCCAGCGCATTGCCGAGCACATGATCGCCTCCAAGCACGTTTCGCCGCACGTCTACTCTGTCGACGAAATCGATATGACCAAGGTCGCCTCCCTGCGTGCAAAATCCAAAGACGAATTCGAGAAGCGCTACGAGACCAAGCTGACCTTCATGCCCTTCTTCGTGAAAGCCGCCGTAGCCGGCCTGCGCGCCTTCCCCACCATGAACGCGTCACTCGACGGCACCAACGTCATCCTGCACAAGGAAATCAATATCGGCATCGCCGTGGCCCTCGATTGGGGATTGATCGTTCCCGTTATTAAAAACGCCGACGAAAAGAACATCCTTGGCATCCAGCGCAACCTGAACGACCTCGCAGAGCGCGCCCGCGGCAAGAAGCTCAAGCCCGAGGAAGTTCAGGAAGGCACCTTCTCCATCACCAATCCCGGCGTTTTCGGCGGCCTCTTCGGCTTGCCGGTCATCAGCCAGCCCAACGTCGGCATTCTCGGCCTCGGCGCCATCGAAAAGCGCCCCGTGGTGATCAACGACTCCATCGCCATCCGTTCCATGTGCTACATCACGCTGAGCTACGACCACCGCGTGGTGGACGGCGCTATCGCCCACCAATTCCTGCGCAAGGTTAAGGAAACGCTCGAAAACTGGAGCGAGCCGGTCCTGTAGTCCTTCGTGTCTCGATTCGTCTCCGCGCAGCATGCTGCGCCAGCCATCTAGCGTACGAAGAAGGCGCAAAAACCGGTTGACTAATTATTGCTAACTGGTATACTCACTCGCGTAGATAACTACGCAACGCCCCCTGGGTTGGGGGCGTTTTTCCTTTTCGGCCCCAGAGTTCCGGGTAACGCTTCTTGCCACCCGTCTGGAACCCGCGCCATCCGAGGCTATTTTTAACGTAAGTCCTTTAGAATCCGCTTTTACGACGAATGCGCCCGTAACCTCTTTAGAATCCGCTTTTACGAAAAACACGGGGGGGGGACCTGTTCTCGCCACTGGAGGCCATTCTCGGCCCTCCGGAATCGCCAAACGGGATTCTACAGGCTTGGCTACGGGCCTGGACCGGGTTTTCCAGGCGTCGTCCGGGGGCAAAGTTAAATGAATAAAACAGTACACTTGCCTCTGATTTACTCTTAGGATATACTCCCGCTCCTTCGGTGTGGCGCACAGGAACCCCTGGCGCAATAAGGAGCG
>WNFK01123472.1_pt1 | contig 10069 bp, 9 predicted proteins | sample 5400281 | NCBI WGS metagenome assembly WNFK01 (sample SAMN13153350, study PRJNA577476) | soil metagenome | isolation source: 20 cm soil on Douglas fir-dominated hillslope | place: USA:California | collected 2013-09-17
AACGACTACGTCTTCATTCACTGCGCGACACTCGAGATGTGGAAGTCCTTCTCGAAGATTCTCGGACGCCCGGAGCTCGGGGACGATCCGACGCTCGCGGACCGGATGGGTCGCGTCGCGCGCAACGATGAGCTCGACGCGCTCGTCGAGGCGTGGACCGAGAAGCGGACAAAGCACGAGGTGATGGAGACTCTGGGTGCCGCGCAGATCCCTTGTGGCGCTGTGCTCGACTCGAGCGAGGTGATGACGGATCCCTCGCTGGTGAAGAGTGGCATGGTGGTCGACCTCGAGCATCCGATGCGTGGCCGCTATCCGATGCCCGGCAACCCCGTGCGCATGTCGGATTCGCCGACGGAGGTCACGCGCGCGCCGCTGCTCGGCGAGCACAACGCCGAAGTGCTTGGCCGCTGGCTCGGCATGAGTGTCGAGGAGCTGACGGCGCTACAGAAGAAGAAGGTGATCTAGCGCGCGGCGATTCGCGCTAACACCGCGATTCGGCGGATTTTATCCGGAAAACAGCCCGGGCCGGATTGGCAGTGCAGGCTGTCACAGAGCCTGACGCCAGGCGCAGAATGCGCCTTGTGTAAAGCTCCGAGAACAATCATCATTGGGCATTCGGGCCCCGTGGCATTTTGATTGCTCCCTACTGGAGATCGTTGCCCATGTCTGGCATAGCGAAGCGCCCCGACAAACCATTCGAGAGACCCACGAAGCGTGTCCTCATCATCGACGATGAGGAAACGATCCGGCAGGTACTCACCGAGTTCTTCAACACCTTCAGTCACGGCATGACGTACAAGATCGACACGGCGTCGAACGGCGCGGAAGGCGTCATGATGATGCTGCGGGGTCGTCCCGATCTCGTGCTCATCGACCTGCACATGCCGGTGATGGACGGCCTCCAGGCGCTCAAGCAGCTTCGCGGGCTCGACTCGAACATGCCCATCATGGTGATCACCGCGAGCCGTGACACGAAGGCCGCCGCCGAAGCGCTGAACCAGGGAGTCTTCGCGTTCATCCCCAAGCCCTTCGACTTCGGCCAGCTCGAGCATCTGGTGGCGCTGGCGCTCAACGCCGGCCGCCCACGACCGCCGTCGCTGAGCCACGCCTGATCGGCCCCTCAGACAACGAATGGCCGGGGAAGAGCCCCGGCCATTGTTTTGTCCGCGGATCGCGACCGCGCGCTACTTGATCAAGCCGTAGAGCCTGCCGGCGTTCTCACACACGACCTTGCGGCGAACGTCCGCCGGGAGGTGGCCGAGCTCGCGGGCGATGTACTCGCGCGAATCAGGCCAGACGCCGTCGGGATGGGGGAAATCCGAGCCCCACATGACCTTGTCAGTACTCGCTGGGCGGCATCGTGAGCGAGAGGTCCTTGAATTGATCCTCCCACTCGGCGTCCATGCGCCAGAGCACGTACGGGATCCAGCCGATTCCGGATTCGCCGAGCACGAGCTTCATGCGCGGATAGCGCTCGAACACGCCCGAGAAGATCATCGAGGTGAGGATGTTGGACATGTTCATCTGGAACTGGGTGATGTTCGAGGCGAACGCCGACCGCGCGACCGGCAGATCCACCTTCGGTGCATCCGCGGCGTTGGCGCGCGACGGATCCGACCCGATCGCGATGATCTTGCGGATGTTGTCCGGCGTGTAGCCGCCGACCGTGTGGAAATGCAGCGGGAGCCCGCAGCCGTCGATCACGTCCCAGAGCGGGTTCCAGTAGGGATCCCAGAGCGGCTTGAGGTCCGCCGAGTTGGCGATGTCGAGCCCGCGCAGCGCGCCGCGCTTCACGACGCGCTCGACCTCGGCGATGGCCGCCTCGAGCGGGTGATTCGGGATGGACGCGAGCCCGATGTAGCGCTCCGGGTGCACCGAGCAGAAGTCGGCGAGCCACTCGTTGTAGACACGGAGGACTTCGACCGCCGCCTCCGGATCGTTCATGCGCCCGGTCGTGCCGAGGACTCCGTACAGCACCTCGGCCTGGACGCCGTCGCGGTCCTGGTCCTTCAGGCGCAGGTCGGGATCGGCGATCCGGCGGATCCCGCGCTTGCCGTCCTCGTAGAGTCCCGTCGACGCCATCCGATCGGAGCGATGGATGCGTCCGGGAATGTACTCGCGGCCCGCGGAGCCCATGCCGCACGCCATGCCCAGGCTGGCGCCCTTGCTGGTGATCCAGACCGGGCCTCTCGGCCCGTCCGTCGTGTGCGGCATCCTATCTTTCAGACCCGCGGCCGCCCTGGACGTGAAGAGATCGGGGGGAAGCCAGCAGAGATCGAGATGGCAGTCGGCGGAGATCATTTCGTATTTCATGGCCGGGAGCGTAGCAGCAGCGAATTGACAAGGCAAGTCGCGGGGCCTAGGGTCAGCGAGCGACTCAGGCGCTACCGACAAGGAGGGGAATCACATGAGATTCAAGGGACGGACCGCGCTGATCACCGCCGTGGGCCGAGGCATCGGCCGGGCGACCGCCGAGATCATCGCGCGAGAGGGCGGCACGGTCATCGGTGTCGAGGTCGACAAGGAGAGCCTGGATCAGGTGGTCAGCGGCATTCGAGCCGAGGGTGGCGCGGCCCACGGTCTGGTCGCGGACGCGCTCGACGCCTCGCAGGTTGCCGGCACCGTGAAGAAGATCGTCGACGAGCACGGACGCATCGATATCCTGGTCAACGCGGTCGGCGGGAGCACCATCATCCCGAAGCCGGCCGCCCACGTGGACGAGCTCACGCTCGACGAGTGGCAGCGCATGCTCCACTTCAACCTCACCGGGACGTTTCTCTTCTGCAACGCGGTCGCGCCGGTGATGAAGCGGCAGCGGGGCGGCAAGATCGTCAACATCTCGTCGATCGCGGGACGAGGCCTGAGCCCGTCGAGCAGCAGCGCCTACGCGACCGCCAAGGGCGGAATCATCGCGTTCACCCGCAAGCTTTCCTTCGAGCTCGGGCCGTTCGGCGTGACCGTGAACGCGATCGCGCCGAGCCTCACCCTGAGCCCTCGGCTGCGCCCGCGCTGGGACCGGATGTCGGCGGAAGATCGGGCCCGCGAAGAAGCGCGGGTGCCGCTCGGGCGGGTCGCGCTGCCCGAGGATCAGGCGCGCGTGATCTGCTTTCTCGCGTCGAGCGACGCCGACTTCGTCACCGGTGTGACGATCGACGTGAACGGAGGTCAGTAGCCGAGGGCCTGCCGGGCGATCTCGACGTCGACCAGATCCTCGAAGCGGTGGGTCCGCTTGATGAAGCCGCCGTCCAGCAGGATCGTCTGGAGGGTGTCGAAGCCCGGCCGTGTCAGGACCGGATCGCGCGCCCAGGCGGACTGGCGCAGATAACGCTCGACGGCGGCGACGCGGAAGCCGGGGGCGATGTCGGCGAATGCGGGCGCGATCACCGCGGCGATCTCGCGGGCGTCGCTGGCCGCCATCCAGCGCTGCGCTCCGGAGAATCCGCGCACGAAGCGCACGAGCCGCTCGCGATCGCGCGTGAGCGTGGCCCGTGACGCCATGAGGGAGCTGAAGGGCACCGGCCCGGTCGCGTCGCCCATCGAGGCGACGAGGTGCCCGGTGCCGTCGGCGAGGAGCTGATCCACGATCGGCGGACCGTGCTCGATGAACTCTCCCTTGCGAGCGCGGAACGCGGCGACGGCATCGGCGTTCGAGAGACCGCGCAGAAACGTGATGCGCGCGGGATCGACGCCGCGGCGCCGCAGAACCGTCTGCATGCAGAGCCACGGCGTGGGCGCGCCGCCGAACGAGATCACGGTGCTCCCGACCAGATCCGACCAGGCAAAGCGGGGTCGAGGCTCGCGGCTCAACAGAAAGAATCCGTTCCGGTCGTTGACCCCGGCGAAGTGCACCAGGGGCGGTTCGCCGCGATCGGCCTGATCGAAGCTCCGCATGAGACCGGACAGCGCGACGTCGGCTTCGCCCCGTTGCATCATGCCGACCGTCCCCGCGCCGAATTCCGCCGTCACCACCTCGACGTCGAGCCCTTCGGCCGCGAGATGGCCGCCGTGGACGGCCACGGCGAGCGGCGCGTAGAAGATCGAGCGGAACGTTTCGGCGACTCGGATCCGGCTGGAAGCGCTCACGGCGCCGAAGTATACGCCGCAATGCGCGCCGCGCCGTCGCGTTCGAGGATGATTTCTAGCCGTCCCCTGAGCCGTTTCTTTCCATTCCTCGGACGACAACGCCTCCTATCACACTGATTTTATGTATCAAGATAGGTGGCACCCCCCTCGCATCCGAAAATGGAATGGCGACGGAAGCCACCAGGCCGGTTTACGCTCGTCCCTCGCTCGAGCGGGCCCGCGAGGATCCGGCCGAGCGACAATTCCGCCGGCGACTAAGGCTCTATCAGGAGCTCACGGTCCGCGGCGGCGTCGCCCTGGTGATCGTGGCGTTCCAACTCGCGTTCGCGGTGGAGCCCCCGGCCTTCGCGCGCCGCATCTCGCTCCTGGCGCTCTTCGCGCTCTTCCTGAACGGGCCCTACTTCCTCGCGGTTCGCAACGGGCGCGCGTTCGTCGCGCAGGCCTACGTCCGGATGCTCGTCGACGTCCTGCTCCTGAGTGTCGGGCTCTACTTCGCGGGCGGGCTGGCCGCCGCCCACTTCCTCGGCGTGTACCTGATCGTGATGATCTACGCGGGCATCACCTTCACGAGCCGCGCGTGCCTGACCGCGACCGCGGCGGCGACGGGCAGCTACGTCACGATCGTGTCGCTGCAGCACGCGGGCATCCTGAGCGCGCCCTTCGAGCTCCCGAACGCCCTGATGATCGCGACGTTCAACCTGGTCTTGCTCAACATCGCCGGCGCGCTGACCGCGATGTTGTCGCGCGCGCTGCGCGAGAGCCGCCGCCGCCTTCGCGCGACCTATCAGGAGCTCGAGCGCTTCGTCGAGGCGATCCCCGACGTCATCTACGTGGTCGATCGCGCCGGACGTCTGACCCTCTGGAACCAGAAGCTCGAGAGCGTGACCGGACGCGGCGCCGCGACGCTCAAGGGCGAGCTGCTGACCGATCTGCTCGCCGAGGACGACCGCGCGCCGTTCCGCGCGGCGCTCGCCACGGGCCTCGAAGACCGTCCGTTCGAGGTCGAAGCCCGGCTGCGCGGCGCCGACGGCGCGCTGATCGCCTATCAATGGACCGGCGCCGCGCTCACCGACGAGCACGGCCAGGTCAGCGGGCTCACCGGCGTGGGGCGCGACGTCACGGAGCGCAAGCGCGCCGACGAGATCCTGCGCCAGCGCGAGACCGAGATGCGGCAGCTGCAGAAGATCGAGGCGATCGGCCGGCTCGCCGGCGGGATCGCCCACGACTTCAACAACGTGCTCACCGTCGTCATCGGGCGCTCCCAGCTCATGCTGTCCCGTTACCAGCCCGACGATCCCGCGTATCAGGACCTCGACCAGATCGAGAGCACCGCGCAGCGCGCCGCCAGCCTGACGCGACAGCTGCTCGCGTTCAGCCGCAATCAGGCCTCGGCTCGCCAGCCGGTCGATTTGAATGCCACGGTCACGAGCGTGACCGACATGCTGGCGCGGCTCATCGGCGAGAACATCGATCTGGCGGTGGCGCTCGACCCGAAGCTCGACCTCGTGATGGCCGACCCGGGCCAGATCGAGCAGGTCATTGTCAACTTCGCGGTCAACGCGCGCGATGCCATGCCCAACGGCGGCCGCCTCACCATCACGACTGGCAACGTCATGCTGAACGCCGCGTTCGTCGCCGCCCACCCGGCCGCCTCCGTCGGCCCGCACGTCGTCCTGGAGGTCTGCGACAACGGGGTCGGCATGGACGATCCGACCTTGCAGCGGGTCTTCGAGCCGTTCTTCACGACCAAGGCGGCCGGAAAGGGATGCGGGCTCGGGCTGTCGACGGTGTACGGGATCGTGAAGGGGCACGACGGCTACACCGGCGTGGAGAGCGAGCCCGGGCGCGGCGCGACGTTTCGCGTCTATCTCCCTCGCATGGCGGCGCCGGTGGCCGCGCCTCGCGGAGAGAGCGGACAGGGCTCACGCCCGGGCGGCGACGAGACGGTCCTGCTGGTCGAGGACGAGGAGGCCGTCCGGGGTCTCGTGCGTGAGATCCTGATCCGGCTCGGCTACCGCGTCCTGGTGGCGAGCGACGGGATCGAGGCGCTCGCGCTGAGCCGGGAGTTCGCGGAGCCGATCGACCTCCTGCTGACCGACGTCGTCATGCCCGGGATGGACGGGCGCGAGCTGGCGGAGCGGATGCGGATGACACGCCCGGACACGCGGATTCTGTTCATGTCCGGCTATGCCGAGCCGCCGATTCCCGACGACGTCTTGCTCCAGAAGCCCGTCACCCCCGACGCGCTCGCCCGAAAAGTCTCCGAGGTTCTGCACCAGCCCGCGCTCGCCGACTGAGCGCGCCGCGCGCCGGCTCGGCGGGTTGACATCCCGAGCGATTCCCCCATAATCGGCTGCCATGAAATTCTCGAGGCCGAACGCGATGCGCTATCCGTGGCCCGACGGCCAGCAGTCCGCGGCCGTGCTCTCGTTCGACTTCGACGCGGAATCGGGCTTTCTCTTCCGCGAGCCCGAGAAGGCCAAGCGCAGCCTGGCCGACCTGGAAGAGCGGCGCTTCGGGCCGCGGGTCGGCGTCGATCGAATCTTGAGGATGCTCGACCGGCTGCGCGTGCGGGCGAGCTTCTATATCCCGGGCTGGACGGTCGAGAACCATCTGCCGCAGTGCAAGCGGATCCGAGACGCCGGGCACGAGATCGGCGCGCACGGCAACGTCCACGAGGCGGTGGCCGCGCTCGACCAGGCGCAGGAAAAGGCCGTGCTCGGCGAGCAGCTGCGGATTCTCGCCGATCACCTCGGCGTCCGGCCGGCCGGCTATCGCTCGCCGTCCTGGGACGTGAACGTGTGGACGCCGGGCCTGCTGAAGACTCACGGGTTTCGCTACGACAGCTCGCTGATGGGCAACGACGTACCCTACGACGTGGCCACGCCCGAAGGGCCGCTCACCGAGATTCCGGTGCAGTGGATCATGGACGACGCGCCGCTGTTTCGCCACGTGTACGGCTCGACCAATGCCATCGCCGATCCCGGCCGCGTGCTGCAGATGTGGAGCAAGGAATTCATCGCGATGCACAAGGAGAACGGCTGCTTCGTGCTGACGTGCCACCCGTTCATCAGCGGGCGGGCGTCGCGGGTGGCGCTGATCGAGGAGCTCGTCGCGTACATGCGCCGGCAGCGCGGCGTCTGGTTCGCGACCTGCGAGGAAGTCGCGCGCTGGCACGACGAGCACGGACGATCGGGCTCCGCGCCGGCGCCGGCGCGCCGCGCGAAGCGCGCTGCGCGCTGAGCCGCAACGTCGACCCGACTCTCCGACGATAGCTGACAGAGGAAAGGACAGCCAGATGCCGCGATTCGTGACGGTCGCGAAGGCCGACAGCATCCAGCCGGGCCAGATGATCAAGGTCGAGATCGACAATCTGCCGGTCGCGGTCGCGAACGTCGGCGGGACCTTCCACGCGTTCGACGACACGTGCACGCACGAAGATTGCTCGCTCGCCGAGGGCGAGCTGGCGAAAACGGTCGTGACGTGTCCGGCCCACTTCGCGGAGTTCGACATCCGCAACGGCGCCGTGCTCGCCCCGCCCGCCACGGTACCCATCAAGGTCTATCCCGTTCGCATTCAGGGTAACGACGTGCAAGTGGAATTCTGATGCCGACGATCGCGATCGTCGGCGCCAGCCTCACCGGGTCGTCGGCCGCCGCGACCCTGCGCGAGGAAGGCTTCGACGGCCGCGTGCTCTTGATCGGCGCCGAGCCGCAGCCCCCGTACGATCGTCCGCCCCTCTCCAAGAACTACCTGCGCGGCATGACACCGTTCGAGAAAACCTTGCTGCGGCCGCCGGACTTCTATCGAGAGCGCAACATCGAGATGCGCCTGGGGGCCACGGTCGTGAAGGTCGACCCGGAGAAGCGGACGCTCGCGCTGCAGGACGGCGACCGGCTCGAGTTCGATCAGCTGCTCATCGCGACCGGCGGCAGAAATCGCCGGTTCCCGATTCCCGGCCTCGATCTGCCCGGCGTCTACGACCTGCGCACGGTGGCCGACGCCGACCGCATCCGCGACGCGATGGCGCGCGGGGGCCGCGCGGTCGTCGTCGGACTCGGCTTCATCGGCGCAGAGGTCGCGGCGGCGATGCGCCAGTCGGGGCTCGAGGTCGTCGCCGTCGAGCCGTTCAAGACGCCGCTCTATCGGGCGCTCGGCGAAGACATCGGCCGGGTGGTCGAGGGTCTCCATCGCGACCACGGCGTCGAGATGATCCTGGACGATGCCGTGACGGCCTTCGAGGGGGCCGGCAGGGTCGAGCGCGTCGTGACCCGCCAGGGGCGGCGCATCGAGTGCAGCCTGGCCGTCTTCGGGCTCGGTATCGAGCCCGTCACCGAGCTCGTCGCGGGCACCGCCGTGCGGGTCGACAACGGGATCGTCGTCGACGATCAGTGCCGAACCAACGTGCCCGGCATCTTCGCCGCGGGTGACGTCGCCAATCACTTTCATCCCGTGTGCGGGCGCCAGATGCGTGTCGAGCACTGGCAGAACGGCGTCAAGCAGGGGGCCGCCGCCGCGCGTAGCATGCTCGGACGGGGACAGGCCTACGACGAGGTCCACTGGTTCTGGTCCGATCAGTTCGACGCGAACATCCAGTACGCGGGATTCCACGCCGCCTGGGACCAGATGGTCGTGCGCGGCAGCCTGGCCGAGCGCAAGTTTCTCGCGTTCTACCTGGCCGAGGGCCGGCTGGAGTCCGTCGTCGCGATCAATCAGGGGCGTGACGTGCGACGAGCCCTGCCGATCATCAAGTCGCGCATGACCGTCGATCCCGCGCGTCTCGAGGATCCGTCCGTGGATCTGAGAACGCTCGCGCCGGCGACCGCGTAGCGAAGGAGCTCGGAATGATCAAGCGCTTCTCGACTCTCTATATCGGGCACATCGAGCTGGAGAACTGCGGGCACGCCGGCACGCCGGCTGACGATCGCCGCTATCCGAACGAGCGGGTGATCGAGGCTTTCGACACCACGCTCGAGCTCGCGCAGACGATGGACGACCTCGGGTACGAGGCGCTGTGGCTGGCCGAGCACCACTTCCAGCACGAAGGCTACGAGTGCATCCCGAACATCCCGCTGCTGGCCGTCCACATCGCCAACCACACGCGGCGGCTCAAGATCGGCTGCGGGTTCAACATCACGCCCACCTGGCACCCGATTCGTTTGGCCGAGGACTACGCGACGGCCGACATCCTGACCGGAGGGCGCCTGATCTTCGGGGTCGGCCGCGGCTACCACTCACGAGAAGTCGAGAGCTTCGGCAACCCGATGCTCGACGGCGAGGCCAATCGCGAGCTGTTCGAGGAGCAGATCGAGATCATCCTCAAGGCGTTCAATCAGGCGTCGTTCTCGCACCAGGGGAAGTACTACACGATCCCGCCGGCGGTGCCGTATCGCGGCTATCAGCTGAAGGAGCTCTCGCTGGTCCCGCGCCCGGTGCATCTGCCGGTCGAGATCTGGCAGCCCATCGTCAGCGGCAGCGCACGCGGGCTCGAGTTCATGATCAAGCACGGCATCAAGGGCGTCGTCTCCGCCACCGCCGAGCAGTTCGCCGACCGGTGGTTCCGCGACTATCAGGCCGTGGCGCGCGCGCACGGGCGGGAATTACAGCTCGGCCAGGACCTGATCCTCGGATTCCGGATGAGTATCGACGACACCCAGGAGCTCGCCGTCCGCAAGGCGCGCCCGTACTTCGAAGAGCACGCGAAGTTCATGGGGCCGCTGGGGATGCTGCGGTACAGCGAGGAGCACGTGAAGGCGGTCGCGGAGCGCAGGCCTCAATCACCTACCGCCGCGACGATCGAGAACGGCGTGCAGAACCGGACCTGGCTCTGCGGACCCGCCGAGGAGTTCATCGGCTATCTGAAGGACGTCGAGCGCCGCTATCCGGGGCTCGAGCACGTCATGGTCTCGTGTCCGCTCGGGACGCCGAAGAAGATCATGAAGGAGAATCTCACGCGCTTCGCGCGCGAGGTGATGCCGGCCTTCAA
>WNFK01220100.1_pt1 | contig 10067 bp, 10 predicted proteins | sample 5400281 | NCBI WGS metagenome assembly WNFK01 (sample SAMN13153350, study PRJNA577476) | soil metagenome | isolation source: 20 cm soil on Douglas fir-dominated hillslope | place: USA:California | collected 2013-09-17
ACCATGGCCGAGATCGACGGCGTCCTGGCGCAATTGGGCGCGCTCTATTCGGATTACTTGATCGGCAGCGCGTCACCGCAGGAGCGTGAAGATCGCGGCGAACGCTCCCACCTTCGCCGGACCGGGGTATGACGGCTGCCGGCCGGCCGCTCAGGCGAAGTTGTCGCAGTTCATCGACAGCAGCACGTCGCTCGATTCGGATGGAACGCGAGGGACCCAGGTCGCCGACGCCGCCGAGGGCGCGCTCACGCGCAGTCCTTCGAGCCATGCGCTCAGGATCGCCAGCGGCAAGACCGCGTGACCGGCCTCGGCCGTATCGTCCAGCCATTCGTGCACCGGCCATTGTGTGCCGATGGTGCAGCGCCATTCGGTGTCGTCATAGGCCAGCCGCCGAATCGTCAGCCGCCGATCGAGACCGACGAGCCCAAGTGCGGCATCGGTCCACGCCTCGCACTGAATGAGCCGGCCGATCCGGCGGGCATCTTCCAGGCGGTGCGGCGACGCGCAATGCGCGAGGGCCAGACCCAGCGCCGCCGACAAAAGGTCCGGCGTAACAGTGTCCGTCCGCTGAATGAGGCGCTGCAGGGCGCCGGGCGATTTCTGCACTTGCTGATGGAACGACATGATCCGACGTCGCTTTGAGTGAGGCTATGCCCCACCCGGCAAGATCGTCGAACCTCCATATGAAATCGAGACGCGAGCAAGGTCGCCGATATAGGAATGTCATAGAGAGGCGAACGAGCCGGTCTGGTCGGAATTTCGTGGGCAGACCCGATGCACGGATGGGCGGGTCGTGGCCTGCCTTACATGACGCGCAGGCTCAGTGCGGACGCCCTCCCCGGCCAGACGCCGTGGTCGGGGCGGCCATTCGGCGTCGCCCACTATGGGATTCCTATAAAGACGTAACCGGCGCCGTCTCGAAAACATACGCCGCGAGTGTCAGTTACTCCGCAACAAAATCCCGAAACGGCTGTTTTGGCGCGCCGTCGAGTCCCATCTACCGGAACGCCCCAACGGCATTCGGCGCCGCAGGCGTCTGACGCAAGGAGCATCCCATGATGGACTTCATCATGCTGGCCATCGGTCTCGGCTTTTTCGCATTGTCGGTGGGCTACACCGTCGCCTGCGATCGGCTCTGAGGGGACCGCCATGATCTTCGATTATGCGCTCGCCGGCCTCGTCACCGCGGGGCTGCTCTTCTACCTCACTTACGCTCTGCTTCGGCCCGAGCGGTTCTGAGAGGCAACCATCATGACCCTCATCGGCTGGATCCAGATTCTGCTTTTTTGCGCGATCGTCATTGCGCTGGTGCCGTGGCTCGGCGGGTATATGACGCGGGTCTTCAACGGCGAGCGTACCTTCCTGTCGCCGCTGCTGCGGCCGGTCGAGGCGGTGCTCTATGGCGTTGGCGGCGTGGACGAGACGCGCGAGCAGCATTGGGTCACCTATACGGTCGCCATGCTGTTCTTCCATGTCGCCGGATTTCTCATCCTTTACGCGTTGATGCGCTTCCAGGCGGTGCTTCCGTTCAATCCGGCCGAGCAGTCCGCGGTCGCGGAAGACCTCTCATTCAATACCGCGGCCAGCTTCATCACCAACACCAACTGGCAGAACTACGGCGGCGAAAGCACGATGTCCTACCTGGTGCAGATGCTCGGCCTGACGCACCAGAACTTCCTGTCGGCCGCGACCGGCATCGTGCTCGCGGTCGCGCTGATCCGCGGCTTCGCGCGCGCATCCATCAGGACGGTCGGCAACTTCTGGGTCGATATCACCCGCTGCACGCTCTACATCCTGTTGCCGATCTGCGTCGTCTACGCGCTCTTCCTGGTCTGGCAGGGCATCCCGCAGACGCTCGGCCCCTATGTGGAGGCCACGACGCTGGAAGGCGCCAAGCAGACCATCGCGGTCGGGCCGGTCGCCTCGCAGATTGCGATCAAGATGCTGGGCACCAACGGCGGCGGCTTCTTCAACGCCAACGCGGCGCATCCGTTCGAGAACCCGACCGCGCTGTCGAACTTCGTGCAGATTATCTCGATCTTCGCGCTCGGCGCCGCCCTCACCAACGTGTTCGGCCGCATGGTCGGCAATCAGCGCCAGGGCTGGGCCATCCTCGCCGCCATGGGCACGTTGTTCATCGCCGGCGTCATCGTCTGCTACTGGGCCGAGGCGCACGGCAACGATGCGCTCAACGCCCTCGGCCTCACCGGCGGCAACATGGAAGGCAAGGAGGTCCGCTTCGGCATCGTCGCCTCCGCCCTCTTCGCCGTCGTCACCACCGCCGCCTCCTGCGGCGCCGTCAACGCCATGCACGACTCCTTCACCGCGCTCGGCGGCATGATCCCGCTGATCAACATCCAGCTCGGCGAGGTCATCATCGGCGGCGTCGGCGCCGGCATGTACGGCATGCTGCTGTTCGTCATCATCTCGATCTTCGTCGCCGGCCTGATGGTGGGCCGCACGCCCGAATATGTCGGCAAGAAGATCGAAGCGAAGGAAGTCAAGATGGCCATGCTCGCCATCCTGGTGTTGCCGCTGATGTATCTCGGCTGGACCGCGGTCGCCGTCGTCTACCCGCCGGCGGTCGCCTCGATGGCCAATCCCGGACCGCACGGCTTCACCGAGGTCCTGTATGCGTTCGTGTCGCAGACCGGCAACAACGGCTCGGCTTTCGCCGGCCTCACCGGCAACATCCTGTTCTACAACCTGGCGGGCGCCGTCGCGATGTTCGTCGGCCGGTTCTGGATGATCATTCCGGCCATGGCGATCGCCGGCTCGCTCGCCGCCAAGAAATCCGTTCCGCCGTCCGCCGGAACCTTCCCGACCACCGGCGGCCTGTTTGTCGGCCTGGTCGTGGGCGTGGTCGTGATCGTCGGCGGACTGACATTCTTCCCGGCGCTCGCGCTCGGACCCATCGTCGAGCATCTCGCGATGGCCAGCAACACGCTGTTCTGACCGGCTTCACTCGGAGACACCTCGATGGATACCACCACCACGTTGCGCAAGCGCATGCCCGTCTCGGCCCTGCTCGATCCCAAGATCGTGCTACCGGCGATCGGTTCGGCCTTCGTCAAGCTCAACCCGCGCACCCTGATGACGAATCCGGTGATGTTCGTGCTCGAGGTCGTCACCGCGCTCACCACGGTCATTCTGTTGCGCGATCTCGTGACCGGCGGTCAAAGCCTGCTGTTCGAGTTCCAGATCGTCGTATGGCTGTGGTTCACCGTGCTGTTCGCCAATTTCGCCGAGGCCATTGCCGAAGGGCGCGGCAAGGCGCAGGCCGACGCGTTGCGCCGCACCCGCACCGAGACCAAGGCCAAGCTGATCGGACCGGATCGCGCCAACTACAGTCTCGTTCCAGGCACCAGCCTGAAGGTCGGCGACGTCGTGATGGTCGAAGCCGGCGACATTATTCCGTCGGACGGCGAGATCATCGAGGGCGTCGCCTCGGTCAACGAGGCCGCGATCACCGGCGAGTCCGCCCCGGTCATCCGCGAATCGGGCGGCGATCGCTCGGCGGTCACCGGCGGCACGCAGGTCCTCTCCGACTGGATCCGCGTCCGCATCACCGCGGCGCAGGGCTCGACCTTCCTCGATCGCATGATCGCCCTGGTCGAAGGCGCGGAACGCCAGAAGACCCCGAACGAGATCATCATCTTCGTGTTCGCCACGGTGACGACCCCGAGCTACGCCGCCTATGCGGGCGGCACGATCTCGGTGATCGTGCTGGTCGCGCTGTTCGTGACCCTCATCCCGACCACCATCGGCGCCCTGCTGTCCGCCATCGGCATCGCCGGCATGGACCGCCTGGTACGCTTCAACGTGCTGGCGATGTCGGGCCGCGCCGTCGAGGCGGCCGGCGACGTCGATACGCTGCTGCTCGACAAGACCGGCACGATCACCCTCGGCAACCGGCAGGCGACCGAGTTCAAGCCCGTGCGCGGCGTGACCGAGCAGGAGCTCGCGGACGCGGCGCAGCTCGCGTCGCTGGCCGACGAGACCCCCGAGGGGCGCTCCATCGTGGTCCTGGCCAAGGAAAAATACGGCATTCGCGGACGCGACATGGCCGAGCTCAAGGGCACGGCCATTCCGTTCACCGCCCAAAGCCGGATGAGCGGCATGGATATGGGCGACGGCGGCTGGGTGCGCAAAGGCGCGGTCGATTCGATCCTCGGCTATTTGAACACGTCATCAACGTCGGTCACCCCGACGGGCGCGGTTCGCAAGCTGGAGAGCGCGATCAGCCTCGACACGGTGCGCGAGGCGCAGGCGATCGCCGATACGATCGCGAAAGCCGGCGGCACGCCTCTGGCGGTTGCCCGCGATGGGCAGCTGCTGGGCATCATTCACCTCAAGGACATTATCAAGGGCGGCATCCGCGAGCGCTTCGCGGAGCTGCGTCGCATGGGCATCCGCACCGTGATGATCACGGGCGACAACCCGATCACGGCGGCCGCCATCGCGGCGGAAGCCGGCGTCGACGATTTCCTCGCCCAGGCGACGCCCGAGGACAAGCTGCGCCTCATCCGCGACGAGCAGCACAAGGGCAAGCTGGTGGCGATGTGCGGCGACGGCACCAACGACGCGCCGGCGCTGGCGCAGGCCGACGTCGGGGTGGCCGGTGGTCGAGATCGGCAAGCAGCTCCTGATGACCCGCGGCGCGCTGACCACCTTCTCGATCGCCAACGACGTGGCGAAGTATTTCGCCATCATCCCGGCGATGTTCGTCGCCTTCTACCCGCAACTGCAGGCGCTCAACATCATGGGGCTCGGCAGCCCGCAAAGCGCGATCCTGTCGGCGATCATCTTCAATGCGTTGATCATCATTGCGCTCATTCCGCTCGCCCTGAAGGGCGTCGCCTACCGTCCGATCGGCGCCGCGCCGCTGCTGCGACGCAACCTGCTGATCTACGGCGTCGGCGGCATCATCATCCCGTTTGTCGGCATCAAGGCCATCGACCTCGCGGTCAATGCCTTGCACCTCGCCTGAGGAGATACGACCATGTTGCGAGAGATCCGCCCCGCGATCGTGTTCATCGTCGCCCTGACGCTCATCACCGGCCTCGGCTATCCGCTCGCCATGACCGGCATTGCGGGCCTGCTGTTTCCCGACCAGGCCGCCGGCAGCCTGATCGAGCGGGACGGCAAGGTGGTCGGCTCGGCGCTGATCGGCCAGGCATTCGCCAGCGACGGCTATTTCCACGGCCGCCCGTCCGCCACGACGGCGCCCGATCCCGCCGACTCCACCAAGACGGTGCCCGCGCCCTACAACGCGGCCAATTCGGGCGGCTCGAACCTCGGTCCCACCAACAAGGCGCTGATCGAGCGCGTCCAGGGCGACGTGGACAAACTCAAGGGGGAGAACGCGTCCGCGCCGGTCCCGATCGACCTGGTGACGACGTCGGGAAGCGGGCTCGATCCTCATATTTCGCCCGAAGCCGCCTTTTTTCAGGTGCCGCGCGTCGCCAAGGCGCGTAAAATGCCGGAAGAGCGCGTCCGCCGGCTGGTGAGCGAGCATGTCGAGGGCCGAACCCTCGGATTGCTCGGCGAGCCGGAGGTCAACGTCCTGGCGCTCAACCTTGCGCTCGACCGCGCGGCCGCCCCATGAACGGCTCGGGAGCCGCAGAAACCTGATGCGTGATGGCAGAACAGCGGCGCGATGGTGAAAAACGGCCCTCACCCGAGGCCTTGCTCGAAGCGGCGCGACGCGAAGGCAGCGGTCTTGGAAAGCTGAAAATCTTCGTCGGCGCGGCTCCGGGGGTCGGCAAGACCTATGCGATGCTGGAGACCGCGCGCGCCAAGCTCAAGGATGGCGTCGACGTGGTCGCGGCCGTGGTCGAGACCCACGGACGCCGGGAGACCCAGGCCCTGCTCGATGGGATCGAGGTCATCCCCAGGCGGCAGATCGCCTACAAGGGGCGCACGCTCGACGAGATGGACATCGATGCCGTCATCGCGCGGCATCCGCAGATCGCGCTGGTCGACGAGCTCGCCCACACCAACGCCCCCGGCAGCCGGCACCCGAAGCGCTATCTCGACGTCGAGGAGCTGCTCAACCACGGCATCGACGTCTACACGACGGTCAATATTCAGCATGTCGAAAGCCTCAACGACGTCGTGGCGCAGATCACCCATATCCGCGTGCGCGAAACGCTGCCCGACTCCATTTTCGATCGCGCCGACGCCATCGAGCTCGTCGACCTCACCCCCGACGATCTGATCCAGCGCCTGAAGGACGGCAAGGTCTACGTGCCGGCCCAGGCCGAGCGCGCGCTCGATCACTATTTTTCTCCCGGCAACCTGACGGCGTTGCGCGAGCTGGCGCTGCGGCGCACGGCCGAGCGCGTCGACGATCAGCTGCTTTCGCACATGCAGGCCCATGCCATTCCGGGTCCATGGGCGGCCGGCGAGCGTGTCCTGGTTTGCATCAGCGAGGATCCGCGCGCCGCCGGCCTCGTGCGATACGCCAAACGGCTGTCCGATCGCCTGCACGCGCCATGGACCGCGCTCTACGTCGAAACGCAGCGCAGCCTGCAGCTGAGCGAGGAGGAGCGCGATCGCATCGCCGACACGCTGCGCCTCGCCCAACGCCTGGGCGGCGAGGCGGCCACGATTCCCGGAGGATTGCGGCAAATCGCCGACGACGTGGTCGCCTTCGCGCACCAGCAGAACGTGACCCAGATCATCATCGGCAAGTCGGCGCGCTCGCGCTGGTTCGAGATCGTGCACGGCTCGATCGTGCACGATCTCGTCCGGCGGGCGGGCAACATCAGCGTCCACGTCATCGCGGGCGATGCCGTCGAGGGCGAGGCGATCCCGAAGAAGACCGTCGGAACGGCCGCGCGACCCGCGCCGCTCGACCTGCGTCCCTACCTGGCGGCGCTCCTGCTGGTCGGCATGGCGGCGGGCATCAGCATGCTGATCAAGCCGCTCTTTGGCCTCGAGAATGTCGACCTGGTGCTGCTCACGGCCGTCGTCGGCATCGCGGTCCGCTTCGGTCTGCTGCCCTCGCTGTTCGCCAGCGTGGTGGCGTCGCTTTCCTACAATTTCTTCTTCATGCCGCCGCTCTATACCTTCACGATCTCGGATCCGGTCCACTTCGCCTCGTTTGTGTTTTTTATCGTCGTGGCGGCCGTCGTGTCGCACGTGGCGGCGCGCAGCCGCAGGGCGGTCGTGACCGCGCAAGAGCGCGCCCGCGCGGTCGAATCGCTCTACGCATTCAGCCGCAAGCTGGCGGGCGTCGGCCCGATGGACGACGTGCTGTGGGCCGCGGCCTACCAGACCGCCCTGATGCTCGAGGTCCGCGTCGTCCTGCTGCTGCCCGAGGCGGGCTCCATAGCGGTGAAGGCCGGATATCCGCCCGAGGACACGCTCGACGAGGCCGACCTGGCGGCAGCGACCTGGGCGTGGCAAAACAACCGCCCGGCCGGCCGGGGCTCCGACACCCTGCCCGGCGCCAAGCGGCTGTTCCTGCCGATGCGGACCGGGCGCGGCGCCGTCGGAGTGGTCGGCATCGACAGCGACAAGCCCGGGCCGCTGCTCACGCCCGATCAGCGCCGCCTGCTCGACGCACTGATCGACCAGGGCGCGCTCGCGATCGAGCGCGTCAATCTGGTGGTCGACCTGGAAAGCGCCAAGCGGACCGTCGAGACCGATCGCCTGCGCTCGGCGCTGCTCACCTCGATCTCGCATGATCTCAAGACGCCGCTGGCCTCCATCCTCGGCGCCGCCAGCACGTTGCACAGTCTGGCGGGCGGGTTGAGCGAGGCCGCGCAGGCGGACCTTCTGGCCACCATCATCGACGAGTCGGAGCGGCTCAATCGATTCATCGCCAACCTGCTCGACATGACCAGGCTCGAAGCCGGCGCGATCGCGCCCAATGCGGCGCTGCACGACCTGGGCGACATCGTCGGATCGACGCTGAGGCGCGCCGCCAAGATCATGGGACAACACCGCATCGACGTGGAGCTCGCCGCCGATCTGCCGATGCTGGAGATCGATGCGGTGCTGTTCGAGCAGGTCCTGTTCAATCTCCTGGACAACGCGGCGAAATACGGCGCGCCCGGCACCGCCGTCCGCATCCAGGGCTGGCGCGACGGGCCGGCCGTCTACCTCCAGGTGCTGGACGAAGGCGGCGGCATCCCGCCCGACGACCTGGAGCACATCTTCGACAAGTTCTATCGCGCCCAGAAGGGCGATCAGGTTCGCGCCGGGACGGGGCTCGGGCTGGCGATCTCGCGCGGCTTCGTCGAGGCCATGCGCGGCACCATCACGGCCGCGAACCGCTCGGACCGATCCGGCGCCGTGTTCACGATCGTGCTGCCGGTCCCGGCCATGGTCAAGAAAGTGGACAGCGCCGCATGAGCGCCGCCCCGCTCCGCGTGTTGGTGGTGGATGACGAGCCGCCGATCCGCAAGCTGTTGCGGATGGGCCTGGGCACCCAAGGCTATGAGATCCTCGAGGCGTCCAACGGCAAGACGGCGCTCGAACTCGCCGCCGCCGATCCCGACCTGATCATCCTCGATCTCGGCCTGCCGGATATCCAGGGCCTCGAGCTCCTGCGCATGCTGCGAAGCCAGAACGAGCGCGTGCCGATCGTCGTGCTCTCGAGCCGCGGCGACGAGGCCGCCAAGGTGCAGGCCCTCGATCACGGGGCCGACGACTATGTCACCAAGCCGTTCGGCATGGACGAGCTTCTGGCCCGCATGCGGGCCGCGCTTCGCCATCAGTTGCAGGTCCAAGGCGAGCGGCCGATCTTCCGGCTGGGCGAGCTCAGCGTCGACCTGGTGCGGCGCGTCGTCAAGGTCGGCGAGCGGGAGGTCAAGCTCTCGCCCAAGGAATACGATCTCTTGCGCGTGCTGGTGCAGCATGCCGGCAAGGTCCTGACCCACAAATTCCTGATGAAGGAACTCTGGAGCGAGCTCACCGATTCGCAGTATCTGCGGGTCTATGTGCGGCAGCTGCGGCAGAAGATCGAAGCCGATCCAGAGCGCCCGCACTACGTCCTGACCGAGACCGGCATCGGCTACCGGCTGCGCGCGCCGGAGTGATGGGGCGTTAACGACCTCGGGCGGCATCCGCTTCGGTTGCTTGATGGAACAGGCCGGATTTCGTAAGCACTGGGCCGAACAGCGCGACGGCGCCCCTGCGCGCCGTTTCGAGGACATCGCCCATGAGCCGCAACACCCCCCGTCTGTGCTTCATCGGATTCGGCGAGGCCGGCCAGGCCTTTGCGTCGGGCCTGCGCGGCGCCGGCGTCACCACCATGTCGGCCTGGGATATCCTGTTTGCCGACCCGGCGGGCGCGCGGTTGCGCGCGGCCGGACAGGACATGGGGGTGCGGCTCGGCGCATCGGCCGGCGATGCCATCAAGGGCTCGGACATCGTCATCGCGGCGGTGACCGCCGCGTCGAGCCTGGAGGCGGCGCGCGAGGCCAAGCCCTATCTCGGCGCCGACCAGTTCTATCTGGACATCAACTCGGTCTCGCCCGGCCGCAAGCAGGCAACCGCCCAACACCTCGCCGGCAGCGCACGCTATGTCGATGTCGCCGTCATGGCGCCGGTCCATCCGGCCCGCCATCAGACGCCGGTGCTGCTCGCCGGCGCGCACGCCCAGGCGATCGAATCGGTCATGCAGGAGCTCGGCATGAAGCCGACGATCGCCGGGCCCGAGGTCGGCCAGGCCGCCGCCATCAAGATGGTGCGCAGCGTCATGATCAAGGGCATGGAGGCGCTCACGGCGGAATGCTTCCTGGCGGCGACCCGCGCGGGCGTCGAGCCCCAGATCATCGCGTCGCTGTCAAAATCCTTCCCGACCCTCGATTGGAACAAGCTCGTGGCCTATAACCTCGAGCGCATGGCCAACCACGGCACGCGGCGCGCCGCCGAGATGGAGGAAGTGGCCGATACCTTGCGCGAGCTCGGGATCGACCCACATATGGCGAATGCCACGGTCCAGCGGCAACGCCAGATGGGCGCGCTCGGCAAGGCCGAGGATGTGCAGTCCGCCCTCGCGCAAGGCGGCCAGGCGACCCTGCAGGCGGTGAGCGCGGCGCTGTCGTCCGGCG
>WNFK01069175.1_pt1 | contig 10066 bp, 14 predicted proteins | sample 5400281 | NCBI WGS metagenome assembly WNFK01 (sample SAMN13153350, study PRJNA577476) | soil metagenome | isolation source: 20 cm soil on Douglas fir-dominated hillslope | place: USA:California | collected 2013-09-17
CTTCGGTTCCGGTAGGCACGCGCGCGGTGATGTCTGTCGAGCTTCTATGATCAGCCGGTTCCTCTGGAGCCGCTTGTGCGCGGCGATAGACCTCTATGCCTCGCGCATTGACGATCCGAAACGAATGAATGCCTAACAGATACTCCTGGCCACGGGACTTCACGACCTCGAGCGACCGCACGACGGCGCGCCGTACCGGCTCAAGTCCCAGTCTGATGATCGTGTCCCCGATGAAGTCTTCCGGCATCACCCCGACGGCAGCCCGGTCGACCGGCGCGTCGAGGGCGAACATGGCGGTCACACGCTCCCGGTGGAGCGCTTCGACGAGAATGTGGAAGAGCTCGCGCGCCTCCCCGTTGCCGTTGCGGGCGAACCCCGCGAGACCGTCGATGAAGATACGCCTCGCGCCCATCCGCTTCGCCTCGGTCAGCAACAGGCTGTCCGATTCCTGGATCTCCTGCTGGAACACACGCTGCGTCGTGGAAATGATCTTCAGGCGGCCCTGCTCCTGCAGGGCTCGCAAGTCCCAGCCGAACTGTGCCGCGTCGCGAACCAGTTTCTCCGACGAGACTTCAAACGTCACGATCATGCCCGGCTCGGCGAACTCGTTCGCGCCGCGATACACGAACTCGATCCCGAGCGTCGTCTTCCCGGTGCCGGGCGACCCGCTCAGAATCACCACATTTCCCCGAGGAATGCCCCCGAGCAGAATGGCGTCGAGGCCGTGAATCCCCGTCCTGGCCAAGTCGTCTGGTTGCGGCCTCACAACGATCTCTCTCTTCCGCGCCGACGCGTGGCGCATCCGTAAGTGTCGCGTACAGACCTCACTGGCGGACTGTACCGTCTTCGTCCACTGGCGGCGACCGCCGCATCAGCTCCCGGAGCGCATCGAGCGCACCTCTGGCCTCCTGTATCAGCGCACCATCGACTGCCACCGACGCGTCCATCTCGCGGCTATGCCCGCCGGTCCCCTCGGCCACCCGATGGCTCACCTTGAGGAGCCTCTGTGCCGCGGCCCGCGCCGCTCGTATAGTCCAACGGATGTCTCCCGGAAGCATTGCACACCCATACAGGTGGTGGCGGACCCGCTCGGTCAAATCCAGGCGACAACGCGGACAGAGATGGGTGCGGCTTCCCAAAAGATCCGAGGCCAGCTCGTGCTGCCGGAAGTCCTGGGCACACGTGGTGCACTCGGCTACCGCGTGGTCGAAGCAGTATTGGAAGAGCAGTGCGCGTTCTTCTTGGCTGAGGCCGCGCGGTCGTCGGCAGTCAAGATGCACGATCTGGTCGCCGTCAAAAAGGACGGTGTCGTCCACCAGTACCCACTGCTGGCACCGCGCGCACTTCGGCGAAGTCATTTTGCTCCGGGGGTCTCTCCGATTCGCATCGCATGGACCGGAGTGCGCATGCCGTGCTTCGTATCAATAGTGCTGCCAAAGCGGGGGCGGCCAGCAGAATCGGGGCTTTCCCACCAGCAACCCCGGGAAGGGGCGTCGGAGGGCTGACACTCGAGGCGGACGGCCGTGAAACTTCGACTAGCGGGAATTGACCGATCCCAATTGTGGTGGAAACCCTGTCGGCCAGCGTCATCCGCTGACCTTCCGGCGCAACTGTCTTCGGCACAACGAGGACCACGTGCCGCCCGAGCGGTTTCTCGGGGAGCTGTCCGGCGGCTGAGGGTAGCTTCTCAGCCCTTCAGCTGCCGCAGGGCCGGCAGCAGCTCGTCGCTCATGAGCCGCATGCTGGCCAGCGCGTGGGCCAGCGGCATGCCGAGCCAGTGCGTGCGAAAGAAGAGGAAGTTCGCGCCGGCCGCTTCCCAGCACGGGCGGAGCTGCTCATAGCATTCCTCCGGGCTGCCCAGCACGAAGCGATCGCGGAGGAGCGCCTCGAACGGCTGGTGGAACGTGTCACCGTCTGGCAGCACCGCGTCCTGGCCCCACGACGCGTACGCACGGTACTTCGCACCGAGATAGGGCCCGGCCAGCTCCAGGGCCGTCCGCCGGTCCTTCGCGCAGTAGATCTCCTTGATGAGCGGCCGTACGCGCGGCAGCGGCTTTCCCACGCGCGCGAGCTCTTCGCGGTAGAGACCCATCTGGCGCGTGATGCTGGCCATGGTCGCGTGCGGGTTCACGAACCACGCGTCGCCGAGGCGAGCGGCCCGGCGCACCGCGGCGTCGTTGTTGGCCGCGAACCAGATCGGCGGATGCGGCTTCTGGACGGGCCGGCACGTCAAGGTCACGTTCGCGAGCGTGCAGACGTCGGTCTCGACGCTGACCTTGTCCTCGGTCCAGAGGCGCTTGACGATCTCCAGGCACTCCTCGAACCGCCGCAGGCGCTGCCCCTTCGGCACCTTGAACGCATCGAACTCGACCTCGCGATAGCCCAGCCCCACGCCGAAGACGAAGTTGCCGCGCCAGATGACGTCGAGTGAGGCGATGCACTCGGCCACCTCGACCGGGTTGTGCAGATTGATGAGCAGCACGCCGGCCACGCCGGTCATCTCGCCCGCCTCGGCCGCCAGGCGCGCGAGGAAGGGAATGAGCTGGAGCTGGCTCATGCCTTCACTCAAGTAGTGCTGGCCGGTGCCGACCGCGTCCCAGCCGCGATCGCGCGCCAGGCGCGTCATCGCGAATTGCTCGTCGAGCGCGGACACCATGTCGGTACCGAGCGGGTTCTGGTTGGTGACGAAGATGCCGACCTTCATCGTCCTCTCCCCTGGTACGCGGCTCAGGCCTGCCGGTCCCCGCCGGCCGGCCGCCGCGTCGTGTCGCGCGATGGATAGATGACGCTCTCCGCGTGGCGGTACATCCATTCCACGGCGTCGGGCGCCAGAAAGTGGACCTCGGTGCGCGCGAGGAGGGCGAGCCGAAGGGCTTCGATGTTTCGGCGCACCTCGGAAGTCAGCGTGTTCAGCCGGTGATACGCCTCCGACACCGTCCGGCCGAGCGTGGTCACGCCGTGGTTCTCCATGACCAGGCTGTTCGTGTGCTCGATGAAGTCCTTGATCGGCCCCACATCCTGCTCCACGTCGAGGTGCGAGGGCACGAGGTACGGCGGCTTGGCCATCACATACGGGAACTCGAGCGAGAGCACCCGCAGCTCCTTGGCGGCGCCGGAGGCGAAAAGCGCGATGGTCTCGTCGTGATGGACGTGGATGACCGCGCCGACGTCGGGCCGCAGGCGCAGGATCTCGCGGTTCAGGTTATGGCCGACGCTCGTCGGCATGGTGCCATGGAGGAGCCGCGGGGTCGGGATGTCGGTGATGACGACGTGGTCGAGCGTCATCTCCTCGAGCGAGACCTCGGCATGCTTGGTGTAGGCCACGCCGTGGGGAAAGTCGGGGTGGGGCACGCGGATGGCAAGATTCCCCAGCGAGTTGTGGACGTAGCCGCGCGCGACAATGAGCTTCGCGTAGCGAAGCAGCAGCTGCGCGACTTCCTGGTCGAAGGGTATCGGGCTCATGACCAGTGATTATCCACGGATGCCCGCGGACGCGCTCGGCTCAGTATCGCCCGGCGAGCTTGCGGTGGTCCCAGCTGATCACCTTCTCCGGGACGATCTTGAGCACCACACGCTTCGGCGCGCTGGCCACCGCTCCCGGCTGGACCGGCGACGCAGTCGCTTGCGCGCCCGCCCGCGCCTCGAACGCCTTCCTCACACTGGCTTCGTCCTCGAGGATCTCGCAACGCCCTCGGATCATCACGCCCCGCAGCTCGGCGTACTCGTCGCCCGCCTCGACCATCAGCGCCACCCGGGGATTGCGCCGGATGTTGACGACCTTCTGCGCCTTCCCGTACGACGTCATGTAGAACGCGCCGTCCCGCGCGAAGTAGTTCATGGCCACGACATGGGGGAAGCCGTCCTTGTCGATGGTGGCCAGGGCGGCTTTCTTGCGTTCGCGGAAGAACGCGGCCCGCTCGTCGGGGCTCAGCTGGATCTGCTGACGTCGGTTGGTCGCCATTCGTGCCGCCTCTCTCGCGTGCGCGTCGGCGCCGCGGTGGTCGTCAGGTGATCACGCGTCGGGACATCATTTTGCGAACTCCGCGACGCCCCTATGCGGCGGGGCGAGCCTGAAGCTTGCCGATCCCTCAAGGAGCTGCGCCCGGGAAGACGCCGACGAGCAGAGCCCGGACGCCGTTCCAGATGATCTGTACGCCGATGCACAAGAGGATAAACGCGGAAAGACGCACCACCACACTGGTCCCGGTCGGCCCAAGCTGCTTGACGATCCGATCAGCGTGACGGTAGCAGAGGTATACGGCGACAGCGACGATCAGAATGCCGATGGTCTGCGCCGTCGCGGTAATGACCTTTGAGCGGAGGCCAGGCTCGGGGTTGGCGCCAAGTGTGAGCGCCACCGACATCGAGCCCGGACCGACGGTCAGGGGCATCGTCAGCGGATAGAATGCGCGCTTGCTCAGCTCATTGGTGGCTGTAGGTGGCACGGTAGTTCGCGAGAGCACCTCAGGCGAATCGGGACGATTCAGCAGGGACCACGCGACCGCACAGACCACTATCCCGCCGGCGACCTGCACGGCAGGAATCGACAGGCCGAAGAAGTCGAGGACATAGGCGCCAACCAGCGTCGAAGCCATCAAGAGGAAGAAGCTGTTCACGGCGACTGCCTTCGCCAGCGGACGCCGCTGCTCCGGGCTGAGACCGTCCGTCATCGCGAGATAGATCGGCGCGCCGGCCAAAGGATCGACGATCGGAAGTAGCGCCGCCGCCACCAGCAGCACGGTTTTGATGAAGTGAAAGTGACCCAGATAGTCGAACACGGCAACCGACACGGTAACAGTCTCGCCTATCCAGAGACGGGCAAGTGTGTCGCCAGGAAGCGCTTGGCCTCGTCGAAGCTCGGCTTCGCGGCATCCTCTTTGTAGCCGGGGTGAGTGCGCACGGCGAAGCCGTGGCGGGCGCCGTCGTAGAACGTGAACGTGCAGACCTTGCCGAGGGCCCGCATCCGCGCCTCCATCCGACGCATGTCTGCAATCGGCGCCTGCTCGTCCTCTGTCCCGTGCAGGACCAGCACGGGGACGTTCACGCCCTCTGCGAGATCGTACGGCTCGGCGCCGCGCTGAGCGCGCGCCGACCGGAAGGCGAAGCCGTGGAAGACGACGATCACGCGGATCTCAGCGTGCGCTCGAGCCGCCATGAACGCGTGGACCCCGCCGCGGCAGAAGCCGAAGACGGCCAGCTTCTTGAGATCAGCCTGGTCGACCGATCCGAGGAAGGTCATCGCTCCGTGCAGATCGGCATACACGTGTTCGTCCGTCGGGTCGGACCCTCGAACCTTCCAACCGTGTACCAGGGCGACGTAGCCCCACTCGGCGAGTCGGCGCGCAATCTCCGTGTACCCATCGTCCGGTCCGGCCACTCCCCGGAGGATCAACACGACCGGATGGGGCCCGGGGCGATCCGGAGTGGCCAGGTACGACGGGACGCGCGTCTCTCCGTCCCCGCTCGTGAACGTCACCGATTCGAGCTGCACACTCATGACCGACCTTGGCTCAGCCGGCTTCAGCTCTGAGCAGCAGCGCCTCGACCGCCGCAGCGGCGGCGTCGGCACGCTGACGGACCTCCGCCGTGCTCAGGCTGCCGACCGGATGGGGGATGACCGCGTGCGGATAGCCGGGCATGCCCACGAGCTCGGCGATCCCGACGGCGGTCGGCACGAACGGCTCGGTGATGATCACCGATGCCGGGATGCCTCGCTTCTCGAAGAAGATGGCGTCGAGCACACTGCTCGACGAGCACGACCCTCAGTCGCCGATTGCTGTGATCACGACGGCGCACTGCTTGACCAACGGCTCTGCCTGCTCCTCGGTGAGGGGCACGCTGGCGTTCGCCTTGGCCAGCCGCACGACGTCACCGATGCCGCGACGTTCGCGCAGCAGCTCGGCGATGCGATCGAGGAGCACCATGCCATTGGACTTGCCGTTCGCGAGCAAGCCGACAGTCACACCGGCGAGACGCGATGGCCGAGGGGCGAGCTGCGCGGCCCCAGAGATGCCGGTCACTCGGATCGTCGGATCGAGGATGCGCATCATGAAGGTATCTCCTTGGTGACGAACGGCACGGATCGACCTCGGCTCCACGACGGAAAGAAGGCGGAATGACCGCCGGCTTGCCCGCCCCCGACACAGAGCAGAATGTCCTCGGGCCCGAGGCCGCGATGCACGCACACAGCCTCGTCCTCGGGGTCGACACCGGCAAGCGTGTCCGCGGCCGGCGGCAGATTGGGCACCCCGCCATCGGCGTGACGGTAGAGCCACTCGAGCAGCCGGGGATTGGTGAAGAACGCCGGCTCGACCTTCCCCGTGCGCTTGAGATCGGCAAGGGACCGCCAGGCGTGCTCGTAGAGCCAGGCCTGCGTGCGAGCGCGGCTCCATCGCGCCCGCTTCAGATAGTCGGCATGCTCGGGCGCAAGCACGATGACAGAGCGACCAGGGCTCAGGCTGCCGAGACCGGCCATGGCGTCGGCGAACAGGGCCAGCAGTCGCTCGGGCGACGCAGTGCCGTGGGCGAGAACGTTGTGGCCGGACTCCGCCGCGAACACAGTCACCGTCGACCGGCCGGGCTCGAATCCGCGCGCCACGGACAGTGGCTCCCAGGGGCTGGACTCCTCGTCCTCGGCGAAGCACAGCGAGTATTTGCCTGGCCAGCCCTGCGTGGACTTGTCCAGCACACCGGGCTGACACCCGAGACAGTTGAGCAATACCAGCCGGAGCGCGCGGCCGATCGTCGCGTTCGCCCGGAAGCCGGGTCCGAGCAGGTTCGCCCCGCTGTGGATGCCGAGTCGCTCACGAACGGGGCCATTCACGATGACCATGAGGGCCGCTCCTCCGGTGCTCGTGGCCGGCCCGTGCAGCTCGAAGGTGGGATCGCCGAGGGCACGCAAGGCCGCGCCGACGACGGGAAAGTACTCCGGCCGGCATCCCGCCATGACGGCGTTGACCGCCGCCTTGTAGGCCGTAACACTGATGTTACGAGCGGGCTCGAACAGCAACACCTCGTCTTCGGCCCACGGCCCTGCGGCGAGCATCCGTGCGACCAACCGCTCGGTGGGTGGAACGACAGGGAGGCCGTCGGTCCAGTTCTTCTCGTAGCAGACTTCGATGGCCTGCCAGAGGTCGTCGAGATCGACTCCGTCGTGTTGAAGGGTCATGACCGGCGCTCAGTGTACATCGGGCTCGCATTGGACGAGCGCCGGCCGTAGACTCTCGCCGCTGTTTCGAGTCCACTGGTGGAGGCTTGCCCGATGGCCGGCATGCGGATCGGAGTCGCATTCAGCGGCGGATTGACGCCTTCCGACATCGTCGAGTGCGTCAAGCTTGCCGAGACTCTCGGCTACGAGTCGGCGTGGGTGGCGGAGGGCCACGGCGGCGATCAATTCGCGGTCCTTGGCGCGTGTGCCGTGGCCACGCGGCGCATCCGCCTGGGCACGAGCATCTCGAGCGTGTTCGTGCGCAGCGCGCCGACGATCGGTATGGCCGCGGCCACCGTGGATCAGCTCGCCGATGGCCGCTTCATCCTGGGGCTGGGCGGCAGCCACCGCGTGCAGGTCGAGCCCGAGCATGGAATTCCGTTCGTGCAGCCGACGGCTCGATTGCGCGACACCATCGCGATCGTACGCGCGCTCGTGCAAAACGGCGTCGTCTCGTATCGCGGCGAAATCATCACGATCGAGCGGTTCGATCTGTGGTTCCGACCGCGGCGGCCCCAGATCCCGATCTACGTGGCCGCGCTGTTCCCCCGGATGCTGGAGATCGCGGGCGAGCTGGCGGACGGTGTGCTGCTGACGTGGCCCACGCCGGGCACCATCGCGCGCGCCGTAGAGCACGTCGCGATCGGCGCGCGTCGGGCCGGCCGCGCCGCCACGGCGATCGATGTGGCTTCGCTCATTCCATGTGCGGTCGCGAAGACCGCGGCCGCCGCTCGTGATGCCCTGCGTCCCGCGGTCGGGCTCTACGCCGGCTTCTTTCCGCGTTACAACCGGCTGCTGGCGGAGGCGGGCTTCGCCGACGCCGTGCGCGACATCAAGGAGGCGTTTGACCGCGGCGGCCGCGACGCGGCGGCGACGAAGGTACCGGATGAGCTCATCGACGCCGTCACTCTGGCAGGCACGCCCGAGACGTGTCGCGAGCGCATCGACGCATATCGGCGCGCGGGACTCGCGCTTCCCATCGTCAGCCCGCGCGCGTCCGGCGCCGACGCGCTCGCGATGGCGATAGCCGCGATCCGCGCGTGTGCGCCCTGAGGCTGTTCCTTGCGGCGCCTCTAACCCCTCCACGCTGGGTCCGTCGCTGAAGAGTGACGGAACGGAACGTCCAACGCTGAGACCGGCCCTGCCTGAAGCCGCCAAGCCGTGAGACTAGACGCTGGCGGGCAGCGAGGGAGCGCCGGTCGGCTCGAGCAGGAGATTGAGGCGGCGACAGAGATCGATCATGGCGTCGGCGCGGCCGGGGAACCACGCGCGTATCCACTCGGGCCGCTCGAAGAACGCGAGCGGAGCCTGGCCGGTGCGGCGGATAGAGCCGCGGCGCGCCAGACCGCTGGCGTTGATGAAGCTCACCTCATCGAGCAGGCGGCCGGGGGCGGCGAAGCCCGGCGTGACGGGACAGAGCGCTTGTAGCGGCGGGAGCGATTCCGCGACGCAGCGCAACGCATCGTGATGCCGGAGAAGATCGTGTCGTCGACGATCGCCATGGGCGTGGCCATCTCCACCGCGGCGAGCTGTCCAGCCAGTGACACGCCGGTCGGGCTCACGACCGCGTAGCCGCCGCGGGCGTCCTCTTCGCGCGTCAGATCTACCCGCCGGATGGCCGGGAACCAGCCGGCCTGGGCGTGGACCTGACGGGCGACGCGCTCGCCGGCGAGACCGATCCCGATCGTGAGCGCGAACGACGAGTGCGGGCCGCGCGCGATGAGCGCGGCGATCTGCTCCTGAAGCGTGAGCACGCTCACGCGGTCGTCGTGCCGGACCATCGCCATCAGCTCCTGCGCCAGCGCGAAGGCCGGCGAGTCGCCGCCGTGCCGCTCGCGGACGTCCTCGATCAGGTCGTCGTGGATGTAGAAGCGCCGGGGCGTGGGGGTGTCTCCCCACGGGCTCACGCGGCGCGCCGCGCTCGCGCGGCGACCGCGCGCGATGTAGGCGCGGCGGGGGCCCGCGCGAAGCGCACGCTAGCGTCGGTGTGCCCGGCGTCAAGACAGAGCCCGGCCGCGGCCAGCATCGCGCGCGTGGAGGCAAGCGTGAACTTGTACGCCGAGCAGTCGATCGGTGGAGCCGTTGCAGTCTGCGCCGGGCCGACGCCCATTGGGGGCTGGATGATATACACGCACCCCGCGTGCCCGTAAGCTGACGCCTTGACCGCCCCGGCGGATTCGCCCATTCTCTGCGGGCGAGGCGGGCAGGCGGCGGGCACCACGGCGGGCCCGCTCATCCTGTCGGTGCCGGCGCGCTCCGCGCTGATGGTGGCGCTCGGCCTCCACCGGCTGCGCAGCATGCAGGCGCGGAGCGTGTGGACCGCGATGTACTTCCTGCCGTTCGAGGTGTCGCTCGTGGCCGCCGCGCTCATATGGCAGTGGATGTACGGCCCGCTCTACGGCTTGGCATTGATGGCGAGCTTGTCACCGGCGTCCGCCAGAAAGGCGTGAAGCGCTGCGACCACTTGGGCGCCCTCCCCGACCGCAGCAGCGACCCGCTTGACCGATGAGGAGCGAACGTCACCGATCGCAAAGACGCCGGGGCGACTCGTCTCGAGCGGTCGGCCGCCACCTCCGAGGTTGGCATCTGTACGCACGAAACCCTTGTCATCAAGCGCGACGCCGTACTGTAATAACCACTCGGTGTTTGGCTCCGCACCGATGAACAGAAAGAGGTGGCGAATCGGCTGCCGTACTTCCCGGCTTGATGGGCGCTGGCGCCAGCGAATCGCTTCCAGCACTCCTCCGTGTCCTTCAAGCGCGCTGACCTCGGTCTGCGTCAGGACTTCGACATTGGGCCGGGCCGCAATGCGGTCGATCAGATAGCGCGACATACTCGCCTCCAAGCCAGATCCGCGCA
>WNFK01103265.1_pt1 | contig 10065 bp, 10 predicted proteins | sample 5400281 | NCBI WGS metagenome assembly WNFK01 (sample SAMN13153350, study PRJNA577476) | soil metagenome | isolation source: 20 cm soil on Douglas fir-dominated hillslope | place: USA:California | collected 2013-09-17
TGGGACATCGCGCGGTGGAATAACGCGGACCGCGTGGTGGACGTCATCTACCGATTCGGAGGACGGCTCGCATTCACGCGGGTCGGCGGCGCGTTGGTGGTGCTCCTGGCTCTCGCGGGCATCGTCGTCTGGATCCGAGAGCTCGGCACAGGACGTCATGGGCTCGCGACGGTGCAGGGCAGCTACACCCTCGGACTGCTCGCGCTGACCGTGTTGCAGGTCCTTTCGATCACGGTGCACGAGGCCGGACACGCACTCGCGATCCGGCACTACGGCCGCCGGGTCCGGCGGCTTGGACTGATGATCTATTACCTCTTCCCGGCGGCCTATGTCGACGCGACCGACATGGCGATGGCCTCACGCGGGCAGCGGATCGTCGTCTCGCTATCAGGTCCGATCGGCGGCGCCACGGTCGGCGCGATCTGCGCGTTCATCGCCGCGTTCGAGGGCGGCATCGTTGGCAGCATCGCGTTCCAGGGCGCCAGCCTCTTCATCTTCCAATTGGCGCTGAACCTTGTTCCGATCCTCGAGCTCGATGGGTACCACGTGCTCGTGGACCTACTGGATGCTCCATTCCTCCGTCAACGCTCGATGGCGTTCGCGCGGACGGCGGTCGTTCGAAAGCTGCGACGCCGCGAGCGCTGGTCGCCCAGCGAAGTTGGTCTGGGTCTGTTCGGGGCGATCGCGATCGTCACCTCGGTCCTCGTCCTGGTCTTCTCACTCACGCTGTGGCAGACGCGCGTCGCCACCGCGGCGAAGGAGCTGTTCGCCAACGGACCGATCGGTGTTCTCGGCCTGGCGCTGCTCGTCCTTGTTTTCGTCGGCCCGCTGCTGGTAGCACTAGCGGCACGGCTCGTCGGCGCGGTCCGTTCCTTCGCGCGCCTCCGTAGCGCGCGCGCGAGCAAGGCGCGGCTCGGGACCGTGCAGGAACGGGCAGCGGTGCTGGCGCGCGTGCGCTTCTTTGCCAGCCTCACGCCGCAGGCGCTCCTCGCGATCGCGTCCCATCTCGAGGAGCAGCCGGTGGAGACCGGCGCGACCGTCGTGACGGCCGACGAGGTGGGCGACCGCTTCTATCTCGTCCGCTCCGGACGGCTCCAGGCCATCGCGCGCGACGGTCAGGTCCTCGGGACGATCCTGGCCGGGGAGGGGTTTGGCGAGATGGCGCTACTGGACCGGAAGCCGCGCGGCGCGACGGTCCGGGCGCTCGAGCCGTGCGAGCTCTGGTCGCTGGACCGCGGGCACTTCGAGCGCTGGGTGCGCGACCGTTACGAGATCGCCGCGCGCATCCGCGCGTCGGCGGAGGAGCGTGCCCGGCTGGCGGCGCTGCCGTTCTTCCGAGGGCTCGATGCGCTGGAGCTCGACAGGATCGCGGCCCGGCTCGTCACCCGCCGCGTGCCGGCTGGCCAGACCGTCATGTCGGAGGGCGATGCCGGGGACCGTTACTACATCGTCCGCGAGGGCCAGGCGGAGGTGTCGATCGCCGGCGGCTCGGTCAGGACCCTTGGCCCAGGTGAGGCCTTCGGCGAGCTGGCGCTCCTGTACGGGCACCCGCGCACCGCCACGGTGACCGCCCAGACCGACCTCGTGCTGGCCGGGCTCGCTCGGGAGGACTTCCTACGACTGGTCCGGTCTTCGCGCGAAAAAATAGGCGAATTCCGCGCCCGGACGGCGCATTATGTGGGCGCCGGGCTGGGCTCGGCGACGCGGGGAGCGTGAGGGTTGGACTGCTGGACGTGCGAACGAACGGCCCTTGGAGCGTGTCGCTTCTGCGGCCGCGGCACATGCCGCGAGCATGCGAAGACGTACCCGTTCCTGATCGACGTGTTCCGCGGCAACAAACACCAGACGCTGCGAGCCCTCGTCGTCGAAGACGCCCTGCACTGTGGCGTCTGTCGGCCGCGCGGCGACCCAGTCGATCTGCCTGAGCTTGAGTAGAGGGGGTAGGGAGAGATAGCGAACGTCATCAGCATTACAGAGGGCGCGTCGCTCCGGTGGACGATGCGTGCTCAGCACAGGGCCAATCTGCCGGCAGTACCCAATACGGAGGAGGAGTGACATGTCGAAGGAGGCTCTCGCAAAAGTCGTCCAGCGCGCAATCAGCGACGCCGCGTTCCGACGTCAGCTGAACACGGACCCCACCGGCGCGCTCCGCGGTTTCGACCTCAGCAACGACGAGTTGTCGGCAGTTCGTACCGGAGATGCAGGCCGTCTGTCCGCCCTGGGCATCGACCAGCGGATGAGCAAGGCGTACTCGCTCGGAGGCGCTCTCGCCTCCACGCGCATGTCGCAGAGTGATCTCACGCCGGGTGGCGGTCCCGCGATGGTCGACGATCTCTCTGGCGCGGGCGGCCGCACCGTCATCCCATCTGACCCGACGCGTCCGGGTGGCTCGGCCGACCTGGACGGCGGCGCCGCCAGCGGCACGAACACCGTGCGCGCGGGCGACGACTACAAGTTCGCCGGACGGCAGGCGCCGGACGGCAGCGGTACCAGCACAGTCCGGGCAGGCGACGACTGGAAGTTCGAGGGCCGAGTGGCCCCCGAAGGCGGCAGCTCAGTTCGCACCGGCGACGACTGGAAGTTCGCGGACCGCGCAGCCTCACCGGGCGCCGTCGCACCGGTCGAAGGTTCGCCGGAGGCGACCGCGGCCGAGATGAACGCCTCGAGTGGCGCTCGCATCGGCAGCTCACGTCTCGATGACGCGAGCGGCGCGGCCAGCCGAGCCAACGTGATCCACGACGACCCCAATGGGTTCCTCGCGGCGAACGCTGACGCTGGTGGCTCGGTCACCAGGGCGAACGTGATCCACGACGACCCGAACGGTTTCCTCGCGGCGAACGCGAACGCTGACACCGCGGGATCTGTCCGCGCGATCAACGACGATCCCAATGGGTTCCTTGCAGCGAACGCCAACGCCGACGCGAGCGGCACGGTATCGAGGGGCGACGGCACGGCGTTCCTCGACGAGTCCGAGGCGTATCTGACCAAGGTCGGCTACGACTCCAGCGTGGTGCACACGGAAGTGACCGATGCCCACGACCGCACGTACAGCGGCGACGACATCGCCGGCCCGTCGAGCGACTCGACGTCAGCGGGCGAAGGCACCGCCAGCGACCACGGCGACTCTTCGCTGACCCCCTAGACGCATTTTGGCGGGATGACCGACGAGCGGCCCGAAAGGGCCGCTCGTCGTTCGTCAATAGCGGATCTCTTTTTTCAGTAGCGCCAGGTCCACGAGATCCACCTGCCCGCGACCCAGCTTGACCCCGCCGCGGCGCTCGAGATCGACGAGCACGCGGTTCACCGCGACACGTGTCGCGCCGACGAATGCCGCGAGGTCTTCCTGCGTCAGCAGGATCACGTTCGGCGCGCCGAGCAGCTCGTTCTGATCGAGCAGCAGCTTCGCAACACGTCCTGGGAGATCGAGGAAGACGAGATCCTCGATGTGGCCGGTGCTGCGCCGGATGCGCGTCGCGAGGAGCGCGAGCAGCTGGCGCATCGCGTCGGGGCTGCCGCGAAGCACGTCCATGAAATCGCGGTTCGCGAGCGCGAACGTCATCGTCTCCGTCATCGCCGTGACCGTGGCCGAGCGCGGTCCCTCGTCGAAGAGCGAGATCTCGCCGAACACGTCGCCGCCGCGGTGCAGCGCGATCACGACCTCCTGCCCACCCTCTTCCGGCACCGAGACTTTCACGGTGCCCGACGCGATGAGGTAGACGTGACCCGCCGGGTCATCGCGGTGGAAGATCACCTCGTTGCGCTGGAAGTGCTTCGCGCGCATCCGCGCCGCGAGCTCGAGACGTTCGCGTTGTCCAAGAGGCGCGAAGACCGGGGAATGCGCGAGCACGTCCGCGATCTGGCTCGCGTCCACGTCCTAGGCGGCGATCCCGACGAGACTCTGGAGGCGGGGCCGCACCTCATTCGCGAGCCGCTCCATGGTCTCCGTGTCGTAGGGGTACGCGAAACCAACGATGTAGCCACGGATCCCGACGTCCCAGTACCGCTTGAGATGCGCCGCGACCTCGTCGTTGTTCCCGACGAAGGCATTCGGCCTGGTCATCCCGTGATGGTGCTTCGCGACCTCCGCGAGGACGCCTTCTGCTTCCGCCTTCGTGTCGCGGACCACGAGCCAGCTGCCACCGTACGGCTCGACCTGAGATGGATCGCGACCGGCATCGACGCAGTGTTGTCGCAGGATGTCGAGCTTGCGCGCCATCGTCTCCGGCGGACCGAAGCCGTGCCACATGTCGGCGTAGCGAGCCGTCGTGCGTAGCGTCTTCTGCTCGCCGCCACCGCCGATCATGATCGGAAGGCGCTTCTGCACCGGGCGCGTGTTCAGCACGGCGTTCTTCAGCGTGTAGTACTTGCCCTTGTAGGTCATGCGCTCGCCGTCGAAGAGCCCGCGGATGATCTTCGCGGCCTCGGCGAAGCGGCGCGAACGCTCGCCGGGCGTTCCGAGATCGATCCCGTACGCCTTGTGCTCGGTCTGATTCCACGCCGCGCCGATGCCGCAGATCGCGCGGCCGTTCGAGACCTGATCCAGCGTCGCGGCCATGTTCGCGAGCACGGCCGGATGGCGGTAGGTGACACCCGACACCATCGCGCCGAGACGAACCCGCTGCGTGACGGCGGCGAACGCCGACAGGATCGTCCAGGCCTCGAAGTTCGGGCGCTCCTCTTCACCGGAGAGCGCATAGAAGTGGTCCCAGGTCCAGACGGAGTCGATGCCGATGCGATCCGCGAGCTGCGCGGCATCCCGCATCGCGTGCCAGGTCGTGTTCTGCGGCCAGAGTTGGAAGCCGAGTTTCATGAGCGAACGCGAAGCGTATGCTCCTTTTTCTCATGGCGCTGGACACCAAGCGACCGACCGACACCGCCGCGGTCGTCAAGGACACCAAGGACCACGTCCTCGTCTCATGGTCGGCGCAGGGCGCTCTGTCGCCGCTCGTCATCACCGGCGCGAAAGGCTCGTGGCTGCACGCCGGCGAGCGGCGGATCCTCGACTTCTCGTCGGGCCTCATCAACGTCAACCTCGGCCACGGTCATCCGAAGGTCGTGCGTGCGATCCAGGAGCAGGCCGAGAAGCTCTGCTACGTCACGCCGTCGTTCGGCGAGGAGAGCCGCGCCGAGCTCGCACGTCTCATGGCTGACATCACGCCGGGCGATCTCACGAAGACGCTCTTCACCACCGGCGGCAGCGAGGCCAACGAGCACGCACTCCGCATCGCGCGTATGTACACCAAGCGCCACAAGGTCCTCACCCAGTGGCGTTCTTTCCACGGCCAGACGCAGGGCGCCGCGACGCTCGGCGGTGACAACCGGCGCTGGGCGAACGAGCCCGGCATCACCGGCGTCGTGCGCTTCCTCAACCCCGATCCGTACCGCTCGATGTTCGGCAACGACGCGCAGAAGGCGCTCGCGCACGTCGAAGAGGTGCTCTGGTACGAAGGCCCCGACTACGTCGCGGCGATCTTCCTCGAGCCGATCGTCGGCAGCTCCGGTCTGATCGTGCCGCCCGAGGGCTTCCTCCGTGGGCTGCGCACGCTCTGCGACAAGCACGGGATCCTGCTGATCCTCGATGAGGTCATGACCGGCTTCGGCCGCACCGGCAAATGGTTCGCGGCCGAGCACGAGGGTGTGGTGCCGGACATGATGACGTTCGCGAAGGGCGTGAACTCAGGTTACGTGCCGCTGGGCGGCGTCATCGTCGACGAGCCGATCGCGAAGCACTTCGACGCCAACGTCCTGTGGGCCGGACTGACATACGCCGGTCATCCACTCGCGTGCGCGGCCGGCGTCGCGACGATCGAGGCGTACCGCGAGGACGGTCTCATCGAGCGCGGTGCACGGAGCGGCGAGCTTCTGATGCGCGAGCTGCGCGCCGTCGCGGAGCGTCACCCTTCGGTGGGAGACGTGCGCGGCAAGGGACTGTTCATCGGCATCGAGCTCGTGAAGGATCGCAAGACGAAGGAGATGCTGGAGCGCTGGAACGGCCCGTCCGCGAAGCTGCAGAACGCGATCAAGAACGCGCTCATGCAGCGCGACGTCTACATCCTGAACCGCTGGAACATGCTGTTCATCGCGCCGCCCCTCAACGTCACCGCGGACGAGATCGCGTTCGGCGTGAAGGCGATCGACGAGGCTCTCACCGTCGCGGATCGCTATGCGGAGACGGGCGAGCTCTAGCCTCGGCCTGCTTCTCGCGCTGGTCCTGTGCTCTGCTTGCCCCTCGCCCGGCTCGCTGCCATCAAGAGGGACCCCGAGTCTCGCGGCGGAAACGACGTGCGAGTACTTCGGCACTCGCTTCACTCCCTTTCGGGGTTGGACCGTCGAAGAGCACAAACAAGCCGGTGAGCCAGTTAGTCGTGTAAGCCTCGACGGCTACGTGGGCTCGCACAAGGTGCTCGTGTCGATCATCCCCCGTGAGCTGCGTCAGGCGACCGCACCCACTGCGGCCGCCCAGGCCGAGGCGTATTTCCGCTCGCCACGCTCCGGCATAACGGACTGGACCAACGTGAGCGAGTCGCGATTCGAAGCGCCGGCGCGCTCCTATCCGGTCACCTTCGGACGCAGGCTGGTGCGCGGACCGCTGCCGCCGCTCGATACCGAGCAAGATGACACGGTCCTGCTCTACTTCCCTGATGATTTTCCCGCCGGACGGTATTTCTACGTGTTCTTTTGGACCGATATCCACGTCGTCGGCGAAAAGGCCAACGACCTCGGCGAGCTCAGAACGCTGGTCGACAGCTTCGACGTCAGGTCGCCACCAGTCGCCGGAGCGACGTCTCGCGGATGTGCGTAGCTGCTAGACGAGCCAGCGCGTGCGTGCGCGACGATGTGCGTCCGCGCCGTCCGCACCGACGAGGTTGGCAAGGGCACCGAGGACACTGAGCGCGCCGATCGCGATGAGAAGCTCCATTTCGACCTCCGTTCACGGATAGAACGGAGCCGTGGCGCCCCGTGTGAGATGAGGCTAGGCAGTGAGCGCCGGCGCCACATCCCTCAGCGCGGGGATTATTTCGCGGCCGTACGTTTCGAGGATCTGCTCCTCGTCGCCGCTCATCAGGTAGATGTTGAACTGCTTCACGCCGACGGTCGCCAGCTTCCGGAGCTTCGCGATGTGCTCCTTTGTATCGCCGATCACACAGAAGCGTTCCACCGACTCGTCGTCGACGAACGCCGCGTTCGACGATCCTGACTCGGCGTGGTGCTGGTAGTCGTAGCCGGGCCGGTCACGGACATACGCGGTGAGGTCTGGCGGCAGACCCTGCTCGCCGTACCGCTTCACCAGATCGACGACGTGGTTGCTCACAAGGGCGGGGAACCAACGAACGGCGTCCCGCGCGCGCTTCCGGTCGCCGAGGTGCGCCGGCGCCGCGGCCATGACCGCGACCGAGTTCGGATCGCGACCGGCGCTGCGCGCGCCCTGCTGCAGCAGGCCGACGCACCAGCCAACGAGACTGGGGTCGGCGAGCTGGATGATCGCGCCGTCGGCGACGCGGCCAGTGAGCTCGAGCGCCTTTGGTCCGTATCCGGCGATCCACACCGGCAGGCGATACTTCCCGGCCCAGTCGAGGCGCAGCTTGGTCCCTTCGTACATGACCTCTCGGCCCTCGCAGAGACCGCGGATCACCTGCGTTGCCTCCTCGAGGCTCGCGAGCGTCGTCGGCGCCTTTCCGAGCACGCGCCGCGCCGAGTCGCCGCGGCCGATCCCGAGATCCATCCGGCCCTTCGACAGCAGCTGCAGCACCGCGAGGGTGCTGGCGGTCACCGATGGCTCACGCGTCGCCGGGTTGGTAACGCACGTCCCCAGGCGCATGCGCTCGGTGTTCTGTGCCATCAGCGTGAGGAGCACATAGGGCTCCTTCCAGAGCACATGGCTGTCGAAGAGCCAGCCATACGTGAATCCGCTGCGCTCCGCGAGTCGCGCCAGGCTGACGGCGCGCTCCAGCGTGACGTCCGGCTTCAGGGTGAACCCGAACTCCATAAGAGCCGCGAGTCTAGAAGCCCGGCCAGACGTCCTTCAGGATGCTGCGCTCGAACTGCGCCAGCTCGTGGCTGTAGGCGTCGAACTGTCCAGAAGTAGGCAGCCACATCGAGGACGACGAGTGCTCCAGCGAACACGAGAAGTTCCATTGCAGCTCCGCCTTTCACTCCGGTGGTGTAACCACCGTTCCTGGACACAGTGGTGTATGCTGTAACCACCGTCAAGGCCTACGGAGGTAAGATGCGCGACATTCCCAGGGCGGACCACGGCTTCGAATTTGTCGGTGGCTCGGTCGCCCTCGACTTCGCGAACACGCTCGGTGGTATGCACACGGCGCCGACCCATGAGCACCTCATCGAGTACGCGGATCTCGTCGAGTTCGGTCGCAGCGCGGGGACACTTTCGCGGACTGAAACGCGGCGACTCATCGAAGACGCCACACAGCAACCGGCGCGCGCCGCTGCAGTGCTGCGCCGCGCGATCGGGCTGCGCGAGGCGATCTGGCGCGTCTTCGACGCGTTCGCGAAGAGCGAGCGCGCGGGCGCTGCCGACCTCGCCGCGATCCAGGAAGAAGAGCTCGCCGCGCTGAAGCACGCGCGGTTCGCGCAGAACGGATCGGACGTCGCCTACCGGTGGTCCGACGAGCTGTTGCTGGACCGACCGCTTTGGGACATCGCCCGCTCCGCCTCGGAGCTGCTCCGTTCGAAGAGCGATCTCTCACGTGTTCGCGAGTGCGGATCGAACACGTGCGAATGGCTCTTCATCGACAAGAGCCGCAATCACAGCCGTCGGTGGTGCGACATGAAGGACTGCGGGAACGCCGCGAAGGTGCGCCGCTTTCGGCAGCGTCAGCGCGCGCCTAGGGCGAGGGCGACTCGCTAGACCACTCGGTCGCGCGCTCGATCTCCACGCGCACGATCGGTCGACCCTCCAGAGGCATCGTCTTGTACTGCGCGTATTTCGCGAGGAGCAGCGCGGCTGCCGCGTGGCGCTCCTCGCCGTCCTCGAGGATCGTCGCCACGCCCTCCAGCAGGACCCACGCGAGACGCGACCAGTCCTCGTCGTAGCGATCGACGACGATCGCGACGCGCCCGTTCGTCTCGATGTTCCGGACGCGGCGCAGCGCGTGCCAGTCGTCGTCGCGCTTGGGTTTGCGATCGAGCGGCGTGTAGAGGACCTTGTCGTGGAGGACGAACACGATGGGCACGGCGTGCGGTCTCGCGTACTGGTCAGAGGTCGCCAGATGTGCGACGCGGGCGTGTGCGAGGAGGTCGCGCGCCGCGGCCGAGAGGCTAGGCACGGAGACGGGGGAGGATCTCCCGCGCGTACAGGCGCATCGCCCGCTCCTGGTCCTTGCCGGGGAAGTGGAAGACCAGGTGCGTGAAACCCCACTCCACATAGCGGCGGATCTTCTCGACGTGCTCGTCGGGGTCGGTCGAGACGATGAAGCGCGTGTGCGCCTTGTCGGCCGCGGCCTCGGCACGGCGCTCCATCTCGCGTGGATCCTCGACGCCTGCCTTGTCCTCGGCCGGCAACGCGAGGGCCGCCCACTCGCGCGTATCGGTCATCGCGCGCTCGCGGTCGGTGTCGAACGAGACCTTCATCTCGATCGTGCGCTCGATCTTCGCCGGGTCGCGGCCGGCTTCGCGCGCGCCGGTCTCGACCGCCGGCAGCAGCGTCTCGCGGTACAGCTCGTCGCCCTTGCCGCTGGTGCAGATGAAGCCGTCCGCCTCCTTGCCCACGTAGGCCGCGGTCTGCGGACCGGCGGCGGCGATGTAGAGCGGCACGCCGTTCTTGGGCTTGTCGAAGATCTTCGCCGCGCGCGTCTTGAAGTACTTGCCGTCGAACGTGACGTAGTCGTCCGACCAGAGGAGCTTCATGAGCTTCACCGCCTCGCGCAGCCGGCGGAACCGCTCCGGCAGCTCCGGCCACTCCATCGCGAGGACCGGCGTCTCGTTCATCGATTCGCCCGAGCCGATGCCCAGGAAGAAGCGGTCCGGGAACAGCAGCGCGATCGTCGCCGCGGCCTGCGCCACGATCGCCGGGTGATAACGGAATGTCGGGGTCACCACGCTCGT
>WNFK01047710.1_pt1 | contig 10061 bp, 8 predicted proteins | sample 5400281 | NCBI WGS metagenome assembly WNFK01 (sample SAMN13153350, study PRJNA577476) | soil metagenome | isolation source: 20 cm soil on Douglas fir-dominated hillslope | place: USA:California | collected 2013-09-17
GAGTTCGGAGCGCGAAGCATTGGCTCGCCGTTCGCGTGGCACGGTCATCGCAGGGCTCACACCACTGAATGGCGAGCGCGGCGAGCGATTGCCGTGGCAGAAGCGAAACTTCTGGCCGCTTCCGCAAGGGCACGGTGCATATGGCCCCCGCTTGGCGTCCTCGGCAGTGGTCATTGCCACAACGTCGGAGGGTGGGCGGCCGCTTTGTAATAGTCGAGCCATCGTCAACATCGCCGTGCGGGTGTGGGTAAAAAACAGTTCCAGGCCCGGGCAGAGGTAGTTCTGACCGGGCTCGCCGTCACGCGAAACTGCAAACCGGTCCTTCGGGCACCCGCCGTTACAAAGCTGCTTAACCGGGCAACTCCGGCACTGCCCGGTAAGCGAATCGCGCTTGTCGTCCCCGAACTTCCGCTGCTGGGCCGAAGACACGAGTTTCAGCAGGTGGGTCTCATGAATGTTCCCCAGCAAGTAACGCGGCTCGACGAAGTGATCGCAGGAATAAAGATCGCCGTTGAACTCCAGCGCCGGGCCGTAGCCGCAAGTAGGGGCGTGGATGCATAGTAGATGGCGACCGAAGTAGGCCTCGAGCGTCACGTCGAAAATCTGGACGAAAACCTCGCCGACATCACGACGCACCCACTCCTCAAAAATGTCCACGAGGAACCGGCCGTACTGCTCGCCTCCGACTGATCGCTTAGTTACCAAATTGCCGGACTGCGTATAGAGCAGGCGTTTGCGGTTGGGCTGCTCACTCCAACCCAGGTTGGCGATTCCGATGGTCTCCTCGCTGGCACGCTCGACGATGGGGATGAACTGCACCCACTTTGCCTCCATCTCGTCGCGGAAAAAGCGATAGACTGCGCGCCCATGTTTTTCATTGGCGGCGTTAACTGTGCACAGTATGTTGAAATCGACGCCATGCCGGCGCAGCTGCTGCCAGCCCGACATCACTTTATCGAAGGTGCCCTGCTTGCTGCGGTCGACTCGGTAGGTGTCGTGGAGCTCGCGCGGGCCGTCGACACTCAGGCCGACCAGGAACTTGTGTTCCTTGAAGAAGGCGCACCATTCATCATCGAGAAGGATGCCATTGGTCTGGAAGGTGTGTTCAACAGCCTGGCCAGGCCGCCGGTACTTTTCGACGAGCTCGATGGAGCGCCGAAAAAAATCGAGCTTCATCAACGTCGGCTCTCCGCCTTGCCACGCTACCGTCACCGTTGGCGTGCGGTGTGACTCCAGAAGTTGGCGGATGTACGTCTCCAGCGTGACCTCGGACATTCGGCTCTTTTCATTCGGATAGAGCGACTCTTTGGACAAGAAGAAGCAGTACGTGCAGTCGATATTGCAGGTGGATCCGCTCGGCTTAGCAAGCAAGTGGAAGCCCGGTGGGGCGTTTATTGGTAAAAAATCGTTGGTTATAGGAGCCATTTCCGCATCACCTTTACTTTAGGTCTGGAGATTGCCGCCAATTTCCGGGCTGCCAGTCCCACAATATGTTTACCGCCAGGCGATCTCCGTCTGCTTAGTCCTTTTATCCCTGACGTCGACCAACATCGGCCACCTTGGCGATATCTGCATCTTTATGATTTCGTGCACCGAGCATCCGCACGATTCGATTAATCGGGCCGCGCAGCACCAGGTACGGCGCGATCGCCAGGGCGAACGCCACGATAAGCAGCTCCCCCGCGTAAACCGTCGAATGAACCTTCAATTGGTAGACGACATCGAGAATGATCGCGAGGATAAAAATCTTGCCGACCGACTTCCACCCTTCCTTCATCAGCTCTTTGCGACGTTCAGGAGTAGCAAGCAAAGCCCAGAAATACGGGGGCCTCCCGGCTTTTGCATCTTTGATCCCGTCGATGACCGCGAAAATAGTTGCCATCAACGGCTGGACGATAAACCGGAAATGAAGCGGACCGTCCAAGCGAGCGAAAAGATCCTCGACAATTCTTTGCCACTCTCGCATGCCTCAAGGCCTCCAACTTCTTGCAACCTGCCACGGCCAACAGCCGAAGCTTCCTTCCCTACTAAAACGGCCCATTACGCAGCAGAACGCCGTAAAATGTCATGAGCCCAATCAGGATTACGAAAATCGCTACCACGAAGGAGATGGATACGCGCTGCGTTTGAGACGCTCCAATCTCGTTCAGAAAGTTCCGGTGCTGCCAAGCTGCGGCAGATAATGCCAGTGTGCCCAGTGCAATAAGGCTCATGCCCAGATTGCGCGGCGCTTGCGGACGCTGGATATTACCGGTGGCAATTTCTTCGGGTAGGTATTGGAAAAACTTGTAAATACTGAAACCGAATCCGATCATCGAAAGGGCGGTACGGATCCATGCCATTAGGGTTCGTTCCGCTGCGATTATCGTGCGCTGGAGGGCCAGATCGGTTCGCTCTTCGGCAAGAACCGTTCCTCTATCTTTTAGCGCTATTTCAGCAAGACTCATGCGACCACTCCTCAAACACGGCGATGGGCTAGCGCAGGATTACTAGACTTCAGACGTCAAATAGTTCACGTGCGTGGGCCGGCGGCGGGCGCGGCGAGCGGCACGATCTGCGGCCAGTGTTCGCGAACAGCGAACACTCGAAACAGGAACGCAACCAGCACCGCGATCAGCGTGACGGGAAAGAAAGTGAGGCTCCCCTTCTGTTGCAGCGCGAGCAACGTGTAGACCGTGCTCGCCAGCAACGCCGTCGTGACGATATGCTCCGACGGCCTCACGATCTCGGGCGTGACCCCAGAGAACAGGTCGATGAACACTCCTCCCGCGGTGGTGGCGATCAGCCCGACGATGATCGCGGTGAAGATCCCAAGATCATGGTCGAGCGCCTTATGCGCGCCCAGGATCGCAAACCATGGCAGCGAGAAAGATTTGATGAAGGCCAGCGTCCTCGTGCGAAACCGTTCCTCCCTCGAGTCGGCGTAGCGATAAATCGCCAGCCCCAGCAAACCCATCAGGAGGCACACCAGAAGATAGGCCGGGTCCTTGAGCGGCGAAGGGATGTCATTGAGCAGCACGTCCCGCGCCACGCCGCCGCCAATACCGCCGAAGAAGGCCATGATCAGTAGCCCCACGACGGCATAGCCACGGTTGTGCGACGGATGGCGTGCGACGAGCACCCCGTTCAGGGCATTGATGCCAGCGGAGAACAAGTCGATGTTTGGAAAACTTGGTAGGTTCACTTCGAATTTCTCCTCAGAGCAGCTCGACGCCGTCCGCAAAGCGGCGTTGGCCAACAGTTACCGCTGGGGCTATGTGTCCGTCGAGAAAGGCAGCCGGCCGTCCAAGCGCTTTGCGAGCGGCTGCCATCCATTTCACCTGCTTGTGCACGCGCAGGCATCGCATGTTCACTGTGGGCCACGATGTCGAAAGTAGGCGAGTAGATCCGAGGCCACAACTGTCAAATCTGTCAGGAGGCTAAAGACGATCGATGCCCATACTGGTGTCATTCATTGAGAGGCAAGCAGTACCGCATTTGTCGCTACTCATCCGGCAACTTACGATGACTCGTGCTCATCCTAGGATCGAGAGAGACAGCGCCCGATTAACCGAGAAACGTGGTTCCGAGAAATGGAAGATCCATTTACCAGTTATCTCCAGTCCGGGTGTAGCATGATTCCCTTCCCACGCAATTGCTCATGGAAAGGCTGCTTGTGCAGTCCCCTATCGTGGAACATGACCAAACCAAAGTCTCCGCTCCAGACAGTGATCCTGGTGTGCCTAGTGCTGTTGGTGTCGTACTTCGCCCCAAAGCTGGCAGGGGCACTCTTACTACATCCAAAAACGGCTTGGCCGCTTTGGCCAGGCTGCGCGGTGCTAGTTTCGGTGTTGTTGTTCGTACCGCTGAGAATCTGGCCAGTGGTTATCGCCGCTGCCTTTGCTGGGTTTATTCTGTACGACCTGCAGGCTGGCGTGCCGATTGGTTCGATTGCCTGGTTTATTCCGGCCGATACCGTGCAAGTGCTAATCGCGGCATGGGGTCTTAGCTATTCTTTCGACCGCGCGCCACGGCTGAATAGTGTAAGGGCCCTGAGTAAGTATTCTTTCTTCGCGGTGCTCCTCGGGCCAGTCGCTGCAGCATTTCTTAGCGCATTTGGTATCCCCGGCGACTATTGGACTAGTTGGGTGATTTGTTTTGTTTCCGAAGTGCTAGCTTTCGTCACGCTAACGCCGGCTATTTTGAGTTGGGTCAGCAATGGACCGGCGTGGGTGCGGAAATCACGCGCCTACCATCTGGAATTCGCTGCACTGATCGTCGGGTTGGTTCTTCTGGGTTATATAACTTTCACTACCTCTGAGAACAGCAGCTCGCCGGCACTGCTTTATTCTCTCGTGCCCTTTCTCCTATGGTCCGCTTTACGTTTCGGATCACTAGGGGTCAGCACTTCGGTAGTTGTGGTTACCTTTCTGTCGATATGGGGCGTAATCCATGGCCGCGGTCCCTTCACCGGAGTGGGGCCATTCAGCAGCGTGTTATCGCTACAACTATTCTTGGTTTTCGCTGCGGCACCTTCCATGGTTCTTGCAGTCCTTGTAGAGGAGCGCAAACGGATTGAAGAGGCACTACGAAAGAGCGAAGAACGGTTTCGCTTGGCAGCTCACGCCGGAAGGATGTATGCATACGAATGGGACGTTGCAACCGACATCGTCGTTCGATCCGAGGAACACATGAACGTCATCGGTTTCAACAGCCTGGCAAAGCCGCTTACTCGCCAGCAACTGGTGACTAGGGTCCATCCCGACGACCGCGCTTTGTTTATCGGTTCAGTTGACCAATTTAGTCCCGAGCACCCGACTATCCGAATGCGCTATCGCGTGCTGCGTCCCGATGGTTCGGTTGTTTGGTTGGAGAAAAACGCGCAAGCCTTCTTCGACGAGGATGGCAGGATGCTGAATGTGATAGGCATGGTGACGGACATCACCGACCATAAGCAGGCGGAAGATGCACTGCGCGAGAGTGAGGATAAACTCCGTGTACTTCTCGACTCTGCTGCCGAAGCGATTTATGGAGTTGACCTCGAAGGCCGCTGCACTTTCTGCAACCCCGCATGTCTTCGCGCTTTGGCCTATGAACGCGTTGACGAACTCATCGGCAAGAATATGCATGAACTGATTCATCACACTCGTGCAGACGGGACATTATTGCCAGTGGAAGAGTGTCGAATTTTCCGGGCATTTCGAACCGGAGAAGGAGTCCACGTTGAAGACGAGGTGCTATGGAGGGCGAATGGAACAAGCTTCCCCGTTGAATACTGGTCACATCCCCAGCGGAGAGGGGGAGAGGTTGTCGGGGCCGTGATCGCGTTTGTCGACATCACTGACCGTAAACTGACCGAGGCGGCGCTCGCAGGTCTGGGCCGCAGGTTGATTGAGGCGCAAGAGCAGGAACGCGCTCGCATTGCCCGAGAGCTGCACGACGATTTGAGTCAACGGATGGCACTGCTCCAAATCAGCTTGGAGCAAGTAGCGCAGGACACGGTCGGGCTCCCGTTCAAGACTCAGCAACAGCTGCACAACATTACAAAGATATCCACGGAAGTTTCGTCCAACCTCCATGACTTGTCCCACCAGCTCCACCCATACAAGTTGGACACACTGGGTTTGGTCGCCGCTTTGGGCAGCTTCTGCAACGAATTCTCTCGACAGCACAATCTACTAGTCCAGTTTGTCTATCACGATGTTCCAGAAAAGATTCCAAAGGACGTGACGCTGTGCCTGTTTCGGATCGTGCAGGAGGCCTTGCGGAATGTCGTGAAGCACAGCGGAGGAACGGAGGCCGAGGTTGAGCTGTCGGCTCATGGACCGGACTAGGTTTAATCAGCATGCGCGAGCGGCTGCGACTGGTTGAGGGACACCTTTCTATTGAATCGGAGCCATCGCGTGGCACGCGAATCCGCGTTCGTATTCCGCTGTTCAGAACCAAAGCGAGAATCGTAGGCGAGGAGAAGGTACATCAGGCAGGGGCATGAGTGTTTTCAGCGGCAAACCATTGAGACTTCTCATCACCTAGTTGGGATCCGTCATGAGAAGTGCCTGATTTCAGGGAACAGAGTCGAGGCAGCAACGCGAGGATGAACAGGTGGCCACGACGGCCCGAATTTGCCCCGTATCTTCCGGACGCACAGGCATCCTCTTGGAATGCACCGCCGACACGTGAAGCTGCGACTTGCTCGGAAATCTACTTCAACACGAACCCTCGCTGAGGCATATCATTGAGCACTCGGCTACGCCACTGCGCATATAATCCGATGTGCCACCTAGAAGACCAGCTTGAGTCCCAACGTAATGGAACGTATTCCTCCGCTGAACAGACGTGCGTTCAAGAAGTTCGGATCGGTTGGTAGCACGTAACCTTGAGTGGTGGTAGCTGTGGTGACGCCCGCGATACTAAAGACATTTCCGTTGCTCAAAGCGTAGTTCGGGTGATTGAGAATGTTGAAGAAATTGGCTTTCAGTTGCAAATACTTCGACTCGGCAAAGTTTATGTTTTTGGCCAACGATAAGTTGAGAGTGGTAAACCCAGGCGTAGTTACGCTGTTGCGACCCAAGTTGGCTTGGGCCCCAGGACCCGTGACAACGTATTTGGAATTGAAATTGACGGGCCGGTAGCCAATTGCAGGAAAGAAGGTTCCGCCGGTTGGATCTGTCGGATTAAAACACCCTCCACCCGCCCCGACACCGGTGGGCGTGCCAAAAGCACCGGGCCCGCCGTTGGAAAGCGTGACAGCTCCCCCTGGGAGAGCGCAGACCGCGAAAACATCCGAGCCAGTCCTGGCAGTACCAAATGGATTGAGTGATGCACGATCACCGGCTGAGTCACCGTTGCCATTGGAATCCAATCCGGACTGGATGGTGACGGGTTGTCCCGTCTGCACAAGTAAAACTGAGCCGATCTGGAATCCATTTGTGAGAGCGCGTATGAAGCCATTCCAATTTTCGAAGTTCGGGACTTGGTAGGTCCAGGACAATGCAAAGTGTTGGCGCACATCGAGATCCGAGCTGGCCCAATCGTTAGCGAGACGATTCGTATCCTGCGCCCTGCGCGGATTGAGCAAACTCGTAAAAAACTCGTTGGTGGAATTGTCCGTGGTGTGCGCCCAAGTGTAATTCGTGTTGAACGTGAGACCGAATCGTGAGTGCTGTGTGAAGCTCACCGAAGCGGCGTGGTACTTGCTACCACCGAGCGGAGGATCGGACGTTATGTTGCCCTGAAAACCGAACTGAGCATAGGTGTTGGGATTGAAGCTATTAAAGGCGGCGTCCGTGGGTGTGCTGGCGCTCCAGCTTGTGGGGACGTCCGAAGCCTGAAAGAAGGTAGGCAGTGGTGTGACGCCGCCATCAAAGGCGCTAATGAAGTTCCTGCGGAATTGTACTGGGAGCTCCAGTCCACGCGTTCCGAGATAGCGGAACTCTATGATCGCATTTCGGTAGAGCTCTCGCTGCACGCCAAGAGACCACGTCAAAATCTTGGGCATTACCGTGTTGTCGATAAAACTGGTGGTCAAACTGCGAGCCGCCAACTGTGAGGCAGGTGGGATGTATGCCGAAGGCAGGCCGCCTCCGGCGAGGAAACCCGAACCGTTGGGCTTCGCACACCAAGACGGCTGAGGGTTCAACGTACATGCCGAGTTTGGATTCAGTTCGCTTTGCAGTTGCGGGGGCAGCGTGATCGATGCAAAATTTTGGAACTTCACATCGTAGGCGATGCCGAAGCCAGCTCGAATCGCGGTTTTGCCACTCCCAGTGGGATCGAATGCCACACCAATCCGCGGGGCGACGTTATTCTTGTCGGTCCCAGGCTTACCGAACGTGATTACTCCGGGAACGCTGGAGATGGCATTAAGAGATTGCGCATTTCCGCCAACCGGATTGGTCCAATACTCGTAGCGCAGGCCCAAATTGAGGGTCAAGCGGGGCGTAAGCTTTATGTCGTCTTGGACGAAAGCGTAGAATGCGCTCTGAGTTCCCAGGAAACTCCCTGTTCCTGCACCGCGCAGAGTCCTGCCCGCAACGCTCGCTAGGTTGTCGTTTACGAGTTCCTCCGTATTGGTGTACCAGTAGTCTCCGTTGCTTCGGGGGAGGAAGAACTGCGGGTAGATGAAATGATTGTACTGCCCACCGAACTTGAAAGTGTGCTTACCATGCGACCAGGTGACAGTGTCTAGGATTTGGTAGGTATTTTGCTTCTGGTCCTGATTATCACTCGGCCCGATAGTATTGAAGCCTAGGTCTCCAATGGTCACGTCGGAAGGACAAACGGAGCATGGATTCACAAGGGCCAGGGAGAAGAATGAGTACTGTAATCTCAGGTCGTTTACGACCGTGTTGTTCACGGTCCATACATCGGATAATGCGATCTTGCGGTTGTGTACAGGCTCGGACTGGTTGAATACCGCTTGCGTCGAATTCACCGGATTGATGAAACTCTCCTGATTGAAAAGGAATCGTGCCCCAAGCTGGTGTTTGCCCAGCGTGTAATCAGTGTTTACGATCGCGTCGTGCTCGCGTTGGAACAGTGGACTAATGATGATCAAATTTCCGATGGGAACAGATTGGCCATTGACCGTGATTGGCTTTAGGTCGTTACTGGGTGCAACGGGAAAATTGGCCAAGATGTTTTGAACCGCGGAATCGGCTGCCATCGTCTGGAGCATGGACAATCCGGCAGCAGTTGGGGCGATCAGCGGCGTGGCAGTGCCCTGTCCGTGAAGAGTCGTGTATTCGTAAGCGCCGAAAATGAACCATTTGTTCTTGATCAACGGACCACCGACAGTTCCGCCGAATCGATTGTTGTCAAAAGCAGGCTGTCCGGGAATAGTTCCGCCGGCGATTGCGTCTTTGGTTAGATTGTCGAGCGAGTTGTAGTTTCGGTTCTGGTTGTACCACTCTCCAGAGCCATGCCAATTGTTGGTGCCCGTCTTGGTGATCAAGCTAAACTGGCCGCCTGCGGAATGGCCATATTCTGCGCTGAACTGGTTAGTGGTGAGCGCGAACTCAGCTACCGCGTCCGGAATTACTGTCGAATTATTTCCTGTAACGCCGAGATTGTTATCGTCGACACCGTCGACGGTGAAATTGTTATCGCGAGGGCGTGTGCCGCCGACAGCGCCTCCTGTACCTGTGACGCCACCCGGCTGAGCAACCACGTTAGGGGCTAGAACAGCAAGATTCAAGGGACTGCCATTGAGTGTGCCACCTGCGCCCGGAAGTTCGGTCACATCTTTAGCATTGAAATTGTTGTTGAGCGTCGACGAACTGGTTTGAACGGCTACGGAGCCGGCAACAACCTCGACTGTCTCACTCGCGGAGCCCAGCTCGAGTTGGGCATCTGCAACGTTGTCCTGGTCGGCAAGGACTGGGAGATCCTTTTTCACCAAGTTCCTGAATCCTTTGGCTTCAACCGTTACCTGCGCGGTGGCCACGGCGCCCCCTGAAGGATCGAGAATCTGCCCGCGAAGTCTACCGGTCGTTCTTTGACCGAACGCTCCAGGTCCTGTAAGAAGGCAAAAAACTGCTACCAACACAAGCGTCATTGATCGAGGCATAACGAGAATTCCTCCTTCGAGGTTCTGTACATCGGCTTACCCCTTAACCACTCCGCGATGCGAGCGCATCGCGCTACCCGTGATCAGTTCCCATCTAACCGGACGGTAATGAACCCCATAAGCATCCGACAACTGTTACTTCTTACAGTTATCGATAAATTCACCGTCATCTACGTCCGAAACGCGGGCCCATTTGAGGAGCTGTCAGTTTTGCCAGTATTCGGCAGATACTGCTTGCGGTAACGCTCGTTCGAGGATTTCGCCTTGGAGGGTTGCGTGCTGACTCCCGCCGAGAGTTAAGAAACTATCGAATGATGTACACAGGACGGCGGCGTTCCATTCCAAAATGATTTAGGTGAAAAGACCTCTGAAGTCGTGGAGGGCATAACTGCGTTCAATCCTGAAGACGGTTGGACGCCCGTGGAATAGTCCTTGAAGTGTGTCGCCAAGGGGAAACTTTTTCCGACGCACGCTCAAGCTCACGGGTTGGAATTTATTGGCCGAACGTAACCAT
>WNFK01253468.1_pt2 | contig 10059 bp, 5 predicted proteins | sample 5400281 | NCBI WGS metagenome assembly WNFK01 (sample SAMN13153350, study PRJNA577476) | soil metagenome | isolation source: 20 cm soil on Douglas fir-dominated hillslope | place: USA:California | collected 2013-09-17
GTCGATGGCGCTCCTCCACCAGCTCGCCGCCCGCGCGCTCGACGTGACCGCGACCGCGATCCGTCGGGGCGACTCGCTGCCGGATCTGCGGAGTCACCTGGCAGCTTCGTGCATGGCCGAGCTCGCGGATCTCGACGCGATGCAGACCGGCGTCGCGCGCATCGCCGCCGACCTGATCCAGCGCAAGGACGGCTGGATCGCCACGTTGTCGGCGTCCGGCATGGTGCGGGACGCGCTGATCGAGGTCCGGCGCCGCAACCTTTCCCCGCGCGCGCTGGTCGGCGAAGGACGTCCGCGACGCGAGGGCCGTGCGCTGGCGTCCGCGCTCGGGCATGCCGGCATCCCGGTGTGGCTGATGGTGGACGCGGCGCTGCCGATGCTGGTCTCGCAAGCACAGGCGGTGTGGATCGGCGCCGACGCGGGCACCGACCGCGGAGGAATCAACAAGGTCGGGGCGTACGCGCTCGCGCTCGCGGCGCGCGAGCACTCGGTGCCGGTCTACGCGCTGGCCGGACGGCGGAAGTTCATCCCGGCCGGGACCCCGTCGCTCCAGATCCTCGAGATGCCCGGCAGCGAGGGAGCTGCTGCGCGGCGTGGTGGTCGAGGACGCGGTGCTCGGCATCTCCGAGGTGGTCCAGACCGCCCGCGAGCGCTCGCTGCCCGAGGAGCTGGCCGCGGGGTGACGCGGTTACCTCCACCACCCGATTTCGGCCATCAGCCCGTCGTGCTCGGCCTCCGACACCGGCGCGCTCACCAGGAAGCGCTGCATGTCGCGGGTCGGCCCGATGTTGATCGTTCCGGGGGGCAGGCGAAACAAGAGCCTCGGCTTGCTGGTGTGGAACGGCGGGCCGGCATCGACATCGACGACGAGAACGCTCCCGTCGACTCCCAGGATCATCAGCTCGCGGCCATCGGCCCGCCACACGCAGTAGAACGCGCCGGTCGTCGACACCTGGTAGAGGGGTCCGCCGGCGGGGAACGGCATCACGTACACCTCGGCCCGTCCGGTTTCGTCGTCGAGGATCGCGATCCAGCGTCGGTCAGGTGAGATCCAGCCGCCGTTCTCGTTGACGGAGGTGTGGGCGATCGGGATCGGCTTTCGCTCGCCATCCACCGGCAGCGCCCAGACGTCCCATCCGGTCTTGGCACTCGGCTGCTCGAACGCGATCATCCGCCCGTCGGGCGACCACGAATTCACGTTCTTGAACAGCGCGTCCGAGCGATAGAGCTGCTCGGGCTGGCCCACCCCGTCGGCGCGCTGGATCCAGATGTCCTTGGGGCCGTTCTGGAAGCTGCCGAACACGATTCGCGATCCATCCGGGGACCACAACGCGCCGCTCAGGGCCGGGAAGTCGCTTCCGTTCACGAACCGGCTCGCGAGGCCGCGCTCGAGGTCGACGAGGACGAGATCGACGGTGTTCGGATCGGAGCCGCGTTCGACCACCGCGCGCCGTCCGTCGGGCGACAGGTCGAAACTGCCGTAGTGGGATGGCGGCAGCGGCAGCACGCTCAGCACCACGCCGTTGCCCGACGCACTCACCGCCGGCGCCCCGTCGCTGCCGCGCGGGTTGGGGGCATCGCCGAGCCGCACCGGCTTGCCCGTCACATGGCCGTGGCGGTCGCACGCCTGCTGCATGAGCTGGCCGCGGTGCGCGTAGAGCAGGGCGCCCGGTCCAGCCCAGACCGGGGTGCCGATGGCGCGGAACAGGACCTTGCGGTGCGGGTTACGAAGCGAGCCGAGCAGCACGTCGTGCTCGCCCCCCTCGCGACGCGGCAGCGCCACGCACAGGTAGTGCTCGCCGTCGGGCAGCATCTGCGGAAAGCGGAGCGCCGTCTCGTGGAGGGACGAATCGGGACGCGCCAGGGTGGTGACGTCACCGCCCTCCTCGGGCACCATCATGATCGCGCCCGAAGCGATCGGCGTGAATACGATCTGCCCCTGGACGCCCCAGCTTCCACCGCGCGGGTCGGGGGCATCGGCGAGCGTCCGGCGCGTGCCACCCTCGGCGGGAATGGTGTGGAGCCTTCCGTCGGCGAAGAAGCCGAGCGAGCGGCTGTCGGGCGACCAGAACAGCATGTTGGCGTTGTCGGTGCCGTTGAGCGGCCGCGCCGTGGTGGCGTCGAGCGGCCGCACCCAGATGCGCGTCGTGCCGGTCGAGTCCCCGGCGATGAGCGCGATCGACCGGCCGTCCGGCGAGATCGCGGCGCCGCTGCCGGACAGGAACAGGTCGGTATTCGGTGGCGGCTCGATACGGAAGCGCGCGTGCAGCGGGGCCGGTGGTGGCGTGAGCCGCGGCACGATCAGCGCGGCGGCCGCGATCACCACGGCGATGGCGGCGATCGCGGCGAGGAGACGCTCGCGCGAGCGGTTCACGGGCGCGGCGCTCACGACCGCGGCCGGCGCGTCGGCGCCACGCGCCCGGATCTCGGCCAGCTCGATCCGTGCGTCGCCCATGTCGCGCTGACGCTCGCGCGCGTCCTTGCGCAGGCAACGATCGAGCAGCCGCTGCAGCCGCGGTGGCGTGCCGGCCGGCAGCGCGCTCCAGTCGGGCTCGCCGCGCAGCACCTGTGCGATCAGGTCCGACACGGTCTCGCCGCTGTGGAGCTGCTTCCCGGTGAGGCATTCGTAGAGCACGCAGCCGAACGACCAGATGTCGGTGCGGCGGTCGACGCTCTTCCCGCGCGCCTGCTCGGGGCTCATGTAGGCGGCGGTGCCGAGGATCACGCCGGCCTCGGTCGCGCCCTGATAGGCCAAGGTCGGCGAGTTGCTCAGATTCCCGCTCGAGCTGCCGGACGTCACGTCGCCGCCCGCCTTCGCCAGCCCGAAGTCGAGGATCTTTACTTCGCCGGACGACGTGAGCTTGATGTTCGCGGGCTTGAGGTCGCGATGGACGACGCCGCTCTCGTGCGCCGCCTCGAGGCCGGCGGCGATCTGGAGCGCGACGTCGAGCGTCTCGTCGAGCGGCAGCGCGCCTTGTTCGAAGCGTTCCGCGAGCGTCGCGCCCGGGACGTACTCGAGCACCAGGTAGCGGTGGCCGTCCACTTCCTCGACGCCGTAGATCGCGGCGATGTTGGGGTGCTTGAGGCTCGCCAGCAGGCGCGCCTCACGCTCGAAGCGCGCGAGGCGCTCCGGGTCGTGCGCGAACGCCTCGGGCAGCGCCTTGATCGCGACATCGCGGCCCAGCCGTGGATCGCGCGCGAGAAACACTTCGCCCATCCCGCCCTTGCCGAGCAGCGAGACGATTTCATAGGGCCCGAGGCGGCCTGTGGGGGTCAGGGACATGGACTGTGCACTCTAATGGACCGGCGCCTTCGAAGCATCCGGGATCCGCGTCACGCGCGCGGCGATCGCGAGCGCGACCATCAGCACCAGCGACGCGAGCAGGAACGGGGCGCCCGGCAGCGTCCAGCCCCGGTGCGGGCGGATGAAGTGCGCGAACGTGAACGCGAACACGCCGGGGCCGATCAGTCCGGTGAGCCCGATCAGGCTGGTGTTCGCGCCCTGGAGCTTGCCCTGCTCGCCCGGGGAGACGCGGCGCGTCATCAGTCCCTGGATCGACGGATTCGTGAGTCCCTGCATCGAGAGCACCGGAATGCCGAGGCAGAACAGCAGGCCGGTGGGCGCCAGGCCGAAGATCGCCTCGCCGAGAATCCCGAACGTGAGCCCGATCAGCATCGCCCGGCGCTCGCCGAACCGCGCGACCGTCCGGCTCACGAGCAGCCCCTGCACCACCAGGGCGGCGACGCCCATCGTGCTCAGCATGAACCCGACCGAGCGCTGGCTCCACCCGTAGCGATGGATCGAGGACAGGACCAGCGTGCTCTGCATCGCCTGCAGCGCGAAGTAGTAGAGGAAGAACACGGCCGCCAGGCCCAGCAGCTCGCGATGCCGGCGCAGCAGGGCGAGCGAGCCGATCGGGTTCGCACGCCGCCACGAGAACGCCGTCCGTTTCGACGACGGCAGCGACTCGGGCAGGACGAAGAAGCCGTAGCACACGTTGACCAGTGCGAGCGTGGCCGCGATCCAGAACGGCAGGCGCGGCGAAATCGAGCCGAGCAGTCCGCCGAGCGCCGGACCGAGGATGAATCCGGTCCCCCACGCGGCGCCCACGACGCCGAAGCCGGCTGCGCGCTTCTCGGGCGGCGTGACGTCCGCGATGTACGCCCACGCGGTGGTGAAGCTGGCGCCAGTGATCCCCGAGATGATGCGGCCGGCAAACAGCCATGGGATGCTCGGCGCCAGCGCCATCAGGATGAAGTCGAGACCGAGTCCGAAGTTCGCCGCCAGGATCACCGGGCGGCGGCCGAAGTGGTCCGACAGCGAGCCGAGGATCGGCGAGCAGATGAACTGCATTGCCGACCACGCGGTGCCGAAGATCCCGATCCATTCGGCGGCGTGTGCCGTATCGCCGCCCACGAAGCTCTTCACCAGCGGCGGCAGGATCGGGATCACCAGTCCCATCGCCAGGACGTCGATCAGGATGGTGACGAAGATGAACGCGACAGTCGCGCGCCGCGGCGGCTCGGGCAGATGGGGTGGAACCGGCGGATCGCCGACCGGTGGCTCGAAGCTCTCGGTCACGTCGCGTCCCGTCGCGTCATCGTTCGCTACCGGGCGGCCGGGACCGGCATCGCGCGCAGGAAGCGACCGGTCCACGAGCGCTCGACTGTCGCGACGTGCTCGGGAGGTCCTTCGGCCACCAGCTCGCCACCGGCGGATCCGCCCTCGGGTCCCAGATCCACCACCCAGTCGCTGTTCCGGATCACGTCGAGGTTGTGCTCGACCACGATCACCGTGTCGCCGCGCCGCACCAGGTCGTCCAGCACCTCGAGCAGCCGCTGGACGTCGGAGTAATGGAGGCCGATGGTCGGCTCGTCGAGCAGGTAGAGCGTGGGACCCAGGGTGCGCTCCGCCAGCTCGCGCGCAATCTTGAGCCGCTGTGCCTCGCCGCCCGACAGCTGGGTGGCCGCCTGGCCGAGCTTCAGGTAGCCGAGCCCCACCTGGCGCAGCGGCTGCAGCAGGCGGGTGAAGCGCGGCTCGCGTCCGTAGTGGGTGAACGCCTCGTCGACCGTCATGTCGAGCGTCTCCTTGATGTTGACGCCCCGGTAGCGGACCTCGAGCACCTCCGGCTTGAACCGGGCGCCCCCGCAGGTCTCGCACGGCACCAGCAGGTCGGCGAGGAAGTACATCTCGACAGTCACCCACCCGGCGCCCTGGCAGGTCTCGCAGCGTCCGCCCTTGGTGTTGAACGAGAACGCGCCGTCCCGGAGGCCGCGTGCGAGCGCCGCCGGCTGAACCGCGAAGATCGCCCGGAGCGGCGCATAGGCGCTCATGTAGGTGACCGGACACGAGCGCGGCGACTTTCCGATCGGGCTCTGGTCGACCATCACCACCCGGTGGAGCGCTGCCAGCCCGATGATCGCGCGATGGGCTCCGGTCGGCTCCTCCTCGCGGTGCTCGAGGATCCGGCGCGCCGCGCGGTGGAGCACCTCCTCCACCAGGCTGCTCTTGCCGGAGCCCGACACGCCGGTCACCGCGGTCAGCCGAGCGAGCGGGAAGCGTGCGGTGACGTCGCGCAGGTTGTGATGGGTGGCGCCCTCGACCGTGACGTACGCGGTCGGCGCGGCGGCGACCCGCGGGCGGGCGATCGCGAGCTCGCCGCGCAGGTAGCGCGCGGTGTCGGTCGTGACCGCATCGAGCGCCGGGCCGGCCGGGCCCGCGTACAGCACCCTCCCCCCGTTCTCGCCCGCGCCGGGTCCGAGGTCGACCAGGTGATCGGCGGCCCGCATCAGGATCGGCTCGTGCTCGACCACCACCAGCGTGTTGCCGCGCGCCGTCCGCGCGCGTGGAGTCCGACGGTCGGCTCGTCGAGCACGTACAGCGTGTCGGTCAGGTTGGCGCCGAGCGCGTTCGCCAGCTCGATCCGCTGCGCCTCGCCGCCCGACAGCGTCCGCGCCATCCGGTCGAGCGTGAGGTAGCCGAGGTCGACCCGCTGGAGGAATCTCAGGCGCGACTCGATCTCGCCCATCACCGGGCCCGCGATCGTGCGCTCCGAGTCGCTGAAGGTGAGGCCGGCCATGAACGCGGCCGCATCGTCGACCGACAGGGCGGTCACCTCGGAGATCGAGCGTCCCGCGATCTTCACCCGGTGGGCCTCGGGGCGCAGGCGCGTCCCGCCGCAGTCGGGGCACCGCACGGCGGTCTGGTAGCGCTTCACCAGGAACCGGTTGCCGATCTTGTAGGACTTCTGCTGGAGCCGCTGGAGGAACGGGATCGCGCCGCGGAACCCTTCGCCGCCCTCGATCAGCAGCGTCCGGTGCTCCGCCTTCATCTTCTTCCACGGGGTGTCGAGGGGGACCCCGCGCTCCTTCGCCAGCTTCTCGAGCCGCGGCCACACCAGCTTGCGGAACGAGCGCGCCCACGGGTCGATCGCGCCGGTCCGCACGGTGCGCTCCGGGTCGGGAACGATCAGGTCGGGAGAGAAGGTGAGCACGTCGCCGAACCCCCGGCAGGTCGGGCACGCGCCGGCCGGGCTGTTGAAGGAGAACAGGGTCGGCTCGGGCCGGATGGCGGGGGTGCCGCAGTAGGAGCATTCCCAGCGCTCACTCCGGGTCTCGACCCGGTCGCCGATCCGCAGCTCGATCCGCCCCTCGCCGCGCCGGAACCCCTGCTCGCACGAGTCGACCAGCCGCTCGCGTTCGGCCGGCGCCCAGCGGAACCGGTCGATCACCACCTTCACGCTCTTCGTCCCGCGCCGCAGTTTCGGCACAGGATCGAGCGGAGTGATCTCGTCCCGCAGCCACGCCCGCGTGTACCCGGCGCGCAGCAGATGGCTGGCCTGCTCCTCCCAGCTCATCTTGTCGGTGAGGGCGACCGGCGCCAGGACCAGCACGATCTCCCCCTCGGGCCACCGGGCGGCATCGGCGCCGATCCGCTGCGGGCTGTCGGCCACCACCTCACGGCCGCACTTCGCGCAGTGGACGACCCCGACCCGGGCGAACATCAGGCGCAGGTGGTCATGGATCTCGGTCGCGGTCCCGACCGTCGAGCGCGCGCTCTTCGCCGGGGCCAGCTGCTGGATCGCGACCGCCGGGGTGAGTCCGTGGATCGCGTCGACGTCGGGGCGCGGCAGCCGGTCGAGGAACTGCTTGGCGTAGGTCGAGACCGACTCGACGTAGCGCCGCTGCCCCTCGGCATAGAGGGTGTCGAAGGCGAGCGACGACTTGCCGGAGCCCGAGACGCCGGTGATCACGGTCAGGCCGCCCCGCGGCAGGTCGAGGTCGATGTTCTTGAGGTTGTGCTGGCGCGCGCCGCGAATGCGGATCGCGGTCGGCGCGGATCGGGCGGAATCGGTCACCTGCCCAAGCTAGCACGGCTGAAAAGTGCGAACGGCTCGCGCATCCGTACGCGAGCCGTCGGGCGATCGGGGTGTCCATCCGCCAGCCTGGCGTTCGAGCCCCGCTCACCAAAAGCAGTCGGGGGCCGGCCGAACCTGCCGACCGAACCCCCGAGGACGTGCCAGGTCCAGAATTTTTGGTTACTTCTTCTTCTTCGCGGCCTTCTTCTTCGTGCCCTTCTTCTTGGCGGCCTTCTTCTTCGCCATTTTCGAATCACCTCCTTGTCGGGTTCATCGAGCGGCGATGGCTGACTCGCGTCTCGCCGGGGAAAGACTCTGGAGCGCGCACGCGCCCCGGGCGGCACATTCGCCCGCACCCGAGTGCGCGCGTGGCCTCGAGAGATTGCATATGCAGCGACCGTGCCACATGCCCGATCGAAACCGCGCGATCATGCGCAAGTGATTGTCGTCATTGCGCGAGAAAGTCGATTGGAGAGGACGCGCGATCGAATGCATCACTCGATCGCCGCGCGATCGACGCGCGCGCTGTCCATTTTGTGGTGAGGTTGAAGTGATGCGCGAAGGGATGCGATCGCGCGCGATCGCGATTCGTGCGCGATTCACGCGCGCGCGGCAATCATCCCGACGATCGCGCGAGGGGATCGCGCGAGGGTGTCCATTTTTTTGTGAGTGTCAGGAGACTTGACGACTGACGGTGTCGTCGATCCGCAGGCGGCGAATTTTTTCGATCAGTCCCTGGCGTGAGATGCCGAGGATGCGAGCCGCGCGACTCTTGTTGCCTGCGGTCAGTCGCAGCACCTCGTTGATGTGCTCGACCTCGATCTGCTCGAGCGTCGGCAGCGCGAGCGACTCGCCGGACGACGCGGTTGGCGCACGCAGGCCGGTCAGCTCCGACGGCAGGTGCTCGAGCTCGAGGCGCTCCCCCTCCTCGAGCAGCGCGACCCGCTCGACCAGGTTCCTCAGCTCGCGCACGTTGCCTGGCCAGCGATAGGCGAGGAACAACGGCTCGGCCTCCGGCGCGACGTCCTGGAAACCCTTTCCGAACTTGCGTGAGAACTCGCGCAGAAAGTGTTGCGCCAGCAGGACGATGTCGCTGCTGCGGTCGCGCAGCGGCGGCAGGTGGATGCTCACGACCTTGAGACGGAAGTAGAGGTCGCTGCGGAAACGACCGGTCCGGACTTCGGTATCCAGGTCCTTGTTGGTGGCGGCGACGATCCGGATGTCCACTCCGATGTCGAGGGCGCCGCCCACCCGCTTGAAGCTCCGGTGGTCGATGAAGCGGAGCAGCTTGGCCTGGGTCGCGAGCGACATGTCGGCGACCTCGTCGAGGAACAGGGTGCCCCCGTCGCACAGCTCGACCAGCCCCTTCTTGACCTCGCCGGCGTCGGTGAAGGCGCCCTTCTCGTGGCCGAACAGCTCGTTCTCGAGCAGGTTCTCGTGGAACGACGAGCAGTTCACCTCCATGAGCGGCGCCTGGGCGCGGTCGCCGCGGTAGTGGATCGCCCGCGCCACCAGCTCCTTGCCGGTCCCGCTCTCGCCGGTGATGAGGACCGAGGTCGCCTGGCTCCGCACCACCTTCTCGATCAGCTCCCGGACCCGGGCGATCGGCTCCGAGTCGCCGATGATCTCCTCGCCGGTGTACTGCTTCCACGCCTGGCGGCGGAACGCGTCGAGCTCGGTCGCCTGGCGGAAGTTCCGGCTCGCGGCGTCGACCGCGAGCGCGATGTCGTCCATCTCGTAGCGAACGCGGTGATCACGATCACCTGGAGCAGCGGATCGACGTGCCGCACCTTGCGCAGGACCGAGAGCCCATCGGTGTCGGGCAGCCGCATGTCGAGGATCATCACGTTGGGCCGGAGCTCGGACGCCTTCTCGAGCCCCTCGGCCCCGGTGCTCGCCAGCTCGACCGTGTAGCCACGCGCCCGCATCACCTTGGCCAGCGACTTCCGGATCAGCAGCTCGTCGTCCACCACCAGCACCGTGTTCCGCATCGATTCACTCCTCCGGCTTGCCCGGCGGCTCGGCCGGGACCGGGAACGAGACGCGGAACGTCGCGCCGCCCGAGGGATTGTTCTTGGCCGTGATGGTTCCTCCCACCTCGCGCACGATCTGGACCGAGATCGAGAGCCCGAGCCCGGTGCCGGTCGAGCGGGTGGTGAAGAACGGGTCGAAGATCTTGTCCATCAGGTCCTTCTGGATCCCGATCCCGGTGTCGCGGAACGACACGTCGACCATCGAGCGACGGGTGCGATAGCGGCGCACCGCGGTCGCCACGTGCAGCTCGCCGCCCTCGGGCATCGCCTGGACCGCGTTCAGGCACAGGTTGAGGAACACCTGCTGGGTGAGATCGGGGTCGGCGTAGACGATCGGGACGTCGTCGTCCTCCCATTCCTTGGTGAGCGCGACCTTCGCGTCGCCGAGCTGGAGCTCGATCATGTCGAGCGTCTTGTCGAGCACCTGGTGGAGATCGCACTCCTGCGGCCGGGCGGCCGGCGGGCGGGCGAACATCAGCAGGCCGGTGATGATCTGCTCGATCCGGTCCAGCTCCTTGATGACGTCCTCGAGGTCCTCGCGCCGGGCGTCGTTGGCCTTGAACTTGGAGCCGACGAACTGGACCGTGGTCCGGATCCCGGTCAGCGGGTTGCGGATCTCGTGGGCGACGTAGGCCGACAGCTCGCCCAGCGACACCAGCCGGTCGATC
>WNFK01186559.1_pt1 | contig 10058 bp, 11 predicted proteins | sample 5400281 | NCBI WGS metagenome assembly WNFK01 (sample SAMN13153350, study PRJNA577476) | soil metagenome | isolation source: 20 cm soil on Douglas fir-dominated hillslope | place: USA:California | collected 2013-09-17
ATGTCTTCCTGCGGCCAACGGCGCGCGCGCGCGACTTCGGCGATGCGATCGGTGCCTGAGGCGTGGGTGCGGGCGGTCAGCACCGCCTCGGCACCGAAAGCGTGCGCGGCGCTGACAATCCGCTCATCGTCGGTGGCGATCAGCACTTCGCGCGCCCCCGCCGCGCAGGCACGTTCGTAGACCCACTGCAGCATGGGCTTGCCGCCGATCGGCCGCAGCACCTTGCCCGCAAGGCGCGCCGAGGCATGACGCGCTGGTATGACCACCCGGAACACGCGTCGCCCTTCCCTCAACGCTCGAGCAGAGGATCGTCGGCGGCGAGCTGGCGTGCCTCTTCCTCCAGCATCACGGGCACCGCGTCGCGGATCGGATAGGCGAGACGATCCATGCGGCATACCAGCACCTGCGCCTCGCGCTGGAACTTGAGCGGCCCCTTGCACACTGGACAGGCGAGTATCTCGAGCAGGCGTGCATCCATCAGATCTGACCTCCGGCGACGCTGGTGGGGCGCACCTTCGCCAGCACACGCGCCAGCAACTCGTGCGCCTCGGGCGCACTGAACTGCGCGGCGACCGGGACATACCACAGCCGCGGGTTGGCGAACGCCCCGCATTTTACGGCATCCTTCTCGGTCATGAGCACCGCCAGGCCATCGGCGAACGCCAGCTCCGCGGCCGCGAAGCGATGATGGTCGCCAAAGGCGTGTTCGATGACCTCGATGCCGTGCGCGCGCAGCTCGCCAAAGAAACGCGCCGGATTGCCGATCCCGGCAACTGCGTGCACGCGCTGTCCGGCGAACCGGTGCAGCGCGCGCGGGCTCTCCCGTCCGTCGAGCCTCACGGCCTGTTGCGCTACCAGCCGCATGGCGAGTGCCGGGGAGGTCGGCAACGCGGCGGTGAGCGAACCGTGCTCGGGCGCGCCGTTCATCACCACCGCGTCGGGTTGCGGCAAACGCGCGAGCGGCTCACGCAGCGGGCCCGCCGGCAACACCCGGCCATTGCCAAAGCCGCGCGCGCCGTCGATCACCACGATCTCGCAATCACGACCCAGGCGCAGATGCTGCAATCCGTCGTCCGCGAGGACGACATCCGCGCCTGCGGCCACCAGCGCGCGTGCGCCGGCGACGCGATCCTTCGCGACGATCGTCGGGCAGGCGGTGCGGCGCGCGATGATCAGCGGCTCGTCGCCGACCTGCCGCCAGTCGGAAGTCGACTGCACGGCGCGCGGCCCGGCGCCGCGGCGCCCGTAACCGCGTGACACGATGCCCACCTTCAGTCCCTGGGCGATCAGCTGCCGCGCGAGCCAGATGGTGAGCGGCGTCTTGCCGGTGCCGCCGACCGTGAGATTGCCCACCACCACCACCGGCTTGCCGGCACGCTCGGTGCGCACCCAACCCGAGACATAGGCGCGGCGGCGCGCGCGCATCAGCGCGCCATACAACCAGGCCAGCGGCCCTAACAGCGAGGGGCGCGCGCGCTCGCGATACCAGAGCTCGGTGAGCCGCTGCTCCATCGCCTCCGGCCCCGTCAGGCCGAGAACTGCAGGCGGTGCAGCTGGGCGTACAGGCCGCCGTGCGCCAGCAGTTGCACGTGCGTGCCGCTCTCGGCGATCGCGCCCGCATCGAGGACGATGATCCGGTCGGCCTGCTCCACGGTGGACAGGCGGTGGGCGATGATGAAGGTGGTGCGGTGGAGCAAAAGCTGCGCCAGCGCCGCCTGGATGTGCCGCTCCGCCTCGGTGTCGAGCGCGGCGGTCGCCTCGTCGAGGATCAGGATCGGCGCATCCTTCAGCAGCGCCCGCGCGATGGCGATGCGCTGGCGCTGCCCCGCGGGCTGGCTGCGCGCGAACTCGAGCACGTGTGCGGCCTCCGCCGCGCGCTCGATGGCCGCATCCGGGAGCTCGCGGCCGAAGGCGATGTTGTTGCGGATGGTGTCATCGAACAGCACCACATCCTGGCTGACGACCGCGATCTGCTCGCGCAGGTTGCGCAGCTCGTAATCGCGCACATCGTGACCATCGATGCGCACGCTGCCTGCGCCGGCGTCGTAGAAGCGCGGCAGCAGATTGACCAGCGTTGACTTGCCGCTGCCGGAGCGCCCGACGATCGCGAGACTCTCACCCGCCGCGACCTGCAGCGACACGTCGGCAAGCGCCGCCGCCCGCTCGCGCGCCGGCGCGCCCTGCGGATCCGCCGCCGTCACGCCGCCCGCATAACTGAACCACACGTGATCGAACTGCACCGCACCGCGTGCGCGCGCGACCCGCCAGGCGCCGCCCTGCGGCTCCACCGGCTGATCCAGCAGCTCGAACAGGCTCTGCCCCGCGGCGATCCCCTGCTGCAGGGGGCCGGCCACGCCGACCAGCTCGCGCAGCGGCTGCGCGATGCTCACCAGCGCGGTCAGGAAGCCGAACAGGTCACCCATGCTCATGCGGCCGTGTATGGCATCGGCTATCGCAATCGAGAGCACGAACGCGAGACCCACCACGGTCACCAGCTGCACGATGGGATTGGACACTCCCTTGGTCAGGATCAGCTTCATGTTCGAGCGCAGGTTGTGATCGTTCACGGCGTCGAACTGGCGACCGAGATGCTCCTGGGCGTTGTAGACCTTGATCAGGCGCGGGGCTTCGAAGCTCTCCTTGGCGACGCGCGTGACGTCGCCCATCGAGTCCTGGATACGGCGGCTGTAGCGGCGGAAATGCCGGTTGATGACCGACACCAGCCAGCCCACCAGCGGCCCCATGGTGAGCGCAATGAGCGTGAGGCGCACGTTGAGCCACACCAGGAAGCCGACCGAGGCGAGGATGGTGAGCGTGGTGCGCACGACGATGATCACCGAGTCGGTGGTCGCCTGGCCGATCTGTTCGGTGTTGTAGGTGAGGCGCGAGAGCAGCGCGCCCGAGGAACTGCGATCGAAATAGCCGATCGGCAGTTGCAGGATGCGCCGGAACACCTCGCGCCGCAGCTGGCTGACGATCTGGCGGCCGACGTAGCCCATGAAGTAGGTCTGGATGAAGTCGCCCAGGCCCCGCAGGATGAACAGTCCGACCAGGGCGAGTGGCACCCACACGATGGTGCGCGGGTCCTGGTGGGTGAAGGTGCCGTCGCCGAATTTCTTGGCGAGCAGCGCGAAGCTCGCCATGGTGGCGGAAAACAACACGCCGGTAGGCCCGCAGCGCGCCGCCACCGGGGGGCGGCGCGCTCCTCGTTCCGATCACCGGACGGCCTGCGTCGTTCAAGGCTTGCCCGCCGTGTCTTCCTTGACCGTCGCGACATTGACCTCGGAAAACCCTAGGCGCCCGAGCACGTCCATGGCGGTGATGACGGACTGGTGAGTCGCGCGCGCGTCGGCGCGCAGCGTGATGCGCATGTCGCGGTTGGTGCCCGCTTCCTTGAGCAGCGCGGCGCGCAGCGTCTCGGGACTGGCGTTGATGAGCTCGCGCCCGTTCACCAGATAACCGCCCTGCTGGGTCACGCTCACGACCAGCGGCTCGCCGCTGACCTTCTCGGTCGGCACGGCGCTCGCGTGCGGCAGGTGCACGTGCAGTCGCCCCTCGTCGCTGAACCTGCTCGACAGAATGAAGAACACCACCAGTAGCAGCACCACGTCGATCAGCGACACGACGTTGATCTCCGGCTCCTCGTGGCGGCGCGTCTTGAGGTTCACGGCAAATGAGGCCCGCTACGCCGCGGCCGCCGGCGAGGCGCGCTCGCGCAGCCGCGCCGCTTCCAGCGCGTCCGCCATGCGGATCGCCTGCTTCTCCATCTGCACCACGATGCCATCGACCCTGCCACGCAGGTAGCGGTAGAAGGCCAGGGCGGGAATCGCGACGCACAGACCGGCGACGGTACAGATCAGCGCCTCGGCGATGCCGCCCGAAAGCGCGCGCGGGTCGCCCATGCCGCCGGCCTGAATGGCGTTGAAGGCGCGGATGATGCCGGTCACGGTGCCGAGCAGGCCGAGCAGTGGCGACACGCCGGCGATCGTGCCGAGCGTGTTGAGAAAGCGCTCGAGTTCGTGCACCACGTGCCGCCCGGTGTCCTCGAGACGCTCCATCAGGATCTCGCGCGGCCGGTGACGGTTGGCGAGTCCGGTGGCCAGGAGTTTGCCGAGCGGTGAGTTCTGCTCGAGCGCCGCGATCACCTTGTCATTGATCTGGTTCGCTTCGATCAGCTGCCACACGCGCTGTGGCAGCTCCTGCGGCAGCACGCGCTTGTCCTGCAGGGTCCACAGCCGCTCCAGAATGATGGCCGCCGCGGTGATCGAGCACAGAATGATCGGCCACATCAGCGGGCCGCCGGCCCGCACTATTTCCCACATCCTACGCGACCCCACGGAGCGGTGACTGCAAGGGCGGCATCATACCGGGGCGGGGCCGCTCAAGGCAGCGCCGCCGCTGCGGCGCGCCGCACATCCCCGCTGGCGGCCTTCTGGTACAGTCTTCGGCTCGATGCCACGCCGGCTGCTGAAAAGACTGTTCCCCGACACGGCCACGCTGCGCGAGCGCTGGTTTCTGCGGCCCTTCGGCGCGCGGATCGCCGACCCGCACCTGTGGACGCTGCATCGGCGCGGCGTGACGCACGCTTTCGGGGCCGGACTGGCGATCTGCTTCGTGCCCTTGCCGGTGCACCTGCTCCTGGCAACCAGCGTTGCCGTCATCTGGCGCCTCAACATTCCGGTGATCTGCGGCACGACCTTCCTGCTCAATCCCTTCACCGCGGTGCCCGCGTACTACCTCGCCTACCGGGTGGGCGCGGCGCTGCTGCACGTGCCGCGCCAGCACTTCAAGTTCGTCCCCAGCTGGCACTGGTTCGGCCACAGCCTGGCGCCGGTGTGGCAGCCGTTCATCGCCGGATGCGTCACCTGCGCGCTGCTCGCCGGCGTCATCGGCTGGCTGTCGCTGGAGCTCCTGTGGCGCTGGCAGGTGACCAGCCGCTACCGCACCCGACACGGCACCCAGGCGGCCTGAAGCTTGGGGCGGGCGCGCCGCGCACGCACCGCTAGGCACGCGCGCTGAGCGTGCCGCGCTCCAGCTCATACACGCGCTCCATGCGCGTGGCGAGCTTCAGGTCATGAGTCACCACCACCAGGCTGGTGCCGCGCTCGCGATTGAGCTCCAGCATCAGCGCCAGCACGCTGTCGGCGTTGCCGCCGTCCAGATTGCCGGTCGGCTCATCGGCCAGCACGATACGCGGCTGCGTCACCAGAGCGCGCGCGACCGCCGCGCGCTGCCGCTCGCCGCCGGAGAGCTGGTGCGGCCGGTGCTGCAGCCGCTCGCCGAGACCCACACGTTCGAGCAGCCGCTGCGCCTCGGCACGCGCGGCGGCGACTTTCATGCGCCGCACCAGCAGCGGCATGGCCACGTTCTCCAGAGCCGAGAATTCCGGCAGCAGGTGATGAAACTGATACACGAAACCGAGCGCCTGGTTGCGCAGCCTGCCGCGCTCGCTCTCGGCCAGGGAATGAATGTCGCGGCCGGCGACCAACACCTCGCCGGCGCTGGGACGGTCGAGACCACCGAGAATCTGCAGCAGCGTGGTCTTGCCGGAACCGGAGGCGCCGACGATTGCGACCCGCTCACCGGCGGACACCGCGAGCGCCACACCCTGCAGCACCGGCAGTAGCACCGGCCCCTGACGGAAGCTCTTGTGAACGCCGCGGGCTTCCAGAACGTTGTCACTCATGGCGCAAAGCCTGTGCAGGCGCGGTGCGTGCCGCGCGCCACGCCGGGTAGACGGTCGCCAGCGCGCACAGCACGAACGCCACTCCGCAGACCCTGAGCACATCGATGCCTTCGACGTACGCGGGCAGATCGCTCATGTAGTACACCCGCGCGTCGAGGAACTGCGTACCAAGCAGATGCTCGAGCGCGCCCACCAGCGACTGCAGGTTGTCGGCGAGCAGCGTGCCGAGCGCCGCTCCGAGCAGGGTGCCGGCGAGTCCGATCAGCACGCCCTGTACCGCGAACGTCAGCAGCACATTGGGTGGACCGGCGCCCAGGGTGCGCAGGATGGCGATGTCGGTCTGTTTCTCTTTCACGATCATCACCAGCGTGGCGACGATGTTGAAGGCGGCCACCGCGACGATCATCAGCAGGATGACGAACATCATCGACTTGGTGATCTCGATGGAGCGGAAGAAGTTGGCGTGATCCTGGGTCCAGTCGGTGACGTAGAAGCCCGGACCGCCGAGAGCCAGCGCCACGCGGCGCACCAGCGCGGGGGCGCGCAGCGGATCATTGAACGCCAGCCGCAGGCCGGTAACCGCCTCGCCGAGCTGAAACAGGCGCGCGGCGTCCGCCATGTGCACCAGCGCGAGTCCCCGGTCGAACTCGTACATGCCGGACTGAAACAGGCCCACCCCCCGGAAGCGACGCATGCGCGGCACGACCCCGGTGGGCGTTGCCGTGCCCGCCGGCGCGATCAGCACCACCGAATCGCCCACGCGCGCGTTGAGCTCGTGCGCGAGCGCGCTGCCGAGAATCGTTCCGTAGGCGCCGGCCTTGAGGTCATCGAGGCTGCCGGAAGTCACATGGTGTGCCAGACCGGTGGCGACGCGTTCCTCCTCGGGCAGTACGCCGCGCACGCTCGCCCCCGCCAGGCGCAGTCCGTTGGCGAGCATCGCCTGGCTTTCGACGTAGGGGACCGCGGCCTGCACGCCGCTCTGGCGGCGCACCTGTTGCTGCAGGTCACGCCAGTCCGGCAGCGCGCCGCTGAGCCCCATGATGGTGGCGTGCGAGGTGACCGCGAGAATACGGCTGCGCAGCTCGCGCTCGAAGCCGTTCATGACGGACAGCACGACGATGAGCGTCGCGACCCCGAGTGTCAGCCCGCATACCGACATGAGCGCGACGAACGACACGAAGCCGCGGCGGTGTGTCGAGCGCAGGTAACGCGTGCCGATCAGCCATTCGTAGGCGCCCATGGACTACTCGTAACGCAGCGCTTCGGCCGGCGCAGTGCGTGCCGCGCGGATCGCCGGATACACGGTGGCGAACGCCGTCAGCAGCAGCGCCAGCAACGCGATGGTGACGATGTTCCTCCAGTGCACCTCGGCGGGGATCGCGGTGTTGTAGTACACATCGGCGTCCAGGATCTGGAAGCGCAAGGTGCGCTCGAGAAACGGCACGATGGTATCAACGTGCAGCGCGAGCGCGACTCCCAGCACCACCCCGAGCGCCACGCCCAGCCAGCCGATCACCAGTCCCTGGGTGATGAATATGCCCATCACGCGCCGCGGCGCTGCGCCCAGGGTGCGCAGGATGGCGATGTCGGTGCGTTTGTCGGTGACTACCATCACCAGCATGGCGACGATGTTGAAGGCGGCGACCGCGACGATCAGCAGCAGGATGAGCGACATCATGGTCTTCTCGATGCGGATCGCACGGAAGTAGTTGGCGTTGTCCTGGGTCCAGTCGCTGACCTCGAAGTCCCCCGGCAACAGCGCCCGCAGCCGCGCCGCCACCGCGGGAGCAGTGAGCACATCGTGCACGCGTACCCGCAAGCCCTCGCCGGCGGCGCCCTGCCGGGCGAGCGCCCGTACGTCATCCAGGTGCGCAAACACCAGCGTGCCGTCGTGATCCTGCAGGCCGACTTCGAACGTGCCCGCCACCGTGAATTCGCGCAGCTTCGGCGCCGGCGCGCCACCGGCGCTCACCGTCGGCACTAGCACGGTCAGCGAATCCCCGGGCGCCAGCCCCAGCCGCTCGGCGATCACCTCGCCCACGATGACGCGCCCGGAGCCGGGAGTCAGCTCCGCGAGGTGTCCCTGGGTGATCGCGTGCGCAAGCTCGCTCACGCTCACCGCAGCCCGTGGATCGATGCCGCGCAGCAGCACCGGCAGCATCTCGGGGCGGCGCACGGCGAGTGCCTGCAGCTCCGCGTACGGAGCCACGCTGACAACCCCCGCGGCGCCCTGCGCGATGCGCGCGGCGTTCTGCCAGTCCGCGACCCCGGGCCTGGCCTGCGAGCCTGCCGCCGCGGTAGCGGCCGCGGTCACGCGCACCTGGGCACTCAGAGAGAGGAGCCGGTCGCGCAACTCGCCCTCGAAGCCGTTCATCACCGACAGAATCACAATGAGAGCCGCGACGCCCACACACACCCCGACGAGCGACGCCCAGGTGATGAAGGAAACAAAGAATGTGTAAGAGCGGGCGCGCACGTAGCGCAGGCCCACGTAGACCGACAACGGGTGAAACATCGTCGCGATTTAACCACAGTTGCAGGCTTTTCAGACGTGCGTCACAAAACGGTGCGTGCCGCCCGCCCTGCCCGCTTTGACAGATTCTTCCCGGTGCTATAGTCGTGCGGCAGTTGGAGGACAATGGCATGCAGACCCGAATTCTCGCAGCGCTCCTGTGTGGTTGCGCTGCCGCCGGCGCCGCGGTCGCCGATACCCTGGTGGTGAACGACCAGGTGCAGGTGCGTGAGTCGCAGCTCGATCGCCCCAAGCGCGGCAGTACCATGAGCGAAGTCGAGAAGCACTTCGGCGCGCCGGTCTCCCGACATCCCACGGTGGGCGGCGCTCCGCACCAGCCGCCGATCACGCGCTGGGACTACAACGCCTTTTCGGTGTTCTTCGAGCACGACCGCGTGATTCACGCGGTGGTGACCGGGGGCTGAGGCGTCGATCGCCTGAGCCAACCAACACGCGGCGGCTTGCCTGTCGCCAGACGCCGACATTGATGTAGATGTGATATTCTCTCTTTAACAGAATAATTTCCTTGGGGAGCCTGTGTTGGCCGATGAGCCTTTCAGGGCCCATGGCGAGGCCCTTTTGCGCTCCCGAGTGGTGCGCACGAAAACGCCGGCGGTTCAGCTGGAAGCTGAATTCCGGCGACGCGAGGCAGTGCTGCGGCAGACGTTCCGCCGCTACGTGTCACCCCGGGTCGCAGACAAGATCCTCGAGGACCCGCAACTGCTCGACACGATGCTGTCCACGGCCGACGTGCGCACCCACGCGGTGGTGTTGTTCGCCGACCTGCGCGGCTTCACCGGCATTTCCGAGCAGCTCGAGCCGCACTGTGTCGTGCCGCTGCTGAACGAGTTCTTCTCGCTGCTTACGGAGATCACCTTCCGCCACGAGGGCACCGTGTTTCACATGGCGGGTGACTGCCTGATGCTCGGCTTCGGCGTGCCGCTGGAACAAGCCGACAGTGCGTCCTGGAAGGAGCGCTACCGGATCGAAGCCGGGCTTGGCATCGGCATCAGCGAGGGCGACGTGGTGGCCGGCAACATCGGCTCCTCCTCCTACATGAACTACACCATCATCGGCGACACGGTGAACATCGCCTCGCGTCTTTGCCAGCGGGCGCGCGCCGGCGAGATGCTGTTCTCCAGCGCGCTCAAGCACTCGCTCGATGCGCACGGGATGGACGTCGGAGCGACCCCGCTGCCGCCCCTGCAGCTGCGCGGGCGCTCCCACCCCATCGACATCTACTGCGTGCCGCTTGAATCGCGCATGCAGATGAGTGCGGGGTCGGTCAGCCCCTGAGCACCGCAGCGGCGCGCACCCGCGCGCCCGTCTCCCCCGACAGTCCCCTCGCGGCCGCAAGGCTTAGGTAAGCTGCCGGGTTTTCGCGTCACCGCGCACCGAAGATGCCCTCATTGCTCAATCCGCCGCTGCCGGCCGGGGCCCACCGGCGTCTGCGCTGGCATCAGCTGTACGGCAGCGCCGCGGCGCTGGCGCTGGCCGAAGCCACTCGCGCCGACCGGCGGCTGTACGTGGTCATCGTGGACGCGGCGCGCGAGCTCGAGCGGCTGACGGCCGAGCTGCGCTTCTTCGCCGGGGAGGAGCTGCCGTTGCTGCGGCTGCCGGACTGGGAAGTGCTGCCGTACGAGCTGTTCTCTCCCCATCCGGATATCACCTCCGAGCGGCTGAAGACTCTGTTCGAGCTGCCGCAGCTGCGGCACGGCTGCCTGATCGTCTCGGCCGACACGCTGATGCAGCGGCTGGCGCCGCGCAGCTACGTGCAGGGCCGGGCGTTCGAGCTCAGCAGGGGGCAGGCGCTCGCCATCGAGCCGTTCCGGCAACGACTCGCCGAAGCAGGCTATGCGA